>LNAP01000946.1_pt1 | contig 83339 bp, 85 predicted proteins | sample 602601 | NCBI WGS metagenome assembly LNAP01 (sample SAMN02440304, study PRJNA202911) | soil metagenome | biome: Subtropical and temperate rainforests or woodlands; isolation source: soil samples (1 kg each in a 20% v/v slurry with milli Q water) were... ...
TGTTAATTAAAATCAACAAGGCTAAGCTCCGGAAAAGCTCGTTCAAGTGTGAAACTTCGAGGTGATAAAAATGGCATTCAAGCCATTGATCGGCGTTACTGCGTGCATCAAACAGATTGGCCTGCACCCCTACCACGTCAGCGGCGACAAGTATTTGCGTGCTGTCAGCGTCGCGGCTTTGGGGTTGCCAGTGGTCATTCCTTCTCTAGGCGATCTGACCGAAATCGATGACCTGCTCGCGCAGCTCGACGGTCTGCTGCTGACCGGCTCGCCGTCGAATGTGGAGCCCTTTCACTATCAAGGCCCGGCCAGTGCCCCCGGCACGGATCACGATCCGCAACGGGACGCCACCACCCTGCCCTTACTGCGCGCAGCCATCGCCGCCGGTGTTCCGGTGCTCGGCATCTGCCGGGGCTTTCAGGAAATGAACGTGGCGTTCGGCGGCAGCCTGCATCAGACGGTGCACGAACTGCCCGGCATGCTCGATCACCGGGAAGCGGATCATCCGGATTTGGCCGTGCAGTACGCACCGGCCCATGCGGTGAATGTGCAACCGGGCGGCGTGTTCGAAGCGCTGGACCTGCCGCAGGTGTTTCAGGTGAATTCGATTCACAGCCAGGGCATCGACCGACTCGCTCCCGGCCTGCGCGCTGAGGCGATCGCGCCGGATGGTTTGATCGAGGCGATCTCCGTCGAACACAGCAAGGCCTTCGCTGTCGGCGTGCAATGGCACCCGGAATGGCAGGTGCTTTCGAATCCCCCCTACTTGAGTATTTTCCAGGCGTTTGGCGACGCGTGCCGGCAACGGGCGGCGCTGCGTAATACGCGCTGACTACAAAAAGCATTCAACGATTTAACTGCCCCCGTGAGTCTGACGGGCGTGCCTTTGCGCGCCGGTCGCTCATGTAATAGATGAACCGCAATAACAACAAGTACGACCAGGCAGCCAGGATGGCGGTGCCGAATAAGCCCGGCCGGTACAGATAAACGCAAATCCCTGTAGGAGCGAGGCTTGCCCGCGAAGACGGTGTGTCAGTCGACATCATCGTTACCTGATACACCGTCTTCGCGGGCAAGCCTCGCGCCTACAGGGATCGCGTTGGCATCGTCCGGCCCGGGTTTGCAATCCACTCTTAAGTCAGGCCACGTTGGCCCGACGACTGAAACCTGTTGGGAGTTTCATATGGCAAACGCCTCCAGCATCTACAGGAAGGCTCTTGAAGGTCACCAGGCACCGAAAAAGGTGTTGGTGAAAGTCGACCGCGTCACCAAGAAATTCGACGAAACCACCGCTGTGGACGATGTGTCCCTGGAGATTCATCAAGGGGAAATTTTCGCCCTGCTCGGCGGTTCCGGTTCGGGTAAATCGACGCTGCTGCGCATGCTCGCCGGCTTCGAGCGCCCGACCGAAGGGCGGATTCTGCTCGACGGGGTCGACATCACCGACATGCCGCCGTACGAACGGCCGATCAACATGATGTTCCAGTCCTACGCCCTGTTCCCGCACATGACGGTGGCGCAGAACATCGCCTTCGGCCTCAAGCAGGACCGTTTGCCCACCAGCGAAATCGACGCCCGTGTCGAAGAGATGCTGCGGCTGGTGCACATGACCCAATACGCCAAACGCAAGCCGCATCAGTTGTCTGGTGGCCAACGTCAGCGTGTGGCGTTGGCCCGCTCGTTGGCCAAGCGTCCGAAGCTGTTGTTGCTCGACGAACCGATGGGTGCGCTGGATAAAAAGCTGCGCTCGCAGATGCAACTGGAGTTGGTGGAAATCATCGAGCGCGTGGGCGTGACCTGCGTGATGGTGACCCACGATCAGGAAGAAGCCATGACCATGGCCGAGCGCATCGCGATCATGCACCTGGGCTGGATCGCCCAGATCGGCAGCCCGGTCGACATCTATGAAGCGCCGGTCAGCCGCATGGTCTGTGAGTTCATCGGCAACGTGAATGCCTTCGACGGAACGGTGGTCGAGGATCTGGAAGGTCACGCGATTATTCACAGCCCGGACCTTGAGCAGAAGATTTACGTCGGCCACGGCGTGAGCACGTCGGTACAAGACAAGTCGATCACCTACGCCATCCGCCCGGAAAAAATGCTGGTCAGCACCCTCAAGCCCGAGACTCGATACAACTGGTCCGAAGGCAAGGTGCATGACATCGCCTACCTCGGCGGCCACTCGGTGTTCTACGTGGAACTGCCCGGCGGCAAGATCGTCCAGTCGTTCATGGCCAACGCCGAACGCCGTGGCGCGCGCCCGACCTGGGACGATCAGGTTTACGTGTGGTGGGAAGACGACAGCGGCGTGGTACTGCGCTCATGAGAACCTTCAATCAGCAGTTCCTGCGCCTGGTGCCCAGTGGTCGCAAACTGGTCATCGGCATCCCGTTCCTGTGGCTGTGCCTGTTTTTCCTGCTGCCGTTCTTCCTGGTGATGAAGATCAGCTTCTCGGAAGCGGCCCTGGCCATTCCTCCTTACTCCGAGATTTACACCTTCGCCGAACAGAAATTTCAGCTGCTGCTGAACATCGGCAACTACTCGCTGCTGACCGAAGATGAGTTGTACATCTCGGCTTACTTCGGCTCGTTGAAGGTCGCGTTTTTAAGCACGCTGATGTGCCTGGTGATCGGTTTCCCGATGGCCTACGCGATCACCAAGGCCAGCAAGGAAACGCAGAACGTTCTGCTGTTGTTGATCATGATGCCGACCTGGACCGCGATCCTGATTCGCGTCTATGCGTGGATGGGCATTCTCAGCAACAACGGTTTGCTCAACGCGTTCCTGCTGTGGAGCGGGGTGACGTCGCAGCCGATCGAGATCCTCAACACCAACACGGCGGTGTACATCGGCGTGGTCTATGCCTACCTGCCATTCATGGTGTTGCCGCTGTACGCCAACCTGGTCAAGCACGATCACAGCTTACTGGAAGCCGCGTCGGACCTGGGTTCGAGCAACTTTAACAACTTCTGGAAAATCACCGTACCGCTGGCCAAGAACGGGATCATTGCCGGGTGCATGCTGGTGTTCATTCCGGTGGTCGGTGAGTTCGTGATTCCGGAGCTGTTGGGCGGCCCGGAGACCCTGATGATCGGCCGTGTGCTGTGGCAAGAGTTCTTCAACAACCGCGACTGGCCGGTGGCGTCTGCGCTGGCGGTGGTGATGCTGGCGATTCTGATTGTGCCGATTCTGCTGTTCAACCGCAGCCAGGCCAAAGAGATGGAGGGACGGGGATGAAACGCTTCGGATTTTCAAAGTTAATGCTGATTTTCGGCCTGTCGTTTATCTACCTGCCGATGCTGATTCTGGTGATCTACTCGTTCAACGCCTCGAAACTGGTGACGGTGTGGGGCGGCTGGTCGGTGAAGTGGTACGTCGGCCTGCTCGACAATTCGCAACTGATGGGCTCGGTGGTGCGCTCCCTGGAAATCGCCTGCTACACGGCGATTGCCGCCGTGGCGTTGGGCACCCTCGCCGCTTTCGTGCTGACCCGCGTGACGCGTTTCAAGGGTCGCACGCTGTTTGGTGGTCTGGTGACGGCACCGCTGGTGATGCCGGAAGTGATCACCGGTCTGTCGCTGTTACTGCTGTTCGTGGCCATGGCGCAGTTGATTGGCTGGCCGCAGGAACGTGGCCTCGTCACGATCTGGATTGCGCACACCACGTTCTGCGCAGCGTATGTGGCGGTGGTTGTTTCGGCGCGTTTGCGTGAACTGGACCTGTCAATCGAAGAGGCAGCCATGGACTTGGGTGCGCGGCCGTTCAAGGTGTTCTTTCTGATCACCATTCCGATGATCGCACCGTCACTGGCAGCGGGCGGGATGATGTCGTTTGCCTTGTCGCTGGATGATCTGGTGTTGGCGAGTTTCGTCTCTGGCCCGGGCTCGACGACGCTGCCGATGGAAGTGTTCTCGGCGGTGCGTCTGGGCGTGAAGCCTGAGATCAATGCCGTGGCCAGTTTGATTCTGTTGGCGGTGTCGATCGTCACGTTCATGGTCTGGTACTTCAGCCGCAAAGCGGAAGCCACACGCAAGCGGGCGATCCAGGAAGCCATGGACCAGACCGCCAGCGAATCCTGGCAGCAGCCGAAAAACCAGCGGGTCGAAGCGACGGCCTAGTGAAAATCCTGTAGGAGCGAGGCTTGCCCGCGAAGAATACACCGCGGTTTTTCAGGCATTACGCGTCAGCGTTCTTCGCGGGCAAGCCTCGCTCCTACTGTGTTCTATAAAAAGAAAATGGAGTTGTACGAATGAAAATGTTTGGCAGGACTCTGCTGACACTGTCCTTATTGGGCGCGATGGCTACCGGTGCCCAGGCCAATGACAAGGTATTGCGCGTCTACAACTGGTCGGATTACATCGCCCCGGACACCGTCAAGAAGTTCGAAGACGAGACCGGCATTCGCGTGACCTACGATGTGTTCGACAGTAACGAAACCCTTGAAGCACGCTTGCTGGCCGGTAAATCCGGCTACGACATCGTGGTGCCCTCCAACAGTTTCCTGGCCAAGCAGATCAAGGCTGGCGTCTATCAGCCGCTGGACAAATCGAAGCTGCCGAACTGGAAAAACCTCAACCCGGTGCTGCTGAAAAACGCCTCTGCCAGCGACCCTGACAATGGCCACGCTTTCCCGTACATGTGGGGTTCGATCGGCATCGGTTACAACCCCGCCAAGGTCAAGGAAGTGCTGGGCACCGATGCGCCGGTGAATTCCTGGGACTTGCTGTTCAAACCGGAAAACGCCGCGAAGTTGAAAGCCTGCGGCATCAGCTTTCTTGATTCACCGACAGAAATGCTCCCGGCCGCCCTGCACTATCTGGGTTACCCGGTGAATTCTCAGGACAAGGCGCAGATCGCCGAAGCTGAAGCGCTGTTCATGAAGATTCGCCCGTCGGTGGCTTATTTCCATTCGTCGAAGTACATCTCCGACCTGGCCAACGGCAACATCTGCGTAGCGGTCGGTTACTCCGGCGACGTGCTGCAAGCCAAGGCCCGCGCCAAGGAAGCCGGCGACAAGGTGAAGATCGAATACAGCATCCCGAAAGAAGGCGCCGGCAGCTTTTACGACATGGTTGCCATCCCACGGGACGCGGCCAACGTCGACAATGCCTACCTGTTCATGAGTTTTCTGATGCGGCCGGACATCATCGCCGAGGTCACCAACAGTGTCGGCTACAGCAACGCCAACGCAGCGGCCACGCCGCTGGTGGATGAAGCCATTCGAAACGACCCGGGGTCCTACCCGCCGCAAGCGGTGATGGCGACGCTGTATGCGATTCCAGATATGCCGATCGGTATTCAGCGGGTGATGACCCGGGGCTGGACGCGGGTGAAGCTGGGTAAGTGATTCACTCGGCATCACTGTTGAACCTGACATCGCTATCGCGAGCAGGCTCGCTCCCACAGTAGTCCGTGGTGGAGCACGGATTTGTTGATGACGCCGATCCCCTGTGGGAGCGAGCCTGCTCGCGATGAGGCCATCACATCCAACATCAATTACCGCTTTCTTGTTTTCCGTTCACGCAGCGCCTTACCACCGCTGCACTCCTCTGAAGAAGAACGGCTTCACCTGGCTTCCTCGGTCAAGGTGAATTTCGGGCGCCCTCGGGCGCTTTTTTTTTGTGTGTGGTCATGCATAAACCAACGGCCATTCGGCCAGCGCCCGGTACCGGCCTTTATGGGATTCGAACAAGGTGAAGCGGTCAGCACGCAGGAAAAACTCTGGCGGCGTCGCAGATTCGGGGACTGGCGCCCGGTAGTCGCGCATCAGGGTCAGATGCGGGCGAAATTCCCGCCGGGTGTCTTCGAAACCAAAGGGCAACATGGCCTGCTCCAGCGCATACACCAACCGCAGCAACTCAGGTGCTGCCTGCTCGGGCGCCAGCAACAAAACCCCGGAGCGACGCCAGACTTCCAGACGATCAAGCACAACCGTCAACGGCATGCCGGGCATCCGGACATTGCCGGCGGCCTTGCAGACGCCCGCTATCTGCGCCATCCCCACCGTGCCGAGAAACAGCAGCGTCAGATGAAAGTTTTCCGCCGGCACCGGGCGCCCGACATTGAGCTCCAGCGCGCCGCGCCATTGGGCGATGGCCCGGCGTTGTTCGGGGGCGCAGTTGAGGGCGAAGAACAGCCGTTTGAACGGCTCACGGGATTCATCGCTCATGTCTGCCACCTCAAGGCTACGGAGTCCCTTTGATTTTACAAAGGGATACCACGCCAGCAAGTGCATTTCTGGCACCACCCGGCAGGCGCGTTATAGTTGAAGCAACCGAATCGACGGGAGGGCGCCATGCGTCAGGTCATCAGCAAAGAGCCATGGTGGGCTGTGCCACCCAAGCCGGGCCAGGATGAATCCGAGCTGGAATGGGGTTGGCTGGTTCACTACAACGAAGGCGAGCCGCGCTTCGAGTTCATCAAGGAGCGGCCGTCGGACAGCCAGATTCGTAACCGCAAGAGTTGCAGGACCACCCCGACGCCGGAGTGATCCTGCGACGATGTTCAGGCTTTGACGAGCATCTCGAAACCGCCAAAAATCGCCCGCTGGCCGTCGAACGGCATCGGATTGACGTCCGGCTGCATCCGCGGATCGCTCATGAGTTTCGCCATCCCGGCGTCACGGGTGGCCTTGTCGGGCCATACGATCCAGGAAAACACCACGGTTTCGTCTTCCTTGAGTTTTACTGCCATGGGAAATGAGGTCAGTTTGCCATCAGGCACGTCATCGCCCCAGCATTCGGCGAGGCTGAGTGCGCCGCTTTCCTTGAAAATTTCGGCAGCGGATTGTGCGTGTTGTTTGAATTTTTCGCGGTTGGCGGTGGGTACTGCAGCGACGAAGCCATCTACGTAAGCCATGATCGTTCTCCTCGGGTTATGGGGTGATCTGCTGGGTAGTCGATTCAACGTGGCTAAAATCGACAGTGCCTGCATCCAGACCGACCGACGGCTCGGCTGTCTGTTCGAGGGTGAGGGCCAGGTTGCCCTCGATCTGCCTGGCCATGTACAGCGTTCCGGCCATGACGCCGGTGGCAGGGTTATTCACCAGCTTCACCCATGCCTTGTCGAACGAGTTACCCAGGCTGCTGCGGATCAGCGCTTCGCTGTCGGGCCGGTCGTTGGCCTGAATGATCGCGCGCACTCCCGCCACCCCCACGGAAATCAACGCCCCGGCCGCCTTCCCTGCCACTGCCGCCACGGCACTGGCCGCCCCTCGCGGGGCCATTTCGGCTTGTATTCGCTTGCTGGCACGCTTGGCCACCGGCGCCATGCCGGCGTCCGTCGAGGCGATGCCCTTCTCGCCGCCCGCCGTGTGGATCGTGTCGATCAGTGCCAGATAAGCCGGCAATTTGCTCAGTTCGGCATGCACCACCTGATACAACGAAGCGTCACGGGCAGGCGGCGGGCCCAGTGAAATAGCCGGAATTTTCTGGATGCGACCGTTGAGCTGCGCCATTGGCACGCCATGACGTTTGGAAATAACTTCGAGCTGCTGCCCCATCAGTTGCACATAAAACTCTGTCGCCTGCCCGAGAATCGCGTCGGGATCGATCTCCACCGCCACCGGTTCCAGCACCCGCCGGTGATATTGCTCCAGCAGATAGGCCGCCAGGCGTTTGGTCGCCGCATCCTGCTCGTCTCCGGCATTGATGGCGTACCAGCTGACTTTCATCGACAGCCATTCCTGGGTCCAGTAGCTGCTGAACCACGGAATGAAGACTTCTTCGGTTTGCTGATAAACCCGCGTGCGCCAGTGCTCCATGGACCCGCGGGCATAGACCCTGGCCTGTTCGGTGGCCTGTTGCGAAGCGGCGACAATCTCCCGGTCCACCTGCTGCCAGGTGCTCTGGGACACGACCACCGGCACCACGATTACCGGGGCAGGCGTGGGCGTGGCGCATCCCGCCAAGATCACCAATACAGCGACGATCAGCGAACGCAGGTTCAAGATCGCGGGGTCCTACAGACTGCGCCGAACGGAGTGTCCGACGCTAAACAGCGTACTGATTTGAGTATAGGTCGGGGGCGAGGGCCGTCCGTCAGATGAATGGATGGCGCCCTCAAAGACCCCTTCGCGAGCAAGCCCGCTCCCACATTGGATCACTGTCGGACACAAAATTTGTGTACGCAGGAGATCCAATGTGGGAGCGGGCTTGCTCGCGAATAGGCCCTCAAGACCACCGAAGATCGCCATCATCATTCACATCAATATTCACCATCGCCGCGAATGCCTTCCGCAAAAAAACCATCAGGTGCAGGATCAATCTCATCCCTGTTTCAACCCCGCACCGGAGGGGCAAACCATGTTGATCCATCTCCTGACCTGCCTGGCCCTGACGGCCGTCACCCTGACCTTGTTTTCCCGCTTCGTGCTGGATATCGGTCAAACCGAGGAGTCGAAATCATGATTCATTCCGTCAGCCTCGCCGTGAGCTTTCCGGTGTTCGGCAGCAACTACTATTCGCAGCAGGTCGTGTCTCGCAAAGCAGTCGCGCTGGTGTTCGATGAGCACTTCGAGGCCTTGCTGATGCCCGCAGCGGCCAACCACTTCAGTAACGAAGTGGTCGGGCTCAACGATCAGTTCCGCTTTTTGAATGATGTGCTGGTTGAGCATCTGCTGGAGACTGAAATGGCTCAGCATCCGTCACGGGCGGGACAAGCGTTCACCTTCTGACACGCTGGGTGATGCTGTGATGGCTGGTCAGCGCGGGCCGCCACCGGGACCACCACCGAAACCTCCATGATGGCCACCACCACCACCACCACCACCACCACCACCACCACCACCACCACTCGGCGGGAAGAACATCCAGCAGCCCGACAGGGACGACAACAAGGCGAATACCAACGCCACTTTTACAACTCTGTTCAACATCATCACTTCACTCTCTGTTTAGGCGAGAAAAACAACCTTTCTCGCCCTTTCAGACCGTGTTGATCGAGCTTTGAGCACCGTTTCAATGTAAAGAATGGGTAATGGTTGTATCGAAAACGACTCATATTCCATAGCGATTTCAGGGGCAGGCGTTATAGGCTATTTCCGACTGCCCCTCTGCGGCACAGCCCCAAACCTTTCTCAAACTGCGACAGACACGCCCGCTGCCTCTGCAAGAATCCTGATACAAAGCCGGGTGCTCACCGGTCGCCGCTCTCAAGAATTCGATCAGCAGACATGGAAAACTCACTCTGGAGTAGTGGTTGTAGGGCTGTCCATCGCGACGAACGCCTCAACTTTTTCCGCGCTGGCGAAGTTCCATTCGCGCACCGCGGTACGACCCGAGACTTGCGCCGTAAAGGCTTATTCAGGGCCGGCGTACCGCCCTCACCTTCCCGCTGCTGCCGCCGCCACAGAAAAACCGGTCGTGACCATCGAACTCAAGTCCCGAGACCCCGACGCCAGCCGGCATCTGGACGCTCTCCAACACCTCGCCCGTGGCCGGGTCGACTCGCCGCAGCTCACTCTCGTCACCCTCCCAGGTGCCGTGCCACAGGTCGCCCTCGACCCAGGTTACTCCGGTGACAAAGCGGTTGGATTCGAGCGTGCGCAGCACTGCCCCGGTCTGGGGGTCGAGCTGATGAATTTTGCGCTCGCGATATTCACCCACCCAAAGCGTCCCTTCGGCCCAGGCGAGCCCCGAGTCGCCACCGCCGCCGGGCGCGGGGATGGTGGAGAGCACACGCCCGGTCTGTGGGTCGATTTTCTGGATACGATCCTCGGCGATCTGAAACAGGTGCTGACCGTCGAAGGCGGTACCGGCATGGGCGGCGACATCGATCGAGCGCAGCGTCTTGCCACTCGCTGGATCGAGGGCGTTGAGTTTGTCGCCGGAGGCAAACCAGACCTGCTGGCCGTCATGGGTGACGCCATGGACGCTGTCGACGCCTGGAAAAGGGCCGTATTCGCGGATGATTTCGGCTGTTGAATGTTTCATGTCTTGTTCCTCGTTCACTGGGTTGGTGAAGGGATGCTAATCATTGGGCAGCAACCCTGTGAGTAACAATACCGTCGCGAATCCTGGAACCGGCGGGGTCATCCAGCGACGGGCCCGGCCATGACCGAACGACTGCACCTTGCCGGCCACCGCCAGCGTGTCGAGGGCTCGTTGCACGGTGCGCTGACTGGCGCCAAGCACTAACGCCAGGGCTGAACTCGACCATGATTCGCCATCAGCGAGGAAGGCGAGCAGCGTCGCATGTTGCTCTTCGACAGGCCGCGCCAGCACCACGACGTCACGCGCATCCTGCGGCACCAGAGCAAACCCGCGCGGGGTCGCGACGACATCAGCGATCAGGTGCAACGCTGCGCGCAGGCGCCCGAGCTCGACGCGCAACCGCGCGCGATGGGAGTCATCCGCGAACTTCATCCGAAAGGCGCGCGCAATCAGCGTCTCCCTCGGCACGTCGGCGGGCCACGCTTCGCCCAACGCCCGGGCGAGCGCGAAGAGCACCGGCCGCCGGGCAAGTGAAACCGCTGAGCCTGCGTCACGCACGACATACCGGCAGGCATCCACGACCAGCTTAGGGGATGCCAATAACGCTTCAATCTCATCGAGCAGCAGCAGCGGCTGTTCCTGGCCGCCGACAATCAGCCGCGCCGCCGGTGTGTCGAGGATGCGGGCGGCGCTTTCGACCTCGGCCGTCAACGCGGGGATAGCGGCATGTTGTGCGGCACACTCGGCCCGTTCGAGTGCAGCGCGTGCCGCTTTTGTTTGCAGGCGACGCATTGCGATGCCTGCCACGACCAGTTCGTAGGCTGCCCTCGATGCGGGGGGTAACGGTGTCGGATCGAGTTCGGCGAGCCGGTGCTCAGCCTCGTCGAGGTGCCCGATCAACAGCAAGCGGCGGATTTCGAGGTACCGCGCAAGGGCGGCGTTGACCCAGTCGCCGTGCGCCTGAAGCGTTGCCCGCGCGGCGTCGAGTGCCTTGGTTGGCCAGTTCAGATCCCGCGAGGCGAGCGCGATTTCGGCCTCGGCGACGACACATCGCGCGCGGGGCAACGCCTCTTTCGGCCCGAAAGCACGTGCGGCGCTGCGCACCAGCGCCTTCGCGCGCACCAGATCGCCCAACTGCGCCATCGCGATGCCGCGAAGCGCGAGGGCTGGCGCATCGTCGCGCAAGGCGATGCGGTTCAGCGCGCCAAGGGGATCACCCGCCGCAAGCGCACGCGCTGCCGCCGTGATCAGCGAATCCATCTGAAGCGCGCCACCTGTCACCCCCACCGTCCGATGCCCGCTGATCAGTCTATCTCACGACCGCTTAGCCGCACGCCGATCCGCCATGGGAGCCGCTTACTTGATCCGGTAGTGAAAGGTATTGCGCACGGCCGGCACCGCAACCGCGTGGCCGTCGACGATTCTCGGCTGGTAACGGAAGGTGTTGGCGGCGGCCAGCGACGGACGCATGAACAACGGATGGCAGCCGTCCAGCACCTTGGGGTTCTCGATTTTGCCTTGGGGATTGACGGTGTATTCCACGGTGCAATCGCCTTCGATGTTCTTATCCAGCGCCCGTTGCGGATAGTCCGGCGCTTCCTTGCTCAGGGGCAGGTATTGGCGGCTGTCGGCGGCCATTTGGGCAGCCTGTTGACGTGCGTGTTCGGCGGCTAGGCGCGATTGTTCGGCGCGTAGTGCCTGCTCTTGGGCCTGGCGTTGCTGCTCAAGGTCATGAGTACGTTTTTCTGTCTCCTGACGCTGGCGTTGTTGCTCGGCCTGGAGCTCGCGTTTTTTGTCTTCGACGCGTTTGCGCGCAAGAACGGCCTGTTCAAGTTTTTGCGCCTGGATCTGTGGATCGACAGCAGGTTTGACGGGCTGGATGGGCGCCTCGACAACCGGCTCCGGCGTCGGCGTCGCTACCGGTTCGGGCGCCTGAGGCTGCGGCGCCGGTGGCAGCATCACCAGTTGCGTTCTCAACACCGCAGGCTGTTCGACCGGTGGTTTCTCCAGCGACCAGCCGTGCACCAACAATGCCAGCACAATGGCATGCAGCCCTACCGCCAGGCTCGCCGCCAGACTGTTTTTCCAGAACCCGCTGCGAGCAGCGTCCCGCAGCGTCATGGATGGACTGGGCATGATCATCGCCGTCATTGCGGGGCCTCGGTCACCAGCCCGAGATTGCTCACACCGCCCTGCTGCAGTGCCGCCATGGCCGCGACCACGCTGCCGTAACCGGCGTCCTTGTCGGCGCGAATGTAAACCTGAGTGTCACGGCGTTCGGCAACGATTTGCACGACCTTGGCGCGCATCTCATCGAGCGCCACTGCACTGTCGGTCTGGTGCTGCGTATCCAGTTCACCGCCCAGGTTCCAGTAGTAACCGCCCTCGGCCTTCACCGACAGGGTAAGGATTTGCTGGCGAGTATCGGTGGCCAACGCTTCACTGGCGACTTTGGGCAGTTCGACCTTCACGCCCTGGGTCAGCATCGGCGCGGTGACCATGAAAATCACCAGCAGCACCAGCATCACGTCGATGTAGGGCACCACGTTCATTTCGGCCTTGGGCCCGTGCTTGCGTTGCGGTCGGACGAGCATCTGCATTCTCCTCTCAGGCTGCGACGGCCAGGTTCATCGGCGTGCCATGCAAGGCGCGATGCAAGCGCACCTGCAATTCATTGCCGAAGGCGTAGTAGCGAGTCAGCAGGGTTTGGCTGCGCGCCGAAAACCGGTTGTAGGCGATCACTGCCGGGATGGCGGCAAACAGGCCGATGGCCGTGGCGATCAGCGCTTCGGCGATGCCCGGGGCGACGGTGGACAGCGTCGCCTGCTGCACCTGGGACAGGCCGAGGAAGGAGTTCATGATCCCCCACACCGTGCCGAACAGGCCGATATAAGGGCTGACGGAACCGACCGTGGCGAGGAACTGCAAGCCCTTCTCCAGGCGGACTTCTTGCTCGCTGATGGCCACGTACAACGCCCGTTCAACGCCTTCGAGCACCACATCGGCCGCGTTGCCCGCCTGCTGCTTGAGGTGGCTGAACTCCTGAAACCCGGCGTGAAAAATCGGCTCGACACCGGCTTCGCTGTCAGTGCTCTGTGCGGTTTCGCGGTACAGCGGTAACAGGTCCGCGGTGCTGCGAAAGCGTTGCATGAAGCCGTTCAGCTGCCGCTCGCGACGTTGCAGCACGCCGCTGCGCTGGATGATCAGGTACCAGCTGAGCACCGACGCCAGCAACAGAATGAGCATGACGGCTTTGACCAGCAGGCTGGCGTCACTGATCAGGCCCCAGATGGTCATATGTTCCAGTGTCGCTTGCATGGTGAAACTCCTTGTCTGGCGCTCCCGGGCCGTCGATGCGCGACGGCCGTTGAGCTATTCGATGAAATAGTGATGACAGGTTGATGACTGGCTGGATCAGGGCAATTTCAACGCTTTGGTAACCTCGGCCCAGGGCACGAATTTGAAGTTCTGGGTTTGTTCGGGCATGCGTTTGCGCCCGTCCTGCACCACCAACATGCCGTGGCTCCAAGGCCCGCCGAGGTTGGCCGAGGTGACTTCCAGGCCATCGGTTTCCGAAGCGCCGTCGATGCCCGCCGCCGCGTTCAGCCCGACGCGGAATGCGCCGCGAGACGCGAACGGCGGTTCGGCATCGAGCACCACATAGCTGTCGTTGCCCTGGCTGGAGATCACCAGATAGTCCTGCGCCGCGCTTTGATAGAGCGCCAGCCCTTCCACATCCGCCTGCAACTGCGCACCGACCTTGATCACGCTACTGAGCGTCGCCGGTTGATCGGCGCGGGCGTCCACCGCCCAGACGCCGACGTCCTCTTCACCGAGAAACAGGCGCTGGCGCTGGTCGTCGGCAACGCAGCCTTCGGGCTGGCTGTCGACCTTGAACTGGCGCACCAGCTCGCCCTGTACGCGGCCGTTCGGCGCGCTCAGGCGGTATTGCAGGAAGGTGCCGTCCTTGCCGTTGGCGATCGCGTAAATTTCGCCGCTGGCCGGTTGAAACAGGCAGATGCCGTAGATGTCCTTGAGCGGCGTGGGAATCTCACCGGCTTCGCGCAACTCACCGCTGGTGCGGTCGATGCCGAACAGGCTGAGGCTGTTGTGATCGCGATTGCTCGCCACCGCGAGGTCGACGGTCTGCTGACCGAGCTTGAAATTCGGCCGTATATCGACGTTGTTCAGTCGCCCCACCGGCAATTCCTGCAGCAATTTGCCTTGCAGGTCGTACGCCATCAGCCCCTGCTTTTTATTGGTGCCCAGCACCCGACTCAGGGCCGGTTGCTGCGGATGAATCCAGATCGCCGGATCATCCGCGGCATCGCCCTGGCGCCCCACCGGGTCGCTTTGGCTGATTGCTTTTACGTTCGCCAGCACCGGCGCCAAGGGCACCGGCGTGGCTTGCCAGTCGAGTTCGCCCTGATACAGACGACCGTTGTCATCGTCGCGCAGCAGTACTTGCAAGCCTTTGGCCGTCGGGCGCAGGGCGAGATTTTCCGGCTCTTTCAAGCCTGGCAGCGCCAGTGTGGCCTGAGCCGTCCAGCGCTCGCCCTGCTGCTGATAGAGATGTAACTGCGCGGCTTTCGGGTCGAGTGCAACGATGCCACCCGGCACCAGGGCCATCGCACCCGCTGCCTGTTTGATCTCGCCGAACGGTTCGCGCATGGCCACCGGTGAGCGCGTCACATCGGCTTCGGCATGCGCCGGGTAGACCCACCAGCCGACATTCTCCTCATTGACCACCAACTGATTGGCCCCATCGTCGACCTGGCAGAACTGTGCCGATGGCGGCAGCGGCAGACCGCGCACCCGTTGCGGTTGTGGGTTCAAAGTGGCGCCGTTGCCCACCAGCCATTGCTCACCCTTGCCCTCCTCGCCCACCAGAAACAGGAACAGATTGCTGGCTTCGTCGCGGTACAGGCACAAACCGTTCACCGGGTAATCCCGCGTCGGCAGATACACCGGTTGCCCCCAACTGCGTTTGGCCGGATCGAGGCTGACCAGCACCGCTTGTTGACCGGCGTTGTCGAGGCTGGCCACCAAGACGTGTTGACCGGCGGCGCGGCTGTCCAGGCTACTGAACGATCCCTTCAAACGCGCCAGCTCTTTGCCTTGCGCGTCGAGCAGCAGCAAGCCGTCACGCTCACTGGCGGCCAGGCGTTCGGGGCCGAGGTCGGCGGGCAAGAACGCCACCGCGTCGACCGTCAGGTTCGGCGCCCAGGGTGTGAGGCTCAGGTTCGGCGCGGCCGCCATGGCCTGGCCGATGGTCAAGCTGATCAGGGTGGTCAGCAGACCGTGTTTGGGTAACCACGAAATACTCATGAACAGGCAAAGTCCTTGTCGTGCATCCATCACGGCGGCAGCACCGGGCTGCCGCCCCGGGGCTTAGAAGTGGGTGAAGGTCAGGCCGAGCTTGTAGGTCGGGCCGTATTCTTCGTATTGGCCGTTGTAGGAACGGTTGCCGGTGTAAACAAAGTACGGCTCGTCGGTGAGGTTCTGTGCCTCGAAGCTGACTTGCAGGTTTTTGGTCAGCGAATAGCGCGCGCTGAAATCGACGAAGGTCTGGGCATCGACGTGCAGGTCGTGGGCCTTGTCGTTGATCGAGGCCAACTCAAAGAGGTAATCGGACTTGTAGTTGGCGGACAGGCGCAAGCTCAACTTGTCGTCTTCCCAGCCGAGCATCAGGTTGCCGACGGTGTCCGATTGATTGGGCAAATCGATGCTGCGCTTGCGGTTGATACCACTGGCGGCGTCGAAGCCTTCGATCTCGGCATCGGAGCGGCTGAAGGTGGTGTTGGCGCCGAGCAGCAGGCCGTTCCAGGGCGCTGGCAGCCAGTCGAATTTCTGCGAGTAGGCCAGTTCCAGGCCATAGAGTTTGGCGCTGTCGCCGTTGGCAAACGTGTGAGCCTCGGAGAAATCGGCCCAGGCGCCGGTGCCGGCCAGGTCAGTGTTGTAGACGAAGTTCTTGATGTCTTTGTAGAACACAAACGCCGAGACCGTGCCGGCATGGCCCATGTAGTGCTCGATGCCCAGGTCGAGGTTGCTGGACTCCAGCGGCTTGAGGTCCGGGTTGCCGAAGGTCGCCTCGTCATCATCGATGACAAAACCCGGCGCCAGTTGGCCGAACGTCGGGCGCACCACGGATTTGGTCCAGGCCGCGCGCACCTGGGTGTTCTTGTCCAGTTGATAGCGCGCATGCAGGCCCGGCAACCAGTGGTGATAACGGCGTTTGGTCTCGGTGGACTGGAACTCGCCATCCGTGGCGCCCGTGCCCTTGGCTTCGAACTCGGTGCCTTCGTAGCGCAGGCCGGCAATGAAACGCCAGTCATCGATATCGATGGTGTTCATCAGGTAGCCGGCGTTGATGTCTTCGCTGATCTTGAAGTCGTTGACCCGCGATTCGGTCTCGTCGTAGAAATCCGCCTGATTCAGGCCACCGATCAACTGCTTGATGGCGCTGCCACTGATGCCCGGGCCGAACTGGCCAAGGCGATAATCCACGGTGCCTTTCTTGAATCGGTTGAGGTTGAGCTGTTCATCGCTGAAACCCAGATCGTCGAAATCTTCATAGACCCAGGCGTCGAGGTTGTTGTCTTTGTTGCGGCGGCTGACCTTGCCGCCGAATTTGACCTGGGACGCATAGCCGCTGAGGTCGTAGTCGCGGGCCAGGTCCAGGCGCAGGTTTTTCTCGGTGTCGGTGGTTTTCTGTTTTTCCCAATCGACCTTGTCGAGGCTGAAGTTGTCCGGGTTGTAGAAGCCCTGACCGATGATAGGCCGCGGCTTGTCGTTGTCGTGAAAACCGCTGTCGGCGAAATCGTCGGTGCCGTTGAACGCAGCGTTGGCGATGTGGCCCGGGCTGTCTTCGCTGGAGCGGCTGTAGCCGGCCTGACCGCTGAGGGTCCAGAGGCCGAACATACGCTCACCGCCCAATACGTAGGACTGGATTTCCTGGGTCTCTTCCCGCTGCTTGAGTTTGCGTGAGCCTTCGGTGTCGCCCAACTCCCCCGCCGCCAGCGGGTCGGCGAATTCGAGGCTGGTGGAATTGCGCGTCTCGCTGTCCTTGTAGCGGCTATACAGGGTGCGCAGGTAATAGCTGCTGAAATCATCGGGTTTGTAATCGAAGTTCAGGCCACCACCGGCGCGTTCACGGCTGATGTCGTAATCGCGTTGCTCGAACTCCTGCAATTTGGCGCCTTGCTCGAAGTCCCAGGCGCCGCCGGTTTCGACGTTATCCGAGCCGAAGTCGCGCTTCTGCCAGCTCAGCGCGGCGGCAACACCGAAGTTGTCGATGCCATCGCCAAGGCTGAAGCGATCACTGATGGCACCGGAAAATTTCGGGCTGGTCTGGTGGGTATTCTTGTCGTAACTGGCTTCGCTGCTGCCGGTGTAGAACAGCCCTTTGTGATCGAAGGCCGAGAGGCTTTTCACATCCACGGTGCCGCCCAGGGAGTTGGCGTCCATGTCCGGGGTCAGGGTTTTGATTACCGACAAGGATTGCACCAATTCCGAGGGCAGCACATCGAGGGCCACGGCCCGGCGTTCGCTTTCCGGCGAGGGCACCAGTGTGCCGTTGATGGTCACGCTGTTCAGATCCGGACCGAGGCCACGCACGCTGACAAACCGCCCTTCGCCCTGGTCGCGCTCGACGCTGACGCCCGGCAGGCGCTGCACCGCTTCGGCAACGTTCTCGTCCGGCAACTGCGCCACGCCGTCGGCATGCACCACGCTCTTGATGCTGTCGGAACTACGCTGCTCCTTGAGCGCCTGGTCGATGCTCGCCGCCTGGCCCACCACTTCGACGTGTTCAGTGTTCGCCACGGTTTCGGCGGCGCTCAGGCGTTCACTGGCGATCGCCATGGCCAGGGCGGTGAGCGTGAAACCGACCACTCCTGCGGTGCTGCTGCGCTTGTACATGAATGTCCTCCCCCAAGAGTCCGTTAACGCCAGGCAAGAGGCCCGGCAACTGGGAGGGCACGCTAGGGATGGGGGATGACGGTTCTGTGACAGGGGGTGGCGGAAGGTGCGGTAAACCGGGGTTTTGCCGGGGTTCGGGGCGGGAAGTGAGCTGAAATGACTTGTTCCGGCTGACAATACTTCTGTGGTGAGGAGGCTTGCCCAACTGTCGCGCAGAACCTGTGGGAGCGGGCTTGCTCGCGAAGACGGCGGCACAGTCAACATTGATGTCGACTGACACACCCCTTTCGCGAGCAAGCCCGCTCCCACAGGCTCTGCGCCAACCAGAAAATCCCGCAGCACCATGAGCTGATTCGACCTCACACCCCCGTCACCCGACTGTCACAAACATCTGCTGTGCTGGCGCGCATTGCTTCTTCGCCAAAGGATCGCGGCCATGTTCTCAGTGCTCAAACCCCACCGTTGGAAACTCGCCCTGCTGCTGTTGGCCGCCAACCTGGGGTTGCTCCTGCATCTGGCCTGCGGCGAGGTGAAACCGGTCAGCGAATGGGTCTGGCTGGACATCGTCGGTGAAGGCGGTTCGGCGCTGCTGGCGTTGGTCTGGTTGGGGTTGGTACTCAAGAGTCGGCCAGCCGGGCGCGTCACCAATTACCTGGCGCTGGGTTTGAGCGGGATCTTTTTTTCCTGGTGGATCGACAGCCTCGACGAGTTCATCCGTCTGCCCGACAGCATCACCTGGGATCACTGGCTCGAGTCCGGGCCGATGCCGGTCGGCATGATCCTGCTGACCATCGGCATTTATCACTGGCACCGCGAACAACTGGCAATCAGCGCGCAGATGGAGAAGCGCGAGCGGCTGTTCCGCGAGCATCGATTATTCGACAAGCTCACGCCGTTGGGCGGCGCCGATTACCTCAAGCGCCAACTGGCCGGCAGCCTTGAGGAAAGTCACGGCCAACAACAGCCGCTGTCGTTGTTGGCGCTGGACCTGGACAACTTCTCGGCCATCAATCAGGCCTTCGGGCATGCCGAAGGCGACGCCGTGTTGCAAGCGCTCAGTCATTTGCTGCTGCTCAACCTGCGGCGCCAGGACTTGCTCTGCCGACTGGCCGGCGACCGTTTCGTGGTGCTGCTGCCTAATACCGGCGAGAGCCAGGCAAGGTTGCTGGCGCTGGAACTGCAACAAGCGGTGCAGGGCCTGGCGCACAAAACCCGACAGCACGGCGAACGCTTGCAACTGTCGGCGAGCACGGCGGTGGTGATGGCGCTGAACGAGTCGCCAGACGCCCTGCTCAAGCGCCTTAACCTGGCGCTGGCCCGGGCCAAGCAGCCTCTGGCAAGAACGGCCTGAGGCCCGGCCATGACCCTGAAAACCAAGTGGTACGAAACCGACAGCCGCTTCATTCCCGGACATTATCAGCCGGCAACCCTGATCGATCTGGCGCTGTCCCGGGACATCGACAGCCATCGTCTGCTGCGCGGCACCGGGCTGTTTCATGAAGACATTCTGGCGGGTCAGACCCGCCTCAGCCCCCAGCAGTTTTTCGCACTGATCGGTAATAGCCGACGTCTGCTGGATGCCGACGACAGCAGTTTCCTGTTCGGCCAGCGCCTGCTGCCCGGACACTACGGCGCCGCCAGCCACGCCCTGCGCCATGCCCAAAACCTGCACCAGGCACTCGACACCCTGGTGCAGCAACAGGCGCTGCTCAGCCCGTTAATGACACCGCGGTTGGTGCTGGATGAAAAACACGCCTATCTCTATTGGCTGGACAGTTGCGGGGCCAGCGAGCAATGGCGTTTTCTGCTGGAAGCAAGCATGACCTCGCTGGTGGCCATGAGTCGCGCACTGAGCGGCCAGCGTCTGCCGTGGGAGTGCAGTTTCAGCCATGCCGAGCCCCGTTATGTCGAGCAATATTGGGTGCATTTGGGCGAGCACACACAGTTCAACCGGCCTCTGGACCTGATGCGCATCCCCCGGGAATTTCTCGCCCAGCGATGGCCCGATGCGTCGGCCACTGCTGGTCAGGTCGCCCGCCAGGAAGCTCAGGGGCAACTGCAACAGTTGGGCTGCACGTCGAGTTTTCTCGACTGCCTGTACCGCTATTTGCAGCGCCACGTGCGCCACACCCCAAGCCTGGAACAAGCCGCCCAGGCCTTCGCCATGAGCCCTGCCACCCTCAAGCGCAAACTGCAAAAACACGACACCGGTTTCCAGCAGCAGGTAGATTTGGTGCGCAAGCACGTGGCCCTGTACCTGTACCAGATCAAGGGGTTCAGCAATGAAGCCGTGGCCGAGTATTTGAGCTTCAACGATGCAGCAAACTTCCGCCGCTCGTTCAAGCGCTGGACCGGCAGTACACCCAATTTGATCCGTCAGTTGTTCAATCCCGGCTGATGCGTTATGCGATCGGCCCTGTAGGAGCTGTCGATCGCAGCCTCGCGGGTTCGGCAGCGGCTACAAAAGCGTCGCGGTTGAGCAATGCCTCAGTAATCGACCCAGACAGTCAAGCCCTTCGCGTGGAGCAATACTCCACAATGAGCTGAGAGAGCGCCGCCACAATCGCCTGATCCGCTTCAGCAGAGGCAAACAACCGAAACTGCGCATCCGGCAAATCCGGCAATCCTTGTTCCGCCCCCAGAGCCGCCAGTCCCTGCCCCAATTGACTGACCGTCATGGGCGCCACCGCGAAACCAGCCAGCGCCGCCGCCCGCAACCCGGCGGTGCTGGTGCATGACATCGCCGTACGTTGGGCGATCCCCGCCTGAGCCAGCCGCCTCAGCGCGATCTCACGATAAGGACAAGGCTCGGGGAACAGCGCCAGCGGCAACGGTGTCGGTAACTGGGCGACGGGTTGCGCCGACCAGGCCCACACCAGCGGTTCTTGCCACAGCAGCAACCCCGCTTCGCTGGTTTCGCACAGAGAACCGATGACCAGCTCAAGATCGCCTTGCTTCATCAGGTTCAGCAACGTGCCAGGAATGCCCACCTGCACGTCGATTTCCATGCCCGGGTACTGCGCCGCGAAATCCTGAAAGGCCCGCAGCAATCGCGGTTCGACAAAATCCTCCGACACCCCGATCCGCACCCGCCCGTGAAACGGTGTGCGCGTCAGTTGCGCCCAGGCATCACGGTTCAGCGCGAGGATCGTCCGCGCATAAGCGATCAGGCGCTCGCCATCGGGCGTCAATTGCTGGGAACGGGTTGTACGCTTCAACAGCGGTTTACCGACCTGTTCTTCCAGTCGCCGCAAGTGACCGCTGACCGCAGATTGGGTCAGGTGCAGCTTTTCGGCTGCGCGACTGAAACCGTCCTCATCGACGACGGTGACGAATGTTTTTAACAGCAGAATATCGAACATAGCTCAATTCGTGATTAATGGCTTATTTATTCACGATTTATATTCCAAATAAAACTATGTTGCAATGGTCCAACTTCCCCCGCCCGAGACACGCCATGACCACCCTTCTGCATATCGAATGTTCCCCGCGCAAACAGCGGTCAGCCTCCCTTGAAGTCGCCCGCAGCTTCATTGCGCGCTATCAAGAAAACACCCCGGACACCGAAATCCTCACCCTCGATCTTTGGAACATGGTGTTGCCGGAATTCGATGAGCTGGCAATGGACGCCAAATACGCCGGGCTCAATGGCACGCCCTTGACCCCGGCGCAGCAAAACGCCTGGAACACCTTGAAAGACCTGGCCGGGTTCCTGCACCGCGCAGACGTCCTGGTAATGTCCGTGCCACTGTGGAATTTCAGCATTCCGTACAAGCTCAAACACTTCATTGACCTGGTGTCGCAGAAAGACATTTTATTCAGCTTCGACTCGGAGCGCGGTCTGGAAGGCATGCTGCGCAATAAAACCGCCGTGGTGATGTACGCCCGCGGCCTGGATTTTTCGGCGCAGTCGATCACGCCAGCGGAGCGCTTCGACTTTCAGAAGCCCTACGTGGAAGCCTGGCTGCAATTTATCGGCGTGAGCGATGTGCATTCGGTGATTGTCGAGAAAACCATCCTGGGGGAAGACGTTGACCAGGCTGCGCGTAAGGCCGCGACTCAACAGGCCATGAGGCTGGCAGATAGTCTCGTGCTGTAAACTGACCGCGGTACGTTAAGTCGTAATGAGAAGGCTGCGTTCGCCCGTAGCAGCTGCCCCATACACAACCGCCTTTCACCACCTCAAGCAAGAGAACCCTCATGGCAAATCGCGACATCACCTTTCTCCCCGACCCAGACCCGGAATCCATCTCCTCCGATGTCGCCGGTTTCGGCGGCCTGTTGGTCTCCACTCAAATCCCCACCCGTGCCGACGGCAGTCTGGAGCTGGGTGGCATCGCCGAGCAGAGTGAATGCACTCTGCAAGCGCTCAAGGTAGCGTTGGAGCTAGCCGGCAGTTCGATGGACCGGGTGCTGCATCTGACCATCTACCTCACTGACATGGCCGATCGCGCCGCTTTCAACGAAGTCTACAAGCGCTTCTTCGCCAAGCCCTGGCCGGTTCGCGCCGCCGTTGGCGTGGCCTCTCTGGCGGTCGAAGGTATGCGTGTGGAAGTCACCGCGATGGCGGCCAAGGGCTAAGTCTGCGGACTTGTCCGGTGCACCTGCTCCAGCGAGCGGCCGCCACGGCATCACTCATTCCCAACGGCAGGTTTGCGCCGTCGGGAATGAGTGATGCACTCAAAAAAAGCGGCTATTTGACCAGCCGTTTTTCCTTGGAAGGCCTATAGCCGAAGTACGAGCTATAGCACTTGCTGAAATGACTGGGCGACACAAAGCCACAGGCAACCAGCACGTCTACCTGGGACAGCTCTGTGTGCTGAAGCAGTCGACGCGCTTCGGTGATGCGCAGCTCCATGTAATATCGCTGCGGCGTTGTCCCGAGTTGCTCCTTGAACAAGCGTTCGAGTTGTCGCCGGGAACGGCCGGCATAAACCGCCAGTTGCTCCAGCTCCAGAGGCTCTTCGAGGTTGGCGTCCATCAGCTTGACCACCTCTCGCAATGGCGCGCTCACACAGATATTTTCAGCCGGTTTGATGCGCCGGTAGCGAGACTCCTCGAAAGCAAGAATGTCCTCGATCCCCTCGACCAGGGCTTTATCGTGCAGTTCCTTGATCCAGTCCAACGCCATATGAAATGCCCCGGAGGGACTGGACGCGGTGAGCCGGTCTCGATCAATCACATAGGGTTCACTGGTGACATGCGTCGCCTTGGAGATTTCCGCGAGTGCCGGGCGATGTTCGGGGTGAATGGCGCAACGGTATCCATCGAGCAAGCCTGCGCTGCCCAGGAACCATGCACCGTTCCACAACCCGGCCAGACTGACACCCTGATCTGCCGCCGCTCGCAACAGGCTGATGAACTCATCAGTCGCCTTCAGTTCTGTCCTGTAGCCGCCGCAAATGACCAGCAGGTCCAGATCGTGAATGGCTGAAGAGTTGATACGTGCATCCGGCCGGATGACCAGGCCCAGGTCGCTGATGACCTCCCCCTCATTCAAGCCGAACGTTCGGGAAGAGAACAAGCCGGGGCGCAGAAGATTCGCGGTGACAATCGTGTCCAGTGCTTGCGTGAACGCGGGCAGCGAGAAATGCTCGAGCAGCAAAAAGCCTGTCCGAGTCATTCGAGCAGGCTCACCAGGGTTTTCATTCAGATAGCGGAGGTTTTTCCCCTTCATGCCTCCGCTGAATTGACGTCGTTCGATCAATGTTCGACCCACTCGGTTACGTTAGCCAATCTGTCATTTGGTGCGCTTGTAAAGCGTCATGCTACCTGCAGAAGCTCAAAAAGCCCTAGCACCATTATGCGACCGATCAGGCCAGTTGAAAGCGGTGACGAAGCGGGCCTTTATCATCGACGAAAATGGTGTTGTGGCCAGGGACGACACGCGAGAGAGCGTTTGCGACATGCCATTGAGGCAAGGGAGAGGCGTTATTGAAAACAGAAAGCATTGAGCCGCGTCATAAAGGATGAAAAACCCGAACTCCCTCCATACCGCTGAATCCAATGTGTAGGCCAATGGAGGTGAGCGAAATGAACAATGATGACCGTGTTAATGACGACAAATCAGAAACGACCTCGAACGTCCCGCCTGCCGATACGTCTGGCAAACCCGACGAAGTGGTCGAAAGAGAGCTTGAGGACAGCGACAGTGACAACGAAGGTATAAATCAAACTCATGCCCGGGAGCTGGAGGCTGAAGAGCTCAGGCGAAAAATAGCGGAGATAGAACGCAAGGTGGCGGATGGTAATTAGCGAAGGGTCGAGGCCTTCGGATCGCCTGTCGACGATGAAACTTGCTCAAGTCACAGAGGAAGCGAACGGTCTTGAATGACTCGTTTCATCACCAGGGTGGACGTCAGGCGCTGAACGTTAGGCAACGTGGAAAGGCGCTCATCGTAAAGCTGCTGGAACGCTGGCAGATCTCGGGTGACGACGTGAAGAAGGTAATCTGGCTCTCCAAAAAGCCTTTGAGCCTCCACTATCTGGGGGATCGCCTGAAGCGCCACCTCGAATGCTTCAACCGCCCGGCGATCGCCCTCGCGAAGCGTCGCAAACACCATTGCCGAAAAGTTAAGGCCGAGCGCGGCGGGAGCGAGCTGTGCGCGATAACCCAGGATCACGCCTGATTCCTCCAGGGCACGCACTCGACGATGGCATGGGGACAGGCTAAGACCGACCCGCTCTGCCAGCTCAGTCACCGACAGGCGCCCGTCAGCCTGAAGCTCGGCAAGAATTTTCAGATCAATCCTGTCCATATAGAAGAATCTCCCTCAACGCGATATCCAGACTGGAATAATAGAGAAAATATTCTAGCCGGTTTCAATTATTCTTTCCGTGAACTTTATGGCTGGTCGTCCGTACTTTTTGAAAAAAGTCGGGACGCCTCTCAATGTCTGCGAGATAGAAACATGCAAGTACCCGCTGAAATAAGAAGGTGGCGAATATGACCCTTAGTGTTCTCGCCGCATTCTGGGCTGTGTCGTTTTTGTTTGTGATAACACCGGGGGCGGATTGGGCGTACGCGATCTCGGCGGGCTTGTTTGGGCGTGTCGTGATGCCCGCCGTGGCCGGGCTGTTGATCGGGCATTTAGTCGCAACGTTGGTCGTGGCGGCCGGTGTCGGCGGACTTGTTGCAAGCAACCCCGTTGCTCTTTCGGTGCTCACCGTCGGCGGGGCTGGGTATCTGCTGTGGCTGGGCATCAACATGCTTGTGCATCCCTCGGTTCCTCGCGCGGGACAGGCCCAGGAATCCGGCTCCTGGGCGCGCTGGACCTTTAAAGGGCTTTGCGTGAGCGGCCTCAACCCCAAGGTCTTCCTGCTGTTCCTGGCGCTACTGCCTCAATTCACCGACCCGACAGCTTCCTGGCCAGTGCCAATGCAAATTATCGCGTTAGGCCTGCTCCACGCGTTCAGTTGTGGCGTGGTCTATCTGCTGGTGGGTTTTGGCTCTCGAATCGTGTTGCAGGCACGTCCCGTAGCGGCTCAAGTGGTCAGTCGGCTTTCGGGAGCGGTGATGGTCATTATCGCGGTGCTGTTGTTGATCGATCAGATCTTGCACTGACCGTTTATTTATTCCAGAGGAAAAGATAATGAGTGACACGTACTCGCCCTACGGCAACAACGAAGTGTCGAATATGAAATCACGCATCCGGATTCCTCATCTGCAACAGATGAAAGTACGGGGTCAGAAATGGGCGATGCTGACTGCCTATGACATGTACACGGCCACGATCTTCGAAGAGGCAGGCATTCCTGTTCTGCTGGTGGGCGACTCGGCATCCAACAACGTCTACGGTCATGAATCCACGCTCCCCGTCACGGTTGACGAGCTTATTCCACTGGTACGCGCCGTCACTCGATCAACCCGTAGACCTTTGGTGATTGCCGACCTTCCCTTCGGCTCCTACCAGGCTTCTGCCGAGCAATGTTTTCACACCGCTGTCCGTTTCATGAAGGAAGGTGGCGCCCATGCGGTGAAAATCGAGGGTGATGTTGAGATGCTGCCGCAAGTCGAGAAACTCACCCGCTCGGGGATTCCGGTAATGGCTCACATCGGCTTTACCCCGCAAGCCGAGCATCAACTCGGTGGCTATCGTGTTCAAGGACGAGGTGACGGCGCGCAGCGACTGATCGAAAGTGCCCGCGCCTTCGAGGCCGCCGGCGCCTTCGCGCTGCTCATTGAAATGGTGCCTGCTGAAGTCGCTGCACGCATCACTGCCGCCGTTTCCATTCCTACCGTCGGCATTGGCGCCGGTAACGGTTGCGACGCTCAAGTACTGGTTTGGCAGGACATGGCGGGGTTGCGCACCGGGCCTCTGCCCAGGTTTGTCAAACAATACGCCGACATGCGCGGCGTGTTGCTCGGGGCCGCGCGCGACTTCGCCGGCGATGTGCAAGCGGGCGACTTTCCAGGGGACGAGCATTCCTTCTAGTCGACAGGACAAGGGACTTCAATGAAAAGCTTCAGACAGCGTGCAGCCGAAGGGCTTCAAACGGGTGATAGCTTCACCCTCTCCCGCTGCTTCTCGCAGGAAGATATCCAGCGCTTTGCGCAGATCTCCCGCGACTACAATCCGGTGCATTTCGATGCGCGTTTCGCCCAAGCCCGCCGCTTTAAAGCGCCGGTTTCTCATGGCCTGCTGACGGCCAGCCTGATGACTGAAATCGGCGGCCAGATTGGCTGGCTGGCCTCAGCGATGACGTTCCACTTCAAGCGCCCTGTTTATCCAGGGGATACCGTCACCTGCCATTGGCTCATCAAGGACATGGATGAAAAAGGTCGTGCGACGGCGGTTATCACGATGACCAATGAGGACGGCACCGTGCTGGAAGGAGAAACCAACGGCGTTTTGCCTGGCCCGCAGGAGCGGGAAATCATGAGGCAGATGCTGGCCGAGGGTGATTCCACAAACGGTGTTGTGCGCTCCGATAAATGATTGCTTTGGGTTGTGGACTCAACCCGTCGATACAACAGATTGCAATTGGGCCAAAACCGGTCAATATCGCTCCCTTTCGTCTACCCTCACAAAGCGCCAGGCCTGCCTGGCGCCTCGACATTCTTTTGTTCATACACCGGAGATTTTCCATGCTCAAGCGTACCCTGGCGTTGGCCGTCAGCTTGATCCTGCCTTTTTGCACCCTGTTGGCGCAGGCCGCCGATACGCTGAAAGTCAGTGCGATTCCCGATGAAGCCCCGACCGAACTGCTGCGCAAGTTCAAGCCACTTGGCGCCTATCTGGAACAACAATTGGGCATGAAGGTCGAGTTCGTGCCGGTGAGTGACTACCCGGCCGTGGTCGAGGCGCTGGCCACCGATCGCATCGACCTGGCCTGGCTGGGCGGCTTCACGTTCGTGCAGGCACGCCTGAAAACCGGCAATGCCATTCCACTGGTACAGCGCGAACAGGACGCCCAATTCACCAGCAAATTCATCACCGCCGACCCTGCCGTCAAGTCCCTCGCCGATCTCAAAGGCAAGACCTTTGCATTTGGCTCGGTGTCCTCCACATCGGGCAGTCTTATGCCGCGCTACTTTATGCTCAAGGACGGCATCAAGCCTGAAACCTACTTCAGTCGCGTCGGCTACTCCGGTGCCCATGACGCCACTGCCGCCTGGGTCCAGGCCGGCAAGGTCGACGCCGGGGTACTGAACGCCAGCGTGTGGGAAAAACTGGTCGCCGCCGGCAAGGTCGATACCACCAAGGTCAAAGTGTTTGCGACTACTCCGGCCTACTTCGACTACAACTGGACGGTGCGCGGGACCCTCGATCCAGCGCTGGCGGCCAAGATTAAGGCTGCCTTCCTGGCCCTCGATCCGGCGAAGCCTGCGGACAAGGAGATTCTGGATCTGCAGGCCGCCAGCCGATTCATCGAAACCAAGCCCGAGAACTACAAGGGCATCGAGGAAGCCGCACGCGCCGCCGACCTGCTCAAATGACATTGCGTCTAACCCAGGTCAGCCTTACCCACGCCAATGGTGTCCAGGCGCTGCGTGGCGTGGACCTGCACATCGGTGCCAGCGAACAGGTCGCCATCATCGGCCCGTCCGGCGCGGGCAAGTCGAGCCTGCTCAACCTGCTGGCCACCGCCCTGCGGCCGGGCAATGGCGAGCTGCAGGTGCTCGGTGAGCGAGCCTGGCAGCTTTCCGCCCGCCAGCGTCAGCGTCTGCGCGCGCGCATCGGCCTGATCCATCAGTCGCCTCCCCTGCCACCGCGCCAACGTGTGATCACCGCGGTTCTGGCCGGTAAGCTGGGTCAGTGGGGTCTGGGCAAGAGCCTGCTGAACCTGCTGCACCCACTGGATATTCCGGGCGCACGCGCGGCATTGGCCCGGCTGGACCTGAGTGAAAAGTTGTTCGCGCAATGCCAGCAACTGTCCGGTGGACAGTTGCAACGTGTGGGCATTGCCCGCGTGTTGTACCAGGCGCCGGAGGTGTTGCTGGCCGATGAGCCGGTTTCGGCCATGGACCCCGTGTTGGCCCATCACACGCTTTCGGTGCTCTGTAGCCATGCCCGGCAGCACAACGTCACCCTGGTCGCCAGCCTGCATGCGGTGGAGCTGGCCCTGGCGCACTTTTCGCGCATCATCGGCTTGCGTGATGGACAGATCCTGTTCGACAGTCGACCGTGAGTTGCTCGACAAGCTTTACGCCAACGAACAACTGCTATCCCCACCGATTGCTCCGGCGCCCTTGAGTGTGCAGATACCCCGATGCTGACCCGTGATACCCGAGATCCGGCCACCCGGCCCCGCCTGCTGTTCACATTACTGGCCCTTGCCCTGCTGTGGCCGGGCATCCACTTCAGCGAATTGGACCTCAGCGTACTGGTGGCGAGTGACAGTCAGAGCGAGATGGGCCGGTTTGTGTCCGCCTTCTGGCCACCGGCCCATGGCGAAGCGTTCATTGAGCTGTTGTTGCAAGCCACCCTGCAGACCCTGGCCATCGCCACGGCCGGCATGGCCCTGGCATTGCTGTTGGCAGTCCCCGCCAGCCTGTTGGCCAGCCGCGCTCTGTCGCTGTCCGCGGCCTCCCGTGCCGGCCACCCGAGCTATTGGGGCCAACTGCTGCGTTGGCCGGTACGCGGTTTGCTGATCTTCCTGCGCAGCGTGCCGGAAATCGTCTGGGCCCTGCTGTTCGTGCGCGCCGTCGGCCTCGGCCCGACGGCCGGGGTGCTGGCCATTGCCATTACCTACAGCGGCATGTTGGGCAAGGTCTATGCGGAAATTTTCGAGTCGGTCGACCAGCGCCCGGCCCACGCGCTACTGCAATCGGGCAGCGGTCGGCTCACAGCCTTCTGCTACGGGATCCTGCCCAATGTCGCTGCGGAGCTGCTGTCGTACACGGTTTACCGCTGGGAATGCGCCATCCGCGCCTCGGTGGTGATGGGCTTTGTCGGTGCCGGCGGTCTGGGCCAGCAAATAGATCTGTCGTTGCGCATGTTCGCCGGCGGTGAAGTGGCCAGTTTGTTACTGACGTTCCTCGTGCTGGTGCTGCTCGCCGATCAACTCAGCCGCCTGCTGCGCTGGAGGCTGGCATGAATCGCCTGATCAATCTGGCACTGCTGCTCTGCATCGGCGCAGCGGTGATCGCCTCGTTCATCTACCTGGGCATCGACCTCGGCGAGCTGGGCGGCACCGGCAACCTGAAGCAGATGGGTGCTTATGCGCAGCGTTTTCTCAGCCCGGACCTGAGCTCCGGTCATCTGCAAGCCATCGGCCACGGTGCTCTGGAAACCATTGCCATGTCTGCCCTGGGCACCCTGCTCGCGGCGGTATTCGGTCTGCTATTGGCATTGCCTGCGGCCGGACGCTTCGGCTGGCCATTGCAGAGCGCATCGCGCCTGGTGCTCAACGCCTTGCGCGCGGTTCCGGAACTGGTGTGGGCCGCGCTGATGGTCCTTGCCGCTGGTCTCGGCCCTAATGCCGGCACCCTGGCGCTAGCCCTGCACACCACCGGCGTGCTCGGTCGGCTGTTCGCCGAAGCGCTGGAAAACACCCCACCGGAACCCGCCGAAGCCATTCGCTTGCAGGGCGGCAACGCCATATGGGCTTTCTGTTACGGCACCCTGCCCAACCTGTTGCCACAGCTACTGGCCTACGTCTTGTACCGCTGGGAAAACAATATCCGCATGGCCAGCGTGCTCGGCTTCGTCGGCGCCGGTGGTTTGGGGCAAATGCTCTATGTCAGCCTCAGCCTGTTCCAAGCCAGCACGGTGATTCTGGCCATGCTGTTACTGGTATTCGCGGTCGATACATTGAGCAGCTGGAGCCGTCAACGGTGGGTCAAGGCTTGACTGCTTCAGATGCATCTGCAAGGTGCCCGGCAATCGTTCAGTGGGTCTTCGAAGCTATGCAAACCCGAGGAACGACAGGATAACCACGACGATCACAACGACCCCGACGATGTAGATGATGTTGTTCATGAAGGCCACCTCTCAACCTGGACAGGACTGCGACACGAGGGTGCTACAAATACAAAGTACTGCACCTTTGCGCGCAACTCCATTCGGAACACACATAGGCCCCGCTCTCACCGAAACCTTGGTTTGACACCGGGGAAAAGGACGACAGATTCGTTTTCCCTGAACGTCAGCCCGGGGGATTTCGGCCAGTCACGACAGCCTGGGCCAAACGCGGCCTCCCAAAACCAAGGGGGCACTCAGTTTCCCCGACCACCTATTGATCGCGGTCTGTCATCGGCTAGTGGCGCTGAGGTGTTGGGCGTGAAATATAGGCCTATGATTTACAGGGACTTTTAAAAAAAAGTCGGAATCGGTAGCGCAGAGTTATCTAGAGACTTCTATTATTTCGTTATCGCCGAATCCGGTCTAATCACTGTTATACGTTAGCGACAAAGCCAGGAGAGTAACATGTCGATAAAAAAAAGAACGGCCTTACTCCTGCTGGCTTTTAGCTTTTTCGGAGTTACAAGTTGTGCCAACATAAAAAACTATTCAGAAATCTCAAGCGAAAGAGACAAGAGCATTGTTTCTGATATTGACTATTATGACTTTGCATACAATGTAGATGTTATTGTGCTTCCTGCAGAAATAAAAAACAAAGAAAATGTAAATATTGACAATAGCTTTTCAGGTGAATTACAGATTTCAAACTGGGGGAATGCTATCAAGAATGCGACCCAGAAAGAAATTCATAACAGTGATCGCTTTATCGAATTTGGACATCACAGTGGGCGCATTGAAATAAGCACAGAAGTATCTTCAGTATCTGTAAGCAACACTTGGGGTGGAGTCCGAACGAAGTGCAACGTTGTTTACACATATAAAGATTTAGTGGCAGGAAAAACACTCTCCAAGCATGATAGCGCCATTGAAGTAATGACACTCTCCCCCACCCTACCAAAATCAAGTAATAGTGTTATTTACAGCTTTGATCAACTTACATACGCCATTGCTCGCGAGGCGATTATTGGCCTCATTCGGTTGCCCTCCATTGCTGATATCCAGCTAACACAGAAGCAGGTGAAATTTTACAACTCGAATATCAAAAGAAAACCCAACCAAATTATTAGCTACGTTCCAATTGACAATCTTATTCAAAAGAACAAAAAGGAACTGAACTCTGCTTTTTCAACGACTAAGAAAGTGCAAAAAAGCAGAAATAAATTGGCGAATAAAAACAAATCAAAAGTTAGAGTAGAGACCGTCTCTGCTCCCGCTGCCCCCACCCTGAAATCTGACACAGCTAGTGATACACCCACCGCAAACACCGCTAAATCGAGTGAAAACTCTGCCAATCAGAACTCAAGCCAGGTTGCGACTGAAACTAAAAAGGACGATAGAAGTTCAGGAGGCATTGCTGGTTCATCGGAGCGTTTGAAGGATGGCACCGTTAAAAACGACGAGCCCAGTTATGACGGCAGTGGATATATAGCCACGCCGGGGCACTATCAACCTCAAAACGAGGTATCGGCGGAGCAAGAAAAAGCAATGGATGCATGGATCAAGGAGGAAAACGCAAAGTTACAGGGAGCGAATCGCGATGCCGCTTCACCTCCCGGGCACACAACCATACCACGACTCTATCAACCTCAAATCAAGGTATCGGAAGAGCAAGAAAGAGCAATGGACGAATGGTTGAAAGAGGAAAAAGCAAGGTTACAGGGGGCGACTGGCAATGCCGCTTCACGTACCGGGTACACAACCATACCGCGACTCTATCAACCTCAAAACAAGGTAGAGGCAGAGCAAGAAAGAGCAATGGATGAATGAACGAAAGGGCAATAAAGCAAACTCCGCAGCCAACGCCAAAGAGTGCGGACCGGAAAATCGCAGCAACTTTTGAACCACCGCTATTTATCCGTGAATGAAACACCCCATCGGTTGCCTCCAGCCTTTGGGGTGCAATTCATCAAGCCATCAAGAGCGCCCTACGGAACCTGTGACCGGTAGATTCCCCAGCAATTTGAGCCCGGTACTCTTCACGAAAGCGTCATAGTCCATCGGTCTCTCGATACGAGTTTCAGCGTTAGGCAGTACGTAGGCCCAGGCACGCTTGGACGATGCGTCGTAAACCAGCTTGAACAGGCGGGTCGGCACCCAGACCTTGTTGTCGCCGATGGTGGTGTGGCCTGAATCAAAGAGCGGGCCGGTAAAGACAAAAACATTGCCATCGGCTCGCTTGGCAAACTTTCTGACATCGGACTCGACCTTACTCCAGATCTTCCGATTATTGGTTGGGTCCTGCGGCACCATGTTCGACAGTGCAAAGGATTGAGCCATTGCATTGGGATTCGGAGCATCGGCTGCCGGGGATTGATGGCCGCGGTCCACGGCCGGATGTTGGCTACGGTAGTCGCTCAACTCTGCCCGCCCACTCTTGGGGATGCGTGGGTCCGGGTAGAACTGGTTGGTGCGCTCCTCGCCTTTGGCATCCTGCAGCTGTGCGGCATTAAGGCGTTCGACCACGACCAACGGCGTCTTGCTGGTTTGCGAGTACAGCACCGCAAAGTTGTCGGAACACAGGGCCAGGGGTTTCATGGTTGCAGGCACAGTGGCCGTGTTGATCGGTTGCGCAGCCGGAAACAGCTCTGCGCAGCCGTCAAACGATGCCTGTTTCTGTTTGTTCGAATAGAGGCCCAGGGCCGCGTTCTGGCTGATCGAGCCCGAGCGGGATACTTGCTCCTGATGCTGGGTGGGCGGCTTGATGAGATCCAGCAGACTGCGGGCTTCTGCCCCGGTCGAGAGCAAAACAAGGGCCGACAGCCCAACTGCAATTTTGCGTAGGTGCATGCTTTAAATCTTCGAATTGGATTGAGGGGTAAACGTACGGCGAGTCCCGATTCACGGAACCTGGTGGAGGCGGTTGCTGATTTATATTGCGGCGAGCATGCTTTCACTGTCCTTGATCAAAATGTCGATGCGGATCCGGTCGGTTCGCGCGGGATTTATTGACCCTCACAAGTCACTTTAGTGCTGAGCAGCGTTTACATTCGACTCGTCGATGCTCTTCGAAGAAGCGATCGGCAGAGGAATGTAGACATCGCGCTCAACGGCACAACCACCCCATGGGCAAACCCGATCATAGCGCTCTATGATTGATCCCCATGACGACCTCTCTTCCGATCCGCCAACCCTGCCCGCCCGGAGCCTGCATCTGCGAGCGTGAGCCGTTGCTGGAAACCCCCGGCGCGGATCTGCGCATCCTGAGCCTGACCCGATCGGAGGAAAAGCGCTTGGTCGAGCGCCTGGAGAATCTCCAGAGCCTGAGCGATCTGGAGCGGCTGCAACGTCGGATGTACGAGCAATTGGGTCTGCGCGTCGAGATCGTCCCGGGCTTCAATGAAGTGCGCACCATGCGCGGCATCAACATCACCCTCGGCGAACTGCCGGGTCTGTGCCGCAAAACCCGTCAGTCGATTCCGGCGGCGATTCGTCGAGGGCTGGAGAAGCGCCCGGAGATTGCCTACGAGCTGCTCAATGCCAACGACTTGTTGCGTGATGCCTGATTCTCGATATGTTCGTTTCAAATGTCCTGAAAGAGGATCAGCGGTCGTACGCGAAACGCGGGCCGCTGCTATGCCTTCTGATGGGAGAAAGGGTATCAGGCCAGCCAGGATGGAACTGGAAACACAAGCGTGGCCGTGGCCCCGGCGCCAGCCATGTGCGCGAAGATAAAAGGTGCCAATCCGTAGCAGGAGGTGGCAGATGTTATTCATGGTCCGTTGGTCCATCAGTCCGCAACAGCGTAATAGCGCAATCGAACGTTTTCTCAAGACCGGTGGCGCGCCACCCGCAGGCGTAAAGATGCTGGGGCGCTGGCATGCCGTCGGTGGCTCGAGTGGTTTTGGCATTGCAGAAGCCAGTGATCCGGTGTCGATTCAGAAGTGGGTGCTGGAATGGAGCGACCTCATGAGCATGGAAGTCCACGCAGCATTGACCGATGAACAGGTGGCGCCGTTGTTGGCTGCCGCAGTCGGCAAGCAATAGGCATCGAGGCGGCGAGTGCCCTCGCCGCCTTCCTTCTGATTCACTATTTTTTCATCCCCACCCGCCGCCGCATGTCGGCAGTAATCGTCTGTCGGGTTTTCTTCAGGTCGGCCCAGGGTTCGTCACCAATGTCGGCCAGGCGCTCATGCACGTTATGTACGTTCCATTGATTGCCACCCTTGAGCTCGGCCACCTCCTCGCGAAAGATCGGCACTGACACCGGCAGCCCTTCGCGGGTGCGCACGGCGTACGCGCAAATAGTGGTGGCGCCCAGACCGTTGCGCAGGTAGTCGATGAAGATACGCCCGACGCGGTTTTTCGGTCCGGACACCGCAGAAAAGCGGTCCGGCAGTAATTTGGCCATGTGGCTGACGATCGCGTGGCTGAAGTCCTTGACCTCGTCCCAGCCGTGTTTGCGGGTCAGCGGCACGATCAGGTGAATCCCCTTGCCTCCGCTGGTTTTGAGAAACGCCTTGAGCCCCAGTTCATCCAGCACCGTGAGGGTTAGCTGAGTCGCTTCGATCATGCTTTTCCAGGGCAACGCCGGATCCGGGTCGAGATCGAGGACAAAGCGATCGGGTTTATCCAGATCGACTGACGTGGCATTCCACGTGTGCAGTTCCACCGTGCTCATCTGCACCGCGCCGATCAGCGCTTTGGCGTTGTTGATGATCATCACCGGTTGGCCCGTCAGTTCCTTGTCCAGGGTAACAATCCCCGGAATGGTCAGGCGCTCGGCGTTCTTCTGAAAGAACAGTTCGCCGGCGATGCCGTCCGGCGCGCGCACCAGCGCCACCGGCCGGTCCTTGAGTTGCGGCAGTATCCATTCGGCGACGCTGGCGTAGTACTGCGCCAGTTGCATCTTGGTCGTGCCGCTGCTGGCGTCGATCACCCGGTCCGGGTGCGTGATCCGCACTTTGCCGCTGGCCAGGCCAATCTGCGACGGCGCGACAGTCGAGTGGGCAGTTTTCGGGTCGGCGGCGTCAGGTTTCTCGGCGGCGGATTTGTTCTTCGCTGCGGATTTTGCTGCGGCAGTTTTCGAGGCTGATGTGTTCACGGTTGTCGGCAACTCCTCGGTGATTTCTTTGGCAGGCTTGTCATCGCGCAAACCATGGAACACGGCGTGGCGCACCGAGCCGTCCTTGGTCATTTCGGCAAAGGCCACTTCCGCCAATAAAGTGGGTTTAAGCCAATGCACGCCTTTGGCTTCAAAACCGCTAGGCGGATTGACCACCGACGGCTTTTTCGTCTGCAGCGGTTTCAATTGTTCGTAAATGCGCTTGAGAGTCGCCTCATTGAACCCGGTGCCAACCTTGCCGGCATAACGCAATTCACCGCTGTCGCGGTCGTGCAACCCCAGCAGCAACGCGCCAAAGGCACTGCGTGCGCCTTTGGGGTCGGTGAAGCCGACCACAACGAATTCCTGCCGGTGCTTGCACTTGAGTTTGATCCAGTCACGGGTGCGCCGGGACACGTAAGGCGACCCCAGGCGCTTGCCGATCAACCCTTCCATCTTCATTTCGCAGGCGCTGTTGAGCAACGCCTCCGGGGATTCGTCGAAGGCGTCGGAGAATCGCAATAGCGGGTTTTCATTGAGTTTGAGCACAGTCGCCAGCGCCGCCCTGCGCTCCTCGACGGGTACTTCACGCAGGTCCACGCCATTGAGGTAGGGCAAATCGAACAGGTAGTAAACGATGCTGACGCTACTGCCGGAATCGAACGCATTTTGCAGCGCCTGGAAATCCGGAACGCCTTGCTCGTTGGCCACCACCATTTCGCCGTCGAGCCAGGCCGACTCCAGACCCAGCGCCGCCAATGCCTCGGCTTGCCGGGGCAATTTGTGGGTCCAGTCATGACCGTTGCGGGTGAAGAGTTTGACCTCATCGTGGTCGATGCGCGCCATGACCCGGTAGCCGTCGAATTTGATCTCATAGCTCCATTCGCCGTTTGGCGCAGATTCGACCAGTGTCGCCAGTTCAGGTTTGAGCAGCTCCGGCAGTTTGGCTTTGCGCGCGCCCGTCAGTTGTGCCGACTTTTCCTTACGCGCCTTGGCCGGGGCTTTTTTGACCGGTTTAGTTTTTTCAGTACCGTGCTTTTTTTCCAGAATGGTGCGGTCGCTGAGCACGCTGTCCGGCTCGGCAGCGACCACGTCGTATTCGCTGTCGGGCCTGGCGGCGCTGTCTTGATGCTTGATCAGAAACCATTGTTCCTGCTTGCCCGGCATGTGCGTGCGCACGAGGTTCCACAGGCCGCCGAGCTTTTCTCCTTTCAGCTCGAATTTCAGCCGGCCCTTGGTGTACGCCTTGGCCGGATCATCCTGGGGAATCCACACCCCACGGTCCCAGACGATCACATCGCCGGCGCCGTAATGCCCTTCGGGAATGGTGCCCTCGAACGTAGCGTATTCCAGCGGATGGTCTTCGACATGGATGGCCAGGCGCTTGACCTTGGGGTCCAGCGACGGCCCTTTGGGCACGGCCCAACTTTTCAGCGCGCCGTCGAGTTCCAGGCGAAAGTCATAGTGCAGGTGCGAGGCATCATGCTTCTGAATGCAGAATTGCAACGCATGATCCTTCGCTGTTTTTTTGCCCGAGCGTTTGACGGCGGCCGGTTCCGAGGTCGCCGAGAAATCGCGCATGCGGTTGTAATCGTCCAGGTTCTTGTTCATGGCTGATGCTCGTTGCCGAACGCTGAGTGGGCAGGTTCTACATCAGCAGAGCGACAGGCCCGGAAGAAAATTCCATCCCCGTTGAAATTGCCCGGACAGACGGACCAGTGCCGCGGCACTGGCTCGCAGCGCAGTGAATATACTCAGCGGATGGGGGATTCATGCCTCGGAGAGCAAATCATGCGAACGGTTCACGTCATCGAAGCCGGGAAAACGCCCGCGCCGGTCAAAGTTGTTGGAGAGACCATCACTATTCTTGCCGGCGGCGATCTGACCAAACCCTTTGAAGTGCATATCCAGGAAGGTGTGCAGGGTGGCGGACCACCGCTGCACTTTCACCCTTGGGACGAGGCGTTTTATGTCATCGATGGGCAGGTCGAAGTGACCGTCGCGGGTCAATCCACTACCGTCTCGCCCGGGGGTTACGTGCACATCCCCGCTGGGGCGATCCATGCTTACAAGAACATCAGCCCTACCGCGAAAATGATCGGTGTGGTTTCCGATCCACGCGGCGGTCAGTTCTTTGCGGCGTTGGATCAGCTCAAAGTGCCTGAAGACCTGCCTCGGATACTGGAGATATCTGAAGGCTTCGGCGTTACGTTTCTGCTGCCGAAATCACCAGAACACGCGTAGGAGCTGCCGCAGGCTGCGATCTTTTGATCTTTGGCTTTTCCGAAGTCGCTGAAAATCAAAAGATCGCAGGCTTCGCCAGCTCCTACTTCGTCTGGCTGACGTCATGGGTGCAGCCCTTGCCCTTCACACTCCTGACAGAAACTGACACTGCCTCCTTTTATGCTGCGCCCACCTTGAATGGAGCAGCCCTATGATCACTCCCCGTTTTATTTTGCTTTTCGTGGAAAGCCCCGCTGTCAGTGCGCGGTTCTATGAGTTTCTGCTGGAGCGCAAGCCCGTGGAAGAGTCACCAACCTTCGCGCTGTTTGTCCTGGAGGGCGGCTACAAGCTGGGGCTCTGGTCACGGCATACGGCTGAGCCTGCCGTGGATGTAACGGGCGGCGGCACCGAGTTGGCGTTCCCGGTGGACTCCGCCGAACAGGTCGATGCGCTGTATGCCGATTGGAGCGCTCTGGGGTTGACCATGGTGCAAGCGCCTACAGAACTCGACTTCGGTCGCACCTTCGTCGCGCTTGACCCGGATAACCATCGTCTGCGCGTGTTCTCCCCTCACTGAGCCGGTGCCCGCCTCGACATCAGTCAGGCGCAGGCGTACAGCGTTCACTACATGCCCCGGATATTTCCGGGGTATTTTTTTGCGCGGCGACTAAGATTCAAGGTTGGTGAACCTTATCCCTGCAAATCCGGTCGATACCTGCAACCCGACCCGGTTTGCCGACGCCCTAAACAAGAGGGTGATCATTGGCTTGCTTCACTTTCTGGAGAACGCCCCCGTGATATCCACCGTACACATTGCCAGGCTAAAAGCATGGGGCGCCCATGGTTTTACCGCCACTGGCGTGGTCACAGCCTTCCTCGCGACCCTCGCCTTGTTGGAGAACCAGCCGACCAATTGCCTGCTGTGGCTGGGCGTGGCGCTGATTGTCGACGGTCTGGACGGCGCGCTGGCACGCAAGGTGAATGTGCAGTCGGTGCTGCCAAGTTTCGACGGTTCGATCCTCGACCTGGTGATCGACTACCTGACGTACGTGTTTATCCCGGCACTGTTCATCTACCGTTACATCCCGTTGCCGGACTACACCCTGCTGCTGACAGTGTCGCTGATTCTGGTGTCGTCGCTGTTTTGCTTCTGCAACGTCAACATGAAGAGCAAAGACAACTACTTCCAGGGCTTCCCCGCCGCGTGGAATGTGGTTGCGCTGTGCATGTACATCATCGACCCGTCGCCGTGGATCACCTTGCTCGCCGTCATCGGCCTGGCGCTGCTGACCGTGACCCGAATGAAATTCCTGCACCCGTTCCGCGTGCGCCGGTTCATGCCGATCAACATTGCCGTGACGGCCATCTGGCTGCTGTGCAGCTTGTCGCTGGTGGTCAACCACCCGGTCATCAATCCGCTGGTGATGGGTTTGTGGCTGCTGATGTCGGCGTACTTCCTGGGGATCTGCTTCTGGCGCACGGCGCTGGAGTGGTTCGACAGCTCGCGGCTCAAATAGGCACTGCGATCATGCCCATCCACATCGTCCAACTGGGCTCACCCCGCACCGCGGATGAAGGCCTGCGCCTGGGCACGGTACGCCGCCCGCCCCGTGGCGTACCAAAGGCCGAATTTGCCAGCCGGGATTTTTACGACGTGTGGCAACCGCTGCTGTCCCCCAGCCCCGAGTTGGTGGCCGAAGCCAAAGCGGCGGAAGATGCCAAAGCCTGGGATGCTTTCAAGCGCAAGTTCAAGGCCGAGATGAACCATCCCGCGCCCAGTCAACTGCTCGACCTGCTGGCCGCCCTCTCCCATCAAACGTCGCTGGCGGTAGGGTGTTATTGCGAAGACGAGGCCCACTGCCACCGTTCCGTGTTACGGGAGTTGCTGGAGGCACGGGGCGCGAAGGTTGTCTAGATAAAGAAAACCCCACAAATCCCTTGTAGGAGCGAGGCTTGCCCGCGAAGAAGTCAGCCGATTCAGCATCAATGTTGCCTGACACACCGCCATCGCGAGCAGGCTCGCTCCCACACTTTTTACCGAGTCAACCGCTACCTCAACGCTAATCGCCCGCTTGCGGACGAGATTTTGATCATGGTCAATACTTAGAGGATTGAATGGCTATCGAATGACCACACGTCGGGCGCACAGGCGCTTCCCCATCGCAATCCAGGGGGCCCGTCGTCTGCTCGTTTACCCACGGGAGGTTTGTCATGTCTGGTCAAGCTCGTTTCATGCTGGTCGCCTCGCCCCTGATGGAACACAGCCCTGCCTTCGACCGGGCCGCAGCGCTGGCCAAAGCCGAAGATGCGGCCCTGCATATCGTGGCCTTCGACTATCTGGAGGGCCTGGCGACCGCCGGCCTGGTCAACGAAAAGGCTCTGGAGCAGATGCGTCTGGGCTATGTCGAGCGCCACCGCCAGTGGCTTGAGGAACAGGCTCGCCCCTTGCGCAAGATCGGTGTGCACGTCACCACGGAGGTGACTTGGGTCGAAAATCCGCTGGAGGAAATCCTGACTCACCTCAAAGAGCAGCCGATGGACGTGCTGATCAAGGCGCTGGAGCACCAATCGCGGCTGTCGCGGCTGGTGTTTACCCCCCTCGACGTGCATTTGCTGCGCGAATGCCCGGTGCCGCTGCACTTCGTCAGCCATGCCAAGCATGCGTTGCCGCGCAAGATCGTTGCAGCGGTGGACCCCTTCCATCGTGATGATCACTACAAAAGCTTCAATGACCGGATTCTGCACGAAGCGTCAAAACTGGCGAGTGCCTGCAATGCCGAGCTCGACGTGGTCTACGCCTATGACCTTTCGTCGATCAGCTCGGACGAGTTCAGCTTCGAAAACGGTTCGGCTTTTTTCGCCTCGGAAAAGGCCAAGACCCTGTTCGACTTCCAGGAGGATGCCTTCAACGAATTGGCCGCGCGCAACGGCATCGCGCCGGAGCAACGGCACATGCTCATGGGCACCCCGACCAAGGTGCTGACTCGCTACGCCGATACCTATGACGTCGACGTGATTGTCATGGGCCGGGTCGGCCATCGCGGCATGGGTCGGTTGATCGGCAGCACAGTGGAGCATCTGCTGTACAAAATGCCGTGCAGTGTGTGGGTGGTGTACACCGAGCGGCTGGATGAGTGATCGGCCTGGTCAGGTAGTCAATTCTGTACATACCCCTGTGGGAGCGGGCTTGCTCGCGAAGAGGACCTTACATTCAACAGTGATGTTGACTGAATGTCCGCCTTCGCGAGCAAGCCCGCTCCCACAGGGGATTTGTGTTGTCGTTTCAACGCCGTGTAATCACCACCTCCAGGTATTCACTGGGCACCACCAGCGACCGCTCCCCCGCCCGGTTCAGGCGATTCAGCAGTTCAGTCATGTCGTTTTCCAGGGCCGCGCCCTCTTCGGGTGGCAGGGTCGCAAAGGCCTTGTGAACCGGGCCATACCAGGTGCGGAAGGTGTCGATAAAGTGCGCGGCCGAGCGATAGCGGAAGTTGAACAATCGCCGTGTCACCTGGAGCTGAAAGTCGCGCTGATCGAACTGCGAGTGCAACCAGGCTTCGGTGCCCCAGTTCGAAGGTGGTTGCGCTCCTGGCGGTGGCGGCATGTGACGGCCCAGGGTCTTGAACATCTGGCCGATGAAGCCTTCAGGCGTCCAGTTGGCAAGGCCGATCCGCCCTCCATGACGGCACACCCGCGCCAGTTCCGCTGCGGCCTTGGGCTGATCCGGCGTAAACATCACACCAAAGGTCGAAAGCACGGCATCGAAACTGGCGTCCTCGAACGGCAAGTCCTCGGCATCGGCCACCTGAAAGGTCACGTCCAGGTGTTCCGCCCGTGCGCGGTCTTCGCCGCGTTCAAGCAACTTGGCCACGTAATCGGTGGACGTGACCTTGCAGCCCCGGCGCGCGGCGGCGAGCGTTGCATTACCGTTGCCGGCGGCGACGTCCAGCACCTGCTCATCACAAAGCAAGTCGCAGGCTTCGGCCAGTTGTTCGCCGACGATCTGTAAGGTGGTGCCGATCACGGCGTAGTCGCCGCTGGCCCACGAGGCCATTTGACGGTTTTTCAGGGCAGTGAGGTCAATGGGTGTGCTCATGAAGTCCGCTCCGTTGCAGGTTGGAACGCGTCCCGGCTCACTCCGCCGTGGTGGGATCGATGATGTTCATGACCCGGGAGACGCTGTTGATGGGAAATTCACCCTTTTTGGCGTGCTCCCTGATCAGTCCCTCATTCGGCGCGATGTACACACAGTAAATCTTGTCGCCAGTGATGTAACTCTCCAGCCACTGCACCTCTGGTCCCATCTCACGCAACACATCGCAGGATTTTTGCGAGATTGCTTTGAGTTCCTGTTGCGGCAGTGCGCCGGCGCCCGGAAGCTCGCGTTCAATAATGTATTTAGGCATGGCAACGTCCTTTTCTTGAGGGTGATGACAGGGTCGGCAATGATCCCGTCGTCCACAAACTATCGCTCCCGGATACGCCGGCGTCCTGCCGATCGTCCGGAGAGTTCACCAAATATGGCATTCTCCGATGCATGGTCGCCTATCTGTAACGCCGCATTAACAGATCGGCTTGCGTCGCCGAAAACGGGTTATGCAGCAGGCGTTTTGGCCTCTTCCAGCAGTTGCCGAATCATCTGTTCCTGAATCTCGTACCGTCCCTCGCCAAAGTGGGTGTAACGCACTTGGCCCTTGGCATCGATCAGGTAGTGAGCGGGCCAGTACTGGTTGTCGAAGGCGCGCCAGATCGCGTAATTGTTGTCGATCGCCACCGGGTAGGTAATGCCGAGTTTTTTCACCTGCTCGCGGACGTTGTCGATGATGCGTTCGTAACCGTATTCAGGGGTGTGCACGCCGATCACGACCAAGCCATCCTTCTCATATTTCTTCGCCCAGTCCTTCACGTAGGGCAAGGTGTGCTGGCAGTTGATGCAGTCGTACGTCCAGAAGTCCACCAGCACCACTTTGCCGCGCAGTGAATCGTTGCTCAGCGCTGGCGAGTTGAGCCATTCGACCGCGCCGGAAAGTGACGGCATCGCGCCTTTGGCAGCGTCCTGGGTCGAGTCGGCCTTGACCTTGCTGACGAAGTAATCGACCACTTTCGGTACGGCTTCCAGCACGTGTTGTTCAACCGTGGTGACGCCTTCGGATGAGGTGCTGGCGAGCAATTTGTTGTCGGCACCCGTGGAGATGACCGCTGCGGCAACCAACACCGCAGCCCCCGTGCCGCGACGCAGCCAACCAGTGAGCGGAATCGACGGTTTCAAGCGATTGACCAGGCCGCGACCGGCGAAGATCAAAGTGCCCAGGGACAACGCGCTGCCCAAACCGTACGCCACCAGCAACAGACTGGTCTGAACGTTGGCGCCTTGCAGCATGGCGCCGGTGAGGATTACCCCGAGGATCGGCCCGGCACACGGCGCCCAGAGCAGACCGGTGGCGATGCCGATCATCACCGAGCCTAACGGGCCAGACATTTTGCGGGTGTTGGGATCAAGGCGATTGCCCAGCAGTACGAACGGGCGCGCCAGCCAGCCACCGATGCGAGCGGAGATCAGCGACAGGGCAAACAGCACCATCACGATCAGCGCCACATGGCGGCCGGTGTTGTTGGCTTGTATCACCCAATCGCTGCTGACCACGGCCAGGCTGGAGATCAGGGCGAAGGTCAGGGCCATGCCGCCGAGGGTGAGCAGGATCGAAGAACGCGTGCGTTTAACACCGGCAAACAGAAACGGCACGACCGGGAGGATGCAGGGGCTGAGGACGGTCAAAATACCGCCCAGGAATGCGATGAGGAACATGGGGATCACCTTGAGAATACGAAGGGCGATACACCGCCGTTCCTATGTGGGAGCGGGCTTGCTCGCGAAGGCGCAGTGTCAGTCGACATCAATGTTGAATGTACTGGCCTCTTCGCGAGCAAGCCCGCTCCCACACTGGAACGGCGGAAATTGACAGATCTGTGCAGGCTTCAGGCCTCTAGCTGCTGGCCCTGTGGCGTCTGGCTGTAGCCGTTCTCTGCAACCAGTTGCCCTTGCGGTGTGCGGCTGGAACCATCCTCAGTCAGCAGCGGAGTCAGTTGGAAGCAGGTGCTGCTGCCACAGCCGCTCTGTTCTACCGCCGCGTTGGCATGGGCAGCGGCGCCGGCTACGGAGAAAACGATGGCGGTGAAAAAGCGGGTGATGTTGTTCATGATGTTCTTCCTGTTTCAAAGGGGATGGGCAATGGGTCGTCGAAGGATTCAGCTGCCTTCGTTGCAGCCGTCAGCGAATTTGCTGTAATCCAGTACCCGGGTTTTGCCTTGGGAATCCAGGTAGGTCATCCGGGCATTCACAATCCCGCAGGCGGGGGTCGCGTCCTGTTTCATCGACAGCACTTTCTGGATGTCCAGGTGCGTGCCATAGGTGTAGGTTTGAGGGGTTACATCGGCTTCGGCCCGGGCCGACAAGGTGCAGATGTTCAGGGCGGCAAACAGGCAAGCGGCGTACACGGCTTTGGTGTTCATGGTGATTTCCTCAAGGCTTCAATAGGTCAATCGTTGATTGAGCCGAGGCGGTTGGGTTTGCCTCGATGGAACCTATTTGAAACCCGTGAGGTATCCCGTCTGTGTCGAGAACAGGCGCGGGTAAATCACTACGTATCAGCGCAGGCCTGCGATACACAGCGATACAAACCCCCTGAAATCGGCTGTTTTTGCGTCCCCGTGTATCTGCTGATACGCCAGATACACTGCAATACAATCGACGGCAGGCGAGCGGGCCAAGGCTCGATAGACTGCGCGACAACTCCCATTCAAGAGGCTTGGTCACCATGGAACACGTCGATCACATTCTCATCGTGGACGATGACCGCGAGATCCGGGAACTGGTAGGCAACTACCTGAAAAAGAACGGCCTGCGCACCACCGTGGTGGCGGATGGGCGGCAGATGCGCTCGTTTCTGGAGTCCACGCCGGTGGACCTGATCGTGCTCGACATCATGATGCCGGGGGACGATGGCCTGGTCCTCTGCCGCGAACTTCGCGCCGGCAAACACAAGGCCACGCCGGTGCTGATGCTCACCGCTCGCAACGATGAAACCGACCGCATCATCGGCCTGGAAATGGGCGCCGACGATTACCTGGTCAAACCATTCGCCGCCCGTGAATTGCTCGCCCGCATCAACGCCGTGCTACGACGCACGCGGATGCTGCCGCCGAACCTGGTGATCACCGAAAGCGGTCGCCTGCTGGCATTCGGTCGCTGGCGCCTGGACACCTCGGCCCGGCATCTGCTGGATGAGGACGGCACCATGGTCGCCCTCAGCGGTGCGGAATATCGTTTACTGCGGGTGTTCCTCGATCACCCTCAGCGGGTGCTCAATCGCGACCAGTTGCTTAACCTGACCCAGGGCCGCGATGCCGACCTGTTCGACCGTTCCATCGATTTGCTGGTGAGCCGCTTGCGTCAGCGTCTGCTGGACGATGCCCGGGAGCCGGCTTACATCAAGACCGTACGCAGTGAAGGTTATGTGTTCTCCCTGCCGGTGGAAGTGCTCGGTGCGCCGTCATGAACCTTGCGCTGCACTGGCCCCGCACGCTGGCTTCGCGGCTGTCGCTGATTTTCCTGATTGGCCTGATTCTCGCCCAGGCGCTGTCCTTTGGCGCTCAGTACTACGAGCGTTACGAAAGTGCGAAAAACACCATGTTGGGCAACCTGGAAACCGATGTTTCGACCTCTCTGGCCATCCTCGACCGTTTGCCCGCCGACGAACGCCCGAACTGGCTACCGCGTCTGGAACGCGCCAACTACAACTATCTGTTGAATGAAGGCTCGCCGGGCACGCCGATGGCGGCTCGCGATGTGTCGATTGCAGTGACCTCGATTCAGGACGCCATCGGCCATGATTACCCGCTGACCTTTACCGATATCCCCGGCCCGAAAAAACACTTCCAGGCCCACCTGAAACTGAAGGACGGCAGCCCCGTCACCATCGACGTGCGACCGTCGATGGTGCCGTTATCGCCGTGGTTGCCGGCGGTGTTGCTGGGGCAACTGGCGCTGATGATTACCTGCACCTGGCTGGCCGTGAGAATCGCCATTCGCCCGCTCACCCGCCTCGCCCAAGCGGTGGAAACCCTCGACCCCAACACCCACGCCGTACACCTGGATGAAAAAGGCCCGACCGAAGTCGCCTACGCGGCGCGGGCCTTCAATGCGATGCAGGCGCGCATTGCGGCTTATCTCAAGGAACGCATGCAGTTGTTGGCGGCGATTTCCCACGACCTGCAAACCCCGATCACCCGCATGAAACTGCGCGCCGAGTTCATGGATGACTCCAGCGAGAAAGACAAACTGTGGAACGACCTCGGCGAGATGGAACACCTGGTGCGCGAAGGCGTGGCCTATGCCCGCAGCATTCATGGTGCCACCGAGGAAAGTCGCCGCACTGATCTGGATTCGTTCCTCGACAGCCTGGTGTTCGACTATCAGGACATGGGCAAAGACGTGCAGCTCGACGGCAAAAGCGCAGCCATAATCAACACCCGGCCGCATGCCTTGCGACGGGTGCTGGTGAACCTGATAGACAACGCGCTGAAATTCGCCGGCACCGCAGAGCTGTCGGTGGAAACGCAGGCCGATGGCAGCTTGTCGGTGAAAGTGATGGACCGCGGGCCGGGGATTGCCGAAGAGCAATTGGCACAGGTGATGGAACCGTTCTACCGCGTGGAGAATTCGCGCAATCGCAGTACGGGAGGGACCGGTTTGGGGTTGGCGATTGCGCAGCAGTTGGCCATCGCGATTGGCGGGTCATTGAAATTGAGCAATCGCGAGGGCGGTGGGTTGTGTGCGGAGCTCAGATTGCCAGCTCAGACTACATCATTGTAGGAGCGAGGCTTGCCCGCGAAGAGGCCAGCACATCCAACATTGAAGTTGGCTGACACTCCGTCTTCGCGGGCAAGCCTCGCTCCTACAGGGGTCGTGGGTGTTTGGAGACCTGTGCTTGGCCAGGCAGCCATGCCAACCACAAACCGGCAACACCACCCATCCAATGTGGGAGCGAGCCTGCTCGCGATGAGGCCAGCACATCCAACATTGATGTTGGCTGACACTCCGTCTTCGCGGGCAAGCCTCGCTCCTACAGGGATATTGGGTGTTTGGAGGGATTGCGTGCGGTCAGGCGACTATGCCGATCACCCCTTCCCCGTGCATCTGCTGCAACAACGCCAACCCACTGTCCATGAATTCCGACGCCCCAACCATCCCCGCCTCCACCGCCAACCCTTCCAGCTGCGCCCGGCCATCGAGCCGAGGAAATTCCCCGATCCGCTGCAACAACCGCCACGCCAACGGGCTCAGTTCGGAAAACCGTACCCCCCAGTCCTCGCCCCGACGAACCAACAGCAATGTCGGCTGAACTGGCGGCGAGTCCGGCCGGTAATCCGGCCCCACCAACTGCACCGGCCAGGCATACGCCAATGGCCAGGCCAGCGGCGAAACCTGCAACGGTCGATCCAGCAGCAACCCGGCATCGCTGGCCGGCAACGGCTCGGCTTCGGATTGTTGCAGTGCCATCTCGACCCACTCGTAATGCGCCAGCTCAACCATGAATGGCGGCCACGGTCCATCGCTCAGCGCCAGCGGCTCAGAGGCCAGAAACTCGACAAACTCCTGGGCGATCTCGCCGAATTTTGGCGTTTGAGCACGATAGTCCCGCAGGAAGATCCGCACCAGAGAACGCCACTCACCGTCACCCAATATCTTCACCAGCACCGGAAAAGTCCCGCTGAGCAACGACGACAGATTCGAAAACACCAGGTCGCGATAAACCTGCGCCCGTGCCACGTCCATCCCGGCAGGTGGTGCACAGTGTTCGGGGTCGCGCAGGTAGCGGGTCAATGTGTCTTGCTGCTGATACAGCGTCGGCTTATCCACGGTTCACCCCCTCACCTTGCAGGCGGCGAATGATCTGCAATTCAGTCACCAACTCAGAGAACGCCGGAAAGTTGAAATCCCGTTCCAGCAGCGTCGGTTGCACACCGAACCGCGCATACGCCTCGGCCAGCAGCGACCAGACCACCGGTTTGACCGAGGCGCCATGGGTGTCGATCTTCAGCGTGTCGGACTCATCAAAGTGCCCCGCCACATGCATGGCAACCACCCTCCCCGCGTCGATGCCGGCCAGAAACGCCTGCGGATCGAAGCCGTGATTGATCGAGTTGACGTAGACATTGTTGACGTCCAGCAACAGGTCGCAATCGGCTTCAAGCAACACCGCATTGGTGAAGGTCAGTTCGTCCATGTCTTGCTGCGGCGCGGCGTAGTAGGAGACGTTTTCCACCGCCAAGCGCCGACCGAGAATGTCCTGTGCCTGGCGAATTCGGGCGGCAACGTGATGCACCGCTTCTTCGGTAAACGGCAACGGCAGCAGATCGTAAAGATGCCCGTCATCGCTGCAGTAGCTCAGGTGTTCGCTGTACAGCGGCACTTTGTGGTGATCGAGGAAAACCCGCACTTGCTGCAGGAACCCGACGTCCAGCGGTGCCGGCCCGCCCAACGACAAGGACAAGCCGTGACAGGACAACGGATAGCGCTCGGCCAAGGCGCGAAATGTCGCGCCATGAGCGCCGCCGATGCCGATCCAGTTTTCCGGCGCGACTTCCAGAAAGTCGAAAGCGCCCGGCGGGGCCGCTTGAAGGTCCTTCATTAAACCGCGGCGTAAGCCTAGCCCGACGCTCGTCTTCGCGGATGTGAGGGGAGTGTGCATGGTGTCGATCTCATCCTGGGATCCGGTCTCCAGCGTCTGAAAACTCAGTGCCGGCCGGCAGGCCCAGTCAAGCGCCGCAGTGTGTCGGGTCTGTGTTCACCAACGCCGCTCTTCTCAGGCCACTGTATCGGACAGGCAGTCAGATACAGTGGGATACACGAACTAGACTTATTGATTACCCCCGCAGGGGGCCAGGACGCCGTTATCGTCCTGTTCATTCCCACGATCACCGCCCAAAGGTGCATGCCTCGACAAACAATGCCTCTGGACCCTGATCCTGCTGAAGGAGCACACATGATGGACGAGGCCAGACTCAATGATTTCATGGGCAAACTGGTGAACGACATGGGTGGCGCGGCGATGCTCGCCAACGTCATCCTCGGCGAAGAGCTCGGCCTGTACCGGGCCATGGCCGACAGTCAGCCAGTCACCCCCGAAGCACTCGCCGAAAAGACTGGCTGCAATACCCGCCTGCTGCGCGAATGGCTCAGCGCCCACGCCGCTTCCGGTTACATGGAACACCGCGACGGCCAGTTCCGCCTGCCCGAAGAGCAAGCCCTGGCGCTGGCGATCGAAGATTCACCGGTCTATGTGGCCGGCGGTATCGGCGTGGTTGCATCGTTTTTCCATGACAAGGACAAACTGGTCAATGCCATGCGCGGCAACGGCGCCCTGCCTTGGGGCGATCACCATCCGTGCATGTTCAGCGGCACCGAACGGTTCTTCCGCCCAGGGTACAAAGCGCACCTGGTCAGCGAATGGCTGCCGGCCCTCGACGGGGTGGTCGCCAAACTGGAAACCGGCGCCAAGGTAGCGGACATCGGGTGCGGCCACGGCGCCTCGACCGTGATCATGGCCCAGGCGTTTCCGAATTCACGGTTCGTCGGTTTCGATTACCACGCGCCTTCGGTCACCGTCGCCACCCAGCGCGCCGAAGAAGGTGGCGTGTCCGGCCGGGCGCGGTTCTTTCAGGGCACTGCCAAAAGCTATCCGGGCGACGACTATGACCTGGTCTGCTATTTCGACTGCCTGCACGATATGGGTGACCCGGTCGGCGCTGCAAAGCACGCCTATGAATCGCTCAAACCCGACGGCTCGGTGCTACTGGTAGAGCCCTTCGCCAACGACACGCTCGACGCCAACACCACTCCGGTGGGACGACTGTTCTATGCCGCCTCGACTTTTATTTGCACACCCAACTCATTGTCCCAGGAAGTCGGCCTCGGGCTCGGCGCCCAGGCGGGTGAGGCACGGTTGCGCAAGGTCTTCACCGAGGCGGGGTTCACGCAGTTCCGGCGGGCCACGGAAACGCCATTCAACCTGATACTGGAGGCGCGTAAATAAGGGCAGGCTGGTTTGCCCGGATGCAACTGACAAAACCGGATCCTGTGGGAGCGGGCTTGCTCGCGAAGGCGTAGTGCCAGGCGACATCGATGTTGACTGTGCTGGCCCCTTCGCGAGCAAGCCCGCTCCCACAGGGGACTGCGATCAGTACATAGAGAGGCGTTCGCCAAGGTTTTCGGCTTTGAGAATATCGAACAACGCTTGCGCCGCCGCCGACAGTTCATGCCCTGTCGTCAGCACCCCGATCGCCCGTTCCACCACCGGGTCGCGCAGGGTAATGCAACGTGCGCCCAGCTCGCGCATCTGCCCGGCGCACAAGGCCGGCACCGCACTGACGCCCAATCCGCTGGCGACCATCCGCCCGACCGTTGCCAACTGATGGCTTTCAAATTCCACCGGCAATTTCATGCCGCGCGTCTGTAAATGTTCTTCGAGCATCACCCGCACCGTCGATGGTCGCTGCAAGGTAATGAACGGCTCTTTGAGCAAGGTCTGCCAATCGATGTCGGCCAGCTCCGCCAGCGGTGAATCGAGGGGCACCACCGCCACAAACCGGTCGATGTACAACGGGGTAAATTCCAGCGACGAGCTTTGGGTCGGTTCAAACGCCACGCCCAATTCCACCTGACGGTCGCGAACCATTTCCAGCACCTGCTCGTTGATCACGTCGTTCACCGTGACGTTGACCTTGGGATAACGCGCGCGAAAGGTCTTGAGGATCGGCGGCAGCAAGTTGCCGGCAAACGACGGCATCGCCGCCAGGGTCACGCGGCCGCGCTGGAGGGTGAAGCGTTGCCGCAGTTCATCCTCGGCATTGTCCCAGTCCGCGATCAATCGACGGGCCAGTGGCAGCAGCGATTCCCCTTCGGCGGTCAGTGCGACGTTACGGGTATTGCGCGTGAACAGGCGCCCGCCCAATCCCTCCTCCAGCGCCTTGATGGTCAGGCTCAACGCCGACTGGGACAGGTGCAGTCGCTCGCACGCCACGGCAAAGCTCAAACTCTGGGCCACGGCCAGGAAGGCGCGGATCTGTTTGACGGTCATGACCACGGTCTCCAACGGTAAGCACATCCAATGTAGGAGCTGCCGAAGGCTGATCCTACGCATTAGTGAGTTTTATCTATCAATCAACCTTAAAAATCAACTTAACAAATAAATCCTCCGGCGAGACACTCCCTCCCCATCCGGCTAGCCAGCCGCCCACAAAGAATAAAAGAGGTGCATATGGCAGGGTTCGACAAGCGCGTGTATTCCTACGAGGAAGCGATGGCAGGTCTTGAAGACGGCATGACCGTGATCTCCGGCGGCTTCGGCCTGTGCGGGATTCCGGAAAACCTCATCGCCGAGATCCAGCACCGCGGCACACGTGATCTCACCGTGGTCTCCAACAACTGCGGCGTCGACGGTTTCGGTCTCGGTGTGCTGCTGGTAGACCGGCAGATCCGCAAGGTGGTGGCCTCCTACGTCGGCGAAAACGCGCTGTTCGAGAAGCAGTTGCTGAGCGGCGAAATCGAAGTGGTCCTGACCCCTCAAGGCACCCTCGCCGAGAAAATGCGCGCAGGCGGTGCCGGCATCCCGGCGTTCTTCACCGCCACTGGCGTCGGCACTCCGGTGGCCGACGGCAAGGAAGTCCGCGAATTCAAGGGCCGCCAGTACCTGATGGAAGAATCCATCACCGGTGACTTCGCCATCGTCAAAGGCTGGAAAGCCGACCATTTCGGAAACGTGGTCTATCGCCACACCGCCCAGAACTTCAACCCGCTGGCCGCTACTGCCGGCAAGATCACCGTGGTCGAAGTCGAAGAAATCGTCGAACCCGGCGAGCTGGACCCGTCGCAGATCCACACCCCTGGCATCTACGTCGACCGGGTCATTTGCGGCACGTTCGAGAAGCGCATCGAACAGCGCACCGTGCGTAAGTGATCCCCTGAAGGAATAACAACAATGGCACTTTCCCGCGAACAAATGGCTCAACGCGTCGCCCGCGAAATGCAGGACGGCTACTACGTGAACCTCGGCATCGGCATCCCGACCCTGGTCGCCAACTACATCCCTGAAGGCATGGAGGTCATGCTGCAATCGGAAAACGGCCTGCTCGGCATGGGCGCGTTTCCGACCGACGCCGAAGTCGACGCTGACATGATCAACGCCGGCAAGCAAACCGTGACCGCTCGCATCGGCGCGTCGATTTTCTCGTCCGCCGAATCGTTCGCGATGATCCGCGGCGGCCACATCGACCTGACCGTGTTGGGCGCGTTTGAAGTGGACGTCGAAGGCAACATCGCCTCCTGGATGATCCCCGGCAAACTGGTCAAGGGCATGGGCGGCGCGATGGACCTGGTGGCCGGTGCGGACAACATCATTGTCACCATGACCCACGCCTCCAAAGACGGCGAGTCGAAACTGCTGTCGCGTTGCAGCCTGCCGCTGACCGGCGCCGGTTGCATCAAGCGCGTGCTCACCGACCTGGCCTACCTGGAAATCAAGGACGGTGCGTTCATTCTCAAAGAGCGCGCACCGGGCGTCAGCGTCGAAGAAATCGTCGCCAAGACCGCTGGTAAACTGATCGTGCCTGATCATGTCCCGGAAATGCAGTTCACTGCCCAGTGAGGAATCCTTCCATGCAAGAAGTCGTAATTGTTGCCGCCACTCGCACTGCCATCGGCAGCTTCCAGGGGGCGCTGGCCAATGTGTCCGCCGTTGACCTTGGCGCCGCGGTGATCCGTCAGTTGCTGGCGCAGACCGGGCTGGACCCGGCGCAAGTCGATGAAGTGATCATGGGCCAGGTGCTGACAGCTGGCGCCGGGCAGAACCCTGCGCGTCAAGCCGCGATCAAGGCCGGCCTGCCCTTCGCCGTGCCGGCCATGACCCTGAACAAAGTCTGCGGCTCGGGCCTGAAAGCGCTGCATCTGGCGGCTCAGGCGATTCGCTGCGGCGATGCCGAAGTGATCATCGCCGGCGGCCAGGAGAACATGAGCCTGGCCAATTACGTCATGCCCGGTACCCGCACCGGTTTGCGTATGGGTCACGCGCAGATCGTCGACACGATGATCAGCGACGGTTTGTGGGATGCGTTCAACGATTACCACATGGGCATCACTGCCGAGAATCTGGCCGAGAAATACAGCCTGACCCGTGAGCAACAGGACGCCTTCGCTGCCGCCTCCCAGCAAAAAGCTGTGGCCGCCATCGAAGCCGGGCGGTTTGCCGATGAGATCACGCCGATCCTGATCCCGCAGCGCAAGGGCGATCCGCTGTCCTTCGCCACCGATGAACAGCCTCGGGCCGGCACCACCGCCGACTCCCTGGGCAAACTGAAAGCGGCCTTCAAGAAGGACGGTTCGGTGACTGCCGGCAACGCTTCTTCGCTGAACGACGGCGCCGCTGCAGTGATGCTGATGAGTGCCGACAAAGCCAAGGCCCTCGGGTTGCCAGTGCTGGCGAAAATCGCCGCTTATGCCAACGCGGGCGTCGACCCGGCGATCATGGGCATCGGCCCGGTGTCGGCCACTCGCCGTTGCCTGGACAAGGCGGGTTGGTCCATCGGTCAACTGGACCTGATCGAAGCCAACGAAGCCTTCGCCGCGCAATCTCTGGCCGTGGCCAAGGACCTGGAATGGGACCTGAACAAGGTCAACGTCAACGGCGGCGCCATTGCCCTGGGACACCCGATCGGTGCGTCAGGTTGCCGGGTACTGGTGACGTTATTGCATGAAATGATCAAGCGGGATGCCAAAAAAGGTCTGGCGACGTTATGCATCGGCGGAGGCCAAGGCGTAGCACTGGCGGTCGAGCGCTAATTACATCCTTGTAGGAGCGAGGCTTGCCCGCGAAGAACGATGACGCAGTTTATCTGTTGCACCGAGTTATCGTTCTTCGCGGGCAAGCCTCGCTCCTACAGGTTATGGTCTCTGGCCCTCAGGCGAATTTCACCAGATTCAACGCGGGCAAAGGTCCGCCCGGAAACTGCACCAGCCGCGCCCCGACACTCAGTTCGCCCAAATCGATTCCAAAAAACCCCAACCGCTCAATCAGCGCTGCCACCTGTGCCTTGGCCTCGGCATCGTCACCAGAGAGAAACAGCACCCGCCGACCGCCCTCCGCTTTCGGATCGCTCTCAAGCAGATGCGCCTGTAGGTGATTGAACGCTTTGACGACCCGCGCACCGGGCACCCATTCAGCAAACACTTCGCTGGACGGACGTCCCTGCAAATCCACCGCTTTGAACGATGGCGCCTCAATCGAATTGTTCGCATCGATCACAATCCGCCCGCCGAAATCTGGCAGCTCGGCCAGTGCCGTCGGTAACTTCGACCAATTCACCGCCACCAAAACAATCGGCTGTGCAGCCGCTTCTTCACGGGTGCCGGCCCGCGCTGTCGGCCCGAGTTCTGCTACCAGTGAGGCCAGGGTTTGCGGACCGCGGCTGTTGGCGATAACGATTTCAATGCCCTGACGGGATAACGCTTTGGCGAAGGCTGTGCCGATGGCGCCAGCGCCGATGATTCCGATTGTGCTCATGGTGTTCACTCCGTGGTGGGTTGATGGAGTGAATACTGCACTTGCCATTACGACTTGATTAGACGGTAATGACTTGAATTATCTTCAAGCATTACTATCAGGTGTCTGAGATGGAAACCCTCGCCAACCTTGAATCTTTCGTGCGCAGCGCCGAAACCGGCAGCTTCTCCGCCGCCGCGCGGCTGCTCGCACTGACACCCGCCGCTGTCAGCCGCAACGTGGCGATGCTCGAACGCAACATCGGTGTGCGGCTATTCCAGCGCTCGACCCGCAAGTTGTCACTGACCGAAGCCGGGGAGCGTTTTCTGGCGAGTATCAGCGGCAATCTGCACGCGTTGCAGGCGGCGATCAGTGCGGTGAGCAGTGATCGCGGGGAGCCGGCGGGCGTGCTCAAGGTCAGCCTGGCGCCGACTTTTGGCATCGGCCATGTATTGCCATTGTTGCCGGAATTTCTGGCGCGCTATCCGCTGATTCGCCCTGAGTGGCACTTCGAAAACCGCCAGGTGGACCTGATCGCCGAAGGCTATGACGCGGCCATCGGTGGTGGTTTCGAATTGACGCCCGGGGTCGTCTCGCGGACGTTGGCGGCGGCGCATGTGGTGGCAGTGGCTTCACCGGCGTACATGGCCGGACGCACGCCGCCCGACAACCCGGCAGACCTGGCTCGTTACAACGGGATTGTGATGCGCGGCGTGCGCACCGGGCGAGTGCGTCACTGGGTCATGCAGGATGGCGCGGGCAATGAAGCAAGTGCCGAGCTCAGTGAAAACATCGTGCTCAATGACCCGGCCGCCATGCGTGAAGCGGCCCTGCTCGGCCTCGGAGTAACGCTGCTGGTGTTGCCCGATGTCGCCGTCAATATTGAGCGAGGTGAACTGGTGCGCTTGTTGCCAGGCTGGCATGCCGACGCGGGGCCGATCTCGTTGTATTACCCGAGCCGCACGTTGATGCCGGCCAAGACCCGGGTGTTTATCGATTATCTGGTCGAGGTGTTTGGGCGGGGGTGAAAATCAAAAGATCGCAGCCTTCGGCAGCTCCTACATAGGAATGCATACCCTAATGTAGGAGCTGCCGAAGGCTGCGATCTTTTAACGATTCACACCATAAGTTGCAGGATCAACCAGCTATTGGCTCCACTCATCGCGCCTCCACAATGCTAACGTGGCCGGCTCACACCGAATGGAGACGCGTGCGTGCTGATGCTCAAACTGCTGGTGATTCCGGGATTTCTGTTGATGATTTCCCTGGCTGGAAAACGCTGGGGCCCAAGTGTGGCCGGTTGGCTGTCGGGGTTGCCGGTGGTGGTGGGGCCGATTCTGTTCTTCCTCGCCATTGAGCAGGGCCAGCTGTTCGCTGCTCAGGCGGCGACGGCGGCGCTGTCGGCAATGTTCGCCATGATTGCCTTCTGCGTGACCTATGCTCAGGTTGCACAACGCTTGAGCTGGCCGTGGGCACTGATGATTTCATTGCTGGTCTGGGGATTGGCTGCCGGTGTGCTGTCGCTGATTCCGCCGTCGCTGGTGTTCTCAACGATTGCCGCCGCCACCGCATTACTGGCCGCTCCGTACCTGTTTCCCTCGGTGCAACCTATCGTTTCAGGCCCGACGCCGAAGTCCGACAAACTGCTGCTGCGCATGATGGCCGGCGCCCTGCTCACATTGGCTGTGACGTTGCTGGCCAGCACCGTCGGCGAACGCTGGAGCGGGCTGCTCGCGGTATTCCCGGTGCTGGGCAGTGTGATGGCGGTGTTTTCCCAGCAGACTCGCGGGCCGGCGTTTACCGCGGCGTTGCTCAGGGCGACGGCGACCGGGATGTATTCGTTTGCGGCGTTTTGTCTGGTGCTGGCGCTTGCGCTGCCGCAGTTTGGGTGGCAGGGGTTTGTTTTGGGCGTGGGAGTATCGATGGGAATGTTGTTGATCACGAAACGCTTGCTTTTGCGATCTGGAAACAATGCACCAGGAACACGAAAGCTGCGCAAGATGAATGGATAGCCTTGGCTTTTCAGCGGTTAGACATCACGCCGGCAAAAACCGCAGGCATTACGGCATGATGCGTCCCGTCCTTTCCCCATGAAGAGGCCGTTTTTCTTGAACGATTGCGAGGGTGGCACAGAGTTCGGTGACTCAGGCATGATGCGAACTTCAGCCAACGGAGAGGCGTAATGAGCAGCAACGATAGCCCATCGGTTTCACTGGCCCTGCGTTCGTATTCGGGTCAGGTCGAGCTGCATGATCACGACTTCCATCAAGTCGTGCTACCGCAGTCCGGCGCCATGGACATCGAGGTTGACGGCCAGGGCGGCAAAGTCGACTGGAGCCAGGGAGTGGTGATTCCCGCCGGTGCGCGTCATGCGTTTCTGGCGCAGAAGGCTAATACCTTTTTGGTGCTCGACGTGCCAGCGGCGCCTTTCGGCGGGCAGCAGAATATCGATTTGTCGAGCAGACTGCTGGTCGACAAACTCTTCTTCCCGGTGCGCCCGGAAATCCGCCATTTGCTCGATTACGCCGCCCGCAGCGCGCCGATGCTGATCAGCTCGCCTCAGGTGGTCGAATCCTGGAGCACGTTGCTGTTGTCCTCTCTGACGCTGCCCTCCAGAAACATCCCCGATCACAGCCAGTTCACGCTCGCCCGGGCCCTGGCCTGTATCGAAAGCAACCTGGACAGCGCGCTCACCGCCACGGATATCGCGCGGGTGGCCGGAACCAGCGAACGGCGCCTCTACGTGTTGTTCGATCAGCACTTGAAGACCACACCTTTCGCGCACATTGCGAGCTTGCGCCTGAACAGAGCCATCGAGCTGCTTTGCGAGACCGCGCTGTCGATCACCGAAATCGCTCATCGGGTCGGCTATGCCGATCAGAGTGCCCTCACCCATGCGCTGAAAAAGCACCGTGACCTCACCCCGGCCGCCGTCCGCAGAAGTTCACGCTTGGCGTGAATCCGGCAGGCCTGAACAAATCTTCAGCAGTTTCCGTCAATACCCTCCCCACCAGACCTTTCTATCATCGCCTCACTGACATGAAGAATCAGACGAGGCACAGATGAGCGAAGCGACGCAGACAACCAAAACACTTGGGTCCGCCAAGACCGCGACATCCGCCACTGCCGTCGGTGTGATCGCAGTGTTTCTATGGTCCTGCCTGGCGTTATTGACCACCCTTACTGAAGGCATTCCCCCCTTTCAGTTGCTGACCCTGAGCTTCGGCGTCGCGTTTGTGGCGAGTCTGTGCATTCTCGGGCGACGCGGTGTGGCAGGGTTTCGCAGCTGGAACCAGCCCTGGTCGGTCTGGGCGGTCGGTTTTCTCGGGATCTTCGCCTACCACGCGCTGTATTTTTTCGCCCTCAAAGCCGCTCCAGCCGCCGAGGCCAGCCTGATCGCCTACTTGTGGCCGCTGCTGATTGTGCTGCTCTCGGCCTTCACCGCCGGTGAACAGCTACGCAAACGCCAACTGCTCGGTGCGCTGCTGGGGCTGGCCGGGACCGCATTCATCATGCAGCAGCGTGCTTCGGCGGAAGTCGCCGACATGCCGGTGGCCGGCTACCTGGCCGCGTTCGCCTGCGCGTTGGTCTGGTCGTCCTACTCGGTCATCAACCGGCGCTTCAACGAAGTGCCAAGCAGCATCATCGGCGGCATCTGCGGCCTGGTCGCGGTGGCAGGTCTGGTCTGTCATCTGGCGTTTGAGACCTCGGTCACTCCCGACTCCGGCCAATGGGCGGCCATCGTCGGCCTCGGCCTGGGGCCAGTGGGGCTGGCGTTCTTTGCCTGGGATCACGCGACCAAGCACGGCAGCCTGTCGATGCTCGGCGCACTGTCGTACCTCGCGCCACTGATCTCGACCCTGCTGTTGGTGGCCATCGGGCAAAGCCATGCCAGCCCGTTCCTGATTATTCCCGCCCTGCTGATTATCGTCGGCGCCGTTATCGCAACCTCGCGAACAGGCCAGCCCAAAGCCTGACATCAATGTTGTAAAGGAGCTGTGGAGATGGACCTGATTGCCTCTGAAGGAACAGTAAGGATTGAACGCGACCTGCCACGTTTTAGCGTGGCCCCCAATCGACCTGCACTCCAGCACCTGGGGCTGCCTTCACTGAAATCGAGCCGCAGCGGCATTCGCCGTCGTGCCAACGGCGAAGCCCCGCGAGTGCTGCTATTCGTGCCACCCTACACACGGTTGATCGAACCGGTGCCGCTGGGCAGCGCGTTTGCCGATATCGGCATCGACACGTTCGAAGTCATGAAGCGCGCGGGTACGCCCATCGGCCTGTTGCGCATCGCCACGGTGGCCAGGCGTGCCGGTTACGACGTGCAAATTGTCGATGCGCCGTTCGCCGGCTGGTCTCAGGAACAGACACTGGTGGCAGTCGATCAGGGCCACTTGATCCGCTATGGCCTCACCGACGCGCAGATGCGCAAGATCATCGAAGACGCCCAGCCGGACATCGTCGGCATCCAGTGCAACTACACCGTGCAGTGGGGCAACGCACGGGCGCTGGCCGATCTGGTGAAATCCATCGACCCCGACTTGCTGCTGGTCACCGGTGGCGCGCATTCGAGCGGCGACTGGCAGAACGTCTTGCTCGACTCGCCCTTCGATTTCACGCTGATCAACGAAGCCGATCGTGCCTTCACCCTGTTGCTCGACGCCCTCACCCATGACGCCGGCAATGTTGACGCGGTACCGGGTATTGCCTACCGCAACTACAGCGGCCAGTTGGTTCGCCCGACACGCAAATCCAGCTACTTGAGCATTGTCCCGGCCCGGCAGGATCTGGAAGAGCGTCTGGGCGTGATGCCGCTGCCGGACTTCAGTTTCCTCGATATGAACAACTATCTGCAGCCTTATCACTCCTCCGGGGCCAGGGTGCGCAAGAACGGGGCCTGGGCACAGATCTTTTCCACCATCGGCTGCAACGTCAATTGCAACTTTTGCTACATCCCCAAGATCAACGGCCCCTGGCGGGCACTTGGGCTGGACTGGTTTGACCTGCACCTGGCCGACCTGGTCAAACAGGGCGTGACTGAAGTGCTGATCGAAGACGATCACCTGATGCACGACCCGCTGTACGCCATGGAAGTCGGCAAATTATTGAAGAAACACAACCTGCCCTGGGTCGAGGAAGGTGGTCTGAGCTTGTTCAATCTGGTGCTGTTGCACAAGGGCGAGCAATTTCTGGCCGAACTCGACGAACAGGAACTCAAAAGCCCCCATTACCGCAATGTCATCGCGGCCATTCGCGGCGGGCTAACGGCAAAGGCATTCATCCGGTCAATCGCCGAGAACGGCTGCTACAACATTTATCTGGCAGTGGAGAGTGCCAACGAAGAAAGCCTGGTGAACTCCAACAAGTCACGCTTCAACGCCATCCAGCAGGCAACCTTCGAAATCATTCAGATGTTTACCGAATGCGGGATTCAGGTCACCGGTGGGTTCATGCTCGGTTTCGTCAACCCGCCTGCTTCGGCCGGTGAGCAACCGTTCATTGAAAGCCTGGGGCAGATCAGCAATACCATCGACTACGCCGTCAACCTGATGGGCGCAGGTATGGCTTATGCCAATCCCTTTATCGTCACGCCGATTCCGGGCACTGAAATGTGGGAATACCAGCAGCAATACGTAGTCCGCCACTACGACAACGGCTGGTCTCATGAAAAAGCCACCATGGCCACGGAGAAGTGGAGCGCCGAAGACATCGAAAAAGCCCGCATGGAACTGCTGGTGCGCGCCAACGGTGCCGATCGGGTCAGGGAGATGGTCCGGCGTGGGACGTGGCCGGTGGATGCTTGAGAGAGCGCTTGCCCCCTCGCCACAACCAACTCATTCGCCAGTACTGCGTAACCAGTCAGCACATTCGCGCTGGAGTGCTTCCTGACCTCCATGGGATGATCGCCGTCAAAGCGCGGATCATCCCCTGGAGAGTTTGAATGTCATTGTTGAGTAAAAAAGCCGTTGTTCTGCTGCTGATGGCGGCTACCAGCCTGGGTGCCTTGAATGCGCAGGCGGCCAAGGCCACTGCCGGCGACAAAGCGCCGGCCCAGACGGTCTCGATGCTCGGCGGCAAGTTCACCTTCACCCTGCCCAAGGGTTTCATCGCCAACCCGCTGCCAGCCGGCGATGCGGCCACCGGCACTGCTGGGGCGACGGGTACGATGTACACCAACCAGACCACTAAAACCGTGGTGATCGCCGCTGAAAACACCATCCCCGGCGGCGTCAACGTCAAGGACAACGACGGTGAATTCCTCGACACCACCGTGTCCGCGTTCGCCACCGAGCAACGCAACGCCTTGCCGGATTTCAACAAAACCAGCGAAAAAAGCCTGACCCAGAAAGGCACGGGCCTGGGCCTTCGGCAGATCGACAGCACCGCCACCCAGGGCGGTGGCATGACGCTGGACAGCACGTTGATGGCTGCTTCCGGCACGCGCATGGCCATCGTTCAGATCATTTCCCGCCCCAACGACAAAACCGGCCACGAAACGCTGGTGAAACAAATCGTCAGCGGCAAATAAACCCGACCGATTCAGGGATTGAGCCGCTGCAACCAGGCGCTCAAATCCTTCACCTCGGTGGCGCTGATGCTGTGACCGACACCCGGATAGGCATGAAACTCGGGCTTGAGTAACAGGCGCTGCAACAGGCTGTCGGCCTCTGTACCGTCGTTGTAGGGCAGGAGTGTGTCGGCGGTGCCATGACCGATGAAAATCGCCAGCTGCTGGCGTTTTTCATCCGGTTTGAGCTCGGACCTGAGCACCGGCAGAACGCGCCCGCTCAGTGCCGCAATTCCACCCACTGCGTAGGGATGACGCAACGCGACCTCGTAGGAAATCATCGCGCCCTGGCTGAAACCCACCAGGAATACCTTGTCCGCTTCGGTGTGATATTTCTTCGCCGCTTGTGCGACAAAATCCCTCAACACCTGGCCGCTGGCCTTCAGGTCGGCCGTCTCACCGTCGTAGGCGCCCTCGCCCTTCTGGCGAAACCACTGGTAACTGCCCTCCTCCAACGTCATCGGCGCCCGCACCGACAGGTAGTTGTACTGGGGCGGCAATTGATCCTTGATGTCGAACAGATCCAGCTCGTTACTGCCATAACCGTGCAGGAAAATCACCAAGGGTTGGTTGCGGGATTCAGAGTCGGCCTGCTCCAGGTACTTGAGCGGCAGATCGGTGTGCAGTGGGGTTTGAGCGTGGACGGCGGTGGACGCCAGGAGCGTGAGCAGAGCGAGCAACTTCAACATAAACCTTCCTTCACAGCGCGCAGGATTCGGGGCAAAGCCTAACACCTCTTCCCGCCGATGCACTGTCTCCCTCCGATGCACCGTTCCCCCAGGTAGGAGCTGCCGAAAGCTGCGATCTTTTGATTTTGCTTTTAGAAACAAGATCAAAAGATCGCAGCCTGCGGCAGCTCCTACGGGAAATGTGTTTCTCAGGGTAATAAAAAAAGTGGCCACCGCGTCAACAGTGGCCACTTTTTTCTACGGCGTATTAATGGCCGTAAACGTCAAAGTTGAAGTACTTGTCCTGCACTTGCTTGTACTTGCCGTTGGCGCGGATTTCGGTGATGGCAGTGTTGAATTTGTCCGCCAGCTCTTTATCACCCTTGCGCACGGCGATGCCGGCACCGCCGCCGAAGTACTTGGCGTCTTCATAGGTCGGGCCTACGAAGGCAAAGCCTTTACCGGCGTCGGTTTTCAGGAAACCTTCGTCCAGGTTGACCGAGTCGGCCAGCATCGCGTCGAGGCGACCGGCGACCATGTCCAGGTTGGCTTCCTGCTGGGAACCGTAACGCACCAGGTTGATGCCGGCCGGCACCAGCACTTCCGTGGCGAAACGGTCGTGGGTGCTGGCGCGCAACACACCGACTTTCTTGCCTTTGAGCTCGGTCAGCGGATCCTTGACGTCGGTGCCTTCCTTCATCACGAAGCGCGCCGGGGTGTGGTAGTACTTGATGGTGAAATCGACGTTCTTCTTGCGGTCGTCAGTGATGGTCATGGACGACAGGATCGCGTCGATTTTCTTGACCTTCAGGGCCGGGATCAAACCATCGAACTCTTGTTCGACCCAGGTGCACTTCACTTTCATCTGCTCACACAACGCATCGCCGATGTCCACGTCGAAACCGGTGAGTTTGCCGTCCGGGGTTTTCATCGAGAACGGCGGGTAGCCGGCTTCGATACCGAGGCGAATCGGCTTGGCGTCATCGGCCATGGCGGTCAGGGACAACATCGACAGTGCCAGGGCACCGAACATCACTCGCTTCTTCATTTATAACTCCTGTGTGCGGAGGCTTTTATTGGCAGCTTTCGATTGGCAACTTTCGGTTAGTGAAGACCGAAGTGGCCGGCAGTCTAGAGCGGCTTCAGGAGGGCAAATTGTGTTTAAGCGACAAATACTTATAGAAAAAAAGCCGCGGGAATCAAGGCACTTGAAGCGTGCGCCAAGGTGGTGCAAGGGCTGTAGGACAATCCTTTGTTTCAGACAAAACCTACAAGGTTTCGGGCGTGATCCGATTGAACAGTCGCGCTGGTGATGAAGCTTTTTTTGCGGCACATTGATCCCGCCACCCCATCCCCGGAAGAGAAGCGTGATGCCCGCATTGAACCTGATCCAGCACCATCCTGCCGAAGGTCCTGGCGCCATTGCCGAATGGGCTCGGGCCCGTGGCATTACGCTGAACGTGTTTCGCGCCGACCTCAGCCAGTTGCCGCCGGTGAGCGCGGCACCCGCGATCCTGTTGGGCGGGCCTTATGAATCCAACGCCGGGCCGACGTGGCTGGAAGCGGAGCGTCAGTGGCTGGCGGGGAGTCTGGCTCAGGGCGCGGCGGTGTTTGCGATTTGTCTGGGCGCCCAATTGCTGGCGTTGAGCCTGGGTGGGAATGTGCGGCGCATGGCTCGCACCGAAACTGGCTGGACGACCGTGACCTTTGCGGATGGCCAGACGCTGAAGGTGCTGGAATGGCACGAAGACGCGATCGATCTGCCAGCGGATGCGCAATTGCTGGCCAGCAGTGACGTGTGTGAGCAGCAGATGTACCGCGTCGGGGCGACTCGGGTGGGGTTGCAGTTCCATCCGGAGTGGAATGCTGAATCGGTGGCGACCCTCAATGAGCATTTTGCCGAGGAATCGCCGCTGCCTCGGGAGTCACAGGACAGTGCTGCCTATGCAGCCGTGTTTGGGTGGTTGCAGGCGACGCTGGATGAGTGGTGGGCGGCTTCATCAGCTAATCGCTGAATCTGAGAATTGATGAGCTTTTGTGGCGAGGGGGCTTGTCGGAACGCCGCATCGCCCCGTTCGGCTGCGAAGCAGTCGTAAACCGGTTAATGCGGTGTGCCCGACAAAATGAGGTGGCAGGGTTTGGGGCCGCTTCGCAACCCAACGGGGGCAAGCCCCCTCGCCACAGTTGAACACCTGTGCCTGAATGTCAGCATTCGCAACCAATGACCGCCGTTGCGGTGCGTGCAACCGAAACACTCAATTCAAACCCTTCATCCAGCCACCCGGTCACCCCGCCGATCATCTCCTTGACCGGGTAACCCAGCGCCGCCAGCTTCACCGCGGCCTTGTTGGCGCCGTTGCAGTGGGGCCCTGCGCAATAAACCACGAACAGCGTGGATGTCGAATAACCCGCCAAGCCGTCAGCCGTGATCAGCCGCCCCGGGATGTTGATCGAGCCTGGCACATGTCCGCGTTCGAACGCCAACGGTCCGCGCACGTCGACCAGGACAAAATCCACCTCGCCAGCCTGTTGGCTGCCGTAGACGTCGGAACAATCGGTCTCGAAGGTCAGACGGTTGCTGAAATGCATCAGGGCGATGGCAGATGGGGCGGCGGGAATTTCGCGAACCAGGCTGGGCATGGGCTGTACTCCAAAGTCTCGGTGGGTGTGGGAAGACTTTATCTGCCCTACGCTTGTCGCTACAGTGGCGCACAAGACACTCACCGGGAATTTTCCGCCAAATGCAGCCCACCCCTGGATTGGTCGCGATTCTGGCCTATGACGGCCTCTGCACTTTCGAATTCGGTATTGCCGTGGAGATCTTCGGCCTGGCGCGACCGGAGTTCGATTTCCCTTGGTATGAGCATCGAATCGTTGCCGTCGACCAAGGGCCGATGCGTGCCATGGGCGGCATTCAGGTACTGACCGACGGCGGAATGGAACTGCTGGAAGAGGCGCGGACTATCATCATCCCCGGCTGGCGCGACCGCAGCGCGGCGGTGCCTGAACCCTTGCTCGTCGCCCTGCGCCAGGCCCATGCCCGGGGCGCGCGATTGCTGTCGATCTGTTCCGGGGTATTTGTACTGGCGGCCACCGGTTTGCTCGACGGTCACGGCGCCACGACGCATTGGCGCTACACCGCTGAACTGGCCGAGCGTTTTCCGGACATACAGGTGGACCCGGACGTGCTGTATGTCGATTCCGGCCAATTGATCACCTCGGCCGGCAGTGCCGCCGGCATTGATGCCTGCCTGCACCTGATCGCGCGGGATTTCGGCACGCAGGTGGCCAACTCGGTGGCGCGGCGCTTGGTGATGTCGCCGCAACGCACCGGCGGCCAGGCGCAGTTCATTCCGTCACCGGTCAGCCCGACGCCCCGCAGCGATCTGTCGCGGGTCATGCAGTGGGCGCGGGAACGTCTGCACGAACCGCTGGAAGTTCGCGACCTGGCCAGCGAAGCGGCCATGAGTGAACGCACTTTCCTGCGGCGGTTCACCGAAGCCAGCGGAATGCCGCCCAAGGCCTGGTTGCAGCATGAGCGTCTGGTCCGGGCCCGCGAGTTGCTGGAGAGCACCCGCCAGAGCACCGAGCAGATTGCCCAGCACTGCGGTTATCGTTCGGTGGAGAGTTTCCGCGTGGCGTTTCGCAGCGTGGTCGGCGTGCCGCCGTCGGTGTATCGGGAGCGGTTTGGGCGCGAAGTTAAAGCAATAATTTGAGGTGTGTTTGAGGGCCTCTTCGCGGGCAAGCCTCGCTCCTACAGTAGTCTTGCCACAAATCCAATGTAGGAGCGAGGCTTGCCCGCGAAGGCGTCACCCCAGACACCCATTATCTCAAGACTTGCGCAACAGATAAGTATCCATAATCCACCCATGCGCCAGCCGCGCCGCCTTACGCACTCGTTCAATCTCATCCGCGACATCCTTGAGCTTGCCGCTGATCAGGATTTCATCCGGCGTCCCCAGGTAAGCCCCCCAGTAAATCTCCGTCTCCTGATCGGCCACCTGATGGTAGGCATCTTGCGCATCCAGCATCACCACCAGGCTGTCGGCGTCACTCACCTGCCCCGCCGCCAACCGCCGGCCGGTGGTGATTTCAATCGAGCGGCCGATGCGATTCAGCGGCACCTTATGTTGCGCCGCCAACGCCTGCACGCTGGTGATTCCGGGGATGACTTCGAACTCGAACACACACCGGCCTGACGCCAGAATCGCCTGCAGGATCCGGATGGTACTGTCGTACAACGCAGGATCGCCCCACACCAGAAAACCGCCGCACTGATCGTCGCTCATTTCCTCGTTGATCAGCCGCTCGAAGGTCTGCTGCTTGGCGCGGTTCAGATCTTCGACGCTGGCCTTGTAGTCCACATCCCCGCGCTCCCGCTCAGGGCTGCGGGCTTCAACGAAGCGGTAGTCGCGATCGGTGATGTAGCGCTCACAAATCTCGCGGCGCAGGTCGATCAGTTGGTCTTTGCCCTGGCCCTTGTCCATGAGGAAAAACACATCGACGCGGTTCAGTGCCTTCACCGCCTGCATCGTGATGTAGTCCGGGTTGCCGGCGCCGACACCGATGACCAGAAGTTTTTTCATCAATGTTTTCCCTCAGGGTCCGTGCCCATCAAGCGTAGTCGCCAGCGACCGTTGAACCGCAACTCGATGGCCGACAACGGTTCGACGTCGATCTGATTGAACGCCGCGCCCTGCAACACCTGCATCAGTGCGGCGCGAATAACAAAGGGATGAGTGATGGCAACGAGATGCCCCGGCGTCGCCTCAAGGCTATTCAACCACGCAGCCACCCGCTCACCGAGTTGTGCCACCGATTCTCCACCGTGGGGTGCCGAGGTCGGGTCATTGAGCCAGGCCTGGAGCATCTCGGGTTCGGAGGTTTGCAGGTCGTCGATCGACGTGCCTTTCCAGCGTCCGAAATCGCAATCTGCCAGTGCCGTGACAATCTCCACATCATCGCCAAACAGCTCAGCGGTTTGCCGGGTCCGCAGTTCCGGACCACAGAGCAAACGGGGGATGCCCTTGAACTGGCGGCAACGCGAACCCTTCGCCGATTGCCAATCCATTTCCAACGGCTCATTCGTAGGAAAACGCGCCAATTTTTGTGCGACGGTTCGAGCGTGGCACATCAGGGTCAAGCGGGTCGCCTGCACGGAAGAATCTCTCTGGATAGGATGGAAAGTGCCACTAACAACCGGCTCATTGTGCCGCAAGAAACGCGCTCTGAACGCATTCCTCGGCAGCTGGCTACGGACCGAGTGACGACTTTACTGACTGCATTGGGCTAGCTGAGCAAATTTTATCCCTGAGCAGGGCCGATATCTCACACCGCTATGAGCGATGTCCTACAAAGCCAGTCGACATCCGCGTAGCCCCCGACGCACGGGGTTTCGCCCTATTCCGGGGCTTGGAAAATCCTCGGAAAAATTCACTAGACATGTAGCACACGTTACACAAATACTGTTTTAGCAATTTATGAAACGAAACAGACACACCCATCCAGCAGGAGCCCGGATGCCCTCTCTCAGAGACCTGATCACCGATCCCGGCCTGGAACTTACGCCGTCGGAACGCAAAGTCATACGTGCCTTGCTGGATCAATACCCGCGTAACGGGCTGGGCCCGATGTCACGTCTGGCCGAACATGCCGGTGTCAGCGATCCGACCATCGTGCGGCTGGTAAAGAAGCTTGGTTTCAGCGGTTATGCTGACTTTCAGGAAGCCTTGCTCAGCGACATGGATGACCGCTTGCGCTCTCCCAGTACCCTGTTGCAACCCCGCGCCCATCTCACTAAAGATGACCCTTGGGGCCATTATCTGGCGAACAGCCATCGGGCATTGGTCGAGACCCAGGCGCTGACCCAACCCGAAGATGTACGAATTCTCATCGAATGGCTGCTCGACACCCGCCATCAGGTCCATTGCTTTGGTGGCCGCTTCAGCAGCTTCCTCGCAAACTATTTGCTCAACCATCTGCACCTGCTGCGGCCCGGCTGTTTTGCCCTGGAAGACAACGCGCAATTGCCGGACCGGCTGTTCGACATGCAGCGTCAGGACGTGGTGCTGGTGTTCGACTATCGCCGCTATCAGTCTCAAGCCCTGCGGGTCGCCAATGCGGCGAAGAGTCGACATGCGCGGGTCGTGCTGTTCACCGACATCTACGCATCACCGCTACGAGAAATGGCCGACCTGATCATCAGCGCACCGGTGGAATCGGCGTCGGCCTTCGACTCGATGGTTCCGGCGCTGGCTCAGGTTGAAGCACTGGTTGCCTGCCTGTCACTGCGCAGCCCCGATCTGGCCGATCGCCTGGAAGGCATCGATGCCCTGCGGAACGACTTCGACACTCACCTGCTGGAGGAAAAATAAGGATGTTCACGCTCCCCCACCACTCGCCCCGGGATTTGCCGTTTGCCACCGACCACACCGCACTGTTGCTGGTGGACATGCAGCGTGCCTGGCTCGAGCCGCAGTTCGACGCGCACCTCAACGGGCCGGATGCCGAATACTTTCTGACCCGCGCCCACATGCAAGTGGTGCCCAATCAACGCCGGCTGCTCAGTGCCTTTCGTAATGCACGACAAAACGTGCTGCACACGCTCATCGAAAGCCTCACCGCCGATGGTCGCGATCGTTCGCTGGATCACAAACTCTCGGACATGCACCTGCCCAAGGGCAGCCCGCAAGCGCGAATCATCGATGACCTGACGCCGATCGAAAACGAAATCGTGCTGCCCAAGACCTCTTCCGGGGTCTTCAACTCCACCAACATCGACTATGTGCTGCGCAACCTGGAAACCCGACACTTGATCATCGCCGGCATCGTCACCGACCAGTGCGTCGACATGGCCGTGCGTGACGCCGCCGACCGCGGTTACCTGGTGACGCTGGTCGAAGATGCTTGCGCCACCTACACCGAACAACGGCATTACGCCTGCCTGAACGCCATCAAGGGCTACTGCTGGATCACCGACACCCGGACCGTGCTCGGCCGGTTGCAGGAGATGCAGCCATGAGCGCTCGCCTGTCGCCGTTACCCATGACCACCATTGTCACCACCGACCTGATCGGCGTGACGCGCGGCCGTTCCTTTCCCACCGACGAACTCGAGGCCTATCAAGTGGCGGGCTGCGGCTGGGTGCCGGCCAACAGCGCCCTGATCCCGCAAGACATCATCGCTTCCGCCAATCCATGGGGCGCTTATGGCGACTTGCGGCTGATCCCCGACATGAGCAGCCGCGTGACCGTCAACAACGGCCCGGACGCCAATGCCCCGGCGCTGGACTTCATTCACGGCGACATTCGCGAAACCGATGGCCGCCCGTGGGGCGCCTGCCCGCGCACGCTGTTGCACAATGAGGTGGAGCGTTATCGCGGCGAATTGGGACTGCAGATCAACGCCGCGTTCGAACATGAATTCAACCTCGGCAGCGGCGCGGCTGAGCATCTGGCGTTCTCTCTTGAGGCGCAGCGCCAGGGCGCCGAGTTCGGCGGCTGGTTGCTCAGTGCACTGCGTGCCGGCGGTGTGGAGCCGGAGATGTTCCTGCCGGAATACGGCAAGCACCAATACGAAATCACCTGCCGCCCCGCCCTCGGCGTCGCCGCCGCCGACCGCGCGGTGAACCTGCGAGAGATCACCCGTGAGATCGCCCGGCAAATGGGCCTGGACCTGAGCTTCGCGCCCAAGACCTCCGAGCAGGCGGTGTGCAATGGCGTGCATTTGCACGTGAGCCTGCAGGATCTGGCCGGCCACCCGGTGATGTACGACGCTGGCACCACCAACTGTCTGTCGACCCTCGGCCAGCATTGGGCCGCCGGCGTTCTGCATTATTTACCGGCGCTCTGCGCCTTTACCGCGCCGACACCGGTTTCCTACGAACGCTTGCAGCCTCATCACTGGAGCGCTTCCTACGCCTGCCTCGGCCAACGCAACCGCGAAGCGGCGCTGCGGATTTGCCCGACCGTGAGCCTGGGCGGCAAAGCCGTGGCGGCGCAGTACAACCTGGAATTTCGCGCCATGGACGCCACCGCCTCGCCGCATCTGGCCATGGCCGCGTTGCTGATCGCCGGGCGCCTGGGCATCGAGCAGCGCCTGGCCTTGAACGCGATCACCGATGAAGTCCCCGATTCCCTGAACGAAGAGCAACGCCAGGCCCGCGGCATCGTCGCCCTGCCCGCGTCCCTGTCCCAGGCCCTGGAATGCCTGCGCAACAGCGAGGCGCTGATCGAAGCCCTGCCGAGCGCCTTGCTGGACACCTGGTTCGCCCTTAAAACCGAGGAACTGAAGCTGACGGAACAGCTCTCTCCCGCCGATCTGTGTGAGCACTATGCGCGCCTGTACTGAGTCTGCCGAGCTGGGGCTCTATACCCAGCCTGCGTATACCCTGAGCCGGGAAGCCTCCCAGCACCCGCTGATTCTGGTGTGTGAACACGCCAGTCGTTTTATCCCGGCCGGGTTGAATGACCTGGGCTTGAGCCATGAAGCCGCCCGCGAACACATCGCCTGGGACATCGGCGCCCTGGCGCTGGCCGAGGGCTTGTCCGAAGCATTGGGCGCGACCCTGTTGGCAGCCAACTATTCACGGCTGCTAATCGACCTCAACCGCCCACGTCATGCGCCGGACAGCATTCCTGTGCAGAGCGAGATTTATCAGGTGCCGGGCAATCGGGATCTGGACGAGATCACCCGCGACTATCGCCGGCACTGCCTGTTCAAGCCGTTTCATGCACGCCTGCAAACCTTGATCGACGCCCGTGTGGCGCAAGGTCGACCGGTTCGCGTGGTGGGGATTCACAGTTTCACGCCGATATATCACGGTCAGCCACGCGTGCTGGAAGTCGGCGTGTTGTATGGACAGGCCGAGGAGTACGCCCAGCGAGTGATCGACGGGTTGAGTCGGCATCCCTTGAAAGTCGCGGGTAATCAGCCGTACAAAGTCGATCCGCTGTGCGACATGACCGTGCCGGTTCACGGCGATGCACGAGGGCTGGAGTCGGTGTTGATCGAGGTGCGCAACGATCTGCTGCGCACACCCGAAAACATCGGTCGCTGGACCGATTATCTGGCGCCACTGCTGTAGAGCAATAGCTTCACACTCGCAGCATTCAGCTGCTTTCAAATCAAGGAGAAGGGCTTCATGGAAATAGAAGAATTCGGCTACAAGCAAGAGTTGAAACGTAGCCTGTCGCTGACGGACCTGGTGGTGTACGGGATGATCTTCATGATCCCCATCGCCCCGTTCGGCGTCTATGGTTACGTCAACGCCGAAGCCCCGGGGATGGTGCCGCTGGCCTACATCATCGGCATGGTGGCGATGCTGTTCACTGCCCTCAGTTACGGCAGCATGGCCCGGGCCTTTCCGATTGCGGGCTCGGTGTATTCCTACGCGCAACGCGGCCTCAACCCGCATGTCGGATTTATCGCCGGTTGGCTGATGCTGCTCGATTATTTGCTGATTCCGCCGCTGCTCTACGTCTACGCGGCGATGGCGCTGAATCATTTGTACCCGGATATCCCGAAAGTCGGCTTCATCCTGGCCTTTCTGGTCAGCGCGACCTTCGTCAACCTGCGGGGCATTACCTTCACCGCGCGGATGAACATCGTCTTTCTACTGGCGCAACTGGTGGTGCTGGGGATCTTCCTGTTCTACGCCTGGAATGCCCTGCACAGCGGCGGCGGTAATGGTCAACTGACCCTGGCGCCGCTGTACAACCCCGAGACCTTCAACTTCGCCTTGCTGATGCAAGCGGTGTCGATTGCCGTGCTGTCGTTCCTCGGTTTCGATGCGATTTCCACCCTCGCCGAAGAGATCAAGGGCGATCCGGGCCGTAGCGTCGGCAAGGCTGCGCTGATCACATTGCTGGTGATGGGCGTGATCTTTGTCGTGCAGACCTGGATTGCCACGGATCTGGCCGCCGGCCTGGGCTTCAAGAGCGCCGACACTGCGTTCTATGAAATCGCCGAAATCGCCGCCGGCAGCTGGCTGGCAACCTTGACCGCTGTGTCCACCGCCCTGGCCTGGGGCGTCGCCGTCGCGATCACCTCGCAAGCGGCGGTTTCGCGCCTGCTGTTCGGCATGGCCCGGGACGGCAAACTGCCGAAAGTGCTGGCCAAGGTGCACCCGAAACACAACACGCCGTACTTGAGCATCTATCTGGTGGCGGTGCTGTCGCTGGTGATCTGCTACCTGTTCATCAACTCGGTGGACACACTCACCTCCCTGGTGAACTTCGGCGCCCTGAGCGGCTTCATGTTGCTGCACCTGACCGTCATCAACTATTACTGGCGTCGGCAGAAGTCCGGCCAGGTGATCCGTCACCTGATCTGCCCGGTAATCGGCTTCATCATCGTCGCGGCCATCATGTACAACATGGGCGTCGATGCACAGAAACTCGGCCTGATCTGGATTGCCCTGGGGCTGGTCTATCTATTCTTCCTCAACAAACTGGGTGCCAGCACGGCGCTGCCTGATCCGAGCATCGACCCAAGCAATGGCTGACAAGAAAAAGGGCAGCGTCTGACATGAATTCAGGCGACTGCTGATTTCAAGCGTGGAAACCGACAGTGATAGTCAGGTTCGGTGCAAATCGCCGAACCCTTTGATACAGGAGTACATCCATGCTGGTCTTACGCCCGGTGGAGTTAACCGACCTGCCCCAGTTGCAGCAACTGGCGCGCGACAGTCTGGTGGGGGTCACGTCCTTGCCGGACGACACCGAACGGCTGCGCGAGAAGATTCTCGCCTCCTGCGCTTCGTTCGAAAAAGCCGTGCAGGGTCCTGGCCCGGAGAACTATTTCTTCGTGCTGGAAGATCTCACGACTCGCCATCTGGTCGGCTGCTCGGAAATCCTCGCCACCGCAGGGTTCAACGAGCCGTTCTACAGTTTGCGCAACCGCCATTTCACCAGCGCCTCACGGGAGCTGAACATCGAGCACGGGGTGCCGGCACTGTCGTTGTGCCACGACCTCAGTGGTCATACGTTGCTGCGTGGCTTCCATATCGACGCAGCGCTGGAGCGCACGCGGTTTTCCGAATTGCTGTCCCGGGCACGGCTGCTGTTCATCGCCGCCCACACGGCGCGCTTTGCCGAAGCGGTGATCACCGAAATCGTTGGCTACAGCGACGAACAGGGCCAGTCACCGTTCTGGGATGCGCTGGGCAAGCATTTCTTCGACCTGCCGTACGTTGAGGCCGAGCGGCTTTGCGGTCTGCAGAGCCGGACGTTTCTCGCCGAACTGATGCCGCAATACCCGATTTACGTGCCGATGCTGCCGCCGGAGGCACAGGCCTGTATCGGCCGGATTCATCCTGACGGTCAAGAGGCCTTCGACATTCTTGAACGCGAAGGCTTCGAGACCAACAGCTACATCGACCTGTTCGACGCTGGCCCGACGCTGTACGCACGCACCTCGAACATTCGCTCCATCGCCCAGAGCCAGACCGGCACGGTGCATCCTGGCTCAGCCATCGATGCCCGCGCCCGCGGTAGCTCCCTGGTGAGCAACTATCTGGTGAGCAACGATTCGTTGAAGGGTTACCGCGCCATCGTTGCCGAACTGGACTACCACGCCGGGCAACCCGTGGCCTTGAGCGCCGAGATGTGCGCGGCTCTGAATGTGACCGACGCCAGCGCAATCCGGTTGATCGCCCTGTGAGCCGCCACCGGCCCCGTGCCCAACGACAGCGCCCGAACATGCGCGAAGAAGGAGCTGCATCATGATTGTCCGCCCGGTTCAAGTCACCGACCTGCCCGCCTTGCTAGATCTGGTGCAACGGGCCGGCCCCGGGTTCACCACCCTGCCGGCCAGTGAAGAGCGCCTGACCCACCGTGTACGCTGGGCCCAGCGCACTTTTGCCGAACAGGTCGAGCGTGCGGACGCCGATTACCTGTTCGTGCTTGAAGACGACGATCAACAAGTGGTCGGCGTCAGCGCCCTGACAGGAGCCGTCGGCCTGCGGGAGCCCTGGTACAACTACCGGGTGGGGCTCACGGTCAGCTCCTCGCCGGACCTGGGTATTGCGCGCCAGATCCCCACGTTGTTCCTGAACAACGAAATGACCGGCCAATCGGAAATCTGTTCGCTGTTTCTGCGACACGATCAACGTCATGGCAATAATGGTCGACTGCTGTCGCTGGGGCGCCTGCTGTTCGTTGCCGAGTTCCCCCATCTGTTCGGCGACAAGCTTATCGCCGAACTGCGCGGCAGTGCCGACGAACAAGGCTGCTCACCGTTCTGGGACAGCCTGGGTCGGCACTTTTTCAAGATGGATTTCAGCCATGCCGATCACTTGTCGGGGCTTGGCAGCAAAGCATTCATCGCCGAACTGATGCCGCGCCAGCCGCTCTACACCTGCCTGCTCACCGAACAGGCGCAGGCGGTGATCGGCAAGCCGCACCCGAACACCGAACCTGCACTGAAGCTCCTCACCGCCGAGGGATTTGCTCATAAGGGTTACATCGACATCTTCGACGCCGGCCCGGTGATCGAAGCCCCGGTATCGAGAATCCGCACGGTGCGTGACAGCCAACGCCTGGAACTGGCCATCGGCACGCCCGACGACCAGGCGCCAATATGGCTGATCCACAACCGCCGCCTGGGAAACTGCCGCATCACCACTGCCCAGGCGCGGCTGGTCGGCAACAGCCTGATCGTCGACCGACTCACTGCCAAACGCCTGCAACTGCAACCCGGCAACTCGGTGCGTGCTGTGCCGCTGCGCAATCAACAGCAGCAGGCGGTGGCGGCGTGATCGGAAAAGATCTCAGCCTTCGACAGTTCCTACATCATTCTTTACCCGTCCGCCTTGATCGTTGAACATCCTGTAGCTGCCGCAGGCTGCGATCTTTTGATCTTGCATCCCTTGGCCGGCAAATTCGTCATCATTCTTCACCCGCCCACGTGATAGCCTTTTGTTCCTTCGGCGTTGACACTTTTGCTCAAGCCCTTCCATTCCTTTGTATGGTGGAACTCATATGTCCAGGCTGTCTCATCAAGATTTGCGCCGTAATTTCCGCCAACTATTCGCTTCCAACGCCTGCTATCACACCGCGTCGGTCTTCGACCCGATGTCGGCACGCATTGCCGCTGATCTGGGTTTTGAAGTGGGGATTCTCGGCGGTTCAGTCGCGTCGTTGCAGGTGCTGGGCGCCCCCGACTTTGCCTTGATTACCCTGAGCGAGTTCGCCGAGCAGGCTACCCGCATCGGCCGCGTGGCCCAATTGCCGGTGATCGCCGACGCCGACCACGGCTATGGCAACGCGCTCAACGTCATGCGCACCATCGTCGAACTCGAACGCGCCGGCGTGGCCGCCCTGACCATTGAAGACACCCTGTTGCCGGCGCAATTCGGCCGCAAGTCCACTGACCTGATCGGGGTCGCGGAAGGCGTCGGCAAGATTCGCGCGGCTCTGGAAGCCCGGGTCGACTCGGAAATGGCGATCATTGCGCGGACCAATGCCGGGATCCTGCCGGTTCAGGAAATCATCAGTCGCACCAAGCAATACCAACAGGCCGGGGCGGACGGGATTTGCATGGTGGGCGTGCGGGACTTCGACCACCTTGAACAAATCGCCGAGCACCTGAGCGTACCGCTGATGCTGGTCACCTATGGCAACCCGTTGCTGCGCGACGACGATCGCCTGGCCGAACTGGGTGTGCGCGTCACCATCGACGGGCATGGTGCGTACTTCGCAGCGATCAAGGCGACTTATGACAGCCTGCGCGAACAACGCCAGATCTTCACCCAGGCATCGGATCTGAGCGCGACTGAACTGACGCACACGTACACGCAGCCTGAGGAATACATCGTTTGGGCGAAGGAATATATGAGCGTCAAGGAGTGAGGGTTCGGCGGAAATGATGGTGTGACGTCTGGCCCCTTCGCGAGCAAGCCCGCTCCCACACTGGATTTTCTGTGGACACATTATTTGTGCACGCCCGCAATCAAATGTGGGAGCGGACTTGCTCGCGAAGGGGCCAGATGAGACACCACTAAATCGCAGCCCTCCTCAGGGCCAACTCCCCCCTCACAACAGAACCTGCCCCACATCAAGGAATGATCTGGCCGATTACTTCTTGGTCAATTCCATAATCATCCGCGACAGCAGATAAATCCGTGGCGCCACGCTCTCGACCTCGGCGTATTCCTCGGGCGTATGAATATTGCCACCGACAATCCCGAAACCATCCAGCGTCGGCGTACCCACCCCGGCCGAGAGGCTGGCATCCGCCGCCCCGCCGCTGCCTTCTTCCGTCAGCTTGCGGCCAATTTCGCCGTAAATCCCCTGGGCCATGGCCATCAAGCGATCTGACTCCGCCGTTTGCGGCATCGGTGGCAAGCCGCGTTTAAGGGTAGTGGTCACTTCAGTCTCGGGAATCAGTTTGTCCTTGGAGACTCGCGCCAGGTCCTTCTCGATCCGGTCGAACTCTTCCGGCACTGCTGCGCGCACGTCAGCCTTGGCGGTGGCCTGATCCGGAATCACGTTGGTGCGATCGCCAGCATTGAGCACGGTAAAGTTGATGGTGGTTTTCTTCTGCGCATCCCCCAGTTTGCCGAGTTGCAGGATCTGGTGCGCGGCTTCCATGGCCGCGTTACGCCCCAGTTCCGGCGCGACGCCAGCGTGAGATGCCTTGCCCTTGACCTCGACCACGGCGGTGGCGCTGCCTTTGCGCCATACCACCAAACCATCCGCCGGGCGGCCCGGTTCGAGGTTGAGTGTTACGTCGTGGGCCTTGGCGGTTTTCTTGATCAGATCGGTGGCGACGTCCGAGCCGGTTTCTTCGCTGGCGTCGAGCAGGAAGGTGATCTGCGCGTAATCCTTGAAATCAAGGTTTTTCAGGACCTTCAGTGCATAGATCCCGGCAACGATGCCGCCCTTGTCGTCCATCACGCCCGGCCCGTAGGCGCGGCCGTCCTTGATGTGGAACGGGCGCGCGGCGGCGGAGCCTTCCTTGAACACGGTGTCCATGTGCGCCATCAGCAGGATTTTCGCCGTGCCGGTGCCTTTGAGCGTGGCCAGCACATGGTTGCTCTTGTCCGGAGTGTTGGGCACGAGCTCGATGGTGGCGCCGAGTTTTTTCAACTCTTCGATGGCGATGTCGCTCACCTGAGTCAGGCCCGGTTCATAACCGGAGCCAGAGTCGATATTCACCAACTGCTCCAGCAATTTCAGGGCTTCACCTTTGTACTGTTCGGCATCGGCGAGGACTTGTTTATGGGGTTCGGCGAAGGCTGTAGGGGTGAAGGCGCCGAGGGCGAGGGTCAGGCCAAGGCTGGTGGCCAGGAGGGAGCGGGAGCGTTTGAACGTCATGAATCGATCCTTGTTTCGTGTCGGGGTCGAAAATACCCTACCTGACTACGACGCAAGGCTCTACACCGGATGCGACACCTACAAACCTGAATGACCACACATCCCCTGTGGGAGCGGGCTTGCTCGCGAAGACGGAGTGTCAGTCGACATCATCGTTGCCTGATACACCGCTTTCGCGAGCAAGCCCGCTCCCACAAGGGATTTATGGTGATTGGCTTACACCGAATCGAGCATCGCCTTATGCGGTTTACCATCACTGTGGCAAATGACGCGGTTGCGGCCGGTGGTCTTGGCTTCGTAGAGCGCCTGGTCGGCGTCGTTGAGCCACAGGGTCGCGTCGTCGTGTGCCGGGTTGAAGGCTGCCAGGCCGATGCTCAAACTGACTTTCAATGCCGGGTTCTGCTCGTAACCCAACGTGGCGAAACGATCACGCAACGCATCCATCGCCATGGCAGCGCGGTCCAGCGGCAGATCCGGCAGCAGCACACAGAATTCGTCGCCGCCATAACGCCCGGCGACATCCGCTGCGCGCAGGTTCTGCTTGAGCATTTTGCTCAGCTGACGCAGGACGATGTCTCCGGCGACATGGCCGTAGGTATCGTTGATGGTTTTGAAATGGTCGATGTCGATCAGCGCAATCGCCCCGCCCTGCTGTTGGCGTTGGCAGCGCTGAAACTCGATTTCCAGCTGATCTTTCCAGGCACCGTGATTCAGCAGGCCGGTCAGGCTGTCGGTGCGGCTCAGGGCCAGCAGTTCGCGCTTGTGCCGGCCGAGGGTGTCGGCCTGACGGAAGCAGATCCAGCCAAAGGACAGCGGATAAATCGACAGCAAAGGCAAGCAGGCGTACAGCTGAAACGGACTGGTTTGCGGGACAAAAGCCGGCATGAACACCAGCAGCCCGAGGCCTATCCCAAGCACCTGCGCGACGGTGCCCATCAACAGAAAACGCAAACCGCCGATGGCCACGTTGTGCATCGCCATCATCGAAAGGGTCGCCGCGCTGGGCAGCGGATTGAACTGCATGGCGGCCACCCAGAAACCGCCGAGAAACGCGTCCACCAGGATATTGCGGTGTTCGGCGTGAAAAGGAATTTTCGCCCGGCGTGCCCATTGATAAGCCACATGGGGCCAGAGCAGCCCGTTGAACAGCATTACCCCCCAGACCCAGGGCGCCGGGTCGAGTGGGTACATCCCTGCGCCGACGCACAATAATCCCAGGGCCAGCCCCAGGATTCGCGACCCATAAAGCCTCCTGGCCAGTGAAAGTCCCTTTCCTCCCTTTTTTTCCATAGAGGCCTCTGTACCGCTGAACGGAGCCTGACAACACACGGGTTGAAAGTGTGTTTGAAGTCTATCAGGGGAACGGCAAATAGCCATCACCGGTTGGCGGTCTGAATAGCATCACCTCCCATGAGCTGAATACCCAATGTTTGGTCTATACATGAAGGGAGGGATCGATAACAACGATAAAGAGGACGCCTTTGTAGCAGCGGAAATGGCTTGATTGGGGTTTCTGGATTTCAGTTTCAGTTATCACCCATTGACCCGAGCGCTCAAACCCGCCGACCACACGCTGTCCTGATCACTGCAAAGGAATAGCCTGATGCTTTTGTTGGTTGTCACTATCGCCGTCTTCGTGGCCTGGAGCTGGTTGAGCTATCCGGCCATCGGTTACTGGCTCTATGACTTGAACATGGCGCTGGAGGCCCGGCTGTACCGGTTGCACAAGATCGTCGTGCCAATCCCCGAAATGACCGTTTCGACCTGGCAAGGCGGCCCTTACGAAGCCGCCAGCAGTGTGCTGATGCTGCATGGCTACAGTGCCGACAAGAACATCTGGCTGCGCTTCGCCCGGCATTTTGTCGACGACTACCGGGTGATTATTCCTGACCTCGCGGGGCACGGCGAAACCGGCTTCAAGGCCGGCGGTGGCTATGACATTCCGGTCCAGGCCAAACGGTTGATCCAGTTGCTCGATATCTGTGGGGTCGAAAAGGTACACGTGATCGGCAACTCCATGGGCGGCTACATCGCGGCATGGCTGGCGGCCAACTACCCGGAGCGCATTATCTCGCTGGCGCTGCTCGACCCGGCAGGCGTCACCGCCCCGGAGCCCAGCGATATGGAGCGACACCTGGCTCGCGGGCATAACCCGTTTTTGATTCATTCCCGTGAAGAGTTCCAGCATTTTTATGCCATGACCATGGTCTCGCCGCCATGGGTGCCGGGGATCGTGCTGGACGCTGTCGCCCAGCGTTATGAACAGCAGCGCGACGAGCTGGAAGAAATCTTCAGGGACTTCCACGCCAGCCCGCCGATGGAGCCAAAACTGCCCGACATCAAATGCCCGGCGCTGCTTCTGTGGGGGCGCAAGGACCGCTTGATCGACGTCAGCAGCGTACCGGTCTGGAGCAAGGGCATCGCCGATTTGCAGGTGGAGATCTGGGACGGTGTCGGCCATATGCCGATGGTTGAGCAACCGGCCAAGACCGCGCGGCTGTATCGGGAGTTTTTGGGAAGGAAAACCTGATGAGATCCCTTGTGACAAAGGGGGCAAGCCCCTTTGCTCTGGGTGGTGAACGATGAACATTCTTTACGACGAACGCATCGACGGTGTTCTGCCCAATGTCGACAAGGCTGCGTTACTCAAGGCCTTGCAGCAGGAGGTGCCAGACCTGGACATTCTCTGGCGCGAAGAAGAACTCAAACCCTACGAATGCGACGGCCTCTCGGCCTATCGCACCACGCCGATGCTGGTCGCCCTGCCCCGGGAGCTGGAACAGGTGCAAGCGCTGCTCCGGCTCTGTCATGCCCGCAACGTGCCGGTGGTGGCGCGCGGAGCCGGCACCGGGTTGTCCGGCGGTGCACTGCCGTTGGACAAAGGCGTGCTGCTGGTGATGGTACGGTTCAACAACATTCTGCACATCGACCCTGCCGCCCGTACCGCACGAGTCCAGCCGGGAGTACGTAACCTGGCGATATCCCAGGCAGCGGCGCCCTTCGGTTTGTATTACGCGCCGGACCCGTCCTCGCAAATCGCCTGCTCCATCGGCGGTAACGTCGCGGAAAACGCCGGCGGCGTGCATTGCCTCAAATATGGCCTGACCGTGCACAACCTGCTGAAAATCGAAGTGCTCACCCTCGAAGGCGAACACCTGACCCTCGGTGCCGATTCGCTGGACGCGCCGGGTTTCGACTTGCTGGCCCTGTTCACCGGCTCCGAAGGCTTGCTCGGGGTCATCACCGAAGTCACGGTCAAACTGCTGCCCAAACCCCAGGTCGCCAAAGTCCTGCTGGCCAGTTTCGATTCCGTGGAAAAGGCCGGCCGCGCGGTGGCCGAGATCATCGCGGCCGGGATCATCCCGGGAGGCCTGGAGATGATGGATAACCTGGCGATCCGTGCCGCCGAGGATTTCATCCATGCCGGCTACCCGGTGGACGCCGAAGCGATCCTGCTCTGCGAACTGGACGGCGTCGAAGCGGATGTCCATGACGATTGCGAGCGGGTTCGCGAGGTGCTGCAACAGGCCGGTGCCAGCGACGTGCGCCAGGCTCGGGACGAAGCCGAACGTGTGCGGTTCTGGGCCGGACGCAAAAACGCCTTCCCGGCGATCGGCCGTCTCTCACCGGATTACTACTGCATGGACGGCACCATCCCCCGCCGCGAACTGCCCGGTGTACTCAAGGGCATCGCCAGCCTGGCGCAAGAGTACGGCTTGCGCGTGGCCAACGTTTTCCATGCCGGTGACGGCAATATGCACCCGCTGATCCTGTTCGACGCCAACCAACCCGGCGAGCTGGAGCGGGCCGAAGCCCTCGGCGGCAAGATCCTCGAACTGTGCGTGAAAGTCGGCGGCAGCATCACCGGCGAGCACGGCGTCGGCCGCGAGAAAATCAATCAGATGTGCGCGCAGTTCAACAGTGACGAGTTAACGCTATTTCACGCCGTCAAAGCCGCGTTCGACCCAAAGGGCCTGCTCAATCCCGGCAAGAACATCCCGACCCTGCACCGCTGCGCGGAATTCGGCGCGATGCACATCCACGCCGGGCAACTGCCGTTCCCTGAGCTGGAGCGTTTCTGATGCCGGACTTCGATGCCAGTGAAACTCTGCTGGAGCAGGTCAGGCAGGCGCGGGAGAACGCCACGCCGCTACGCATTCAGGGCGGTAACACCAAAGCGTTTCTCGGCCGTGAAGTGGCCGGTGAAATACTCGACACCCGCGCCCATTGCGGCATCGTCAGCTACGACCCGACGGAGTTGGTGATCAGCGTTCGCGCCGGCACGCCGCTGAGCGAACTGTTTGCCGCACTGGACGCAGCGGGGCAAATGCTGCCCTGCGAGCCGCCATCGTTCGGTGAAGGCGCCACTGTTGGCGGGATGATCGCGGCAGGGCTGTCCGGGCCGCGACGCCCGTGGTCCGGTTCGGTGCGGGATTTTGTCCTCGGTACCCGAGTGATCAGCGGCCTCGGCACCCACCTGCGCTTCGGCGGCGAAGTGATGAAAAACGTCGCCGGCTACGACCTCTCGCGCCTGATGGTGGGCAGTTATGGCTGCCTCGGGGTGCTGACCGAAGTCTCGCTCAAAGTGCTGCCCAAACCCCGGCAATGCTTGAGCATCAGCCTGGACATCGACTGCGCCCGCGCCTTGGAAAATCTGGCGCAATGGGGCCAGCAACCGCTGCCCATCAGCGCCGCCTGCCACGACGGTCAGCGTCTGTATCTACGGCTCGAAGGCGGCGAAGGTTCGGTCACGGCCGCCCATCAACGGCTCGGCGGCGAACCGTTGGATTCCAGTTATTGGTCCGACCTGAACGAACAACGGCTAGACTTTTTCAATGAGGGCCTGCCGCTGTGGCGCTTGTCATTGCCCAACAACCTCGGGCCCCTGGACTTGCCCGGCGAACAACTGATCGACTGGGGCGGCGCGCAACGCTGGTTGAAATCCGCAGCCGACAACATTCAGTCGCGAGCCCACGAACTCGGCGGCCATGCCACCTGTTTCAGCCATGGCGTCAGCGAAACGCCTTTCCAGCCGCTGGCCCCGGCGCTGCTGCGCTATCACCGGCAACTCAAGGCGCAACTGGACCCGCAAGGGCTGTTCAACCCTGGCCGGATGTACGCAGACCTTTAGCATGCAAACCAACCTCAGCGAACAGTCCAAACTACTGCCCCGCGCCGAAGAAGCGGACAAGATTCTGCGCACTTGCGTGCATTGCGGGTTCTGTAACGCCACGTGCCCGACGTATCAACTGCTGGGCGACGAACTGGACGGGCCGCGCGGGCGCATCTACCTGATCAAGCAGGTGCTCGAAGGCGCCCCCGCCACGGCCAAAGCCCAGTTGCACCTGGATCGCTGCCTGACGTGCCGCAACTGCGAAACCACCTGTCCGTCCGGGGTGGATTATCACAACCTGCTGGACATCGGCCGCGCCGTGATCGATCAAGCGGTGCCGCGCCCGGCCAGTCAGCGGTTGTTGCGTCAGGGGTTGCGGGCGCTGGCGCCGAATCCGAATCTGTTCAAGACTTTGCTGCAAATAGGCGCCACATTCCGGCCGTTGCTGCCACGGGGCATCGAGGCGAAGCTGCCCCACGACCTCCCCGCCGCAGGCGAGCGCCCTGCCCCTCGGCATGCTCGCCGGGTGCTGATGCTCGAGGGCTGCGTGCAACCTGGTCTGTCGCCGAACACCAATGCCGCGACCGCGCGGGTACTGGACCGGCTGGGGATCAGCGTGATCCCGGCGCCCGAAGCTGGGTGCTGCGGTGCGCTGGACTATCACCTCGACGCCCAAGCCATGGGCCTGGACCGCGCCCGACGCAACATCGACGCCTGGTGGCCGCACCTGGAAAACGGCGCCGAAGCCATCGTGCAAACCGCCAGTGGCTGCGGCGCATTCATCAAGGATTACGGGCATCTGCTGGAGCGCGACCCGGTCTATGCAGCCAAAGCCCAGCGGGTCAGCGAACTGGCCCTGGACCTGGTGCAAGTTCTGGCCGAGGAACCGTTGGAACGGGTCTGCGCTGCTACTGACCAGCGGATCGCCTTCCACTGCCCCTGCACTTTGCAGCACGCGCAGAAACTCGGCGGCGCGGTAGAGGCCGTGTTGACCCGGTTGGGCTTCAATCTGACGGCGGTGCCCGACAGTCATTTGTGTTGCGGCTCGGCGGGCACCTATTCGATCACCCAACCGGAGCTGGCCCGGCAACTGCGCGACAACAAACTCAACGCCCTGGAAAGCGGCCACCCCGAAGTCATCGCCACCGCCAACATCGGCTGTCAGAGCCACCTCAACAGCGCCGGACGTACGCCGGTCAGGCACTGGATCGAATTGGTGGACCAAGTGCTGCGATAACCGAACACTACTGCAATGCAAGAACAGTCCTTGGCAGAATGAAGTTCGTCAGAAACTTCGTTTGTCGGCGCCGCCGAAGGCTGCGATCTTTTCCGGCATCCGTTACGTCACTGCGCCAGGAAACTTTTCATGAGCCATCCGAACTTCGTCAGCCCTGACCTGATCCGCCAACGCTTCTCCAAAGCGATGTCCGACATGTACCGCGAAGAAGTGCCGCTGTACGGCGCGCTGATGGAACTGGTGGAACAGACCAAC
>LNAP01000105.1_pt1 | contig 83302 bp, 105 predicted proteins | sample 602601 | NCBI WGS metagenome assembly LNAP01 (sample SAMN02440304, study PRJNA202911) | soil metagenome | biome: Subtropical and temperate rainforests or woodlands; isolation source: soil samples (1 kg each in a 20% v/v slurry with milli Q water) were... ...
AGCCACCGGATGACCGCAGGCGAGGTCGGATCAATGTCGTTCTCGAGCAGGCAAGCCTCGCTGATCCATTTCTCATCGGTGCCGTATGCCGTCTTGGCCAGACGCTCCACGACGTCGACCTGAATGCCGAGGGCCTTGCCCACATCCCGCAGCGCCGACTTCGTGCGGTAGCTGATGGCCACGGCGGTCAGTGCGGCGCGATCGCGCCCGTACTTGTCGTAGATGTACTGCATGGCCTCTTCGCGCCGCTGGTGCTCGAAGTCGATGTCGATGTCGGGCGGCTCGCGGCGCTCCTCCGAGATGAATCGCTCGAAGAGCACGCTCATGCGGTCAGGATCGACCGACGTCACCTCGAGGCAGTAGCAGACCGCGCTGTTGGCCGCCGAGCCGCGGCCCTGGCAGAGGATGTTGCGATCACGCGCCCAGTGCACGATGTCCGCTACGGTGAGGAAGTACGGCTCGTACTCGAGCTTCGCGATGATCTTGAGCTCATGCTCGATCTGCAGCCTGACCTTCTCAGGCAGACCCTTCGGATAGCGCCGGCGCGCGCCGGCGTAGGTCAGCGTGCGCAGGTGGGAGGTGGGCGTCTCACCGTCGGGGACCACCTCGCGCGGGTATTCGTATTTGAGCTCCTCGAGCGAGAAGGTACACAGACTGGCGACCCGAACCGTCTCCTCCAGCCACTCGTGGTCGAACTCTTCGGCGAGCACCGCGCGGCCGCGCAGGTATGCCTGAGCGTTCATGCGAAGCGCAAACCCGGCGTCGGCAACCGTCTTGCCGATGCGCACCGCAGTCAGCACGTCCTGAACCTGCTTCCGGTTTCGGGTGTGCATGATCGGGCTCGTGCTTGCGACGATGCGCAGGCCAGTGCGATCGGCGACCTGTTCGATGACATAGAGCCGGAGCTCGTCGTCCATGCCCAGCTCACGTGGCGCGACGAGCCACGCCCGATCGGGGAACCAGGTGCGTAGCCACATCGCCTGCGCGTACAGGGACTCCACAGTCGAATCCCGCTCCGGCAGCAGGAGCGCCAGGCAGCCGGGCATGCCGGCCAGATGCGGCGCCTGGATGTTCTTGCCTTCCACATCCGTGACCAGGGCTGTGTATGCGCCTTTGGCGGCCCGTCGGCGCGCTAGCGTGATGCACTCGCACAAGTTGCCCCATCCGAGCTTATTCTGCGCCAGGAACACGATGCGTGCGTGCGGATTGCCGCCCTGGGTGGTTAGCAGGATCTCGCTGCCGCAGATGAAGTGGATCCCAGCCTCGCGCGCGGCGAGATGACCGCGCACGACCCCTGAGACCGATGCCTCGTCGGCCAAAGCGATCGCGCTGTAGAGCTTGGCGCTGGCTCGCTCGACCATCTCCTCGGGGTGTGAGGCACCGACCAGGAAGGTGAAGTTCGAGCGAGCGTGGAGCTCGGCGTATGCCGGCGGCTCGGTGCTGTACATTCGTACAGTATCGCCCAACACAGGGTCGGCGGTCGGCAAAGCCCCTTTGCGTGACTCCGGTGACGTAGGCGACCGTCCGGCGCCCCTCCCGCAACGCGCCGGACCAGGCTGGCGCCAGAAGCGCACGACCGCAAACGGGTCAGCTATCCCGGGGGTTCTTCAACCGGTAGAGGCCACGGAGCCCCTGCGGTTCCCGCCGACTAGCACCAGCGTTAGCAAAACCGGAGCCCTGCCGCTCAGGCGACGGTCCTGGCGACGCCCAGATCCGCGAGCCGCTGTCCGGCGACTTAGGGGGGGAGCGTCGCGCCATCTGCAGTGCCTCGAGCGGCGAGCTGAAGTTTGTCCGCCCCGGCGACCTCAACTTGCCTCGCGTTGGTGATCACAACCTCGATCGCATCGAGCATGCTTTTTACGACCGCAACCGCACTCGTCAGGCGGGGCACGACCGTCATGGCCAAGAAGTAATCGGCCATGAGCGAAGACAGGGATCGTGCCGCTTGCGTGTAGAAGTCCAGTCCCTCAGGCACCTTGAATTCTTTCACTTCCCACCATTCAGGGATCGCATACGGAAGAGAACCCTCCGCGGATGCCTCGGCAAACGTCTTACCGTGCGGCAGCCAACTCCCGAGTTTGTTGCCAACGACATCCCTATCGCTCCAGTATTCGAACCAGGCACCGTTCGCGAAGATGCGGTTTGGCTCCTGCTCAACCCAGGAAAGGACGAACTCTCGTTTCGGCACGGGGTTCTGCGCATCTACGAGTGGGTAGACGCGCTCTCCCAACGCGTGCCGCGTCTGAAGGCGCGCCAGGTTGCCGCTCAAGCTGTTGGGAAGGCTGGCATCCACCCAGGGCAGCAGCCGGGCCCGCCAATCACCCACGCGTGTGCGCAGCCCGGCAAGGCGTTCGGGCGCAAACTTCAGGGCTGCGGTGTACCCGCTGAAGCCGGCGCCGAACGCTATACCGACGCTCGCGTAGTATGGCTGGCCATACTCGATGAGGGTGCCGCCCCGCTCGAACACGGCATCGGCGTGCCCGACCAGTTCGGAGATCAAGCCTTGCAGTATTTCGTCGGATGCGTGAGCTGCAGCGGCGTGCTCAAGCGTCGCAATGCTACTTTTGATGGTGCGCGCTTTCTCCGCTACGTCGAATTGCGTGAACTGCGCAAGTGATTCCTTGACTTCCCTTCCGATGAGGGCCGGAAGCTTCGTTCGAAGGAACTCGCTTAGATCCTCCAACTGGAGTTTGATGCGAGCGAGGTCCTCGTGGATTGCCTTCTGATTGAAAAGGGTCTCCACAATGCCCCCGCCGATCTCCACCGCCAGCTGCTTGCCGAAAGCTTCCGCGGCGGCAGGAAGCAGGAATACAAACACGTGTGCAGCCATGAGACCTCCATCGGCCGTCGGCCGCATCCGGGAGAGGAATCGTAGACACGGCCCCTAGCCCGCGCGTCATCAAAACAGATGACAGCCTGCAACGGGAAGTCAGCCTTTGCGGTGTCGTACCCATTTGCGTCTCGAGGCCGAGCAACAGCTCAGCACCACCCAGGACCGAACGCTCCGGAAGCGCGACTATGCCTTGGAATAAACGGTACAGATCTCGCGCGACAACCCCGTCACCGCCATCAAAAACGCGATCGACTTCTCGTCCGAAATGCAGCCGTTTCCGGCAGGGCTGAAAGTCAACAGGTGCGGGTACATCGCTCGATCCTGGCGTGCTTGCTCATCAAGGTCGCCGCCGTGACCAAGGAACATGTGGTAGCGGTGGTTCGCGGCTTGAAGCAAGTCAAGGTGTGCGTCGCTGATGTCTTCGTACGTAAACAAGTGATTCGACACTTCCGTCAAAGGAATGCTCGTGATGCCAGGCTCATGGCGAGGTTATTGGATAGTCTGATGTGACGGTCCTGAGTGCTTGCGCTCGATCACGAGAACGAGGCGGTATAGAACAGGTGACCGTCCTCGTCGCGGTAGCGATCGATCCCGCGCAAGCTCCCGCCAGCGGGTACCACCGGAGAGTTCGCGCAGACCGCGTGCCGGGCCGCTTGCGGCGGCGCGCCAACGACGTCGGAAAATTGTTCGAGCGTGTGGACAAGGCCGTATTCGTCGACGATCTCGATGCCATCGGTTTGCAGTTGCGCCATCCACGATTTGAATGAGGTCAGCTGGCGAGAAACGTGCGCCTGGAACATGAAAAGCGAAGCCGTTGAAAGGCCGATGTGGTTTTCACGCTCGTCGAACTCAGCTGCGCCCTTTGGACGCTGGTAGAAATTGGTGCTCATAGGGGCTTTCGAGACGATGCGTCGATAGTAGAGCGAACGTGCCGCTTGAGGAAATGCGGCGCCAATCCACATCACACACAGCGCAGCGACGCCGATCGCATCGTGTGTTCATGCGTCTTTCGGCGCCGACCAGCAACAGCGCGCGCTGCCGCATTTGCCAACCAGCGCAAACACGCGAGGATTTACGTGGCATTCAAGGACTTGAAAATTGGGACCCGGCTCGGTGCTGGTTCGGCACTGACGCTGGCGCTTGTGTGTGCTGTCGCGGCGGTGGGCTACTTCAGGCTGCTGAATACGTCCGATGCGATGAAGCGCGCGAACGACGCGTCTGACCGGTTGGTGCTCGCCGAACGCTGGGGGTCGGCCATCGCGACCAACGCTGTACGGACGATTGCGCTGATCCGGGCTGCAACACCTGAAGACGAGAAGTACTACACGGAGGAAATCGCCAAGCAGGCCGATACGGTGACCAAGCTGCAGGCGGACCTCAAGTCGCGCGTGATGACCGACGAGGGCAAAGGGATGCTGGATGCCGTCGCCGTGGCGCGCGACAGGAACAGGCCGGCACCTTGGTCGATGTCGTCAGCGCATTCAAGCTGGCGGGCGGCTGATGCTGCGCTAAGGTCTGCCGATCGGACTCGCCGGTCGGAGCTGCCGGAGTCCGGCTGCGGACGCGCCGGCCAGGATCCACGGCAGTGGACCAGCACCAGCGCAGTACGCTTCTATTCCGCAGCCTGGGGTCGACCGCCTCCGCACAGTGGCGGGACCCGCCGGGCATGCGATCACGGGCACAGGCCGGCCGCCAGGCACAGCTTCTCTGCGATGACCGTCACCGTATCGCCGAAGCAGGATGCGACGAAAGCCGCTGCCGCGGCGCTACCGCCCGCGGCGATCGGCGATGGGGTGGTGGAAACCGATGCTCCCAGGAAGACGGCGACGGACGACAGCAACGCCGTCGGGACGATGGAGTAGGTGAACCCTGCAGCGATCGCGACCGCCAATGCTTTCGCAGTCCTCTTGCAGATGCCGCACATCCGCCTACGTGACGGGCTGTGAGCCGCATGAGGCGGGCTGGATCGGGGCGGAGCGCCAGACGAATTCGCACAACGGGTATCGCATTGTCCTGACCGATGGGGGCCGTCCGATCTCCGCCGCCACCGACGATCCAGCAGAGTGAGCGCCTGACGCAGGGGCCTGAAAGCCCACGCGACCTACTTTAGGCCAACGTCCGCGGCGGCTGCAGTACTTACTGTCTGAATGCCCGTAAGATGGCAATTTTCTTTCTAACGAGATTATCCCCATGAATTCGCGAACGCGTCTGCAATCTGCCCTGTTGAGCGCTACGTTGGCCGGCTGCCTCTTCGGTCTCGCATCTTGCGGCGGAGGTGGCGGTGACGCGGTCGTGGCCGAGTCAGCATCCGCACCGATCACGGCATCGCCGCCCGCTGTACCGGAGTCACCTCCGGCCACCGGTGGCGACACCCAGCCCGCCAAGACCTTCAAAATCGGCGGGACGGTGACGGGCCTCGTGGGGACGGGGCTCGTTCTGCAAAGCGGTACGGGCGAGGACTTGCCGATTACCGCGAACGGCTCATTTGCCTTTTCCGGAGAGATTCCCGACGGCGGCAGCTATGCCGTCACCGTAAAGTCGCAGCCAAGCATCATGACGCGGCGTTGTTCCGTCACAGATGGTGGCTCGGTTACCGGCGGCTCTGTCACTGTGTCCGTGGAATGTTCGGTGCCTGCGGCCAGGTTCGCTTACGTCGCCTCGTCCCTGACACCCAGAGTCACTGCCTACGCCATAAATGCCGTGTCGGGTGAACTCACGGAGGTAGGCGCGGTATCGGTCGGGACGCAGCCGGGCGTAGCAGTCCACCCCTCCGGTCGTACAGCCTACCTGATCTCGCCGAGCTCACCTTGGGTCTTGCAGTTTGCGATCGACTCTGCGACAGGCCTGATGACCCCCATGTTACCAGCGCGGGTCATTGCTGGAACACAGCCAGTCGCAATTGCGGTCGACCCGACAGGACGCTTCGCGTATGCAGTCAACCGATCTGCGAACAAGGTCAGCGCGTACACGATTGATCCCACGACCGGCGCGCTGACCCTGGTGTCCAGCGGCGCGGTGACCGGCGGACAACCCAATGCCGTCATAGTCGACCCATTGGGGCGCTTCGTCTACGTTGCCAATCGCCAGAGCGGGGACGTATCGGCCTTTGTGATCGACCAAACCACCGGCCTGCTCTCGCAGGCTCCCGTACCGACGGTTTCTGCATCCGGTTCGCCAAGCGACATCGCTGTGGACGGCACCGGCAAATACGCCTATGCGACGACGAGTGATACCAACATGGTCACCACGTTCTCGATCAGCTCGGATGGGAGTTTGATTCCCGTGGAGGTCAAATCGTTGGCGCCACGCAACGCATTGGCGCGGATCGCCCTCGAGACGAAGGGGCGGTATGCTTATGTTGCAGCGCAGACCAGCGGAGATGTCGAGTTGCTGGACATCGCGCAAGCGTCCGGAAAGCTCACATCAGCAGCCGTATTCAGTCTGGGGATCACTGCGTCGACCGTTGCACTAGCGCCGCAGGGCAAGTTTGCCTACGTTACGTCCTACGATGATGCAACTGTGCGCGCGTTCACGGTCGACGCGGCGACCGGCGCGCTCAGCAGCGCGACCACCACCGCCACTCCAAACGGGCCACGGATGCTCGCGTTTGCGCGTTGATTGCGGCACCTATTCAGCTCGGCTTCGTATCGAGCTCGATGAACACTCGTGAACCGCACTCCTGACCCTGCTGCAGTCGATACACTGCCGCACGAGGATGGGATCTATGGACGATGCAAACAAGATGGCGCGTGCCGGACGGACCGAGTCAGGCCGTGGCGGCACGATCGCACTGCGATGCGCAGGGTGTGGGGCCAACCTGGAAATCGATTCCGATGTTGAAACCTTGACCTGCGGCTACTGTCGTACGCCTCAGGAGGTCGTGCGGCGCGGGGGCATCGTGGCTCTGAAGAAGCTGGGCGACGCGATATCAAAGGTCCAGCGCGGCACCGACCGTACGGCGGCAGAATTGGCCATTCCGCGTCTGGAGCGAGAGATCCTTCAGGTCGAGGCCTTGCGAACGCAGAAACTGGCCGCACCCATCCAGGTCCCGCTCCGTAAGCGCTATGCCAACGCCGTGATTGCCACAGCAGCGGCGTCAGGTGTGGCGTTCTTCGTCATGCTCAGCATGGTCACCAATGGCGCAACGGAAGGCTTCTTCCTCAAGCTGGCTTGGGCCGTGTGGCTCTTCGGCATGATCGGCGGCGCCCTGGGCTTCGTTGTCCTGCGTGGACTTCGCCGCGGGGACCGGGCCAAAAAGAAGGCGGAGCGCGATCGCGACATCAACGCGGATGCCGCTGAGGACAACGCTAGGCTCCAGGCCGATCTGGCTGCGGCGCGCGCTGTGGTCAGCGGGAGGTAATTGGAGCGGAGCTCGCCGAGGCCAGCCGCTCGAGTGTGCAGCGCTATCGCCGAGGCGCGAGCGAGTGCCTTCGGACCTGCCTCGCCCGCCCCTTGCGCTGCTGCAGTCGACGTTGCCGACCGGTCGACTTGGGCACCCGCTGCTACCGCGTGGGGCCGAGCTCGACTTCCTTGGCCGCCTGAGCTTGAGCAAGTGCCGATCTCAGCCTGCAGGCGGGACAAGCATCGCCGCCGCCCCAATGCTTGCCGTGGACATCGGTCGGCCGCCCCTCGTAACACGGATTGAGGACGTCCACATTGCAGTACAGGAGCGGGTTTGCGTTCGCATCGGCAGCCCGCGCTTCGGCATAGGTCATTGCCACGACCGCACGGGCAGCGTCCATCAATCCCTGGGCGACGTGGCAGTCGCGCGACGCAGTGAGCTCTCTCATCGTGCACCGCCTCCGAACGCATGCAAGGCGAGCAGCACCAGCACCTGAGCTTTGGCCGCCGCTTCGGATCGTGTTTTGGCTTGATGGGCCCGAGCGATCCTCTCTTCATCGGCACATTCGGACATGACCTCGAGCAGGACCGACTGAGTGATCACCTTGCGGGACTCGGCTTCCATGTCCAGGCCAAGCTTCACACAGGACTGGGCGAGGCGCCGCGCCAGTGCCGAGTCGACTTCCACCTGGGTCAGGGGCCGTTCGCGATGCGAATTGGCGGCGCCGGCTTCGACGTCGACCATGACAAGCCCAGCCAGTGCGGCCGCCGCCAGCGCCGCGGCGATGACCACTCGCAGCAGCGTGCGGCGAGCGTTTATGAAGTGAGCGGAAAGGTAGGACATTGCGACTCCAGTTAATCGGGAGAGCCGAGAATAAATGGGTAGATCGCGAGGCCAAAATCCGCCCGATAAATCGGTGTCCCGGCGAATCACTGTGGCCGCCCCGCTGCCGCCGCGAGGCACAGGGGCCAGGTTTCGACGATTGAAGGCCCGAACGCATGTGACCCGTCCGCCCGCCGGTCGCCTACAGGCAGGAGACGATGTCCATGTCGGATATGACGTCGAGTTTCCGCGCGCGTGCGCGCGCCCAGGGCCCATCAGGGGCCTGTGTCGCAGCGATCAGCCCCTGCGTCGAAAGGTGACCAAAGTCCTCGAGAGCTGTCTCGACGAGCGTCCATACGTAGACGTCAGATTGCGCCGGCAGTTTGAAGGCGGCTGACTTTGGGCTCGCACGAGGCTTCGGCGTTTGAACAGCGACGTTCACGATGCTTTCATCGCCCCAGCTGTGAAGCTGATCGTGGACAGCCTGGAAGATAGGGCCGTCGGCGGATGCGACCGGCCTATCAACGAACACGGACCGTCCGTGCGTGCACAAGGCCTTTGCATGCACGAAGAAGAGCACCGACTGCAGTTTCCGGTGGTCCAGGTGAATGTCGATGCCCAGACGCGCCTTCTGATTCCGTACAAGAAGCTGTACGGCCGATGCCAGCCTGGTCGAGGGATATCGCATTGGATGGATCTTCGCTGCTACCTGCCTGAGGCAGCGAGTGACGGCGCCAAGGCTACCGCCCCGTTTGCTGCAGGCACCTCGTCGACTCTTGGCTTGTCGCTGCATAGCTTGCAGCGCCTGCCTGGCACCACGTCGGTGACGCGGTCCTGGACGATGGTACCCCCGCGACGCGCTAGCACTGGGCAGTCCGCGCGCGCGTGGAACTTGGAGAGTCCGAGATAGGTCCTCATGCTCTCTGAGCCATGGGCGTAGAAGACGAGTTCACCGGCTCCACCGGTGTCGTAGTTCTCGATTTTGGACATATGCGTCGCCTCCCTGGACTTCATGCCGGCGGCGCCTACGAAAGGTCAAGGGGCAGCTCTCGCAGCAGCGTCGTCGTCAGTGAAAAGTACGAGTTCTCGAGTCGAGGTGCTCGGGAGCGGACCCAGGCCTCGGCTTCGGGTCGCATGAGCGCGTTCTCCAACTCATCCAGCGTGGCGTCCCCGGCGCTGACGATCGTGATGCCGTGATCAAGCGGCAGGATGCCGGCCGGAACGCGCACGGGGCGCAAGCCATTGGCGATGCGCGGAATCACCAGGCACGGCTGTGTGAGGTCCACGCGCTCGAACGTTTCTGGCGGTAGCCAGCGGTGGGTCTTTCGCAGCTTGGTGCGCGCGAGCAGGTGCATGTTCGCGTCCAGATGGGCTAGCACCGCAGCTGGGGGCTCCTCTTCGCGCGTCGTGCGGATTGCGTACTTGGTGGGCTCGCTGAACACACCGCCCCTCATGTTGTCAGTGTCAACGGCGGGCACCAGCATGGACCGCGGGATGCCAGCGGCATCTGCCGTGGCGAGGTCGACCACGAAAAGGCCATGTTTGCCAAGCCAGGGCGCCAGACGAACCGTTGCGAGCGATGCCAGTGTCCGGTGGCCGGCGTAGGCAGCGTCGTCCGCCTCCGGGTAGATCGGGGCACTCGTGATGGCAGTCGCGCACGCGCTGGATTCGCGCAGGATGACAGCCACGGGGTGAATCCTCGGTGGCTGGCCGGTGCGCCGGCTCTTCGGGCGATAGAAAGCCGAGGTGCAGTCCAGGCGTGCGACGTGGTGCAGGCCGAGGCGTTGGCCGATAAACGCGCGAAGGTCGGCTGCGCTCTGCGTGAATAGCCAGCGGTCACTCGTTACCAGCGCAATTTCCCCGCCATCACGCAGTGTGAGTGCACAGCGCGCGATGAAGCTGTGCAGCATGTCGCCCTGGGAATGATCTGGAAGTGTGCGTTCGTACTCCTCGCGAAGGACGGTCGGCAAGTGGGAATACCTCAGGAACGGAGGGTTCCCGACGATGCAGTCCCAGGTTGGCGAGCGTGCGCCCTCGAGCAGGAAGTCACCGTGAGTGACCATCGACGCGGCAAGCGCCGCAGCGACGCCCGCGCTGCGTCCGTGATCGACCAGGATCTTTGCCAGGCGCTGGCGCGACTCGGCCGCAGCGAAATAGTGGATCTCGAAGCCGTGAATCTGGCTCACGACGGCGGCGTCAGCGCAACACGGATCAGCGCTCAGCAGGCGCTGAAGCGCGAGACTCAGGAAGGCGCCATCGCCGCTGGCAGGGTCGAGTAGGCGGCGGCCGCCGCCTGGCCACGCGATCAGGTCCAGCAGCTGATCGACGACCGGCTCGGCTGTGTAAAAGGCGGTCGCAGCATGCAGCTGGTCGATCGCGACATCCATTTGCGTTCGTTCGAAGAGGTCGAGTTCCATGAGGTCGGGTGTCAATATCGTGAATGCTGAGGTGCTTTAATCGCCAGCCGGGACGATCTCGAAGCGATCGAACACAAGCTCTGGAAAGCGCGTTCGCCAGGCGTGCACTTCGTCCCGAAGGCTGTTGGTGCTCTCGGGTGCAGGCTCGCCGGCCGCGGATGCCTTCATCGCGCGAAAAGCATCGGCGATTGCAACCCCCAGGCCTGGGCAATGTGTCGAGGCGCCGCCAGACGTGCAGATGCGCACCCCCTCAAAGGTCCGACCGTTGGCGCCGGCGACCTGGACGTACCAGTCGCCGTTACCGCCTTGGAAGATGACCAGCGCGCGCAGATCGTCAGGCGACTGGTCGCGGTCGTCGGTCAGGTACATCACACGGTCTCGTAAACCGTCCACGAATCGGGGGCCAGAAGCGGCCTGCATAGCGACTTCTGAATCGACGTTGTCGGAAGGAACGGGATGCATGGAGTGGTCCGGGTAAGTGGGTGGGATGAGTCGAGACTACGCAACGTCCACAGAAACGCAAAATCGGCTTCAAAAGTCGGTCGCGACCACGCTCTGTCACACGCGCGCATTGCCGATCACCCGGCACTCTCGGGGCGCCTTCGTTATGCCAGCACGGGGACTCCGGAGCGAATGAGTTGCTTCACGCAGGCGATTCATCGCAGCTGCCATGCGGCGGGGCCGGATGCCACAACGCGCCGAGACGTGTGCTACATCCCTGGCAGCGCTTGCCGGCCAGGTAGGGGAAGACCCAGAGTATTGGTTAGCATATGCCCGCATCGGGCAATGGAAGCGCCAACCCTCGTTGGAGATCAGTATGCGGACGGATTTCACTGCGGTACGCGTCAAGCGTGCTATCGAGCACTTCTATGAGGACGGGCAGAGGCGTTTCCCGGGACAACCACTGCGGGTGGTATCGGAGGATGAGGCGTACGAGGCGTTGACCGCCAAATTCGTTAGCTTTGATTGGCCAGAACGACTACGCGAGGCGGACATTTGGTTCCCCTACGGCACCAGGGGCAACGAAGAGAGCTTCGTTGTAGACGATACATCCGATCCAGCGAATGGATATCTCCCAAGCGGTTCACCGTGGCCGTGCAAGTACAGTCGGACTAGCTCGGCGGTAAACGGCCGCGAGCAGGTTTCTGTCCGATCCGTTGGACATGGTGCGAAGTACGCTGCGGCAGTCAAGTCCCAGTTTCTTGCTCTCGGCAACGGTCCTGCAGATCTCGTCGCGCTTGAAGCGCTGATCATGGACGGCAGCGCCAGCAGCACCCGCACGCGGAGGGTTCGTGCTCGGCGACCGCTCGCGTCGATGGGCAAAGAGGTTGCCGGAACCGAAATGCAGGCGGAGAGGACCTTTGTCGCACGCACAGCGCGCGACGGACTCCCACTGGCCGGGTGGAAGATTGGATTGAAACTGTTCATCGCTGCGGCGCGATCGATCGATCCGCGGGACGCTGTGCCGGTGCTCGAAATGGAGATCCTCGACTTCTGGCATCCCCAGCGCCAGGACCACCCAGCTGAGATGCTGGGCGACTTGTACGCAGCATTTCGAAACCTGATGCAGCAAGTCACCGTAGAGGCATTCATGGCCATCGGGCCGGCCCTGGACAGTGATATCGATCTCTGGAACACCCTTCCTCGCCCGCCATATGCAATCAGCGTGCGCGTGCCGCAAGAGTTGAAAGATGAGACGCAGTTCGTGCACGACGCGCTTATCGAACTGTTCGAGGATGATGGCTACTCTCAAGCTATGTGCGACTCGCATGCACAGATCCAGTGGGTGGAGGTGATCTGTACCAACGAGCCGGCACGTGCGAGGGTGATGCGCTCCGCTCAGTTACGCGTCGCACTCACGACGCCTAAGATCCCGGTTGCGCCGGGTGATGAATTCGTCCTGGTTGAGGTGGACGTTCGTGAATTCTGCATCAGCGACGAGATGCTCTACTTCCCGGCGTCCTACGTCCACGACCGGACCGCTCACACAGAGCGGTGGGGGGATTCCATGGAGCAATTCCTCGCTCTGTATGGCGTGAAGAGAAACTCAACGCACGACGATCGAGCCGTGAAGGATGCGCTTCGCGCTGCTGGCGAAGACCCGGATATCAGCGACCTCTACTACGCTTTGCGACGAGCTCTTGTCGTGACTCGAGCTGGTAAGGTCAAGGTGGCAGAAGGTCTGCGACTACTGGTGTTGTTGGATAAGTCCACCGGGGCGCAGGCGATCGAACTGCTCCACGGTAACGAGGCAGGCCGCATCGAACAGTTCTTGACGCGGTCGACATGCATCCCGCCTTCGGGCCGCGTTAAGAGCCTTCGACCACCCTACCTTCCTGCCGAGGTGTGCGATGCATTCGACCCAGGCGGGCTAACGCTCCTGGTGCCTCCGAAGCGTCTCCTTGTCGCGCGTACGTTGCTGGAAAAGCGTATGGAGGTCGGCAACTGGTGCGATCGCGCCGGTGTCCAAATTGTGCACCCACACGCAGGCCCGGGCTCCGTGTCAAGCATTCCGCGCGTTTGGCGGGGGACGATGGCCTATTACCGGGGCGACGAACGTGGTCAATCCGTCAAGGGCCTGACTTTGGACGCTCTGGCGCAGCACCTGTTGGAACGCTGCTGGCTGTTGAACGAGGTTCGCCCTTACGAGGACTTCGAACGAACATTCGCTGGGCAATACTTGAACCAAAAGGGAGCGGACGTTCCTAGGTTCCGTGCTTGGCGAGCGCCGCTTGTTGCCGCCGCTTGGGCTAATGCATCGGCATCCGCATCTTGCCGATGAAGCTCTTCCGCTTCTGATTAAATTCGCGTGCGATCGGCCACCCCGGCAGGCACGACGAGGTTCCCGCACCCGCAGCGTAGCTGCCTACAGCCCCGGAGATTAGTCGACTGAGCAACTCACGCAATGCAGCCACGATCGACGGTCAGTCCGACACTCCGTGGCGGCCAGCCCGGCGCCGTACCCAACTTCCATTGCCGGCCCGATGTAGCGGCAACGATACTCACGCAGTGGGGTCTCCTGCAGGCGAGCGCGGCGCGGCGCAAAAGGGCCCGAAAGTCGGTAGCCGCCACGCCTCGGCCTGCGTGAATGCGCGAATCACCGCTTGTGCCGACCTTACTGCCATGGCGTGCCCATGCGAGGGCGCTTCACGGGCTCAGCCGCCGCGGGGTGCTTGAAAACGAACTCGATAGCGGAATGAACCATGAAGTAAACGGTCTCGCCCTTGAGCTTCGAGCGGTGATACCGGACGCACTGGTCTTTGTCGAGACGCAGGCCAGCAGCACCAGGCTCAGTTGCGTACCCCATTTCCTTGGCGATCGGCTTCCAATCGACCTTGGATGCGAAGGTGTCGAATGTGATCTCGCGCGCGTGGGCGCACATGTCTTCGAAGGCGTCGAATTCAGGCCCCGAGGCAGGAAGATCAACGCACCGAAACGCCAGTTGCATTTTGGCTGGTTGCGGCACGGATGCCCGGGCACGGGTGGCACGCTCGAGTGTGGTCTTCGAATTCATCGCCCAATCGTACGTTCGGAGCGTGAGCAGTGCAAAAAGAGCGATGTACGGGCGCGGCGACGCTCGTGTACAGCCGTCGACGCCGACCGCACTCCGGCGCCGATGTGTCTTGCGATGGGAATCAGCGACGCCCTAAGGGGTCGTCGCACCGGTTGTCGTGTAGCAGCGGTGTCACGTCGTAGAAGGCATGGGTACAGCTTGAGCAAACGTAGTGCGCCTGCCCTGCGCGGTCGAGACCCATCCACCACCAAGTAGGTCGCTCACGGACAGACCCGATCGACCCCGGCCCCTCGCAGTTCCCGCAGGCGTACTGGGATCCACGCTGTTGACCTGCATTAGGCGGCGCTTGTCCGGCCAAATCTGTGAAGGAGCCATGCATATGCAGCCTGAGATGCGGAGACCTAGATTGCCAAGTCGCTCATGAAGCGCTTCTCCAAATCGAACAGCCCAACAGCAGCTGCTTCGGCGTGAGCCCGAGACGGGTAGGTGGAATCCAACTGCCCGGCGGTTGCCTCGAGCTCGCCGTCGACGAGGATGCTAAGGAACCAGGGCCCGTTGTCCATAGGGGCCTCTGCACACTCATCGCCGCAAACTTCGCTATGAGCGTACGCCGCGACCCCGAACCGGCTGCACAGGACTGCGTTGAAAGCAGCCGGGCGAACTCTCTTGAGGGCGCGCAGTAGAGTCACGGGGTCACCATCGGCTTCCAGCAGGAAGGCTTCGACGATCTCGGCCGCGGATCCGAACGGTATGGCCCAGTCAAACGAAGCAAGCATATGAAAATCGATGAGGTCTTGTTGCATGGTGCGCCGGTTACTTAATCGGCACCACCAGACTTTATCGCGGCAGCGGCTAGCAGTCGAATCTGGCTGCGGTTTTGGAGCGCGACGTCCGATTACCAGCGGAGGGCCATTATGATTCGGTTCAGATCGGTAACGACCGAAAGTGCAGTGTGTTGCTTTGCGTCGAGCGTGGCGGTCTGACGGTAGTCACTTGGTCCAGAACGCCATGAAGCAAAACCTCGCGCTCATTTCTCTAGCGCTCGCGCTCACCGCGTGTACGACATCGCCGAAAACCGGGGCCGGAATCGGAGGCGATGCGCGCCCAGCGGCAGGACGCGGCGGCCGGCGCCCAGCTCGTGGCGCAACATGCCGCAGTGTTGGGCGAGGCGAATGTGGGTTCGTTGACCGAGTGCGTACGCGAACAACGGTACCAACCGCCACGCGAAGCTGCGATGGACTGCCCGAACTACGGAGATGTCCGCGCCTATAGCATCAATGACTTCACCGAGGCCGACTGGAAGGTTGCTGATGTTCGCGAGGAGCCTTATACGGACGCACTCGGCATGAGTTTCATGAGGTACGCGTGCGGCTGCAAAAGATGCGTTGACCGGTTCTAGCGTTCTTGGTGCAGGCGCGTGAAGTGGGTGGTGAGCAAAGCCTGGATCTCCTGCCGATAGTCTGGAACCATGTCGATGTAGGTGGCGTGTCCGATGCCGAGCACGAATGGCGAGTGACTTGCAACGATCACTTGGACCCGGTTCGCAACCTCGGGGTCCGCGAGCAGTGCCCAGAGCCGGGCCTGCCATTGCAGCGAGAAATTGGCCTCCGGCTCGTCCAGCAGGACCGTGAACTGGCCCTTGTCGATGTTGGACTTCATGCGCGCCTCGATCATCTCGATTGCGCCGCTCCAGACCTCGTTGGAGCCCTTCTTAGTCATCGTGGCCTGGACGGTCGTGGGCAACTGGGCTCGTCCTGACAGCACGGCCAGCGCGACGTTCATGCGCGCCGCTACCGCCTCTCCCTGGCTGGCACTGCGGTTGGCCAGGAGCTCATTGACGCCGGACTGGATGAAATCGTCATCAAATTGGGTGCTGACCAGTCCTTTGGCCTGGCGGGGGTCGCAGTAGATCACGGGCTGGCCGTCGTGCTGCACCAGAAGCGACACGCGATCCACCGGTTTGCGGGCCTTGCCGATCTCAACGCCAAAGTCGATGGTGTCCCTGATCGTGGCCTCCGTGATCGCAGAGATGCCTCCATTTGTCGCGCACATCGTGTCGCCAAGGATCCGGAGCACGGTGGACTTGCCACTGCCGTTCGGGCCGAACAACACATTCAGGCCGGGTTTGAACTCGACTTGCTTGCGCGCCGCGAAAAAATCGATGCCTGCGGCGTAGCCGAAGCGCTGCGATTGCTTGAGGCCCTTGAAACTGATGCTTTGGAACATGCTGTGCCTCAGGCCGCGGCCGGCGTTGGCTGGGGCAGCGTGAAACCGAAGTAATGGCCCCCACTGACCTTGTACTCGCGCAGTCGCGCGCAGACGTCCAGGCCGTAGGCTGTCATGCGCACGGTGGGGTTGGCCAAGCTGAGCACCTCCACCATGCCGGCTGCCTCAATGTCGTCAAGGCAATCCCAGTCGTCGTGGCCGAGGAGCTGTAGTCCGGCCGAGACAGCTTGGTCCACGTCTGCGCGGTCCTCGAACTCGAAGAATCCGTGCAGGCGGGTGCTGTACGACTCTTGCCAAGTGTTCCGGCACAGCAACGGTCGGCGCGTGGGATTGCAGCGCATCTTTGCGCTGTTCAGGGTGCCGATGTCCGACTCTGCGTCCTCGCAGCACGAGACGGCATAGGCGAGCACGGACCAGTGGTCTTTGCCGAATTTCGTGGCGGGCGTGTATGCGGAGCTAAGAGACATTTGAGGTGCGTCCGTAAATTGGCGTATAGCTTGTGATTTTCCATGGCTTTGCCATGACGTCCAACCTACGCCCATTTTTGCGAGCTTCGACGGCACCTTCCTGTCGAAGGGGTCCATGCCACGAAGTAAGCGTGCACGGTGGCGACCCTCGCATTTGACTGGTTTACGGTACGCCATCTTGGTAGAGTGCGGAAATCTACACCTCTGGGATGGAGGAGAATATGCAACTCAAGCGTAACGCCGCCGCCGACTTGGTCGCGGCCTTTCTGTGCTCGTTTGCGCTGTCAAGTTGGGCGCAGACCCCGTCGGCGCCCAACGACGCCGGGGCGCCGGGCACGACCGTGGACCGCGTCGTTCTACCGAACGTGGCCATCGGGATCGTGAAGGGCTACACATGGGCAACGCCTCACTTCCTTCTGATGGACGGTGCGCCGTTGAGGCTTGTCGAATACAGCGGTGGGGCCCTTGAAGGGCTTGCGTCGGGTGATGGACGATTGATCTCGGGCAACCCACCTCCTCCGGCCCGGCCTGGTGTCTTCTTAGGCTACGGCAATCCGTTCGGCGAGCGCGGATTCGTCTTCGATGGAGCCTTCCAGAATGGGCTGCCTTCCGGGAAAGGCGGTTACCTCGATCGCATGACGAACCTGAAGCTCCAGGGAGTCTACGCAGGCAGCTTCAAACTTGACGGACCAGGCGTTATTTCTATCGGTGAACTGCCCCTCGTTTTCGCGACGTTCGCTCGTGGCGAACTCGACGATGGACCGTATCGGCGACTGCTATATACGCCCGGGGGCAGCGGGCCGACGCACGAATACGTTGGTCGCTTGGTCAACGGGTTCGCAGAGGGGACGTGGCGACGTCTTGACTGGTCCGAGCAGGTGGCCGGCACGATCTACTCGTCGAAAGACGGGACGCTACATGTCACACGCGCAGGCGACCCCCCGGTGACCTGCGTGCCGTTGCTGACAGACCTGCTGCCAGCGCCGAAACTAAGCCATGCCACGAACACCACCGACGCGCTCCAGGCGCGCACCGACCCCACAGTGACGCCGAGGCACATGCGCTGTGAAGAGCCCGTCGGGGCTAAGGGAAAGGTCGTGTATGAGGTCATCTCGACGGAAGGCGGATCGACCGTGAGGCCCATCAGCTGCTCGAACGAACGCGGCAGTGGTGGGAGCCTCACGTACGCTGACAACAAGCTGGTCTGTCGCTTTCCTAGTCACCGGCACGGCGCACCCACTGACCCGTTCACCCAGATGTGGAGGGACCTCAAGAAGATGTTCTAGGGAGACAGAGTTCATGGCCGTGGAGCAGCACCAGCATTTGCGCAGTGCTGCGGCGGATCGCTCGCGCCGACGAGGCCACCGTCGGCGCCGTTTCTGGCGGAGGTCGTGCTGCCCAGGCGCACCGAGTCACGACCAAACCGGGTGTTCAGAGCGTCCATGGCCACCATGAGCCTGGCGCGCCGACTCGCGGTTTTTGTCACCGCACCTTGATCTGCAGCGAACAGGTCCAGCTCACCCTGCTCCTGGCCAGCAGGCCGCAGGTTATTTGCCGTCGTCACCAAATCGACCGCGTCTTGCGATCCCCAGAGGCCAGCTGCGATCGAGTGGTGAAGGATGGAGGCGCAGCTATTTCGCAAGCACGACCGGCATCTCATCCCACCTGGTCGTGTAGCGTGGCGATCGCAGTTCTTGCCTCGTGGCCCATATGGGCCGCTCTGCCCCGTTGCTCACGGCCGCGGTGCTCCCAAGGCGAACCGAGTCACGGCCGAACCGATTGTTCAAGGCATCCATTGCGACCATGAGGCGGGCACGACCGCTGGCCGCCTTCGTGGCTTCACCGTCGTCGACCGCGAAGAGGTCGAGCTCACGCTGCTCCTGGCCAACCGCCCGGAGGTCGTTGAGGATCGCACCGGCCTTCGCATAGCGGAATCCACGTCGAAACTGCGCACGGACCATGGCCGTAGCCGCTCCCACAAGGACGGCGCTGTCTGCAGTCGGACGTATCAACGGTGTGGAAACGTTGACCGCATGCTGCCTGTCGTTCGATCGGAATGGACTGGTCGTGAAGAAAATGCCGAGTTCGCCCGCCGTGCTGCCTTGTTGGCGCAGCCGTTCGGCGGCCCGTGAGGTGAACTCGCTGACCGCCTCGACGATCCCCTCCACATCGGTGATCGCCGTCCCAAATGAGCGGGACACCAGGATCTGCTGGCGCGGGCCTGGCACTTCGTCGAGCTCCAGGCAGGAGGTGCCCCTAAGCTCGAGCAGCGTCTTCTCCAGCGTCACAGAGAACTGAGCGCGCAGTGTGGCGGTGTCCATGCGGACGAGGTCAAGCACGGTGTTGATTCCGCCGGCGCGAAGCTTCTCGCTGATCCGCTTGCCCACTCCCCACACGCTGGAGACGTCCGTGGCGGCAAACAGGCGGTCGACCTCGTCCTGCGGAAGTGCGCCGAGATTGCACACCTGCGCCAGGTCGGAGGGGTAGGAGCCGGGCTTTCGATCCGCGGTCTTGCAGATGTGGTTCGCCAGCTTGGCCAGCGTCTTGGTTGCACCATATCCGATGCTGGTCGGCAGGCCCGTCTCTTTCAGGATGGTCGCGCGCATGTCGCGGCCGATCGCCACCAGGTCGTCCCGGATACCGGTGAAATCGAGGAACGATTCGTCGATGCTGTAGATCGATTGGCGAGGGGCATAGCGGGCCTCGATGGCCATCATTCTGGCGCTCATGTCGGCGTAGAGTTCGAAATTCGCCGAGACAGCGATGAGCCCGGCCGTCTTCTCAAGGTGCTTGACCGTGAACCACGGAGCGGCCATGGCGACGCCCAGGTCCTTGGCCTCATTACTTCGGGCAATACAGGCGCCGTCGTTCGAGCTCAGCACCACGACCGGGCGGCCGACCAGGCGCGGTGACATCGTCCTCTCGGCCGACACGAAAAAGTTGTTGCCGTCTGCGAGTGCGAACACAGCGACCTCAGAACGGTAGTGTCTTGATAACCGTGGTCACTACGCCCCAAACCTCGAGCGGGGTCTCCTCCGAAAACTCGATGGCCGGAAGCGACGGATCGGCTGCGACCAGGCGCGCGCCCGTCGCGCGGGCGCCTGGACGAGCCTTGACCAACTCAAGCCTACGGCAGATCCTCTCGCCGGCGACGTCAGCAACGACCACGGCGCGATGGCCTGCTGTGATCGACCGGTCGACCAGCACCACGTCGCCATCGGCAATCCCATCTGCGCGCATCGCGTCGCCGGCGATTCGCATCACAAAGGTGGCTTCTGGATGCTTGATCAAAGCATCGTTGAGGTCGATCCTCTTCACCGTCGAATCGGTGCCTGGGGACCCGAACGCATTGGACGTCCTGCGCGGGGCGGGCGCGGGCTCGTTCGAATCGCGCCCGACGCGTGCGCCGTCTTCAAAATCAGGGGTGCCGGGCATGTTGGGTCCAGTGTACGGGAGCGATGCGGGCCTGACCGGCATCCTGGGCCGTGCCCGGGCCAACAATAGGCATCGGTGCGGCGACAACGCCAAGACTGTGATGCCGAAACGCGGCTCGGCTGCCCGCTGCAGGGGCGGAGCACATGCAGCGCGGTAGCGCAGGCCCGTCGACCTGCGCTACCAAGCGGGTTTGGGCAACGTCTTCCAGGCCTCGCAATTCCCGCATGGCAGCGGGTGTGGTAACGCCCCGACGCCCGTCAGCCCGCCTCGCTCCTTGCAACGAATGCAAACCGGTCGTGTTGCTGCTGCTGTCATGTCAATCCTGAGTTCGGTGGTTGCTGAGTCGCCGCCCCGACGTCCAGGCGATCAGTGCAGTCTACCGTTGCGTCGGTCTGCGGTCGCGATAATGGACGCGCGCTGCACCATTCTGAGTGCGGGCTACCATAGCGTCTCCAAGACAGTAAGTACCTCTGATGAGCGATTCGCCTCCGCAACGGCATTCCAACCCGGAATCCATTCCTGCGATCCCACCCGTCGCCATGGACGCTGGCTTCTTTGCGCGTCTCCGGGTGATGGACGACATGATGTTCCTGGCAGCCGCTGGAGCGAGTGCGGCAAGAGGACACCTCGATGAGGTGGCCAGTGCGCTCTCGACGCTCCGATCCGACCTGTATGAGCCGCTTCTATGGGGCCCGAGGGAGAAAGTATCGATCACTTTGCCGCGACATCCCTTCGGCGATCAGGCTGCGTCAGGTATGGGCCGCATATTCCTGCCGAACGACCTTTGGGCGGCCGTTGGCGTCGCCTTGACCTCACCCCAGCTGAGCTGGGACCAGCCGTTCGCCAGTGCGTTCGTTCAGACTCCCGGCGAGTCCAGCAACCTTGCGTTTGACGCTGAGCGCCGAGAGGCGAACGGCAAACTCCTTGACCAGGCGATCCAGATCTGCCGCGACCAAGCTGCGCGGCCTCATCACGGACAAGTGCCGACGGGACTGACTATCACGTGCGACGACCCCGGCATTTCCGCTTGGTACGGGCCGACGCCGTGGGCCGCCATGCTTCGAGCCTTGTCGAAGGCCGGGTGCCAGTGGACGGATCTGGCGAAGGTGGTCGAGGCAATTCCCGTTGAGGTCATTGAACACAACCAGAGGGCGTACCAAGACGCCGCACGCGAGCTCGTGTGTGACGGGAACGTCCCGATCGCCTTGCGATTGGTAGCGCGCAATCCCGCGCTGAAGGCTGGACTGCTGGAGATCACAGCGTATGGCGGCCACACGCGGGGGGTCGAGCACTCCATCGTCAACAATTTGCCGAGCTGTATCGCTAGCAGGGCAAGCCTGAGTCATCGCGACCAGTGCGCTGACGCCGCGCTCGGGTTGATGGAGATCTGCTTCGCCGGCGCGCGCGATCCGGTCGTCGGATATCTCGACGCCCTTCAACGCATGCTCCCGAGCTTGGCCGAACCCGGCATCGTAGTCGGGGTGAGCAACTCAGATCCGGAGCTCAACGGTCCCCAACGCAAGATGATCGAACGCCTGATGGCGAAGATCGACGAAGGGTTCGGCGCGACGCCCGATGCCGCCTGGCCCAGTGTTGGCGAGCAGCACTTGGGCGGCTACGGGCAGGGTCACGCAATGACGCTCTTGCTTGATGCCGCCATCAGAGCTCGGTATGCCCCGATCGTTCACAAGCTGCGAGACCACTGGGGAGCGAAGAACGACCAGGTGAATCTCGTGGGGGTTGCTGAACGTCTGCCCGTGAAGACTCCCATTGAGGACGAGCTCAGGCGTTCCATCATCTCGATCTTGGCAACGGCACAGAGCGCAGGCCTAGACCTGAACCAGCCGCTGCTGGGAGATGATCCGAGCAGCCCTCACCACCGCACGAAGGCGAAACCAGCGTTCATCCTTCACGCCGTGGCCAAGGCAACTACGGGTATCGAAGGACAACTCGACCTGCTGAAGGACATGGTGCTCCTCGGCATCGATCCGTCGACGAAAGATCGCCGTGGCTGGAAGGCGGAGGTATTCATAGGTGTCGAAGACCGCGACGAATGGCGCGAGATTGCACGCTGCTTCAGCCTGCGACAACGGGCGTCGAGTGTGATGAACGAGATCCTGAGCGGTGACGTTGTGGTCAGGTCGCCGCGGGCACGGGGGGGCCGTGCGGCGACGCTCGCAGGTGGGCCTGCCTAGGAGCCCACAAAAGAGATGGTCGGCTGTGGCTGTGGTGTCGCGACTGCGTCCGCCAGCACCAGGCCAGATGAAGATACGACCCCTGACCTAGGCGTCGAAGCCCTCGACCACCGCATTGAAGAAGCATTTCGGTGACGGCGTGCAGGTGCAGTTCTTCCTCAGCAGGGCGTTGATGTCGTCCTTGACAGGGAACTTCGCGCCGTCGTTCGCGACGCACCAGGCGCACTCCTCTCCGGTTTGCGGGATCATCAGAGTCACGTGCGTGAGGCCGAGATCGCGGCAACTCTGGATCGTCTTGTCGCGGGATCGTGTAGTCGCTGCCTCTACGAACAGCACGCCCATGAGCGTCGTAACGCGCGACCCGGCTTTCACGCCTGGCGAAAGGATGCGTGCCGCTTCGGCGTCTAGCGCGTCGTCCTCGGCGCGGTGTGCCGCGCGGTTTGCCTTCGGTGGGAGGTCTGCCCGTTCGCGCTCCTTGCGCCGCCTCAAGTGCTCGGCAATCAGCTCCTTGCCTTCGGCGGTGAAGTCGGCGCTTGCGCGCACTGCAGCCTCCAAATAAGCATCGAAGCTGGGCGGCTCGGTGGCGATCGCAGATGGTGTTGCAGGGGCGCGGTTGCCGGCGGAGCGTCCGAGTAAGGTCTTGAAAAAGCCCATGACTGGTCCTTCCGAGGTTGTCCAGCCGGCATGATGCCAGCGCTCCAAGTTCGCGACGCGTACGACGCTGGGCAGGTGCAGCTACAGATAGGGCTTCACGGCCGCCACGATTTGCCATGCAGCCCAGAGCTCAGGCAGGCTCAGAAGGAGTGCTGCCGTCTCCTGCAGCCGCTTGTTCACTCGCGGTCCGCCATCATTGAACCGCAGACGCGCGCCAGTCCGGCGGGTGATGCGAGGATCCAGCGCCAGAACCTCCTCGGCGTGCGCCCCGTCCCGCATGGCGTCGTAGGCCTGGACAAACAGGCCCTGTGCATGCGTGCTCAGCCGATCGAGACGGATCGGCGCGCCGGCCGGAGCGCATACCCGGACGCCCGCGCGATCAATGTCCAGGCGGTCAATCGGCTTGGCAACATTCCGGCTGAGCTGCTCGTCCTCGGAGTAGCCGACGTACCAGATGCGGTCCCGCCGGCGCTCGAGGCCGAAACCCATGATTTCCGCCTTGCGTGCGCGGGGCAACAGCAGGTCAGTCGTCAAGTAGACATGGACAGCCAGAAGTAGCCCGGTCGCTACCAAAAACAGCCATCCAGAGAGCTGCGAGGCGACGATCAGGACAGCAGTGAAGAAGGCGACGCCATACGGTGCCAGCAGAAGCGCCTCCAGGAAGAGGGCCCAGCGCGCTGCCTCCGGGATCGGGTAAAGCCGCAATGTCGTGTTGGGGACGCGCGCTGTCATTCGCGGCAATAGAGGAACTGGTTGTCGGGATACAGGCGGGCCAGGCGTTCGCGTTCGCGCGTCAGCTGCGGCGCGTGCTCCTTCCGCGCGTCGATCGCGAAGGTTGTCACCAAGCGGCCCGAACTCGCGCCCCGGACGTAGATCACGATGGAGTGCGGGTGTGTGGAGCCGTGTTGCTCCACGTACATGCCATCCATTTGGGAGCGAACGTGCATGGGGAGCCGCGCGATTGAAGGCAGCAGCACGGCCGGCGTCGTGACGGCAGGGTGCGGCTTCAAGCCACACCCCACACGGACGCCGACGGCGGGAAGCGGGTCTCAGCTGCAGCGACTGGTTCCGCGCCCACCAGTAGCCCGTTCCACACTGCTCGCCAACCGTCGATCTCGCTGGCGTCACCGACGGCGGAGCGCAAGGCCGAATCATCGAGTCCGACGTTCTGCAAGAGGATCGCCTTACAGACGACGTCTGTCTCAGCGTTGCCGAAGGCGGCTAGCCGTGTAGGGTCGACACCCATCATTCGCACCGCGCGGCGCAGGCCAGTGAGTTCATCCGCTTCGTCCCTGCTCATGTGCTGTCCAACCTTCGTAGAGGCCGTGCCCGTTTTAATCGGCAGCACCAGAATGTCGGTGCCGCGCACGATTTTCTATCAGCATCAGTCGGAACAGCAAGCAGCCGCGGTTTCCGAATGTCCGTGGCGTGTCGCCCGCCGCCAGAACGGCACCATCCGGGCTGGCGCCAGGTAAAGGCAGTCCAGCCCGAGTCAACGGGATGTTTCTGGACCATAATCGACGGTGCACAAGTGCACTATTAATCAGACCAATAAATGCTCAAGGCCCTCAGATACCAAATCCTGCGCGGCGTCGAGGCGAATGGTCGCAAGTGGATTCCCATGGAGGAGAAGCCCGTCCGAGTTGCGACGCTGCTGAACGAGGAAGATTTCCTGCGTGACCAGTTGCTCGTCCATCACCGAAACGTCTTCCTCGAAGATCGGCTTCACGATTGGCAACACCGAGTCGTGAACGGCGAGGGTCGATTCAGCTACTACACACGCGTGGCTGCGGTCGCTGATGTGCTCGTGGTATTCGAGGAAGACAGAAACTACGTGCCGCCGGCGAGATTTGACAGCCAAACAGGGAAGCCACTCGACGGCGCGACCGACAAGGAAGCGTGAGGTCAGCCCACCGGATTTGCGGCCTCGTCCTCGCCGTCGGTGCGCGGACCTATACGCCGGTCTCTGACGTACCGCATGTATTCGATGACGCCGTGGGCCCAGGCGTCGCCCCAGAGCGGGCAACCATGTATCGCCGCGGAGACTTCGGTCCAGACGGACGGATCTTCCTTGCTCTCCAGTACCACCCAGTAGAACTCGCCAGGCTCGGGCTCTTCGATGTGAAGGGATAGTTGTCGTAGGTGCATCGGGTGGCAATGCCGGTAAGGATGGCGTTTTGGAAAGCCCTCGGGTCCGAAGGCCACAGGTGTACCGTGCCTGGTGGGCTGCCCCTGTAGCCAGATCTAGCTGTCCCGGCTCGGACAGGGCTGACATGTGACGCTACTACCGATCCTGCCCCCCCCCACGAGCTAGGGCACGACCACTCTCGGCCTCGACACTGCGCGATCGCCGACAGGGTCATGCTATAGGCGGTAGGTGCATCACCTGGAAGTCGAGGAGCACCGCACAGAACGGCGACGTATTCGCATCTGCAGCCATGCTGCGACCCGTGGACGGGTTGTCTGGCATGCGAACATGCGCGTCTGCACATCCCCGCACCCTGAAAGGCCTCCGCTGTGAACGACCCGAACGCCCATCAAAACAGGCTGCTGCACGACGAACTCCAGGCCGGCCGCAAGGACTACGACACGGAGGCGGAGGCCAATCGAAAGATGAACGCGCTGGACGAAAGCAGACGTGCGGCCGCGGCTAACAACACCGGTGGTGCCGGGTTCGAGTGGATCTTCGCGCTTTTCCTATTGAGAGGGGGTCGGCACTTCTTGATCGGCGTGACGCTTTCCATATTGGCGGCGTGGGGGCTTTTCCATGTCTGGATCGTTGCTCCTGCGCCCACAGGCTTCGTCGTGAGCTCGAAGCCCCTTGGCACCAACTGGAACGACCATTTCAGGCGTTCCATGGAGTTTGCCGGCATCAAGGGCGTTCCCCTTCAGCAGCTCATGGCCAATTGCACGGCTACGGCATGCACGGTGCCCGCCTGGCCCGCCTGGAAGAGTGCTGCAACGTCGGCTGGCTTCCCCGTCGACCTCGCCTACTGCCAGGCCTGGGACCGTGTTCGAACTGCTCCAGAGACGCAGTCCGACAACAAGCGCAAGGCGCCGCCGAGTGCGGGAATCCTATGGAAGGTCACAGAGGTCACCTTCTCGAATGGCAACAAGGCCTTCGGTTGCGTCCTCTCGCAGCCTTTGTCATACGCAGACCATTTTTGGTTCAGTCTGGCGAGGTCGCTCGTCGTCGTGCTTCTGCTGATTGCCGGCATCATCGCGACGATCGTCCATGTGCGACGTCTGCCGGCGAGCGAGGCAGCAGCATGAAGCTGGCTCTGACTCACACCTCGCACGACGGTGGTGCTGGCCGTCGATCCCGGCTCATTACCCGTGCGTGTCGTCTCGCCATTGCTTTGCTCGTCGCCAGCGTGTCCGCCAGCGCGTTTGCCAAGTCGAACGCCTGTAAGTTCGATGGCGTCCTGCTGCAAGGCATCGCCTGGGAGGACGGGGACGGCTCCGCACGCTTTGTGGGCGTTGACGGCAAGAACCTGCCCGCGTCGGTGACGTCACGGCGACTCCACAAGCCCCCTTCTGGAATGAAGGTGAACCTCGTGGCGCAGCTTGCCGAACGTTACTTCAGCATAGACGTGGTGGAAGTTATCGTTTTTCCAGTGGGCGATGAGACGATGGTTGGCTTCGCCGTCTACCAGGTGGTCGACGGCCAGCGCCACCTGCACTCCCTGTTCCCACCCATCAAGGCGGTTTGCGTCGCCATCTAGCAGTGGCTATTCGGTCAGCTTCTCGGCCTTGAAGATCTCAACAGGCCCGATGCCGTTGTACGAAAACGCGCCCGTTCCAGTGAGGGTGACCGTCCATCGCGCATCCCCCTCCCCTGGGGTGATTTCGTAGTCGGCGGGCTCAAGTGGGAGCACCCTCTCCTCGCGCGAATCGCGGCCGAGCCATGAGCCCACCCTCAGCACCGTGAGTTGTTGCGGGAAAAGGGCGTTCTGCGTCATCGTCGGTTCCATTTCGTACGGGTGTCCAGGGAGGATGGCCTAGCCTACATCCTGCGCGTATTGCTTCGTGCTGCGGACGCGCAGCCCAGCGCCGGCCCCGGCCTCCTGGGCGCGGTCACCCAGGGGCGCAGTCACCATGACCGCGTACGACGCATCGTCCCCCAAGTCGAGGTGCAGTACAGCGTAGCCGTGGTCTGCCGCCCAAGCGCCCACCTCACGCAATCCAGTGGCCACAGATCTGCTGCCGTGCGGAGTCGCCCAGCTCCAGCGCTCGGATAGGCCAAGCGACTGGGCGATTTCGCTCACCTGGCCCTCCAGATCGTCATGGGCCTGCCGGCCGACTTGGATCAGCAGTCGATGGCCACTGTGCTGACCATCGTCACCAAGGATCCCTTCCGCGAATGCAACTGAAGCGTCGGGACGCTCATGGAACGCCGCAGTGACCGCCGTCTCCAGGCGGAGGCCTTCATCCATGTCGAGGTGCGACGTGATGATCTGCATGAAGCGCTGGAGCTCAGCTGCGGCGTTGGGCCCTGATTGCGAAGTCGAGGCGATCGCCCCAGCTCGGTTTCTCGGGGTGGACGCCCTTAGACCTGGCACGCGTTTGGAAGGCCCGGAGAAGAGGCCGGTGAGAAGTTTGATCATGGTGAATCGATGGTAGGCCGGCACCATCGGTTCGCCAAACTGGACCCATAAAACAGCCTATGCTGGCGCGAGCGGCCGACCATCTCCGGTTGCGGCGACCTCGACCAGCGTGAAATCCAGCTCCAGCGGGCCCGCGAACTCTTCGATCACTTTTCGCTGGCTCGGCTGAATCCGGTCGCCAGGCGCCTTCACCTCGATGAACCGGAGCTCGTTGCCGCGCCAGAGGGTGAGGTCGGGCCAGCCGCGCCGGTACTCGTACGGATCCTGGCTGAACTTGGTCGCGATCCGGTGGAGCAGCTCGACGCCGGCGGCGCGGAAGAGACCTAGGAACATCCAGGGCTCGAGCGTCGGGAAGAAATCGAGCATGCAGTCCGTCTTGGTGAACTTGATCCCATTCCCCCAGTCATCCACGACCGGCTTGCGCGAAGAGAGGAATGCCACGTTTCGCTTGATCGTCGCCACGTCGGCTGCCGCGAGTTGGGCAAGCAGCGTCGCCACCGGGACCTTGTGGTGGGGCTGCACGTTCTGAGCGTAGATTGCCTCAGTGAACGTGCCGCGGCCGTGGTTCGGGACAGTGGCGAACGACATCGCCTTGATCAGATTCAGAAGCAAGCCCCCTTCTGCTGCAGAGCCAACCCATCCGTCCAACGCGAAATGGTCGAGCACGGCGTCCTCGACTCGCTTGGCTTGGCCGTCTATTGGGCTCACCCAGAGCTTCGCGCCTGCTGGCCGGAGCGGCAGCTGGACGCCACGGATCCCGAGCGTCTCCGCGCTTCGCTGGAGCGAGCTGGCTTTCACTGCGCGGAGCACCCGCTTCGAATCGGCTCCATGGGTACCGTCACCGATCAGATCAGCTCGTACTTCGCCATCAGCTCGATCTGTCTGTGCTCCCATTGCCGGCGCCGTTGGTTTGCAGACTCCTCCGGCACGATCTCGGGCTTCGCAGCCAGGGTGGCGTCATAAGAGGTGATCTGTCGCGTCAGGTCGAGCAGTTCACGGAGTTCGAGCTTGGCGGTGGAGAACATGTGTTCGAGCGTTCTGGTTGGAGTTGTGGGACTGTAGACGGTGAGAAGCTCACCTCCAAATGCACCTGCGCCCACAAGACGTCACCCGATTTGATTAGGCCACTTGGCCTAAGTACTTGCACCCAGCGCGCACGCTCACTTCCCCGCGAGACTCGCGAACCTGGAGGGAAGAACTAATGAGAAATCGCTCTGTCCTGCATGCGCTGACGCTCGGCGCCTTGCTCGGGCTCGCCGGCTGCGCCAACCTGGAAGCCGTCGGCAAGTTTGGGGCATCGGGCGCGGAAGTCAGCAAGGCGTATCGCCCACTCGTCGACCAATACCTCGAGGACTGCAGAGAGAAGGAGATCGTGCCTCGGCTCGATCGTGATGGGCCCTACGACCTCCGCGAGGTTGTGAGCACGGCGAGGGCGACCTGCGCCGGCTCAGAGGAGCAGAAGGCGGTTGCACTTCGGTTTCCGACAGTTGTTGAAGGGTACAGCAACTCGCTTGTATCCCTCTCAGGTCTGCCGAATGATTATTTTTCCGCGGACATCGACGCGATGAACGGAGTGGTCAAGGCTCTCAAGATCGGTGATCCCTCAGGACCGCCGCTAGTCAAGGGCGTATATGCAGACGCGATCACAACGCTGACAAAGCTTGCAGCTGAAGCTGCCGTGGCAAGGAAGGTTGATGCAACAGCCCGCCGAGCGATTCAGGAGGGGAACGAGCCATTAAAAACCTTGGTCAACGCCATGCGTTTTTTCGTGGGCCGTCTGGCACAAGCAGAGGCTGAAAAGGTGCGCAATGCAGATCAGAGAGCCTTCGACGAACTGGTGAAAGCCTCTAACGCGCCCCTCATTGCAGGCAACAGCCCGGCGACCATTGCCGGGGTGCAGCGCGCAATTCCCTTCCGATTGGAGCAGCAGAGGTACTTTCCAAAACTTGAGGCGGCAGCGCAGCGCAAGAGCGTCGCTGACGCGTTCGACGCCGCAGCTGTCGAGCTGCTTCGAACTAGCGATGACCTTGCGGCGAACTACGACAAACTGACGGCGGCGGGACGCGCCGACACAGTGAAGCAGCTCATCGCGAAGGTACAGATCCTCCGCCAGTTGTTGAAGTCTTTTGAACAAGAGAGCTCACCATGACCACACTCAAGGACACTCGCCCTGCCCCCGTTGCTGGCGCCAGTAAGGCGGCCGCGAGAGCCGCACCCAAAGCGAGTCCGAAGACGCTGGATGAGATGTTTCCTGAGGCGTCGGCGGCCGCAAGCTTGTCGAAGGCGATGCACGATGCCGCAGAAGCCCTTGATCTGCAGATCAAGGCTGATCCTGCGCACAAGGATCGACCCGCGTGGGACCTTGCGTACAAGCTGCTCAAGGCCGGGTCAGAAAGCCTCAAGGCAGAAGCGATGGGCCTGCTGGGCGCTGAAGCGGCGCAGGCCGTCGGGCAGTTGGAAGCAGTCACCGGTGACGTGCAGACAGCCGTCGCGCAGATAAAGGAGGTCGAGAAGGTGTTCGAGGTCTGTACGGCTCTGCTGAAGGTGGTCGTATCCTTCACGGGCGGCGTCTCAGCTGAGGCCTGGACGTCCCTCATCGCACTTTCGTCGCTAATTCCTGCAGCCGCCGGCGCCGGTAAGGCGCTTGCAGCTGCCGCGACGCCAGGAGCAGATGCGTGACATCGGTCCAACTGCATTGGCCTTCATTCACTTGAAGACCGACTGGCCGCCACACTGGTTCCGATCGGCGTGGCACGCCGTGCTAAGGGTTGAGGCCCAAACCCGTCTTGTGCGTCGCGGGTGCGCTGAGTTGATTCACAACAGCGATCGCGCGTTCAGCACGGTCTTGATCGACGTGCCGAACGGTGGGTGCTACCTCTAGGCCGAAAAGCGGGACCCCCTTTGACAGCCTGGCTCTCATAGAACCCGTGATGTCGAACCCAGGTTGCGCGTCGACCTGCATCTCGATAGCCCGGCGACTCGCCTCGGCGGCCGCGAACGTCTTCAGATTGAGGCCTACCCGCTCGCGCGCCTGGTTGCGCACGTAGAAGTAGCCGCCGGCGTCGACGACCTCCAGGCCCATCCCGTTGATGGGTGCCTGAGTGATCTCACCGTCCAGCTTCTTCAGCAAGTCGCGCAGCACCTGAGGCACGATCTCGTCATAGAAGCTCACAAGCCCATGGTCGGCGACGGACAGACTGACGCCACGGAGCTCCGCACGTCCGCGGCTGCGCGGCTTGCTTACGGATTCGAAGAGTTTCGCGGCGGCCGCGGCGCCGATGACACCTGCAGCGTGGGTCTCGTCCTTTACGGTTCGGCGATGAACCTCCGCTTCACCCCGGTGCGTCGTAAGTACGAAGCTGTTCTGGCCAGTGCTCGCCTCCAGCACCACTCGGTCGGCGGCCTTTCCGAGGTCGTAGACGTCGCTTGCCTGCTGCCCGGTGATGACGGCGACACGGTCGTACCCCTCGCGCGCAGCCAGCACCATGACACGTTTCAACGCTAGGGCAACCCAGGACTTGGTGTCGGTGATGAAAGGGGCCTTCGCAACAGTGAACCGGCCGGGGTGCAGTAGCTCTGCGCGCCCTTCGTCGAGCCCTGCGGCGCGCAGGGCGTCGCGCATGTGCACCACGCCCATCACAGTAAGCATCGCAGCCAGTGAGGGTTGGCTGTCGTCCCCACGCGGTACGCCGACCATGATCGAGCGCTGCGCGTCGCGGAACAGTGCTTGGTTGGCGACCAGATCTCCGTAGTGGCGCCGAAAGGCGCCCTCCTCCAAGGCGGTCATGACCGGGCCGTCGCCCTGAAAGCCGAGGCGCCGGCCAGCCTGGCCAGGATCGGACTGCACCTCCTGGACAAACAAGACGCGGCGCCCTTCGGGGTCGACACGGTCGTCGACGCGCACGTGGACCAGCACATCAGCGCGCTGCCAGTGGCCGTTGCGGTGGCCACCGGCAGGGCACCAGTCATTCTCGATCGCGCGCGCCACGACATCTTCGTCGCTCATAGCTGCCTGGTCCTTGCTGCCGAGCAGCACCAGGTGGCGGCGCGCAGAGGCAACGTCGGTGGGGCTCGCCGGCAACTGGTGCGTGATCAAGATCTCACGGTAGTTCGTGCCCCCTGGGACATTGAATTCGGCGAACCGGGTCTCGCCTTTGTCGTCCAACCGCGCTCGCAGGTCATCACGCACGTCGCGCAACTTCTCGATCGCGGACTCATCCAGGCGATCCCGCAGGGCGGCATTGACCGCGCGCGCCGCCGCGTCGTATTCACGCTCGGTCGTGCCGACCGAGATGTGCTCCCCAAGCCGGATGCCATGATGCTCAACATGAGCGCATAGGTCGGACTTGTGCAGACGCGCGGTGCCCGCGGCCTGCAGGTACTGCTCGAGACCACAGCTTTCGATTTCGTCTCTCTTCACGCCCAGCCTGGCCGCATTCGATCCGAGCCAGGCGGCCCACTGGCCGGCCGGCATGACCGCCAGCCGATCGGGGGCGGAGGCGATCGCAATGGCCAGCTTGCTGTAGAAGACGGGTTTCTCGGGTGGTGCTGGAGTTGTGTCGATCGGCATCGGGACGTAAATCGGTCGGAGGGGTGACCGTTGATTCTGTCCAAATGGCGAAAAACTGCCGTTTTGGTCGTGGGCCCCCCGCCCGACACGCCAGTTCGGAGGCCAGTTGTCGTGCTCCCGGGCTTCGTCCAACGATGAGGACGCTCGGCGATGCCACCGAATAACCTTCGACCCTGCCTGCAAATGACGCGCCGGCGGCCGACACCATTTCCAGGTCCCGCAGGCTAAGGTCCTTGCTCCATACACCGACCCTCAACTGAAGGAGCGAAACTGATGGCGTACACGTTGACCCAAGCGAAAGCACTGCTCACGGCGGCCGAACTGGTGATCTTCGACCAGAGCCGTGCCGGTCCAATCAAAGATCTCACCGCATCCAGGCTGACGGGCAAGGTGGCCCGCGCGCGCGCGCTCCGTGACAAATTCAAGGACCTGTACCGCCGCCAGACCGTCAAGACCCGCGGCGCATCCGCGGGCGGGCGTGCCGCCGCAGGTGGAGACAACGAGCGTACGCAGAAGAAGGCGACGATCTTTGCCGAGGTCCTCGAGCGGTTCGAGGCCCGCCTGGCGCAGTTGAGCGCCAAGACCACGGCCGCGGGTGCCAAGCGCCCCCCCGCTCCGGCGCCGCGGAAAGCAGCCGCGAAACCTGCAGTCAAGGCGAAGAAGGCCGCCCCGCGCAAAACGGCGAGCAAGGGCTTGCCCGCTGGTGACCGCGCCCCCGCGAAGCGAACAGCCCGGAAGGCAAAGCCGATCACCCTGAAAACGGCCGTCAAGCAAGCTCTCGAGCTCAAGCAGGCATCGATCACAGCGCCAGTGGTCGACGAGCGCTCCTCGAAGGCTCCATCGAGCCTGTCGCCGCAGGGTGCTGCGGTGGCTGGTGCGCCGCCGGTGACGGCACCGCTGGATATCAATCCCCGTGCGGCACGATTGGACCCGTTGAAGGAGCGCGGGGAGAACATCGCGCTCCACGCGCACGCCGGCGCCCAGAACCGACACGCGCAGGGGAAGCGCGACAGCCGCTGACCCTAAGGCGCGGGCCCGCGCGCGCCGGCCCGCGCTTGAGTTGCACCGGCCGCGCTACGACCGACTGCCGGCGTCCAGCACCAGGCGACTACTCGGCGTCGGAGGCGTGGAAGGCTTCGTAGAGCTTTTTCAGGCTCGTCCCGTTGAAGGTCCAATACGGCGATGGCTGTAGAGCGTAGTCCTCAGCCAGGCCCAGCACCTTGCGCGTCGCGGATGTCAGGGACTGCACCTCGCCTTCGTAGCTCACCTTCCTGTCCTCTACGACGATCGCTTGTGCTCCGCCCTCCCTGTACAGCAGTGCGGATCCCTCCGGAATTCCGAGCTCGAAGAAGCGCAGGTTCGGCCGTCGATCCTTCATCTGCTGAGCTGACTGCTTGTCCGCCGTCGTCACCTCGGCTTCGATCTGCTGCTCGACCTGCAGGGTCACATCATCAACCTTGAGGAGCTTCAGCACTGCGATGACGCGTTCAGGTTCGATCTTGAAGAATTCTCGGTTGGGGTTGATGCGGACATTTCCGAAGGCGAAGTGCAACGCCTTCTCGACTTCGTTGGCGTCCTTCACTTGGCACGCGAACGCACAGTCGAATGGCACCGGAACCCCGGTCCCGAAGAGCTGCTTCATACGCGACTCCACCTCCATCTGCGTCGTCTTTCCCACCTTCACGAGACCGGGCATCGCCGGATTCGTGAGCACGTACACGATCTGAGACGCAATTTCCAATGGCTTGAGCGGCAGGATTGCCTTTGGGGGCGACGGCCCATCCGCATCCCGATCAAGACCAATCCACTGGCGGGCGACTTCTGGCGCGTTCTCGCCATCGGAATCGTCTCCGTATTCGTAAGAAGATACGCCACCGTATGCAGTGACTTCCCCCTCTGGGCCGGCACGCAACGTCAATCGATCCCGGAGCAGCTCTGCACCGCGCGGCGTCAGGCAGTGGCCCAGAGCGTCGTCAATGGTGCTCTGGGGAGCCTCCACGACGTCCGGGAAGAAGCCGTGCTTCCGGTGGAAGCCGTCAATGGCGCGCAGGATGCGGGCGAGCACGCCGCCGGGATTCTGAATCGTGGAACTCATGAGTAGTTGCACAGTAAGGAGAGCCCGAGCGTAGCAGCGTCACAGGCCCCGTCCCGACCGCGGACGGCACGACGCTGTCAGGGCAATGTCCGGCACATCCCAAAATGTGCCCGCCCGTGGGCTGGGTCTCGTCCCGGTCAACGGTGGAACCGCGAAAACTGCACATTCTTGGCATTTCAAGAAAATGGGGCATGGTTCCGGATAATGTCCCTTCTGCCCCTTTCGTAGCGTCATCGAAATTGGCCCGCATCGTTCATGGCGCCCATTATCGATATAACCCCGATCTCCCGCGGGGTGCGCATCTGCCGGCCGATGCCGAGGAGCTGGCGTTGGACGCTCAGATCCGTGACACGGAACGGGCCGCCGGCGTCGCGTGGGGGGTGGGTCGTAATGCGGTGACAGCCGCCCTGGTCGAGGCACTGCACCCGCTGGGCGACGTCACCCCTGAAGTCCTGAAGCTGATCGCATTCGACCTGGCCCGGCACAGGATGGAGCCTGGCGCTGAGTTCGATGAAGCCGTCCACCCTCACTTCGACGAATACCGGCGCTTGGCGGCCCTTGTAGGGCCCCTTCGAGAGCGATCCCGCGAGATGCTTGCCGCGCGCGTTGGTGCGCCTGAGTTCGAGGGTATGCGTCAGCTGGACGCATACGCGCGGCCGCAAGTCGACACGGCAGCGTTCAAGACCTGGTTCGGCGCCAGCAAGGTCGTCGACGCCGAGGGGCGCCCTCTCATCGCCTTTCACGGCAGCGGAGCCGAGATTCAATCCTTTCGAACAAGCTTCGATCCCTCCAAGACGCCCAAGAACCCGAACTGGGCGGGCCAGATGGGTGCGTGGTTCGCCGCCCCCAGCACCTGGTCCGACTACGAGGTCGGCAGTGCAGAGTCGACGGCGGAAGCATTCGCTGACTTGGCCACCCGCAGGACGGGCGAAGGCGCCGTGATCTACCCCGTGTACCTGTCGATCTGCAGGCCGGCTCTGATGGAGGGATACGAGGATTTCATGGAGCAGATCGAGGACGCTGGTGGAGTAACGGCGTTTCGGCGTGCACTGGAGGCAAAAGGGTTCGATGGGGTTTCGATCGAGGGCTGCATGTCCGATACTAATGACCTGCGAACCGACTGGATTGCATTCCACGCCTGGCAGGCGAAGAGTGCGATAGGCAACGTCGGAGCGTTCTGCAGGGACGAGCCCGACATGTGCGATCGTGCGGCTGTCGATCTCGTCCAGCACCAGCGAGCTCGGCGCGCAGCAGCTTTCGTCGCGTCGCAAGAAGTGCCCGCCCGGAGGGCGCTGACCGCATGAACGAGAACTTCCAGGCATGGTTCAGCGAGAGCAAGGTCGTCGACAAGACCGGTGCGCCGCTCGTGGTCTATCACTCCACCTTCAACGACTTCTCCGTTTTCGACGCGACGCGCGACATCGGATTTCACTTCGGGTCTGCATCGATCGCCAACAAGCGGGTCGATGAGGCTGTGAAGGGCCGCGGCCGTGGGGATGAGAAATGGACGGGCCTGTGCATCAAACCTGTCTACCTGGCGATCGCCAACCCGTTTCACTTCCCGTCGGACCCCATCGCCTGGCAGCCGCCCTACTTGCTGCGCCTGATCGGCGATGCGATACCTTCGGAGGAGCGTGAGCGCATCCTGGCCATGGACGTGGTCGCCGTTGCGTCGGCACACGAGGAAGCCGAACGCCTGCGACAAGCCGGGATCGATGTTCGTCGCAAGAACGTCTATGGAAGGATCCTCGTCGACCTTGTGCAGTCTCGCTGGGTCAAGGTGCTCGCAGAGGCCCGTAAGGACGTCTACGCTGAGATAACGGCGGCGCTCGTACGTGCGGGCTTCGATGGTGCTTCGTATGTCAATGAGGTGGAAGGCTCGGGTTACGGGCGGGCGGGCCGGAAGAAGAACGCCGACGAGAACATGACGTGGATTGCGTTCACCTCACACCAAGTGAAAAGCGCCTTGGGCAACAGCGGTCGATATGACCGCACCTGCGCCGACATCACCGATTTCGCCCCGGCCGCGGCCGCCGCTCTAACGGCGCGCGACTACCTGGCGAAGCTTGGGAGGCACATTGCGCCACATGCCTGAGCCGACCGACAGTTTCACGAAATGGTTCGGCGACAGCAAGGTCGTCGACGCCAATGGCGCGCCCTTGGTGGTCTACCACGGCACCGCGCTTCCGGCGTGGGAAGCTGGCCGAACCAGCTTCAACACCACCAACGGCATGGGTGAAGGTGCCTACTTCACTCCCCGGGCGAAAGTCGCTGCGATGTATGCCGAGATGGACAGCGAGGTCGAAGGCGATCCGCAGTTCCTGATTCCCGTGTACCTGGCGATCCAAAACCCAAAGGTCATATGCGACAGCATCGACATGCAGGAGATCACGCCTGAGCAGCGGGCCGACTGGGAAGCGCAGGGTCACGACGGCATGATGGGCTACGTGAGAGGCGAACTCCTCGAAATCGCAGTGTGGGATCCGACGAAGATCAAAGCGGCCCATGGCAACAGCGGTGCATACGACCCTACCGATCCAGACATCACAGACCGGCGGGCTGCGCGGGCACTGGAGGCGCTCGCGATGCTTCAACGTGCGCCCAAGAAGGCGGTGCCACATGGCTGAAGGCAACACCGTCGCTGATGAATTCGGACGCTGGTTCGGAGTGAGCAAGGTCGTTGACACGCGGGGCAAGCCGCTGGTGGTCTACCACGGGACGGCCGCCGTTTTCTCCGAGTTCCGGGAAAGCCCCGGGTGGTACGGATCGGGCATTTACTTCACCCCCAACCCGGACATTGCTGCCGAGTTCGCGCGCGAGCGGGCACTGGATACGCTGCATGGAACCGGCGATACCGTCATGCCGGTCTATTTATCGCTGCAGGATCCCTACACGTTCACCGTCAAGAGCAGTAAGCGTGCGACCAACGTCGCGTTGCTGCGCGAACTCGGGTTCAGCGCCAAGCAAATCGCGAAGGCTTGCGAGGAATATCATCACCTGGGAGATGCCATCCGGCACGATCTGGAGGACAGGGGTCACGACGGCTTGATCGTGCTCGACCGGCATGAAGGTAACGAGTTCGTTGCTTTCGAGCCAGCGCAGATCAAGAGCGCCATTGGCACTGACGGCATCGCCCTCGACTGCGGCGACGGCACCGCCTCTGACCACTACGTGGTGTTCTCGCCCCACCAGATCAAATCCGCCTTCGGCAACAGCGGAGCGTTCGACCCCACGGACCCGGACATCACCGACCGCCGCGCCGCCAGGGCGCGCGAGGCGCTCGCGATGCTCCAGAGTGCGAAAAAGACGGCGGTGCCGCATGGCTGAGATGAGCGCGGAGCGGCACGGAGCTGCATTTCCCCTGGTTGCCACCGCAGCCGATGAACCGTCTGCGCGCAGTGCGTCGATGTGCGCGGACCAGTACGGAGAAGGCGAGCCAGGCCACGCCGACCCCGACGAGCTCGCATGGATCGTGGTGGCCAACTATCCGATCTCGCGCCTGCGAGATGCCGTCGATGCGGACTGGTTCGCCGCTGAGGTGAAGATGTGGGCCGACGAGGGCGAACCAGACCGGTTCGACGACATGCTCGATCAGCCAATCCACAGCCCTGTGGTGATTTACGACGACGGGCAAGGCGGGTGGACTTGGGATGGTAACCACCGCATCGGCGCCCAACTGACCAAAGGTGAGGCCACGATCGCAGCCACGGTGGGTATCTCGCGCGATCTCTACAACGCCCTGCTGCGCGACCCGGATCCGGAAGCCGCCTTCTGGGTGGCCGAGCCGCTCGGCACCGACCGGCGGGCCGCGGTCGCCTTGTTGCAAACGCAGGGACCATCACCATCACCATCGGCTGCGCCACGCGCTGAAGACGCCACCAGCACCACGGAGTTCAAGCGCTGGTTCGGCGACAGCAAGGTCTTGAACGACGACGGCTCGCCGATGGTGGCGTATCGAGGGCTTGGAGAGAGCTATCGAAACGTCGGCGGGTTCCAGTACTGGACCGACAACGCAGCAGCGGCAGGCGACTCAGCCGACGGGGCGGAGGGCGCCCAAGAGAACGTCGTTCCGGCCTATCTTTCGATGCGCAATCCGATCGAACTGAATGACGACAGCGCCATTGAAAAGCTCGCGCGCGATGCGGGCATCGGATGGCTTCCGGATACGCCAGGGCATGAAGTTGTCGAACTGGCGGCTGAGTGGCTCCGCGCGCAGGGGTACGACGGCGCCGTGCTTTACGACGACTACTCTGGCACACGCGGCCACCGCACCCTTGTGACCTTCCGCCCCGATCAGATCAAGTCCGCCATCGGCACCGCTGGCTCCTTCGAACCGGCCAATGCAGACAGCACGCGCAACGTTCAGCTGGAGATGAATGACGCCATCATTCAGACCAACCAGCTCAGCGACAAGCAGGCGATCGAGCTGGATGCCCTCGAGTCGGCATTAGCTTCGGCATGCAAGCGCATCGCACCACTCGGCAACACGCCGCAGGCGCGCGCCGCAGCCGTGATCCTGGACAAGATCGATCTAGAGATCGACGACGCCGTTGAAAACGGCACGCTGCAGGAATTTGTGGGGCTCGATGGATCAGTGGCAAAGTCGCTTCGCATGGAAATCGATGGTCGTGGCGACATGAAGCTCAGTGCCGACATCGCGCGCAGCTCAGATCGCACGCCGGCTGCTGAGCAGGCTCGCTCCATCGAGCAGCGCGCCAAGGATCTCGGAGTCGAGCTGAAGATCGACGTACCAAACGACGTCGCTGCTGGCGACTCTGTCGACATCGAGTGGATCGCTCGCACCAGAAAGATGGACAAGTCGAAGCCGGGCAAGAAGCATGCTGGCGCAGAGATCATGAGGGATCTTGGTAACTGGGCTGACGCCAACGGGGTTGAACTCAAGCTCGGCATCACTGACAACCGCGGCGCCAGTAAGCTGCAGGAGTACTACGAAGGATTCGGCTTCGAGCGCACCGACCCGCTTGATGACTATGACCGCATCATGGTCCGCGAACCGAAGTCTGGCGACATCACGCGCAGCGTTCAGCGGGTGGTCGAGCTGGACGCCCTCGAGGCGGACCGAGCTTCGGCATGCAAGCGCGTCGCACCACTCGGCAACACGCCGCAGGCGCGCGCCGCAGACGTGATCCTCGACAAGATCGCTCTAGAGATCGACCACGCCGTTGAAAACGGCACGCTGCAAGAATTTGTGGTGCTCGACGGATCGGTCGCAAAGTCGCTTCGCATGGAAGTCGATGGTCGCGGCGACGTGCAGCTCAGTGCTGACCCTACGCAGTCGCCCGAGTTCAAGCGCTGGTTCGGCGACAGCAAGGTCGTCAACGACGACGGCTCGCCGATGGTCGTCTATCACGGCACGGCCGTCGAGGGCACCACGTACGACACGCCGCCCAACCAACTCCCGAAAGGCGCGTTCACCGAGTTCGACAAGACCTACTCCGGATCCGTCACCGGAACCAGCGATGCGAAGGCCGGATTCTGGTTTTCGGCCAGCGAACTCCGAGCCGTCGACGCTGCCTCCGATGCCTTGGAAGAAGCTGGATCCGGTAGCGCCTACGTTTACGAAGTGTTCCTGAGCATGAAGAACCCGCTGGTGCTGGACAACATCCGCGACTACGACCCAAGCGAGGTAGCCAGGCTTGCGCGCAGGGCCAGGAAGGCTGGGAACGACGGGCTTCTGTTCAAGCGCGGCGAATACGTTGCGTGCGACTACATGGTCTTCGAGCCGACGCAGGTCAAGTCTGCCATCGGCAACAGCGGGGCTTACGATTCGAGTGACCCCGACATCACAGACCGCCGCGCGGTCGCAGCGCGAGAAGCTCTGGCGTTTCTTGCGAACACCAAGAAGAAAGCAGGGCCCCATGCCTGAGCTGGCCCCAAAAGCCTTCGATCAGCGGTTCGGGAAAAGCACAGTCGTTGAGGACGACGGCACTCACGTGTTCGCAGCGTGGTTCCGTCAGAGCAAGGTCGTCGACGCCCAGGGCGTGCCGCTTGTGGTCTATCACGGGACGCGATCGGGCGTAGATTCTCTCATTCCCGGCGAACGAGGAACCATCCATTTTTCGTCTGACCCGGCTTTGGCATCCCGCTACGCAACCGATCGCACGCCTGACTACGAAGCCCAGGACGACAGCGAGGCAGACGTGGAGAGCGAAGGCGCACCAAATGTGGTTCCTGCGTACCTGTCCTTACAAAACCCTTTCGACCCCGAGAGCGAGGCTCATCTAGAAGCGCTGGGTGGCATGCGGCAGATGCGAGGTGACTGGGTGACGCTGGAGCACTACGCCGACAAGATCGAGTCCCTCGGCTTCGACGGGATCATGGTCGACGGCATGCGAGATATCGCTGTCTTCCGACCCGAGCAGATCAAGTCGGCCATCGGCAATGACGGCACCTTCGATTCAATCAGCGCGGACATCGCTCGCAACTCAGTGCGCACGCCGAGCTGGTTTGCATCCGGCCGAAAGGTGGCCGGTGACCACGACGCCCTCGAGGAGGCAAGCGGCGACGCCCCCTACATGCTCGAGAACGAGGACCTCACGATGGACTGGCGCATTGCCAGCGTCCCTGTCGACGCGGTCATCGACGACGGCAAGGCTCCTGAGCCCGATCGGCTCAACGAACGCCTGGGCCTGATTCTCAGTGCGCCTCGCCTGGAGCGCCCGATCTACAAACTGATGCCGGATGGGCGGGCGAAGATCATCGACGGATGGCACCGCCTGCAGGTGTCCAAGGCGCGCGGCGAGAAGACCGTCGACGCGCTAGTCGGCAAGGCTCCATGCGACATCAAGGCACCCGCTGCGCGCGTTGAGCTCAGTGATTCACGCGAAGAAGCTGCGCGGAAGGCGGCCAGTTTCCTCCAGCAGTTCCCCGGAAAGGCGGCTCCCCGTGTCTGAATCCTTGCGACCCTGGGAAGACGATCGATTGGCGGCCAATGGCCAATCCGTCAGGGAGAATTTCACGGCATGGTTCGAGGGCAGCAAGGCGGTCACTGACGAAGGAAATCCCATGGTGGTCTCTCACGGCACCCACAAGGAGTTCGACGTCTTCAAACCGTCGTCGCGTGGCACCTACGGTCCCGGCATCTATTTCGCAGACACCGACAGCAGTGCCCATGAATACGGTGCCACCCGCGTGGTGCAGGCCTTCCTGAACCTGCAGAACCCTTGGATCGTCAGCGCCGATCACGAAAGCGAAGCGGCGCAAGCCGAAGAGTTCGAGTGCCCACTGGTGGACGACGTGTTGTTGCTCCCCGCCGGGCGCAGGCTGCTGGACGTTGCCAAGATCACCGAGAGCGGGCACTTCGGGCAAGGGTTGCAAGACCATCTAGTCGAATTGGGTTACGACGGCGTCATCGCCACCTACCCCGACGGGAGCCAGGAGGTCGTTGCCTTTCGGCCCGACCAAGTCAAGTGCGCCCAAGCCAACAGTGGCCTCTACGACAGAAGGAGCCTAGACATCAGAGACGGCAGGGGTCTCGAGTCGGGCCGGCCTGTCGGTCGCCTTGGCGATGCACGGGCCATTGCTCGGTACATGCAGAGCTTTGCGGGCAACGAAAGCTTCGACGAAGACATGGCCGAGGAGCACTTTTTCGAGTGCGCTGCGACTTTGACCCGCTTTGCGATCTCGGATCTCCTGCCAGGCCCTCTCGAAAGCAACGTACGCAGTGCGGATAAAGACAGGCTGTACAGCGCCATGGACGCCGAAACATCGCCGCCCATCGTGGTGGAGGACGGCCAAGTCATGGATGGCAACCATCGACGTCGCGCTGCTATCGCGCGGGGCGACAGCTACATCCTCGGGTACTTGGTTCATCCCGACGACGAGATGGCAGAGCCCTACCGCGGCCCTCTTGACCCCAAGGGCTACGTAACCTCGAAATCGAGCGATGCCGTGCTCCTGGGCACCGCGGAGCAGGCCCAGGCCTACCTGGCTCAGATCTCATCATTAAAGAAAGTGCCTCATGCGTGAATCCACGGTTCTTCCAAACGACGGCGTGACGCACGAGGAGCCGGGGCCCAGCCCCGTGTATGAAGGCGATGATTTCACGAACACGCCCGCGGTGGTCGGTCTGGTCGCGTTCGCAGAGACGCTTGGGGTGTCGCTGCGGATGTCCGAGGACGCAAATGCCTTCGCGGTCGAATGGATCTTGAACCACGGCAAACCCGGAGCTGGCGAGGTAGTGCTCCGGCGCGCGATTGCAGAGGCCGACAAAGCCGGGAAGCCTTTGATCCTCGACGCGCACGAGGGCAACCCAAAGCTCATCGACTACTACACGAAGCTCGGCTTCAAACCATGGCAGGGCGAACTTCGGGAGTTCGGAGGCGAATGGACCCACGGGATGCGGCGAGAGCCCATGGTCCACGGAAGCGTGCCATTGAGGGTTGATTTCCATGGCGCTCCCCCGATCGAAGGCCCGGCAGCGCGTGGGCAGCATCACGGCGCAAGCGACTTCCAGGCATGGTTCGGAACAAGCCAGGTGCGCGACGACCAGGGTCAGCCGCTGGTGGTCTACCACGGCACCCTGGCCGACTTCACAACTCCGCGGATGAATGGGTCGGGCCTCTTTTTCGTGACGCCCGACAAGGCTTCTGTGGCCGAGTTCGTGGACGGCCGGCCTGGTGTGCGCGTGATGTCCCTCTATGCCAGCATCAAGAACGTGTTCGACTCGACTGACAAGGCGTCGATCGACGCCTTGATTGCCGTAGGCAAGAAGCGCGGATGGATCCGGGGCGACGTGGCCACGCTTACTTACGACAGCGGACAGATGCAGATGAACCTGGAATTGCTGCGCGGCGGCGACCACGTGGCCATCGAATCGCGGGAGGTGGTTGCCGCGGCGAAGGCGATGGGCCACGACGGCATCAAGCTCATCGAGCGTGGCATGACCAATTTCGCCGTTTTCGCCCCGGAGCAAATCCGGATTGCTGATTCTTCGGAGCCCGGCTTCTGGCCGGGCGACCGGCGCGCGGCCGCGGAAGTTGCCAAGGGGTTCTTGGCGACTGTAGATCGGAAGGTGGCCCCACATGCCTGAGGACGACGACGACTTCAAGTGTTGGTTTGCATCCAGCAAGGTCGTGGACCAGGCGGGCCAGCCCTTGGTGGTCTACCACGGTACCGATACAGTTTTCTCCGAATTCCGCTTCGGTGAGTTTGGCTTTCACTTCGGTAGCCGGGCGTCCGCCGAAACACGCGGTCCGATCGTGATGAGCGTGCATCTGCGCATGCTCAATCCCATCGTGTTCGACACCGATTTCAGCTGCTGGGCGGAGGAGTTCGTTGCTCCCTACCTGGTTGCGCGCGGACTGGTCACCGAGGAAGAGGTCGAGCAAGGCGATCTTCAGGGCCTCCTGATGGCGAAGGGGTTCGATGGCTACGCTTACCCGAACGGCTACGAAGGCGGTGGAACTTCGTATGCAGTCTTCTCGGCCGAGCAGATCAAGAGCGTCGACCACGTGGGGGCCTACGACCCGACCAGCACCAGCATCTACGGCACCGTGAAGCCGTCCAAGAAGCCCCGTCCATGATTCTTTCAAGGTCACCCTTGTGCTGGCTGCGACAGGGGCAGGCATCGCCCTGCTGGTTTGCGCGATAGGGGCACTCACATCAATCGATACAACCACACCAAGGATTCAAATGGCCAAGCTCACCATGATCGACTGCAGCAAACCGCTCAGCCTGGAGCCCAATACGCTGGGAGCTCTGACGGACCCTGACCTCCGGCGGCAGGCGGTCGCGCTCTCTTTGCCGCAACTGCTGAACATCGATGCGGCTACGCCCGATGCGCAGCCGCTGCACATCGCAGAGACAGGTGCACTCATCGACTGGCTGCTGTCCACGCCGTGGGGTTCGATCCTGGAGGCTGACCTGCAGAGCATGGCCGAGGACGGTGATGGGCGCCCGCTCCTCACCACCTGGCTCAATGCCCGCGAATTCGCTTTGCTGGTAAACGATGCAGATGGCCAGCCATTCGCACCTTGTTTCAAGGCTGCCTATGAAGCCTGGATTGGTCTGGGTATGACATCCGTCTACATCCACGGCCACGAGCGCGCGCGGGCGCCTTCCAGCACCATGTCTTAGCGGGATCTGGGCGCGGCATGGCGAAGTTGAGGCCGCCACCAGCACCATCGGCGCCGCGTGTCGCTCTCTCGGCGGCTAGTCGCTACGCTACGCTGCGCTGACCCTGCTAGCGGGGCCTCAACGACTTCCGTGCCGCTGGGGAGGGCAGGAGGGGCGCAACAAACGCCTTCGCGACGGCAAGGTTCTCGGCGGCGAGTTGCTTCATCTCTTCTGACGTCGGTACCGCGAGCTCCTCCTCTGCGACGGCCAGCCAAAACCGTTCGGCTGCGTCCATCGCTCTGGCCCAGACGTCAGGCTGAGCGCCGATCGTGCCGACCTTGGGCTCGACGGGCGTCATTGCAGAGTCGACTCCGCCGCCGATCGAGTTGTACCGCATCGGTAGCACGTCGTACGCGGGCGCGATGCCGGCGTACTCGCCGGCCTCGTCGATCAGGAGCGAGATGTTCTCGAAATGACGGTCGTTGTTCCCGATCAGCTCGCTGAACGCCGCGACCGTGTGGACATCCCGTGCGTCCGCCGGCGACAGGTACTTCGCTGCAGCGCATCGGTCGGCGAACTGCGACCACGTGTCTCGCTGTCCAAAGAATTCGTCGTCGACCGCACCGGCCGAAAGCATGCCGACCCGGCCATGCCTGCCTGCGCGATCGAAGCGTTGAACCTCAAGGAAGACATATTCGCCGGCCGCGTGCAGCTGGGTCGCGGCCGTTTCCACACCGACCTCGGAAAGTGAACGCAGAGCCAAGTGCTCAAGGGGCAACAGGTGCGCCATGCGGCTGCCGGCCTTCGCAAACTTGACGATGACATGGCCGAAATCCTCGGTCAGGTCCAGGAACTTGGGCTGCTCGCCGCCAGCGCTCGAGCCGTAGGCTGCTTCCTTGAGCGCGGTCGCCACCTCCAGGAAGTAGGCGCTCTTCCGGTCCACCGGCGTGGCGTCGGCGCCGCGCAGATCTATTTCTGCCTGAAGGGACGTGTCGCCGAAGACTAGATTGCCAGGCAGATTGAGCCCCTGAGTGAAGAGGTAAGCAACACGGTGGTCGTCATTCCAGTCCTTGAGATTCGCTGGAAATGGCGAATGCCGAGAAGCCTCGTGCGCCAGTTGACGTCCCAGAAAGCCTGACGGAGCTGCAAACGCCATGTACGGCGGGAGGCCTTCGTAGAGGGTGACGGTCTGTGCCTCGGTTCGCTCCAGCGTGGACCCGCCGGCGAGAAACTCGACCTCTCCGAATGGAGCGAATCCACCGTCGCTCAGCACCCGGTAGATCTTCTGCCGCGGTGAAAGCGCGAGGGGCAACTGCCGCAGGAGTGCGTACTTGGGCGTCCTCTCGCCGGGGATCCGGAACATCGTCACCGATGCGGCCATGCGCTGAATTGTTCGCGAGAGCGTGGGCTGACTGACGGCCAAATCATTTCCCAACTCGGCTGCAGTCCGCGGACCACGGGTGAGGATCCGCTCAATAACGCTCTCGTCCGCACTTCTTTGGAGGGGGTTCATGAATAGCCCGTGAATAGTTCATAGCATTCTATGCGACAGAAGCCGCCAATGCTCTGGAGCTCCACATTGCCCCTGGCGCGCCGGCCGGCCTGGAGGTCCTACCCCTCAGGTGGCCTCTCAGTAAGGTGCAAGAGCCGGCGCCTTTTCAACCACCACGTCCGGAAGCCCGGCCAGGCGGATGTGCTCGGCAATGACATCGTCCGTTTCCGGGAGATATCGGTCGGCGGCCGGCAGCGGCAAAACGAGAACGGCGGGTGCACCGAACTGGTCGGCGGAGATGTCGAGGACGAATTCGGCGCCATGTAACCCGGCCTGCACCCAGTAGTGACCGTGTCTCTCGGTGCCTGCCAGCCACGATCCGCCACGAACGCGTGCGAGCCAAGACGAGAAGCGGTTGATGGTGCTGGCCAGCAAGACGCTCGCGAACAGGCAACTACCGGACGTGTCGCGTCCGCCAAGCGCTGCCTCTAGCGACCGCTCATGGACAGCACGCGCACTCTGCGCTAGCTCCCAGAGGATCTGAAGACTGTCGGGCGCGGCCGCAAGCGCACTGGGTTCTTTGGGCGGCGCGGCGGATTCGTGGTGCATCGACAGATTCTCTGTCCAGGCGATGAAAGCGCCAAGTTCGACCTGCTGGCCGCCAGTGCACCTCCAGGAGCCAGGATTTAGCCGAGGCGTCGGAAACGAGCCATGTTGGACGCGCGGCCATGAGGCTGTGGCGTCATATCGGCAATGGCAGCTTTCGCACGCAGCGCGAAAGCAAGGCGATCGGCCTGCTCTGCCGTCTCGCATTCCACGATCGTATCCAGCGCCCGCATCGCCGCCTCGGCCGCGCGACGGGAGGCGGCACTTCGCAGCATGCTGACAACCTCCACATTTACGCGTTCGGCGTAGTCGATTGCGTCTTCGCCGTGGTGGTTGCGGATCCGTGTCGAGGCTCCGTGCGTCAGCAGCGCCTCTGCCACATCCTCGCTCTCGTAGAAGATCGCGGCCTGCAGGGGCGTGTAGTTCTTCTTGCTCACGGCATCGACGTCTGCACCCAGCGCGAGCAAGCGCTGTGCTGCTGGAGCGTGGTTCACGAGCGCGGCGTTATGCAAAGGTGTGTAGCCGTCATAGTTGGCACCGTCCCATGGCGCACCGTACTCGAGCAAAAGGTCGATCATGTCGAGGCGATCCTCGCGCCCGCGCCTGGCGCTGGACAACAGCACAGCGTCGTGCATCAAAGACGAGCGCTCCGGCGATCGGCGGATCCACTGCCACGCCAGCGGAAAGTCGACGTCGAGCATCGTCGGGTCGGCGCCGCTCGCCAGCACGGAGCGTGCTCTCGGAACGTCCATCATGACGATCGCGTGAAGCAAATCGCCAGCGAGGGCTTCGTCAACGGAGAGTCCCATTGCAGTCAGCGCCCTGCTCTCTGCGCCGGCATGCGCGAACGGCCTTGCACGTGCATCACGCCCTGCATCAGAGACCGCCCAAGCCGCCGAAGCTGACGGAGACCTCCACGAATGAGAGGCGTTGCGTTAGCAGCGTTGTGAACAGCCACAGTTCATCGAAATTGAAGACAGTGGCCATGCCGTTTTCTGCATCGCCGGGCCCAGCAGCTTCCTGTAGCTCGTCCATCGTCAAAGAGCTGAATCCAAGCCGCGCGTGCTCCTTGCCGCCAAACTCGATGCCAAAGGCGATCGGAGGCAGGCCGCTCTTGGACACCTCGAACTCCATGTACCCATCGTGCGTGTCGGCAGGGTTCTTGTAGGGCAGAGTCATGCCATGCAGGCGCACGGCGCCGGCAACGTAGTCACCGGCAACGCTGGCGATCGCTTCGACCAGTGATTCGACGAATTTCAGGTCGTAGTCGGAAGCACTGCCCCCCATGACGCTACCAAGCGTTGGGTTCAGGGCGTTGCGGTCAGAGGATGCGGCTTCCAATCGCACTGGGTTCCTTTCGAGTGGTGGTTGTAGGTCGGCAAGAAGCTAGGCCGGCCGCTTCGCGAGCACCGTGGAAAGCTTGGTGTCGAGGTAGGCGCGCGCCTGGTTGACGGTCAGCGACTCCCGCGTGTCGGACTTGCTGCGTCGTACCAACGCCCGAACGCGCTCAGCGTCACTCAGGCTGGCCGTATCCGCGGCGAGGAAGGCCGGGTCGATCGCCGGGTCAGCGTCAAGCTCGACCCGGTGATCCATGTGCACCAGAGGGCGTCGCTGGTGCTGGGCAGCCTTGGCCAGGCCCATGTGGGTCAGGAAGTCTGGATCCAGCGACTTCGGAGTGTTATGAAAGCGGCGAAGCAGTTCCGAGAGCGGGTAAACCGAGGCATGCGCAGGGAGCGAACGGTTGCTGTGGTGCGTTTCGTCGCTAAGCAACCTGTCGCTGAACGCGGCGAAGCCGACCTCAGCGTTGCCGTCCGCGCGGCGACGAGTGAATACCGGGCGCCAGCTCGTCGCCGGCATGTCGAATCCCGTCTGCTCCTTCGTCCCGCGTGCCATCGCGTCCGCCGGTGCCTCGCCTGGAAGGATCTCGGTAGTGACTGCCGCCCAGCGCATCACGGGCGCGACGGGAGCGTTGAAGTGCGGGGCCTCGCGCAGCCCCGTGTCGACGCTAACGACCAGAACGTGCTTCATCTGTTCGGTGAAAACTAGCCCGGTGACATAGTGCATGTGGACGACCAGCGAATCTGTATAGGAGGCGGTCGATTATGTTGATGCGCCAAAATCACGCAAAAACGCACCCCTGCCTCCGTCGCCCGCGCTGGCGACAGCGATTAATTGCAGCCGACCAGCACCAGGGCGGGCATGTCGCTCAGCTTCAGAGCCCAAGGTGTGAAAGCCCGCACGTCCTCGTGACGACATCTTCTTGATCGCCAAGCGACGTCGAACCTTGTTCGAGGTCTCGAAATCCAGCGACAGGAAGTACCCAGGCGCCCTGCCCGCGAACGCCCCTCCGTCGAAGATCGTCTGCCCGGCCTGTACCACGCCATGGGCTGTGCGGAGTCGAACATCACCACAGCGCCCCGCTCAAGCGGAACACGTGGTCGATGAATGGGAAACACAGATCCCACCCTGCAGGCTCGACAGCCAGCAGATGCAGAACACTGAGTCTGGGAAAAAGTCCGCATCGGTGTGGAAGGGGCCCCCGGCGCACGCCTGCAGCGAGCTGGCGTCCATTCCGTAGTCGAACCTTGAGCGGTGGTCCAGGCCTCGAGAGCCGCGTAGGGTTGGGAGAGGTCGGTGCCGAAACCCGGGTGCCCGACAGGATGCTTCCTGCCGTTCGTGTGAATTCACTCCATTGCTCACTCCGACGGTCGCAGTTCACAGCTCGCTAGCGCTGGGCCTCGATTATGGTGTTTATTTCTGATCCAAAGATAATCGTTCACCGCTGAGCGCCACAAGCAGGAAAATCGGTCCTACTTGTGACAGCTGTCTCTTTTTACTTAATATCACCAGCACCATGAGCCCCTTCGAGATCACAGACGACGACATCAAGAGCGTGCTTCGGAAGTACGGTGTAGCAGCTGAGGGCGAGGCGTTCGCCCCCTTCGATGACGCGGTCGACCGCGAACAGGCCGAAAATGCCGCCCTGGGCGCAGATGTGGAGGACGATGACGACGACACCATGTCCAACCAGGTCGACGCGGCAGCGCGTGACATCACCGTCCAACTGGTCACAAGCGAGCTGCTGCCATTGAGCGCGGTCTTGGCCACTGCGGACCAAGGGATGCGCGTACTGCTCGAAAGCGCAGGCGTAGAGCTGCCGACGAAACGCGGGCTGCGCCCTTAATAAACCCGATTGAGGCAACCCTTGGCCGGTCAGAGCACCACCCGCGCGTCACTGCCTGGCGCTCGGGCGAATTCACGCCAATGCTCACCCCAACGTTCGCAGTTCACAGCCTTCAGTGGGCCAATGGCGGGTTGGTCCGCACGGACGATGGACGAAATCGTCCTGTTTGAACTCGACATCTCTCCGATCGAACGTGGCTGGCAGCATGGCGAGCGAAACGCATTGAGCGTCTCGGATTACCGGCGCTCGCGGGCCCCTATGCGGGTGCCCCGTGCCCATGCCCTCTTCTACCCACCCGCGGGTGTGCGTTGGCAGCGCCGGCAACTCTCGCGGAACGCGCTGGATCATGGGCACTGCTGGAGCCCCACGATGTGGGAATTGAGAATGCCCATCCCGTCGCACCTGAGCAAGGGTCAGGCGATCGTCGCGCTCCACGACTTTGCGCAGCGTGCTGCCAACTGGGCGGGTTGCGCTGCCGAAGTGCACATGGACCTGCCGTCACCCGTGAGCAAGTTGACCGCGTGCGTCGGCTTCGTACTGCTGAGCGGGCACCGGCTGTCTAGTTCAGGGCTCGCGCGTCCTATCGCCTCCCCCTTCGCGACGCACCGACACCATGAAAAGACATGGACCGAGGCTGTTGGCCAGGCTGAGTCGGCCCACATGGCCATCGCCGCGGTTGAGGAAATCCGTACAGCGCGCATGCACCTGTCGTGCGTTCTCAAACGCGCTGACGTTTCGAACGGCGCTTTAAGCCTGGCGTAGGGGCGCTGTTACCCCGGTCTTATGGGCCTGTCTCAGGGGCCTCGCGGAACCCACTTGCGCTCGCAGACCCCGGTCAAATGGACGGCATCGGGACGTCCTTGGCGCGCGGCCCAGACAAAGTAACTGGTCGTCTTTGAGACCGCGAAGAGGTCGCCACTGGCTTGGGGCTTCAGGACTAGCAGTTCGTCGTCCTTGTCGCGAAAATCCGCTCGCCGATGCGTCACGACGCTGCCCACGGGCGGCGCTTGTCCCACTGCTCCGGCCAGGTAGATAACACGACGAACCGTGCAGACGAACACGTCTTCGTCGGAGGTGGCGTCCGCACCGCATCCGAACATCATGACGCCGGCAACCGCAGCGGATGCCAGCCGCAGAGCACGCGTTAGAGAGTGGAGCAACATAATCGGTGGCATTTCAATTCGCTGATTATGTGCGGTGCTTCGTGCGTGCTGCGCCAGACCGCCTGGCGGACATGCGCAAACAGGCTAGGTTGGGCTTAGTCGACCCAACCAGCGACCGGTCGTGGAGTCCACCGTGTCCTTGCACGCATGTCGCTCACCGTCAGAGCCCAAGGTATGAAAGCCCGCACGCCCTCTTGACGACATCTTCTTGATCGCCAGGCGACGTCGAACCTTGTTCGAGGTCTCGAAATCGAGCGACAGGAAGTACCCAGGCGCTCTGCCCGCGAACGCCCCCCCGTCGAAGGCCGTCTGCCCGTCCTGCACCACGCCATGCGGCTGTGCGGAGTCGAACAGCACCACAGTGCCCCGCTCCAGCGGCACGCGGCGATCGAGAAATGGGAAGTAGAGATCCCACCCTGCAGGCTCTGACAACCAGCAGATGCAGAACACCGAGTCCGGAAAGAAGTCAGCGTCAGTGTGGAAGCCTGACCCAGCACATGCGTGCAGCGAGCAGTTGTCCATGACGCCAGCGAATCCCTGGCCGGCCGTCCAAGCTTCGAGCGCCGCGTCTTGCCGCAACAGGTCTGTGCCGAACCCTGGAGTGATCGGCAGGATGTTCCCTGGCGTGCGGTTGAATTCATGCCAATGCGCATCCCAGCGCGCCCTGTCCGTAGCCTTCAACGGCGGGATGGCGACTAGGTCGGTGAGCACGACAGGCGAGATCGTCCTCTTGCCTCCGGACGGAATGCTCACCAGGACTCGCGCAGGGTCGAGTTCTACAGTCGTCACAGCGATGCTGCCTCCAGCGTGGCGCGTTCTGCAGTCGGCACTGCCCCCGCGCCGTCACGAATCGCACACACCTTGGCGTTCCAGGCGTTGACCGGGGCGTCGATGAAGTCTGCGGCGACAAGGGGGCGCTTGATCCGGTATTCGAGGCAAGCCAGGCACAACATGCCGTAGCGTGCAGGGTGTGCGTGCACCCAGAGCTCGTCTTCGACCATGTAGTAGTCGTGCTCTGCAGTCGATTGGGCGCAGTCCTGGCACGCGTCCCAAGCCCTCTCGCCGAAGAGCACCGCGGCCTCGAGACACAGCCGCATCAAGCGCCCTGGAGCGTGACGCATGCCAGGCGTCCCGTCGCGCAGCAGCCCGTGCCACTTCAGGCAGGGCGAGTCCACCACCTCTGGCCGGCTTTCCCCACCGCTGATACCAGGGCGAAAATCGAACGCGACGCCTGAGTCATGCGTGGCCAGGCGCTTGGACACGTCGATTGTCCACGCCCGGTGCCACTTGGGACTGGGGTCTGCATAGTTGCGCCGGCGTCGCGGCATCGGAACTGCTGCCGGCTTGGGGCCGTGCGGTCCCGCCTCGTGCGCAGCGGTGACGTCAGCCCTGCGGCGCGGAGCGCGCACCGGCGAGCTCACGCGGAAGCCTCAAGCGGCAGGCCGAAGCCCTCTACGTTCGCGACATCCGTCGAGTGCCAGTAGCCGCCGGTGCCAGACCACCGAACGGTAGGCTGACGCACGCGCGTCGCCTCCGGGCCCGATACGTCCACCCAGCCCGCGTCGACCGACCTAAGAGTCACGGTTTGGCGGCGAGTCAGCGCGACCGGCTCCTTCTTTTGGCCGCCGGACGCTCGCACGATGGATCCACGCATCACCGTGACCTTGGAGCCGGCCATGGGGAGATCCCCGTACGGGCCGACGTGACTGAGCGTCTCGTGGCCGTTAGCCCGCATCCAGGCTGCGCACGCAGCGGTTCGCTCCATCCGCCCTCGTGCAAGGTTGCGTCCACCGTGGATCGTGCCTGGTGGGTTCGCGATCAGCAACTGCTCGTAGCTGGCTTCGGCCTGCTTGCTCAATGCGTCGAAGAGTGCTGGTGTGTAGGGAGGGAGCCGCCCCTCGATCGTGGCCGCCCCCTCAGGGTTGTGGTCGCCGAGAAGCAACCACCGCGCTGGTGCGCCGGGGCCGGCCTCAGCGTTCCAGTACCAGCAGATCTCCCCACCGTCGACTGTGTCTGCATTGCGCTGCACCCAAACCGATGCGACATCAGCCGGGTCGTCGAGCTTGATCCGCAGCGCGATGTGAGCGAAGCCGGTGCTCTCGTGATCGATCCGGCCGGTCCGGCCGTCCAGGTTGCGCATCAAGATGCCGCACCAGCTGGTCATGCCCGTGCCCCCAAAGCTCGATGATCAAATGTGTTCATCCCCCGAGCGTAAGAGGCGAAGGCCAAACTTCAAAATTGGGCGGCACCTGAGAGGCTTTCCGGCGCTACGCGTTCGACACTCGAGACGGGTAGCGCCTCTGCAGCTTCCTGAGGAACTGCTGCCTTCGCCATCGCAATTCTCTGATTCAGCATTTCCACCGCGAGCACACGCAACTGCATGAGTGAGCGCTCGAACGAGGCGGCCATCACGTGTAGCAGAGCTTCGCCATCTGCGGTCGTGCTGGCAGTAGGCAGCGCCTCAGATTCCAGTAGCCCGTCGACCTCATACAGGGCTTTGTTTGCAAGCTGCAGGATCATGGTCACGCAAGCCGCGGCCCCTCGTGTCGGATTGGTCAGGACAGCGATCTGCCTGTCATGGCTGATCTCGTAGCCGTCGCGGCCAAAGTCGAGGGTCTGGTGGATCCGCAGCTCACGTGTCTCAGCGTTCTGACGCTCCAGGTCTTCAAGCTCTCTTTGAACGTAAGACAAACTGAGACCAATCTTCCAAACATCTCGTGCGAGGACCTCGAGCGTCTTACGGTGCTGTGCAACAGTCTCAGCCAACTCCCGGTGATCAGACGCATCTCCCTCGGCCCCCGCCGAAGCCTCTTCCGTCGCTGCTTCGAGCTGCGCAACGAACGTGGTGGCCTCGAGCAACCCAGAAACGAGCTCGTACAGCTCATCAAGCGTACGTTCGACACCTGCAGTGGATCGTGGGTCTCTGGAAGTGAGCGGATGGCGCCCCAGATCCAGTGCGATCGACCGCACGGCGCCCTCCACGCGTGCCAAGGATGCAACGGCGTGCGCAACATCAACCGTCGCTACCCGGCGATCCAGCGGATTGCTCTCGTCGTACAGAAGCGAAGCAGCGAATACCGCAGCGGCGTCCAGGTGCTTCTGCTCCTCCAGCTCCGCTTTAAGGCGAGCGGAAGCCTCTTCCAAGGTTCGGATCTGCGCTAATAGTTCTGCCTGGGTAGCCATAATCTGCTTCCTCGTAGAGCCCGGGTGCTCCGGAGCAACAGGGTACTTTAGCGCTAATGAGGGCGAATCTAGCCCGGATGATTCGAAGCCGATGCACTCACCCAATATCCTCAACAAGTTCGATGTCGCCGAGCGACAGCTCCACCAAGCAATCCAGATCTTCTTCGGTGGTGGCGATCTGGTCTCCGTGCTCACCTTGTCCGAGGCCGCTACCGAGGTGCTTTTCACCCTGAGCCAGAAGTCGGGCATAAAGAGCGTCATGGTGGACAACGCGCTGGTACGGGTCACGTACAAGACGCGCTGGCTTGACACCATTAACAAGGCGCGGAATTTCTTGAAGCATGCGGACAAGGACCCCCACGGCGAGCTGGATCTGCGTGAGGAGCTCATCCACTTCTCTTTGCTGGATGCGATCGCCCTATATCACCCCTTCAAGCACGGCGCATCGCCGGAGACGTTCATCTACTTCTACTGGTTTGCCATGCGGTATCCGGAGCTGATCGTGCCGGATGAGCGCTGGTCAGCTGAGTTCGCACAACTGCAGACGCTCGCGCCGCCACACGAGCCCGAGCGCCTGAGGGAATGCGCGCTGCTGATTGCTGATCTGCGTTCCGGCGCTACCAGAATGCCTAACCTCTCGTTGGCACCAGGCCGACCCAAGGTTCAGCCGTCGCCGTAGATAAGGCGTCCTGATCGCAATCCGAGTTGCAACGTCCGCGAAGGGCAGCGGCGGCGGCCGCGGAGTGGCGGACCTAAGTAGACCTCGGTTAGGCAGGCTGGCCAGAGCGCGCCACAACCGCCGACGTAGGGGAATCGTTCACGGCGAAAACGGTCTGTCGGGTCGTCCAGAGGCCTTCCGTACCGTTTTGCTCCGATATCCTGGCAAGTCTCCACTTCGCCAAACCGCACCCATGTCGAAACACACCTGCCACTGGCCAGGCTGTACCCGCGAAGTTCCGCCCAAGCGTTGGGGCTGTCAGGGGCACTGGTATGCGTTGCCGGCGGAGTTGCGCGACCGCATCTGGGCGGCCTACGTGCCGGGACAAGAGATCACAAAGACGCCGAGCCGAGAGTACTTGGCCGTGGCGCGTGAGGCAGAGCAGTTCGCGCTCGCGTGGGCCTCTTCGAAAGCTGAGACTCTAGGCACACCTGCGCAGGCCTGTCTTTTCTGACGCGCGCTCAGGAGGGCAACCCCATTCGTCTCCGAGGCTTTCTCCACAAGCCCGGCGGGCGTATCAGGGGCGCCAGCGCTCGGCGACGATTGCCCCGCCGCCTTGACGAAGCGCGGCTCCGATAGAAGAGCTCGCGTTGGTCGTGTCTCCTTCGACCACGACGCGGACGAACGCATCGAGGACAGACGGGGCCATGAATCTGCCAGATGCAACACCAGGAAAATGGCCCTCGCCAACCCACACCGGGCGCACCGTAATCCCGTTCTTCTTTTTGTAGGCCATATAGATCCAGTGGCCAGCAAGCTCAGGCGATCCCACCTTGACGTTGCGCTCCAAGGCGACTGCGAAGGTCTTCGTTTCCGTAAGTGCGGCAAATGCCAGCACGATGGCAGTTTGAATCTGCTCCGCTGATGAGCCCGGGCCCGCCTCACCACAGCTGTTGATGAAAAGGCCAGCGGCTTCGGAGATGCCTCGGAGTTCGGCAGACAGCTCCAGGACAGCCTTCGTGGACTGGCGGGCCACCAAACGGGCTTGATCGGCACTCAGGTCGCCCAGTCCGCCCGCTGCTGACCAGCCCGTGGCGACGTCGATCACGTAGACATAGGTGTTGAGTGCTCGAAGCCCACCCCCGCCCGCATGATCGCTCTGGATTTGAAGGTCCCACCCAGGGTTGATGAGACCGGCAAGGTCGGAGAAAAACTTCTGTTCGTTGTTCATGACTGCAAATCCTTGGCGCCAGGGAACGATTTAGTCGTTGGCGCGCTGAATATCCACGGTATCGAGCGTCCGGAAGATCCTGAAGCTCTTCGTCTCGCCCGACCTGATCGTCGATTCGCGCTGCACCGAGAAGCCGCCACTGCAAAGCGCAGAGCCCGCTGCGTCAGAGCCGACCTTGAGCAGGACGTCGCCTGCAGGGACAAAGAATTCCGCCGTCTCGGCGGCGTCGAATCTCGCTGCGGGCTTGCCGTTGAGCGTCAGCTGGATGAAGCACAGCCCGCCGACGCTGCCGGAGTCGCGCGTTACGACGAGCCGGCCCAGGCCCGGCTGCGGCTGCCCTTTCGGACCAAGAATGCGATCCGCCGGCACCGGACGTGCATCCTTCGCGGCGATCGAGTGAGTGTGCGTGGCGCATGCAGCGAGCATTCCGACAGCACACGTGATGGCCATGAGACGGCCGGCACGAGCAAGGCTATATGGGCACAGAAAAGTGAGCACGGTCGCGGTGGGTTCGTTCAGAGGCGCCCACTCTACCCTGCCCTAAAGCTATTTGGTGCGCGGCGGGACGAAGCGCGACACGTCTTGCGACTCCAAGAATTCTGATGGCGGCGCGCTCCTCTCAAGCTGAGTCCAGTCTTTCAGGAGCTGATCCAGTCCTGCCCGCTCCGGGCAATCAGGCTGCACGATCGGTCCATCGTCAGTCTCGTTGTCTGCAAGCGCGATTTCAAAGCCGTCCATCCTCCGGTTTGAATCCCCAGCATCCGTCCGCCATAGCCAGACGGCAACTCTGGTCGGATCACAACCCTGCGCGAGCAACTTGGCCACGAGTGCCTTGCTGCCGGCGGCGATCGCCTGGTGCAGGAACGTGCCCTTCCAGATCACGCATTCGGGGCCTTCTGAGACCTCGCCCAACTCTGTGACGGCGCCGCGGCCGGAGCGCCTCTCAAGCACGGTCGTATCCAAGTCAACGCCGGCAGCTTGCAGTGCGTCAACGATGGCCAGCGCGTGGCCTTCAGCAACTCGGGACAGGCGAGCGACGACGCTAACGAAGGCCCGGGTCTGGGTCATTACCAAGCCGTCGTCGAACCAGTGATACTTGACCGGCGCCGACAGAAGCTCCGTCGCGACCGCCTTGTCCAGCCAGCCCATCAAGAGCGGTTGCAGACGCTGATCGAACCCGCCGTGTGACTCCAAGCCTTTCGCCACGAGTCCGCGCATCGCACCTGCCGCTGTCGCGCGGAACTCGGGCAGATCTTTCCCGTAGACCTCCGCAAGCATCTCCAGCCATCCACCGCGTCGCGACATGCTGCACTCGAGCACTTCCTGGATCAGGTTCAGGCGCCGGAAGGCGGTCGGGAGCTCCGGTCGCTCCCCGCGTGGATGCCGTTGAGCTGGATCCGGTAGCTCGGGAGGCGTGGCGTCTGCCTCGAGGACCGCGCGATAGGCCGGCGGCGACAACCGGCCGAACGGGTTGGAGTCGAGCCCAGTTCCTGCGACAGGTTGAAGCGGTCGCAGTACACGCCCGGTGACCTGGAAGTTGCAGGTGAGGATGGCCCGCAGCAGGTTGCGCGCCTCCAGCTCGGTTGTGCCTGGCGTGTGCTGAGCCCGTGTGCCGATTTCGAGCAACCGCAAAACGAGTGGCGAGATCAGCTCGTCGGTGCGATCGAGGCACGGCACCGAAAGATCCAGAAGTGCATGCGCCCGTGCTGGGTCGATCACCTTGTCGGCGGACAGCAGGGCCAGACTCTGTTCGGCCATCTCGCGCGTTGCACGCATGAGCAGCAGCCACTGGCCGGCGAACTTCCTTTCGGCCGGAGTTCCCCTTACCAGCCATGCGACCGGTGCATGCGCGACCTGGCGCTGAATTTGGCCGTCCAGCGGGTCGCGGAGGTTGAGGACCGCCGTACACAGCAGCTTCAGGCTTACTGTGTCCCCGGCGGCAACCAGCCTCTCAGCGTGCGCGCCTAGGTTGGCGCTGTCCTCCGCCATCTCCGCGGCGGTGCGTTCCGTGATTGGGTGGTTCACGCGGACCTCTTTATGGGCATGCGAAGGAGCTCGCCTCGGCCGCGGGGTCAGCAGCTGAAGTGAGTGAAACGGACGCAGTGACAGGTGTACTCCGGCCACCCGTATGCGCTGGATGGACAGTCCCGTCGGTGGTGCTGCAAGTGCAGGAGGGCGAGCGAAGAGTCATGACCGCAAATTCAGGAAGGTTCATGGCGGTTGCCGCTGGAATCAGCAACACCTGCCGGGCGTAGTGTCTGCGAAATGTGGAGCGCTTTAGGCGTCCTGCAGACCTATTTTTTCGTTCTCGTCACCTGCCTTTTGGGAGTTACGCCGTTCAACAACGAGCCACCTCGCACGCAGGTTGACGGGCCTATTACGTATCCAGTCGATGACCGGATCACGTCAGCTCAACAGGCCAGCTTTCCGGCAGCAAGGATGCCCCGTAGGCCGGAAATGCAGCCCTGGCGCGGCCTGTGGCGGGGTGCCGCTGCATCGCGGGCTGAAGTCTGCGTGCAATTCAAAGAATTGAAAAAAGCCACGACTTAACGCTGTCGGCCGGATGTCTTGTTGATTTAAGCGATCTTCAATTGCCCATCAATAGGCCACATCTATGGATAGCTAGCGGAATTGCCAATGGCTTCAATTCCTGAAGACCCCACCGGTTTTACGGCGTATCGTAAAGAATATGCGCCGCGGAGCAACAAACCAATAGAGTTAGCTGTGAGCCACTGACGTAGGTCCGACATCGGGAACCCCACACGAGGCCCAACCTGACGATCTGCGTTACATCAACGGAACGCCGCGGGCCCAGCCCGGAAGGGGCGAGTGTCCGAATCGAGCCAACAGGCAGTCGCGCTTGAAGTTGATTCGGAAGTGGCTTGTGAGCGCACCATGGAAACCAGTCGGGAGGGTACCGATCTGGTCTGCAGCCGTCATGTTGCCTGCCAGCATGACGCCGAGTTCCGCGGACTTCATCCCCAGGCGCTGCCCCGCTTGGTTAAACCGAATCATCACTTCCTCAAACTCACCTTCAAGCACGAAAAGCAGCAGCGATGGCGGTGGGGCCTGCGTACGATCGCGATGAAAGTGAAGGGGTGCCCAGGCGGCGCGGACGTCTATTGGATTGCCAGGAGCGATTGCCTGCTCGAGGAGGCAGTCCCCGAAATCGAGGCACTCAGCAGACTCTGATGTCGGTCCGACCATCCGGAGATGCACCGTAACCTGGTCAACGGTGTCGTTTGCGAAGCGCACGGCTGCCGGCCCTCCGCCGAGCAGGTGGGAATGCACCAGCGCAGACAGAGCCACGTAATCGAGTTGATCATGATCGACAAACGGCAGCCCTTCGCCATCGGGCACAACGCCATCGACCTCGGCCATGACCCACAACCCAGCCACCAAGCGAAACGGCTTCATTACTTTCTTCCAGCGCCGGATTGTGGAGGATGGGTAGGTCGATTCGGCGTCGAGAAGACGCGATTTGTGGCCTGATATCAGCGCCCTTCTGGCGGCGGCTACTGACGCCCGCCGCTGAGCCCTTTGTCCATGCGCATGTCGTCTGGACGAGGGGTCGGCGGGATCAGGATCTTTCGGTCGACAGTCTGGTTGATCCCGCCGCACTCAGGAAGACTTGATGCCCGCGACCCTTGGCACTTTTCGGCGATGTCCTGCTTAGGCAACGTAGCGGACATGCCTGGGCTCGGAGCAGAGCACTTCGCTGTCTGGCACACAGCCGGCTTGTTGCCACCGGGCGCGAGGCATACCTCACAGAGGTTCGAGGTTTGAGCGCCGGCCGATATAGCGACAACGCCGCAAAGCCAGGCCACGGAAAGCACCTTTGCATGGAAGCGCGTCATGACCCGTCCTTTCAATGTTCGGATCACCAGCGTAGCTCTTTCATCTTGAAGCGCACATAGGTGTTTCGGTCTAGGGCACTGAATAAGCGCTCGAAAAAGCCGGTCACGGCGGGCTTCAACCCATTTTCAGAGACTTGCGCGCAGAAAATGGGTGACATGCCCCCTCATGTCGCTTTTCCTTTCGCGCTGGCCGCCGGCATGGGCGTTGGCGCCTTCTTCTTTGGCCCCGACGGGATGGCCGGAGGAGGCCTGATCGTGTTCGTCGGGCACTGGATCGCCTGGGAGTGGGCTGATTACCGGCCGACCACGCCAATCATCGTGGTCGAATTCGCACAGCCACCATCTGCCGAGGCTCTGGCGGCGTTCGCGGGCCGCTTGCCGAAATCTGCGCCGCTGCGTATGTGGCAGCAAGAGCTGCATCCACAGGTGTGTCCCCTCGCGGAGGCGTTCCCACCTCACTCGAGCTCGAGCGGCTGGTCGATCGACCGCTCGGGCCATCTGTATCACGAGGCGGCCGATCCCCGCGATGTGAATAGCATCCTACGCACCAGGTGGCGCCGTAACTTGGACGTCACAACGCTGTTCGCCATCGTCTATGGCCCGCGGGCAAACAACAAGAGCAGTCGCACCAAGCAGCATGCTCACGAACTTCATGAGGCGCTGCGGCGCGACCCTGCTGTGCTTCGCTGCTGGCACGGCTCGGATCAAATGTCCTCGGTGTCGCCTGCCTTCACCGAGGCGCATGCTGGCGAGGCAGTGGCCGCAGCTTCTTCAGCATCCCCTGCAACGTGAACGCGTCCGCGCGCGTGAAACAGAACGACCTCAGGGTTGCACTTGGACCGAAGATGATTGAAGCCGAGCGTCGCTCGGGCACACCGGCGTCAGACACTCGCCGGTACCGCCAAGTGGTAATGTTCGTCGCGGCGGCACTGACTTGCGCTGGTGCTGGCTTTCTTTTCGTGGGCGTCTTTGGAGCGGTGTGCGGCGCGCTCATCACAGGCGCCGCGGCCTACATTTCCTGCGGCGACGACGACTGACGATCGAGCATTCGTCGGCAGGAGAGCCCACCCCACCCGACAGGACGCACCGATGGACTGGTTCGAGCGACTCACCGGATTCTCAGAAACAACATACAGCGAGACCAAGGCATGCCTTTCCGTGACGGACGGCCGGCTGCGTTGCCCCGGCGGCAGGGAGTTCTGCGTCGGATCGTTCGCCATGCCCTCACTTTCAGAAGTGCGCAGCGACGTGGCTGCGCTGCCTGCGGCGCGGGGTGGGATCCGCGTGTCGTTGCTCGAGGGCGATGTGCGCCGCATGCACCAAACGCCAGACTTCGCTGGCGCGCTCTTTCAAGTCGCTTCCCAGTTCAACATGCTTGAAATGACGGGGCCCGGCATCACGCCGGAGGCGGGGGTCGGGCTATATGAGCGTGATCCAACACAAGGGCCTGCGTGCGCGATCGCCGCCGGCGCGGCCACGATCTTTCGCAACTATTTCGTGCCCATGCCAGGCGGTTCCGGCCAGACTGAGAGCCGCCAGTTGAATGGCTTGGCAGATCTCGGCGCAGCTCTCGCCGACGATCTGCATGTCTCCCTCGATGCGCTCTGGCATATGCGCAACGGCTACGCGCTTTGCACACCCTCTGGCCTTGCCCAGATTGACCAGCATCTCGGGTCACTGGACGCGGAGGCAGCCGACGCACTGCGAGGTCGACTTCGGATTGGAGTGCATCGGGACGTCGAGGTGACCGATTCGCCTTCTTGGCCAGGCCAACGCGTATCGCAAGCGTTTTGCAGCGCGCTGCCTGTGGCGTACAGCGAGCTTTCGGCTGACCGATGGGCGAACTTTGCCAGGCTGGTGCTGGAGGCCTCCTACGAAGCCACGCTGCTAGTCGCCGCACTCGCCGCACGCAAAGGCGGCTCGAACATGGTCCTTCTGACTCAGCTCGGTGGTGGCGCCTTCGGCAATGACAGCGATTGGATCATGGCAGCCATGGAGCGCGCGCTTCAGGTGGTCGAAGCGTATGGCTGTGATCTCGACGTTCGCCTCGTGACCTACTCTGGCGCCTCACCCGCACTGCGTCGCATCGCGGCTGGAAGCTGGCGCCGCGGGGCTTAGCTAAGCCTGCGCACCCTCAGCCGCTGCGGCCGCCGTCGACGCGGGGTCCTTCGCGCGGTTGGTCGCCGCTTCGAATCTGCGGTAACGCGTTTGCACCTGCTGATACGCGGCATCGCTCTCGTACGGCGTTCCGGCGTATTTGCTTGCCAGGTCGAGGTACTCGCGGCGAACCTGGGGCATCGCTTCAAGCGCCAACGCTTGAAGTTCTGCGACCAACACGCCCGAATCACGCAAGCCCTGCACGGCACGCGTGAGCAAGGCAATGTCCAGATCGTCAAGCCGTTTTTCACCAGTCAGGACCGCGCCGAGGAACTGCTCGAGGCCATCAGCAGTTGCTGCGCGGGACATGACTGAAGTGGGAGCCGCGGTCACGGCAAAGTCGGGAGCCAAAAGCATCGGGTGTTCCTTGGAAGAGCAATGGCGGCTGTGAGGCCGAAAGGGTTCGGTATTCAGCGCCCCGGGCGGGCTGCCGCACGCGTGGGTGCTGCGCCTGCGTTGGTCATCGCCGTGACACCTGCATCCGCCAAGGCACGGCGTCCGATGTCAATCAGCTGCTGGGTCAGCTCATGCGCGTCGTCCGCTTCGATGATCTGCTGTAGCGCCGCTTGCACACTGACGTACTGCCCGGGTTGCTGAGTGCCCGGCTCGAGCCTGTAGGTCGTGCCCTGGAGGCCGGTCTCATCTGCAAAGGACTGCGCCCGCTTCGGATTCTGTGTCCACAGTCTGATGTTCTGGCCGTTCGCAGACCAGAAGACGTAGAACTCGGTCGCCGCCGGCGCGGCATGATTTTCCGGGGGCGCCGCGAATGCCGTCGCGGGGAAAACCTCGGCGGGGGCCTCCGGCCAGTGTTTGCGGATGCCATCCCAGTCGCTTTTCTGCCAGGTTCGCAAGAACGCAAGGCCCTCGCTGCCGCAGCTTGTGGCGAATGCAATGGCGGCCGCAGCGGAGCGCGGCGCCGGCACCGGGCCCTTGGAAGAATCAATGCCGACAAACGAACGTGCGGCCAGCACCACCGCGTCCCGGCGTGCATTGGCGATCACACGGTCTTCGTTGCTGGCGATCGTTCCGCCGCTTTGGTTGGGGAAGCCCTCATGCAACGCCAGCAGTTCCTTCACGAGCGCGCGAGCAGAGTCCACGAAATCGGGGCTGTGGCCACGGAGGTCTTCCAGACGCTGGTTGTATCCAGTCATCCACGCCTGAGCCTCGTCGGCGCTGTACCCCTCCGGTGCACGCTCGAGGGCAGCATCATCCGGAAGTGCGCTGGCCGAGTTGAGGGCCAAGGTGGCAAGGCTGGCGGCTGTGGAGATTGATGTCATTGAATGTTCCTGGGATCTGGAAAAGGGGGCCGATGGGCCCGACCGGTTGAGATGAGATACAGCTGCCGCCGGATCAGATGGCAGAGTCTGTTATCGGTCCGGTGATGGGCCCGCTGACGAACAGCGCGCGGACGGTATGGCCAGGCCGATTCGCCGCCGCCTTTGCGGCCGCGCCGTACTCACTCGCGCCGATGTAGACCTGATTTCGACCGGCATCCGCATCGACCATTTGCTCCCCGTCGTGGGCTACGTAACCCACCAGCTCGCCGGACAGTTGGGTCACGGCGAAGACGGGGCGGACCACCCCGCCATTGGATTCCTGGGCCTTCGCATCTACCCAGCCTCGCAGCAGAGGAACCCAGTCGTCGCCCTTCTTGAGCTGCCATCCAGCAGGATGACCCACGGGAACGGCTGCCAGTGCAGCGGTCAATTTCCGAATCACATCCAACGCGAGCACCTCGCTCTCACGTCGCGCGCTGCTGGTTCGCGCCGCGCCTGCGGCCTCGCTGGCAGTTCTGATCCCCTCAGCCACGTCGCTCACCCGCTGCAACTGCTCAGCGACTGCCCCAGCCCGCTGGATCAAGCGCGTCAGCGCTGGTGGCGCAGCGGGCACAACGCGCGCCTTCGCTGCATCCGCCGGCGCCGCCGTGGCAGCCAGCGCGCTCGCGCTTCGGACCCACTCCAGCGCAGCACGTTCGACCATGGATTCGGCCATCTTCAGATGCTGCTCCCCGGCAATCGGCTGGATCAACGTCGCGAATTCTCGGAATCGGCCGTTTCCGACCAAGCCGGTCTCATCCCACTTGAGCACGTCGGCAGTCAACTCGACAAGGTGCTCCGTGAGGTAAGCCTTGGCCCGGTCGCGGAGTGCAGGAAGGTCATCAGCAGTCATGGGAAGTGTCATTCGTTGTGAAGTCGAAGGCGTGAGTCGATTTTCCCGAGACCCATGCGAAACGCAAAATCGGGCGCGATTCAGGTGCTCGTTGTGAGCGTGGGGTCCGCTGTAGCGATGTTGTGTTGGGTGGTTGGCACGCCGTCGTGGCGCACACCGTCAAGGTCTCGGCCCGCTGCGTTCACGCCCACCCTGTACATCGGTTCATGGCTGAAATGGATCGCCTCGCTCGGCAGGCGTGACTCGCTCCATGCGCCGTCGCGCCAAGTTGCACAGAGAAACTTGCTCTGCGCCGGGTCACGGTCGCTCGAGCAGAGCTCCTGGGTGAATTCCGACCCAGGCAGCCATTCCCCCCACTGCTTGAACATGAACGGCACACCCGCCGCGGCGCATTGGTCCCTCAGACCACGCGCCCACGCAGGGTGCATAGGCCGTGCGCCAGGGCCGCTTTCGCCACCGACGATCACCCAGTCGAGGCCCCTCATCGGCGGCTGCGCCTTGGGCGCCTCAGCGCTGCAACTGCCAGCACGCGCAAGGGCGTGGCCAAGGTCGACGGGTCCCAGCAGTGGCTCCATGCTGACGAAATTGGCGCACGGGAGCTCCAGAAGCTTCGGCAGATCTCGGTCTGCCTCCGCCTGGTTCACGATCGTGGCTCCGATGCGAACGTGTGCAGGCCAGCCGCCGGGCTCCATCCAGGCGTCGGGAACCATGCCGGCGACGTTGCCGATCCGCTTGGTGAGCACCAGCAAATCCAGGTGTGTGCAGGCCGTCATCTCCGCGAAGAGGTCGTTGCGCCAGGCCGGATCGACCGCGTTGTCGAAGACGTCTGACAGGGACGAACAGAACACTCGCTGCCGGCGTCCATGCTCGGCGAAGAATGCCTCGTGCTGCCGGTCCCATTTGCGCAGCTGGTTTCGGTTGTGCAGGCTGGTCAGCCGGCGCGGTGCCCCCGGGCCCCAGTTGATGGCGGTGCCACTACCAAAGCGGGCGTTTCGGCGCTCTGCATAGCAGTGGTCGCAGCCAGGGCCGACCTTCTGGCAGCCCTCCCATGCGTTGTGCGTCGAGTCTGTCCACTCGATGTTGCTGGCCGCGCTCATAGGGCTGACTCCGTCTCAAGGTGTGAACAGGCAGTCCGGTCAGGTCGGCTGCTCCTACTGTCGTCCAGCACCAGGGGCTGCCGCGCATACACCGGCTCGTCATGCACCGCGCTGCAGACGCTGGAGATCGTCAGACCCTCAATCTCGGCGGTCAGCATTCGACGTACGCCGGCTGAGGATGTGAAGCCCAAAAGTTGGGCAGTGTCGGCCATTTCCCCGCTGCCCAGGACACCCAACGCGCGCAGCTCGAAGCGGTCAGAGCGGCAACGGAAAAACGGCACCTCGTTCACACGAATGCCCTGCCACGTCGCGTGTGCGCCGCGCAGCCTTTCCCGAACCTGCCAACCGACTGGCGGCTCACAGCTGGCGTCCGCGGGCTTGGGACTGGGGTTCTGTGCGTACGAGAGGCACACCCACCCTTCGACCAGGCCGTAACCCGCGAGCACGTGCGAGACAGTCTTCGTGAGCGTTCGGCCAGTGAAATCCAGCGGCGAGCCGGCCCGCATCTCGCTACCGGTCCAGCGCGTCTCGCGCAACTGAAGGACGTCACCAACACGGAAGTCCCGGTCGTTGAACCGGATCTCGAAGGTCTTCGCGCCGGAGCGTGCCGCCTCGAAAACCTCCGGATCCGTCTTGAGGATGTGCTCCGTCATTGGGGGGCCCAATCAGCATCGGGGGCGGGGTACAGCGCAAGCGTCCTGTCGCCGCTGGGCTTGTCGTGCAGCTGGATCGACGCGTACTTCCCGCTCTGCATCGACGCCAGATGCGCCGGAGCGACATAGCCCGCGAGCGCTGGCGCCGCGGCCTGCGGACGCCGGGCCACGAGGGCGTGCGAGGCGTAGTCGATCTCGTCGAAGGTGATTGTTGGGTCGATCGCCTTCCACGCTACCTTCGCGGCGGCGCCGTAGCGCTTTCCATCGTCGCCGGCGCGCCAGTCCATCGCGATGATTGCCCGTAGCGCGTCCTCGAAATGTTGCGCGGACGAAACCTGGCGCGCTGGTGGCGCAACGTTCGCGGCGCTGTGCTCAACTTGAAGCTCTGGCATGGGCATGAAGGGTAATGGGTTGACGCGCTACACATAATTGCGCAGCGATGCCCCATTTTCCGTCCCATGCGCCTATTTACAAAATCGGCGCCGGTTATGCCTGGCGGTACCTCCGATTACGACGCAGACGCCAGCCCGGCCTGGCCAAGCAAGATCACCGTGCCCCGGTCCACTTCCCCGCCTCGTCGTAGTAGGGACACCCCTTCTGGCCCGCGCCTTGGTGCACGAGGTCGAAAAGCGGTCTGAGCGCCGAAGGGAGATCTGCCTCTGCTTCGATCAGCAGGTCGGGAGCGAGCATGTTGGCGCGGCGAAACGGGTAGTTGTTGTGAAACCCGTAGCCATCGCTCAACGACAGCGACAGCTCTTCGGCACGAACCAGCGAGAGCAGCACGATCAGATCCTGGGCCATCTGCCAATGACGCAACTCTGCACGCGCGCCCTGCAGGAACTGAACGAACCATTGCTCGAAGAGTGGGCTTGGCAATGCCGGCACAACGCCCTCGCCAAGGCGCCGTTGCACCCAGACGGCCTCCCACGCCCCGTCACGGAAGAGTTGGGTGTACATCTGCTCGCCACTGCCGTGGGTGCCGCACACGCCTTCGAAGTTGAAAATCACGTTGGAGGCACTTTTCCCGCCTGCTAACGTCGGCAGCGGTCGCCCGTCATGACCATAGGGGACAACGTCGATGGGGTCGGTGGCTCCCAAAGCTTGCACCGGGAAGACATGCAGCACCAGCAGCGGGCCGGCCGCGATCGGGACAGGTGCCTGCCCTGTCAGGAGCAAGCCCAGCCGGTCCGACCGAAAGTCACGAAGCCGCTGGGCCTGCGCTTCGGTGCGCAAGAAGAAGCCGCGGATCTCTGGGACGTCAATCGGGCGCTTCTTCAGCCCTTCCCGGATGTAGAAGTCCAGCTTGAGCCGGGTTCGATGAGGCCTGGCCACGCTCTGAGGGACGCGCACGATGATCGCGATGCCCGTCTCATCCCCTTGCTCGATCGCTACCGCAAGCACCTGCACGCCGGGTACGCGGGGTTCGAGTCCACTCGAGATGATGTCCTGCATCCGACGGATGTCGGCGTCGACGTTCGAGCCAGGCTGCGGGCACAACGCGGCCGCGACACCGTCCTGCTCGTCGATGCCAAAGATGATGTCGCCACCGCCGGAGTTCGCAAATGCGCAAACGTCGGCTGCGAGCTCCTGCTTCGCGCCGTCGCCCCACGTCTTTGGCACATCACGCTTGAAGTCAAGATGCTGACCCTCTGACGTGCGGTCGGTGATGAGGCGCTCCAAATCGGCCTGGGCGACGGTGAGCAGGTTGGTTGGCAGCATGGTGCCGCCATTCTCACTTCTGGCGCACGACGCCCCCTCACAGTGGCATTCCATACCGCGAGCGGCCAGGAATGGCGAAGAACCGGTCAGCTCCGAGGAGCCAGCGCCGTATTGTCCACCTCAGCCCGCGGCTCGGCAACGCGCTGTCGGTCGCCGCCACCTTGCTGGGCCGAGGCCTCGCTCAGCGCAGCGGCTGAATGCTCCCGGGGCGCGAATCTTGGCTTAACCACGTCCTTCGCGCGAATGGCGTCGACCATGGTCCAAATCCGGGCCAGCTCGGCATCCGCGGCCGCGTGCATGTCGATGCGCTGCACCAAGGCGAGCGCCGCCAGGGTGGTCATCACGCCGCCCACTTCCTGAGCTTTGTGACCACTGGGTCGGGAATAGACCCAGTCGACGAGCTGATGAGCGACGCTTGCTGTGCACCCGCAGGACTGCACGAGCTCCAAGGATTCCTCGAGAAAGCGCTGGTTGCGCACTTCCTCGTCACCTGCTTTGACCGGTCCAAAGCACGCAAGCAACCAGGGCTCTACACGCGTCTGCAACGGCAGTGCGTCCTCAGCCGCCTCCGCCCGGACCTGGCGCAATTGCTCGGCGGTGTATCCGTAGACCAGGTACGGTGCTTCGGGCGGCCGGTCGGCATGCAGCGTGCGCAGCAGTTTCGGCGGCGGCAGGTCCTGGTTGTCATCCATGATCGACGACCTCGAGCGGTACCGTCAGAGCCACAAACACGGACGGCCCGTCTGCTGAGCGGACCTCATGAACAGCGTAATCGTCGAACACGAACCAATCGCCTGCTGCTGGTACATGCCTGGCCCTCCCCTGCTTGAAGAGCAGGCCGTCGTTGTGGAGCACATAGCAGAGTGTCGGCCCGCTCACGCGGTCTACGTGCTCGTCAACGCCGAGGGTGATGATCAGATCCTGCGACGCCTTGCGGGTGGATCGCTTGAATCCCAACGCCATCAGCGACTCCGTCGGCCACCAGGCCTTGAGCGCCGGCGCCCATGAGGGGACCAGCTCGACAGCGACGTCGTCGCCGTTGAAGTCATTTTTCGATTCCGCTTCCCAATAATCCTTGGCGCACTGCGCCGCGGCCGCGGCCACTCCGGAATCCACGGGGATGCGCCCGCGAAGCTCGCCGAACGCGAAGCGCGGAGCCTTAGATTTGGCACGAGGGCGGGCGATTGTTGCGGATGATTTCATGTTTGGGCTAAGACGTTGAGGCGTTGGGCGACACGGCTACGTGTGAGAGCAATTCTCCAGCGACTTCGCAGCGCATCCAAATCGGCGGCGTTTCGCTTCTCCACTCAAGTCGCTGCACAGCGCCGATCTCCCTAACTCGGCAGGACCGGCGTGAGGAGCTTGGCGACTGGCCAGTAAGGCTTGCCTTTGACTAGCACCACGAAGCTCACGTGGTCGCGATGCCTGCCCACGCCCGAGTCCTTGTACAGACGGAGGAAGCGGTTTCGATCGGGGTAGTCGTTAGCAGGAACCACTTGCGCAATCACACCCACCTTGGTCTTGCTGCTGCCGCCCGCCTGGCTCGTCCATTGAACTTCCGTTCCGATCTTGAAATCCATTGCGGTGCCCTCTGTGCAGTTGGTTTGATTGAAGGTCAAATCGCGGCAGGCTTCACGGGTTCGGACAGCGCGCGAAAAGCATTTTCCAATGCGGCGCGCGCAGCGGGAACGCGGCGGTCTTCGCTAGAGAAGGCGAGGCCTTCCAGTTGCGCGAGCGCCGCCGTAATCCAGGTGCGGGCCGCCCCAACAGCCGTTGGCTCAACCGCACCGCCCTGCGCCTTGGTCGCCTGCGCTTCATACGCAGTTTTGGCGGCCTGGAGTTCCGGATGCAGTTGGAGGAAATCGGATTCAGGGTCAACGATCTTGTTTGCTGGGTACATCACGCCGTAGCACATGCCCCCGATGACGCGGCCTGGCCAGCCTGGTGACGCGTCGAGCGTTCCGTGGACCAGGTCGTAGAACTGTCGCAGATGCTTCGTATCGTCAGGATCGAAAGATGATGGGGCGTCCTCTTCGTCTTCGCGCGCTGGATACCACCCGCTCGCCACGCTCTGGAGGATCCCTAGGACGGTCCCCGCGGCGTCAATATCGCTAGGCTTTGGCTTGGCGATGTTCATGCCGCACCTGCACTGATCTGGCTCGAGCCGATGGGGGCTGTTGGCGCCGCAATGTGCTCGCCCGAGGTGGCGTGATCGGAGCATTTCTGCGTGGGCAACTCGTCGTCTTCGAATCGCTCGATACGGTTGACGGAGTCGCCCCGCTTGATGACTCGCGCAACGAGAGCCCCTGTCGACTTCTCGTGACCAGCGTCATCCCACGCCATCGCTGACACACAGCCGCAAGGCCGGGTGCCGACATACATGAATCCGAGGCTTTTCCGCTGCTTTTCAGGCATTTGCTGGTTCCTTCGTGTAAGTGACGCGGTAGCCTCGGCTCGAGCCTTCGACACTGTGCCGCTGGCCACAGTCGCAGGTATGGGTGAGGGTGTGGCCCATGCCACATTGACCGATTGCGTAGAGGCCGATCGCGTGCCTTGCTTTGCATCCGCCGCACAGAAACGTCGGCAGCCCGCTTCCTGGCACGCCGGGCTTGTTTGTCGGCTTTCTGACACGACAGGTCGACGGCGACAACTTCTGCTTCTTCTGGTTCATAGGCTGCATCAAACTGGCTCAGGGGGAAATTAGTTTTGCCTCGGGGGAAATTGGTTTTCCGCCTCAGCTCGAAAGGGAATTTAGTTTTTCCGTCTCAGCCTCAGGGGAAATTAGTTATTCCGTCGTGGCGAGCGCAAGGGCCTGGGCAGTCAAAGTTCTCCGCTTGCCGCGAAATACCTCGGGGGTAACGCGGCCGACATCACGACCCCGGTTCAAGGAACCTGCCACCAGGATCTTCCAGTTGGCACGCGTGTTGTCCACCACGGGCCCGGTCTGGTCGTAGAGCCGGTGGCCCGCCTTGTAGTACGGCTCAGCGGAAAGGATGCTCTCGACGATGTGCAGTGGGACCGCTATGCAGTCCAGCCCGTCGTTCAGATCGACTGCTTCGCCAAAGCAGTAGCGTCCTGCATTCGGACCGACAACAGGGGTGTAACCGCGATCCATTCGGCCCCACCACTGCACGTGCTCGTGGTGCGAGTGGGTGTTCTTCAGGCTCGCGATGTAGTAGTTGCTCATGACTGTAGCGAATTGGTATTGTCGGCAGGGTTGGCGTGCTGCACTCCGCTCTCAGAGGCCCGCTTGCTAGCGCCAGGCTTCGCCCCATGGAGTGCACGCAGCGCATCCAACTGCGACATAAGCTCGGCGATCGCCACCGGATCGCATGCAACGATGAAGGCTGCATCACGCATGTACATCTGGCCACGCGTGGTCGGAACGTCACCTATTGGGTGTACGAACTCCGCTTGGTCGACCTCCGCACCGTCCGCGGCGCGGACATCGGCCTCCTCCTCATGCCAGTACGTGCCACGGCTTTGCGCCCACCATCGTCCTGGAGTGGGACCCGCCGCCAGCGCGGCTCGGATCGTGACTTCGGCGGCGGTAGGCGCCAAAACGGCGCCAAGGCATGCGAGATCGAAGTCCGCTCGGTCCTGGGCGGCCCCGTGTTCGCCAGATAGCTCTGCCAGCAATGCCGAGCGCACTCCGCCGAGAACCTCGGTCTCCGAGTCGGTTAATTTGCGGTTGAACGCGGCGCACGCACTGTCGTGGGCCGCCAGGAACCTGGCGACTGCCTGTTGCAAGGGGGTGGCACTCATGCGACGGCCACTGGTGTCGACGCCGCGTCATGGGCGCCGGCGCGCGCAGCGGCGAGAACCCGGAGCCAAGCAGTTAAACCGATTCCGTGGAACGAATGGTCGATTGCGCCGCGGCGGGCCTGCTCTTCCTCCCCCCGGGCCCAACGGTTCAATGCGTACTCGATCACCAGGTGGCGCTGCGTCTCGGTCTCGGGATATCCGCAGGCGACGAGCTCGCGCAGGCCCGCCTCCACATCGAGCCTGTCGACATTCACGCCCGGGGTCAGGCCCGCCCTCACGAGAGCTCTCCTGCGGCCGGAGTCCTGGTGCTGGTTGCCACAGGGACACGAAGCGCCGTGCCGGCATGGGCGAGCGCCCATGCAGCGCGGAAGCCATATGCGAATCCCATCGAGCGCATGCGCACGTCGGCGTAGCCGTTGCGCTGCAGCCAGGCGCGGTAGTGCGGGTCCGAATCCGGCAATGCGCGGGACAGAGGTGCCCCCTGCTCTGCACCCGCCGATTCGGCCAGGCACATGATCGGATCCCGCGGCAGCTGTTGGTCGAACGGCGAGCTGTGCGTCAGCGTCGTCACGCAAAGGCCATCTTCGGTCGCGACACGCGCGGTGCGGAACTGCATGCCAGCCAACGGCGCCGGGGCCGGCACGGGCTCGCGTTTGCGATCCAGGTAGGCGATCAGACGCTTGAGCATCGGCTCCGTGCCGAAGACCTCGATGGAGTCTTGGGTGTCGTCGTCCCAGGTCAGCGTTGTCACGAGCTTGTCCAGGCCTGGGCTACCCGTCGCCTCGGCCTTAACGCGCTTCCACCGCTCCGCGGCGGCCGCTTCCTTCCACGACGCGTGCCCGGCAGGCCCCTTCACCTCTTCCCGTAGCCGCTGGAGCTCCGCCCAGTGCGCCGCATCCATGGGCTGGTGCTGGCCAGCACCGCCCGAGCCGCCCGCAGCGCTCTCCGACACGACGGCAGCCTGTAAGGCAGGCGACGCGATCGTCCGAAGATCGGTCACGGTGAGCGCAACCTCGCCTCCATGGGCGGCGAGCGTCTGAATCGCCTCAGGGTTCGCCCCCCGCTGGTGGGCGTACTGGTCGAGGAACGCGACGACCCGTGCCTGCGCCGCGTCAGTGGCACTTTCCACAACCGCCGTTCCCCAGTGCACGACGCAGAATTCCTCCACTGCCTCCTGATCGGTCTTGCAACGCGGCTCCAGGTCGCGACTGATCTTGGCGACGTCCTCGTAGGACAGCCGCATGACGACAGCCTCGCTCCCCTTGCCGTAGGGCTCGACCCACTCGACGAACTCCCCTGGCTGCGGGAACCGGTGCCGAAGGGTGGTCAGCGGCGAATGCGTCGCGACGAGCTGGAGCGAGTGGGCCATGGAGTCGGTGTCCTGCAAGTGATTGGGCGCTTATGCGCACCAACCGATTTTCAGGCTGTTGAGGTGAAATGGCAAAATCGGCTTGTAAATCGACAGCGCGAATGCCGATTATCGAACGCCGGATCTGTCCTGCGAGTCAGACCGATGCTTCCGTCGTGCATTAGGACCTGAGTTGACCTTCCACGCGTACGCTGCGGCCGGCTACACACTCGGCACGCAAGGACTGGTGCGATTTTGTGCCCGACGCGGCTTTGGGCTCGCCCTCAGCGCCCTGTCAAAGCGGCGCCCTGCCACGCTGTTGGCGCCACTCTGGATCCCGTGACAGCGCCTCCAGCGCCTGCAGGCCGACGTCGTGCAGTCCATCCTCATCTTTCCGCCGGCGATACACGATCACCGGCGGCCAGCCGGCACCCAGCGTGCCGTCGCCCACCTTTGGCAGGTCGTTGGCCACCGGACTGTTCAGGATGAGCACCGTGTGCGCGCTGAGGGCCGGCACCAGGTGGACTGCAACTTCCCGCAGCCCACGGATGAAGCTCGGGCCAGCGGTGCGGTAGGGACAGAGGTTGAAGAAGGCCATCGACTCGATGGACTCATCGAGCTTCGACGAGATCTGGCCAAGAATGTGCTGCATGCCGTTGTAGGGCATCTGCATCAGGAAGCTGTGACTGATCGACCGCATTGCAGCCTCGGCATCCTCCGCAGCTGGCAGCGCTAGCAGCTGGTCTTCGAGGTGCGAGTCCAGCGCCTGGTCGCGCTTAGGCGCGCGGCGCTGTCGACGTGCCTGTCCTGGCTCATGCGGCTTGATCGCGCCACCTGGATCCTTCCCGATCACGACCGTACCGCCGTTATACGACGGACCAATCCAGCCGACGAACGGGACGAGTGTCGAGCGGCTGGGGGGCGGGAGCCGGTCCGCCTTCGCCACAAAGCGCTCACGAGGAATACGTGAAGCAGCCTGCATGGCCCGGGCCGCGATGGAGTAGTCGAATGGCATGTCCCCGAGCTTACGCAATGAGGACGCGACTCAGCGTGGACCGGCCGCTCAGAAGCTTCTGCGACGCGGCCTCCACCGTCTGCCAGCACCAGCGACTTAGCTGCTATTCAACCGGCAATCCGAGAGCGAGGGGACGTTCCGCCGCAGGATAGACCTCGGCCGGCGCTTCGGGCCACTCGCGGCGGCACGCCTCGAAATTGCCCTCGTTCCAGGCACGCAGGAACTCCATCGGCTCCCCTGCCGTCAGCAGAAAAGCGCACAGGGCACGCCACGTAGTGATCTCAGCGGTCTGCAAAGCAACCAGTTCGGAGAGGGTGTCGAGTTCGGTTTTCATGGTGTGTTAGCGGGGAGGGGTTGAATCGCAAGGTGCGAACATGAACGGATCATCAGAATTCCTGGCCAGCTGCCACGCTCGCCGCTCTCGCGAGCACGGCCCCAGGTCCGCCAGAACGTGCGTCGAAGAACGCACGGACTTCAGCCCGATGAAAGATGACCCTCTGGTCCGCGTTAAGCAGCGGTCGGAGGTATTCGTTGGCAAAAAGCGCGCCCGCGAGACGAACCTGGCTCAGCCAATGGAGATTCCAGGCCGCTTCCATGTGCTCGAGCGGGTATCCGAAGTCATGCATCGCCGCGAGTACTGCCAGCTCGGCGCTGTGCTCGCAGGCCTGTTGCAACCTCGTCGGCACGCGCTGGACTGGGAGGTTGCACAGCAGCGCCGGCGTATTCCACGAACGAGTGAACGCCACCATCTCCGACGGGAAGCCCTCGACGCACCGCAGCCCAGGGGGCAACGCGCGCATCGTCTTCTCGCTCCGGTCCTCACTCCAGACCCGCAACAAGGGTGTCGCGGTCATGGCTGTACCGTTCCGCTGAGGACGGTGCGAGGCGCGTCGATCGCTCGAATGGCCTCGTCGATGTCTTCCAGCAGACGCTGGGTATCCCGGTTTCGGCGAACGTACCTGGCGATTCGTGCCGAGTGCTCTTGCTTCGTTTCCTCGCGCTTGCGGCCCTCAGCTTCATTGAAACGAAGCCGCTCGTCGTTGACGTAGTCGCGTGCGGCGCGGACCAAGCCGAGCAGGCGGCCGTAGGGTACGGGCCCCGCGTGTGCGTCCTTGGACTCATCGATCGAGTCGAGTGAGGCACTGACGCGCTTGGCGAGCGCGACCTGGGCTTCCGAGAGGCGTTCGTGGGCGTCCATCGCCAACATCGTCCGGATGGGCTGTCCGACTGACGAGGACCCACCCTGGTGATGCCAAAGCGCGAAGGTCAGCGCCGCGCGAACATCCTGCGGAAGGCGGGCAGGCTCAACGTCGCGGATGGCTGTCGGAGTCGCTGCAGCCGGCCGCTCGGCAGCAGGCAGGCAGTCTGCGAACTCGGGTCGCTCGCGCAGTTGCGCGGCCAGGACGTCCGCGGTGAGTCCGATGCGCTCCGCTTCGGCGAACCACTCATCGAGCGACATCCGCGCCGGAGCCTGTACGACGGGGGGCAGGCACGCAAGGATGCGGTCGAGTGCCATGCTCGCGGGAGAATCGGTATCGACCAGGGCTCGCAGCGCGTCGACGTCGCGGCCCATTGGGGCCGTCACAGCACCGACGGAGGGCTGTCCCGATGCGGCCGCGAGCTGGCCGTCAGCGGCGGATCGGGCGATGACGTACTCGAGGCCGGTGATGGCTGCGTCGACCGTGTACCGCTCGTTCAAATCCTGCATGCCCGCGGATTTGCAGTTTCGAAGCACTTGAAGGACGTATCGGAGGTCCAGAACGTGGTGCTGGTCGACGATGCTGCTGGCCTCAGGTGGGTGACCCAAGAAGTACTCGACGCAGGCGCAAAACTCCGCTTCCGGCGTGCCTGCCCGGCGCTCGATGTAGCTGACCGACTCCAGAAGCAATGCGGCGACCATGTTGGCAGCCTGATCCGCCAGTGTCTGAGCGAGCTCGCCTTGCTCCCTCGAATGCCCCGGCGGTAGCGCTAGAAGTGCAAGCTTGCAGAAGAAGTGATCAGAGAGCCGCGAGTAGGGGGAGCCGCCGGCTACAGCCTCTTTTTGGGTTTTCGACGATGCGGTCAATGCGGTGGGCACTTTGATAGTCCTATTCGGCGAGCTGCAGATATGATCGCCTATTTTCGCTTACGGCCCGCCGATTATCTAAATCGGCAGGCTCCAGCCGCGTGCTTTTCTGCCGGTTCGGCGACCAGCCGGCGAGCAGCACCCTCGGTCTGCGACGCCAGACCCACCCCGGCGTGGAGTGTCGACGCTGATTCACCGCTGAGGAGATGACTCTAGCGGGCATGCGGGCAGCATCGCGGCGTCGGATCACAGCGATGGGCCCGACAATCACGGCTTCATGGCCTCCCCCACCCCCACCCTCCGCGTCGCGCCAAGCGGCATCCACGGCCTTGGCGCTTTCGTCGCCACCGATCTCCCCGCTGGCGCGCTCGTGGGCACCTACGACGGCCGGCGGTTCACGCCCGAGCAGCTTTTGGAAAAAGACTGGGATCACCAGGTGACCTACCTGTTCTCGATGTCGAACGGCAACACGATCGATGGCGGAAGGGGCGGGAATGCTACGCGCCACATCAACCACTCATGCTTACCGAACTGCGAGGCAGCGGAGGAGTTCGGAGCCCGCGGGCGTTTGGTGGTGCGGATTTACACGCTGGTACCGCTGCGCGCCGGCGACGAGGCCTTCCTGGACTACGGGCTGATCATCGACGAGAACGACTCCCCTGCGGACTATCCCTGCTATTGCGGGGCACCTGGCTGCCGCGGAACGATGGTGGCCACGGCACCGCCCGCCGCAGAGGATGCCGGCGGCCCAGCCTAGTCCGGCGTCGCAGCACGCCGCGGTAACAGCGGGACTGGCGCCGCGGCGCTGGCAACACGGGAGCCGGCCGCATCGCAGTCAGCACTATCATCCGTGCCGTGCTCACCGCCACCCGTCAGCATGACCAACGAAAGGTCCTCGCCCGCGACTCGGAGCGCATCGAGGCGCCGTTCATGTGCCCCGCCTGTGCCCGCGAGATGGTTCTGCGCAAGGGGCAGATCCGGGTTCATCATTTCGCACACGCTGCCGCTACCGTTTGCCGACTTGGTGCCGGCGAGACGCAAGAGCACCTCGAGATCAAGCAAGCGATCTTCGATGGGCTTCGCGACCAGCCGACTGTGCACGGGCTGGAGCTGGAGAAGTGGCTGGGTGATTCGATCGCCGACGTCTATGCGGTCATTTCCGGCATCCGCGTGGCAATCGAAGTGCAGCGCAGCGTGCTGGGCATCGATCAGATCGTCCATCGCACGTCGAACTACCACCGCATGGGAATCGCAGTCCTGTGGGTCGCACTGCCCAGCGGGGACTTGGCCTTCGACCGCTACTCACCCTCGGCCTGGGAGCGCTGGTGTCATGCGGCTTACTTCGGGCGCGTCTACTACTGGCACGGCGGGCAGACTGTCAGGCCTGTGCACTTCGGCCCCGTGGCCTTGCACGTCCCGCAGCAGTCCTGGCGCCAGTACGGCCAGGAGCACTCGGCCGGTGGCTATGACAAACGCTCAAAACGGTGGGTGAAGCCGCAGCCGGGCATTCCGATGCTGTTGTCGCATCACTTCCGCGGCCAGTCCAGGGATCGCTGGAACGGCGGGAAGCTGCAGATCCCTCAGTGCACACTGTTCGTCGACAGGCAGCCAGTTTGGTGGCTGTAGCACTCTGCGCGGCTGCCGGCCGCGCTGGAGCATCCGTCAGCTCAGGTGTTTGCCCACCAGGCCGCTCATCTCGAACATCGTGACCTCATCCTTGCCCATGACAGCCTTCAACTTGTCGTCGCACAGGATGTTCCGCTTGTTCTGCGGATTTTGGAGGTTGTTGGACTTGATGTATTCCCAGAGGAGCTTCGTCACCTCGGTGCGCGGTTGCGGGGTCGACCCGATAACGGCGGCGAGCTCGGTGCTTGGCGTAAGGGCTCGGTTGAAGGCGCTCGGCTTCTTGGCAACAGTCATGGTCTCTTTCAAACCGGGAATTTTACCGCTCGCCCAATGACAGCCCAGAGGCTCACCGTGACGTGCTCTTGACACCCAAGGCCTTCAGCGCAGCCGCCAGCGGTTGGCGGGTCGTCCAGTAGTCCCCCCATGGGTCAACCGTTTGGAACGACAGATGCTCGCGCGCGGTTGCGATGTTCCATTGAGCCCCGCTCTTGAGCCCAGACAGCTCCTCCCAACTCACCGGCATCGAGACGCCCAACCCAGGCCGCGCCCGGGCTGTAAACGCCGCGGCGGTCGTAGCGCTTTGGCCGTTTCGGAGGTAGTCGATGAAAAGCTTCCCGAGGCGATTCGCCGGCCCGCTCTTCGCAACGAATCGGCTTGGAATGGTCTTGGCCATGTGTCGCACCACCGCCTCGGAGAAGGCCTTCACTGTGCCGTAGTCATACCGGGGCGCCAGCGGCACCACCACATGGAGCCCCTTACCTCCGCTGGTTTTCAGCCAGGCCTTGAGTCCGAGCTGCTCCAGCATGACCCGCACCAGCGTGGCCGCCTCCTGAACGTGTTCCCAGGTCGTTCCCTCGCCCGGGTCCAAGTCGAAGATCACACGGTCGGGCTTGTCGATCGCCTTCACCGTCGAATTCCAGGTGTGGAACTCGATGACGTTCATCTGAGCAGCACCAGCGAGCGCCGCGACCGAACCCACCTCCAGCAAGGCGTCATGACCCGGCCAAAGGTTCGCAGCTAGCTCGCGCACACCGGGCATGGAGGTTTTCTCGGCGTGCTTCTGGAAGAACAGTTGCCCAGCCACGCCGGTGGGCCCGCGCACCAGGGAACATGGACGACCTTTGAGGTGCGGCAGGATCCATTCGGCGACCGATTCGTAGTAGCGGGCCAAGTCGAGCTTCGTGAGCCCGGTCGACGGGTCGATGACGCGGTCGGCGTTTGTGACCTTGATGGCAGAACGAGGTCCGGCAGGCCGCACCGAGGCTCCGTCCACGACCGTCTTTGCACTCTCGCGTTGAATCGCGGCCGCCGGCTTGTCATCACGCAGACTGACGAAGGACGCGTGTCGAATCTGTCCGTCGGGGGTCCACTCTTGAAACTCAACCTCAGCGACCAGAAGCGGCTGCACCCAGCGCTCAGCACCAGCTGCTCTCTTGGACCAGCGGCTTTTCTTCGCCGTTCCAGCGCCGAAAGGCGAAGCCGACGTTTCAAGCGGTGTCAGCTTGGCCATCAAAGCTGAGGCCGCGGCGCCGCTCCACCCTGTACCCACGGTGCCCGCGGAGACTAGACCTCCACCGGCCTCGTGAACCCCCAAAAGCAACCCGCCCACTGCGTTTCGGTTGTCGCTGCGCACCGTGAAGCCGCAGACCACGAACTCCTGGCGCTGCTTGCACTTGAGCTTCAACCAGGTCTCCGATCGCCGAGAGACGTAGGGAGCGTCCGCACGCTTGGCAATCAAGCCCTCCAGCTGCATCCGACAGGCCGACGCGAGGATGGATGCGGGGTCGGCATCAAAGTCCGCGCTGTACCGCAGGAGGTCGCTCTGATGTTCGTCGAAGTAGGCCTTGAGCAACTGCCGGCGGGCACGAAGCTCGACCTCGCGAAGGTCGTAGCCCTCGAAGTACGGGAGATCGAACACGAAGAAGACGACGCCCTGCCCTGTTGTTCTTCGATCGAACGCGTTTTGCAGCGCATTGAAGTCCGGTCGACCGTCGGCATCCAGCACCACGACCTCACCATCCAACCAGGCGCTGCCGACCTCGAGTGCACCCAGTGCTTTGACCAGGCCTGGCATCTTGGCCGACCAGTCATGGCCATTGCGCGTAAACATCGCCACTTGGCCGTGATCTATGCGCGCCATCATTCGATATCCATCGAATTTTATTTCGTAGGTCCAGTCGCCGCTGGTGGGCGCGCCGGCGGCGAGTGTTGCCAATTGAGGCCCTAGCCGCGCTGGCAGTGGCGCCCTTTTCGCCCCGGGGGTGACCTCCCCCTTCCCGCGCGAACGAGAGCTTGCGGGGTGCAATTTCGACGTCGCAGCAGTTGCTGATGGCGCAGACTTTCGGAGCGGCTTGGATATAACGCTGTCAGGGAAAGCGGTCACGACGTCGAACTCAGCACGCGTCCGGACAAAGGCGTCGCGCTTCTTGAAGAGGATCCAAGGCTCCTGCTTCTCGCCTGGCTTCGCGATTTTCACGAGCTCCCAAAGACCAGAGAGCTTCTGGCCGTGCAAGGTGAACAGGAGCTTTCCCTTGGCCAGGCCTACTCGTGGGTCACCTACCGGTACCCAGGTGCCCTGATCCCAGACGATCACCGTTCCGGCACCGTACTGCTTCGGCGGAATCGTTCCCTCGAATGTCGCGTATGAGAGCGGGTGGTCCTCGACGTGAATGGCCATCCTCTTGTCGGCCGGGTCGAAGCTTGGCCCTTTCGGCAGTGCCCAAGAGACCAACACGCCGTCTAGCTCAAGCCTGAAGTCATAGTGCAGGCGGCTCGCCGCGTGCTTCTGAATAACGAACGAGAGCGTTTCCCCTGGCGCGGCACGCTCGCCCCGAGGTTCAGACGTGATCTCGAAGTCACGTTTTGCCCAGTAGCGTGCGAGTGGATCGGTCGAGGTGTGGGGCATTTCTGAAGCGTACGGGCGCCGCACGAAACGACGGCCGGTGAAATTCGCCGGCCGTCGTCAGCCGCCCGCGCGGGGATCAAACCAGCTCCGCGCACTCGGACGGGGCTTTGGCCGACAGCAGCCCCCTGCAGATGGCAGCAAACTGAGTTCACCCTGCAGGCTTTTGTTTTCCTCCTCCCTGCTGCAGGGACTCGGCTCGCTTTGGCGGGCCTTTTTTTGGCTCAGTTCTTTGCCTTTCCCGGCGCGGTTCGCGCTTCAGGCGTTCAGCGGCCGCTCGGAAGAAGCCCCACACCGCCATCGTGATGTGCGGCGTCGACGTCCGAGAGCAACGAATGCGCACGTACGCGAGCTCGCCACGCGACCATCACGTCGACGACGCCGTCGATCCGAGCTCGCAATGCAGCATCCGCATCGACCGCGCGTGCACGTGCGAACTCGACAAGTTCGTTCAGCTCGTCCGAGTCGGGTGGCTGGCCACCGAGGTGCGGCGCCACGCCAGCGCCAGCGGCCAGAAGATGAGCGACGAGGTCGGAACTCCCTTCACGGACTGCGAGGTGGAGCAAAGTCAGGTCGTGCGAGGTATCGTTTTCGACGACCTGAACGTGCTGCCCGAGGTCTACCCCTAGGTCCCGCAGCGCATCGACGACGGAACATGCGACCGACGAGGACAACACGGAACCCTGTGCCAGTGCGTCGGCGAAAGTGTTCGTCGTCGGGACGGGCGGCTTCTTCCCTGGGAACACTTCCATCAGCACGGGCGCTCCCAACAAGGTGGCAGCGTCCGCGGGTGTCACTTCACCGGCGAGCAGCCAGGATATGACCTCGTGAAAGTGCCGGAGGGCGATCCGAACTTGCACGCCCGACGGTGGCCGAGGTGGTGGGAGGCGTACCTTGCCTGCGGTAGCGGCGCTGGTGCTGCAGGTGGGCAAATCTGGGGTTGTCATCGATACCTATCGGTGCCGCAGGATACGTCAGCCAGCTGAAGGGGGCATAGCGCGACCGCTCCTTGCGCGACGAAGAATCCGTTTAGTACAGTACAGCCAACATCCACATCGCACCCACCGGAGGGACGCCTGACTCACTGCTTTCGCGTGCCTGGTGCCGACACTGCCGCGCTCATAACGTCTTTCTGGGATCAGATCCGAAGGCAGGATCCGGCGATGCCGCCTCTGCCCGGAGACGGCTCCGGGGAGATAACCGGCGACAGCCTGGTCGTACGGTGGGGTCGCAGCGTCGAGGAGCCGTTTCTCGCCTGCGAAGTCATCGAACTCGTCACGGGTTGCGTATGGGAGGTCGGCATCGCCGATGCTGGCTATGGCGCTCCGCTGACGTTCTGGCGCCGCGTTGCTGGTGCTGGTGGTGATGACCCGCCGCTGTGCTGGCACACGGCCGTCTCAAGTGCGCATCCGATCGAAGAGCATGTGCCCCGAGTCGAGCCAACGTTTCTGAGCCTGCTCCAGGTGCTTGGGACCCCTAAGACGCTTGTGGTTTCAGGTGGCGATCGCAATGGGCGTGCGCTTCAGGAGGAGGAGACCCGTTATTGGCGTGATCTCGCACGTTCGCAGGCGCGTGCGCATCGCGCTGAGCGCGCGGCCATCAAGGCGCGGCTGCAGGCGGTCCGGACTCCGTCTGGAGGCGATCCAGCCGGCAAGGAGTCTCAGCCCGAGCGGAACTGGCAGTACTCCGATCTGGAGGAGTGGGCGGCTGTGAACAGCGATCGAATCGTTGTCCTGCCACGCGCATTGGCTGGAGGGAAAAAAGCCGACTATCACCAGCCGGCCCACGTGTTCGGTGGCCTCGAAATTCTGGCGGACGCCTATCCCGCCCTACGGAGCAATGCGATCACGAACGACGAGTTCAAGAAGCGGTGTGACGAATTTGGCCTGGACCTTTCGCGCTCCGTCGACCGCTCGATTGCCGGCTCCGCAGGTGATGAGTATTTCGTGCGGTGGAAAGGCAGGCGCGTCTTCCTCGGTCACCATTTGCGTCGAGGTACATCGCGCGAGCCCCGTTTCTCCTTAAGGATCTACTTTGCATGGGACGAGGAGGATGAAGTCGTCATCGTTGGCTGGCTGCCATCCCACCTGACCGCGAGCATGAGCTGATATGAGCAAGAAGAACCCTAGAAAGGAGCAGGCACGGGCACGGCGGCTCAAACAAGAGCGCCTACGGTCCGAAGAGTACAAAAAGCGGCAGCGTGGCGCTGGGGCCGCCGTCTGGGACCTGCTGTACGGTAGTCCGACAGCCCGGTCGTTAGCCGATATCGCGAATAGCACTGCGAGGGCTCCAGCCGCTGATGCGCAATACAGCGAGATGATGCTCGCCACTGCATATGTAAGGACTGCTGCGGCCACCTACATGGATGCGACCGATCTCGCCATCAGCGATGGAGTGCGCTTTCCCAGTCCCCCAGGTGGGCTCATGTTCTTTCACTTGGAGGAGATGGAAGATGCGTCTTGTGAACCGTGCTCCTTTCTTGACTATGTTGACGGCTTGGACGAACTCGGTCTCGACTACTCCACCGTGGACTCGTTCCTCACCACAAACGAAGACGCCACCAGCGCTGCTTGGGTGGTTGGGCTTCACCTCGATTGCTCGCCGCTCATTTTTCTGGTGCTCTGTGGGACGCGCGACGGCGCGCGTTGCTGTTTTGCAGCGGGCAGCAAAGAGTGGTTGCGAATTCACGATCTCTCTCGGCTAACCCCCGTGCTTGCACAGTCGCTAGAGACATTGATGGAAGGCGGTGATTCGGAGGTCACAGCTTCAGCCGTGGTAAAGCTTGTAGGCGAGGGCATGAAACCGGAAGATCGGCACGCAATGAGCCCGCAGCAAGTGGTCAATCACGCGCGGGCAGGGTTTGCAACCGACGCCTTGGCGTTCGCGGAGCTGGTCGCAGGCGGGCAGCGCGAGGCCAGAAGATTGGTCGCTGTAGCTGACTCCGTCAGGGCCGAACTGCTCACCTCACAGCGAGCCTTGAGACGCGTAGAACAGGAGGCGCGAGATGCGAAGGGACGCCTCGCCCAACGTGACAAGGCGACCGCTACTGCGGCGCCCTCCTAGGGCAAACGTGCGGAGCAGACGTACCCTGCTCTATAACTGCAAGGAGAAGAAGCGATGAAACTACAAAAATGGTTAGTCCTGTCGGTACTGGTGAT
>LNAP01000265.1_pt1 | contig 83191 bp, 90 predicted proteins | sample 602601 | NCBI WGS metagenome assembly LNAP01 (sample SAMN02440304, study PRJNA202911) | soil metagenome | biome: Subtropical and temperate rainforests or woodlands; isolation source: soil samples (1 kg each in a 20% v/v slurry with milli Q water) were... ...
CAAGCATTTATCCAGAGCTAGCCACTGGATTTCGCTCAAGCAACTCGACCTTATAAACATCGGGAAGAATCTCCAGCGCAGAAAAAAGTCTCGCCAGTGGTGAGACTTTTTTCTGCGCTGGACTCGGATTCGCTTGGCACGGCAACCTCGGCCCTGCTCCTACGCAAGAAACCCACTCACGGCATTGAACCTGATAACTCCTCCTCCCCCGGCCCCACATTCAACGCATAAAACTCATGCAACTTAGCCTGCAGCAACTGCTTATCCGGCAACCTCGTCTGGTATTCAGCGATCAGCGCCGGGGATAGCGATCTGTTAAGCGCGTACTCAACCACTTCGTCTTCTTTACTGGCGCATAGCAATACGCCAATGGCGGGGTTTTCGTGGGGTTTGCGGGCGTCGCGGTCGAGGGCTTCCAGGTAGAAGTTGAGTTTGCCGAGGTACTCGGGTTCGAAGCGGCCGACTTTGAGTTCTATGGCCACCAGGCAGTTAAGGCCGCGGTGGAAGAACAGCAGGTCCAGGGCGAAGTCACGGCTGCCAACTTGCAGCGGGTATTTGGAGCCGACGAAGCAGAAGTCGCGGCCGAGTTCGCTGAGGAAATCTTTGAGGCGTGTGAGCAGCCCCTGGTGGATGTCAGCCTCATCATGCCCGCCCGGTAGGCCTAAAAATTCGACCACATAGGCGTCACGGAACACCTCCAGCGCCGAGGGATGAGTTTGTGACACCACTGGTGTCACTTTTACCGGGCTCAACACGCTGCGTTCGAACAACGCTGCTTTGAACTGACGCTCTAACTCGCGCTTTGACCATTGCTCCTGTATCGCCATGCGCAGGTAGAACTCACGTTCTTCCGGGCGTTTGCTTTGGCCGAGAACGACCACGTTGTGGCTCCAGGACAATTGTCGCGCCAGTGGCGCGACTTTCTCTTGATCGCGATAAACCTCATAGAACTGGCGCATGCGAAATAGATTGCTGCGGGTAAAACCGCGTAGCCCCGGCTGGGTCAGCGCCAAATGTTCAGCCAACTGCGCGACCACGGAATCTCCCCACTCAGCACGTTCCAGCTTGCGGCTGATGTACGCCCCGACTTGCCAATACAGCTCAATCAGTCGTGTATTCACCGCCTGCACGGCCTGCTTTCGAGCGCTGTGGATAAGCGCTAGCACTTCATCGAATCGCTCGTCCGTTGAATCAGGTGTTGCGGTTGGCTCACTCATGCCTATAGCCCTCGGCCGTTTAATTGGGCGAAAGCCTAACCGCTCAAATTTGCTGGTCTGGCAATCCAGAGCCTCTACGTTTATCGCTGCGGGGGTTGAGGTGGCGGAAATTGGCTTTCTACGAACATTCAAAACCCGTTCGCCATGCCACTTAACGAAGGTTCGGGTAGCTACACAGAAAGCTCTTACCAGCCATATCGACATACGCCCGGGTCGCCCCCATGGGCAATCGCGTTCAACCGCAAAAAGCCTCACTCCACACAGTCATCTGAGTATTGCCGTTACACCCACCCTGCCCAAAAATAATGCCGCGCTCTCTCCTGAGCCCCATTGCAGTGCACTGTCACCGCGCCACGTCAGCGTTGCGCTGCTTAACGGCGGCCCATTAGTCACCTGGCACACTTCTTCCATACGCTTTGCCATCCACACAAGCAGGGCGTGTCCCGTTAAGTCTTGTGCACAACACATGCGCTCAGCGCCAGGTAATGAAGCCTGATCCACCAGTTCGCTGGTTGATCAGGTTTTTTTTTGGAATGAATAAATGCGCCGCACCGTTGATATCGGCTTTCTGTTTTCCACCGATGGCACGTACCGCCATATGGGCCGTAATGGCTTGCTCGGGGCGCAGCACGCGCTGGCTGAGGTGAATGCCAGCGAGGTGTTCGATTTCACCTTGCGCGCGACCCATGTCGATCCGCAGGGGCATTTGCAGGGGTATGGCGAGGGGGCGACGCAGCTGATTGATAAGGGTGTGCGGCATATTTTTGGGACGACAACCTCGGCCAGTCGCAAGGAGATCATTCCCGACCTTGAGCAGCACGCCAGTACGCTGTGGTACGCCTGCCCTTATGAGGGGTTTGAGAGCAGCGAGAACGTGCTGTATTTCGGCGGCTGCCCGAACCAGACGCTTATCCCGTTGCTGCGTTATGCCTTGGCCACCTTTGGCAAGCGCGCGCTGTTGGTGGGGTCGAATTACGTGTGGGGTTGGGAGAGCAATCGCATTGCTCGCGAGGTCATCACGCTGGCGGGCGGTGAGGTGCTTAAGGAGAAGTACATGCACCTGGGCGCCACGCACGTGGCTGAGCTGGTGCAGGCGGTGGTCGGTGAGCCGCCGGCGTTTATTTTGAATAACTTGGTCGGCGATTCGTCGTACGCCTTTCTTCATCAGTTGGATGCGGCCTGCCTGGCGGCGGGGCTGCAGTTGCCGGTGCTCAGTAGCAACCTTACCGAGGCGGAGCTGAGCGAGATTGGTAGCTTGTCGAGTTTGCGCTTGCTGTCGTGCGGGCCGTTTTTCGAGGCGGCTGATCTGGCGTTTTGTCAGCAGCAGACGGCGCGCCATGGCCAGCATGTTTATTCGCACTTTTATGCCGGCTCTTACAGTGCGGTGCAGCTATTTGCGCAGGCTTTGCAGCACTGTGGAAGCGATGACTCGGCGGCCATCTGCGGCTACCTGCACCAGCATCCACAGCCGAGCGTGCTGGGTGAGTTGCGTATTTCGCCGCGCAATAACCACAGCAGCCTGGCCTGCCATATCGCCGAGTTGCAGCAGGGGCGCTTTGTGATTCTGCATAGCGAGCCGCAAGCAGTGCCGGCAGACCCGTATATGACCGCCACCGACCTCACCGAATTTCGCCAGTTAAGTGCGCCCACGCCGCGCTTGAGGATCGTTAAATGAGCCCGTTCAACCGCCCCGATTTTGAAAACGGCACCTTGCTGTTGGTCGACTGCGAAGCGCGCACCCTGAGCAGTTTGGAAAAGAGCCTGCAGCGCTTGGGCATCAAGGCCCAGCCGTTGCTGGAAGACGCCCCGCACGATCTGCACGGCTGCTTTGCGGCCATTGTCGAGCTGGAGCATTTCGCCAGTCCGCACACGCTGCTCAAGCTGAATCAGGCCAATGTGCCGGTGGTGGCGTTAACGCCCCACGAAACGCTGTCGCAGATCCAGCGCGCTATCGAGTTGGGCGCCACGGCGATGCTTAATCGGCCGATCACCCAGGGCTCGGTGTACACCACGCTGATGATGGCGATCGGGCTGCGTGAGCGCTTGGACCGTGATGCGCAGACCATCGACAACCTGCAACAACGCCTGGCTAACCGTCCGCAGCTGGCCATGGCGCTCGCGCGGCTAATGGTTGAGCACAATCTGGATGAAAGCGCGGCCTATGAGCGCTTGCGCGAGCTGTCGATGCGCCTGAACCGCAGCATCGATGAGCTGTGTGCCGATTTGGCGGCGGACCATACGCAGCAGCATGGCGGGCGTTTATGAGTACTACGCGTGCCCTATTGCGCCGCCCTACGGTAGCCGTCTCGCTGCTGTATATCGTGCTGGTGGTGGTGCTGGCGTTGTTTGCGCCGTGGCTAAGCCCGTTCGATCCGTCGGAGCAATTTATTGAGGGGCTGTCGATGGAAGGCGCGCCACTGGCGCCAGGCGACAGCTATTGGCTGGGCACCGATTTGCTTGGCCGCGACTTGCTCTCTCGGTTGATTTACGGCGCCCGCACCTCGCTGTTTATCGGTTTGGTCGCCAATGGCATGGCGGTGCTGATTGGCACGCTGGTGGGCTTGAGCGCGGGCTTTGTGCGCGGCTGGTTGGGCAGTGTGTTGATGCGCTTTACCGACCTGATGATGGCTTTCCCCGCCCTGCTGCTGGCTATCGCCTTGTCGGCGATTTTCCAACCCAGTGTATGGATCGTTGCCTTGGTGATTGCCATGGTCAATTGGGTGCAGGTGGCGCGGGTGATTTACGCCGAAACCATCGCCCTGAGCGCGCGGGATTTTGTCGCGGTAGAGCGCACCCTCGGTGCCAGTTCGCTGCGCATTTTGTTCTCGCACCTGTTGCCGCATTTGCTGCCGACCATTTTGGTGTGGGCCACCTTGGGGATTTCAACCACCGTGCTGCTGGAGGCGACCTTGTCGTACCTGGGCGTCGGTGTGCAGCCGCCTACGCCGAGCTGGGGCAATATCATTTTCGAAAGCCAGACCTATTTCACCTCAGCACCGTGGTTGGTGTTTATTCCGGGGGCGGCGATTATTTTGCTGTCGCTGGCGTTCAATCTGGTTGGCGACGCGCTGCGCGATGAGCTCGACCCCACGCTCCAGGGGAGAAGCTAAATGCTCACGTTTATTGGCCGGCGCATCGGTTACTCGCTGCTGATTTTGCTCGGCGTCAGCCTGATCACTTACCTGCTGCTATTTATGCTGCCCGCCGACCCGGCGCGGCAGATTGCCGGGCGCAGCGCCACGCCAGAAGTGGTGGCCGGCATTCGCGCGCAGTTGGGGCTGGACCTGCCCTTCTACCAGCAATACGCGCACTACCTGGGCAACCTGCTGCAAGGCGATTTGGGCCGCTCGTATATCCAACGCAGCGAAGTGACCGAGTTGCTCGGTTCGCGCTTGCAGCCGTCGTTGGAGTTGATGGCGGCGGGCATCGGTTTTGAATTGCTCATTGGCATAACCCTTGGCGTGATCGCGGCACTGCGCCGTGGCGGTATTGCCGACCGCTTGCTCACGGCACTGTCTTTCGTTGGCGTGTCGGCCCCGCAATTTATCGCCGCCATGTTGTTTCTGTACTTCTTCGCCGTGCAGCTCGAATGGTTCCCCATGGGCGGCTACGGCGGCATCAAGCACCTGATGTTGCCGGCACTAACCCTCGGTTTGCTCGGCAGCGGTTGGTACTCGCGCATGGTCCGCTCTTCGATGATCGACGTGCTGCACCAAGACTTTATCCGCACCGCCCGCGCCAAAGGTTTAAGCCGTGCCCGCGTGGTGCTGCGCCATGTACTGCCCAACGCCATCGTGCCGATCATCCCCATGATCGGCATCGACATCGGCGTGTTTATGGGCGGGCTGGTGGTGGTCGAGTCGGTATTCGGCTGGCCCGGCATCGGCCAACTGGCCTGGCAGGCGATTCAGCAAGTGGACATTCCAGTGATCGTTGGCGTGACTACGGTTTCGGCGGTGGCGATTGTTCTTGGCAACCTGGTAGCCGACCTGGTTATTCCGCTGATCGACCCGCGTATCGACATCAAAAAACACTAAGCCAAACACCCAACACTGACTACCCAACATCCCCCAGCAAAGAGGCAGGAGCATGAAGCGCACAGCACTATCCCTGGTTATCGCCGCCACGCTGTTTACAGGCCCACTCATGGCCGATGAGCTGGTGGACGCCAACGCCAAAAACGGTGGCAGCATCGTGGTTACCTACCAGAACGATGTCGCCACCCTTGACCCCGCCATCGGCTACGACTGGCAGAACTGGTCAATGATCAAAAGCCTGTTCGACGGCCTGATGGACTACAAGCCCGGCACCACCGAGCTGGTCAAAGACCTGGCCGAGGACTACAGCATTTCTGCCGACGGCCTGGTGTACAGCTTCACCCTGAAAAAGGGCGTGAAGTTTCATAACGGCCGCGAGATGAAAGCCAGCGATGTGAAGTACTCGCTGGAGCGAACGGTCAACCCAAAAACCCAAAGCCCAGGCGCTGGTTTCTTCAGCTCGATTGCCGGCTATGAAGACGTTACCGGTGGCAAAAGCGAAACCTTAAACGGCGTGGAAGCTACCGACGACTACCACGTAAAAATCACCCTAAGCGCACCGAATGCGACCTTCTTGCACATCATGGCGATCAATTTCGCCTCGGTGGTTCCGAAAGAGGAAGTGGAGAAATGGGGCGCCGATTTCGGCAAGCACCCGGTCGGCACTGGCGCCTACAGCCTGGCGGAATGGAAGCTCGGTCAGCAGATCGTATTCAAGAAAAACCCGGCCTACTTCCGCGCCGGCCTTCCGCACCTGGACAGCATCACCTTTGAAGTCGGCCAAGACCCAATGGTCGCCCTGCTGCGCTTGGAAAAAGGCGAAGTGGACATTGCCGGTGACGGCGTACCGCCAGCCAAATTCCTGCAGTTCAAAAACGACCCGAAATTCAAAGAGCGCATGGTGGTTGGCGAACAACTGCATACCGGTTACCTGACGCTGAAAACCACCTTGCCGCCGTTCGATAACCTCAAGGTGCGCCAGGCCGTGAACATGGCCATCAGCAAAGACCGCATCGTGCGCATCATCAACGGCCGCGCCACCCCGGCCAACCAGCCGCTGCCACCGGCGATGCCCGGCTACGACAAGGCCTACAAGGGCTACGCCTATGACGTTGAAGGGGCGAAAAAACTGTTGGCCGAAGCCGGTTTTGCCAAGGGCTTCGACACCGAACTGTTTGTGATGAACACCGAGCCGCAGCCGCGTATTGCCCAGTCGATCCAACAAGACTTGGCCAAGGTCGGCATTCGCGCGCAGATCAAATCCCTGGCCCAGGCCAACGTGATCGCTGCTGGCAGTGCTAAAGACCAGGCACCCATGGTGTGGTCTGGCGGCATGGGCTGGATTGCCGACTTCCCCGATCCCTCCAACTTCTACGGCCCGATTCTGGGTTGCAGCGGCGCGGTAGATGGCGGCTGGAACTGGGCGCTGTACTGCAACAAAAAGCTCGACGCAGACGCCGCCAAGGCCGACGCCATGGCCAAGCCGGAACAGCAGGCCGAGCGCGTGGCGTTGTGGAGCAAGATCTTTACCGACGTGATGGCCGACGCGCCGTGGGTGCCGATCTTTAACGAGCAGCGCTTCACCGTACGTTCGCAGCGGATGGCCGGCGGCAACGATCTGTACGTAGATCCGGTTCATGTGCCGGTGAATTACGACCACATTTGGGTTAAGTAAATTTAAGCGTGGAAACCCAGCGCCCTTGCCGGGCGCTGGGTTAAGTGAGGATTTTTTATGTGTCAGAACTGCCTGGTTAAAACCATTCACAGCGTGCACAACCACTTTGGTTGGGACCGCAGCATTGAGCCGGTTATGCGCGTGGCGCCGGGTCAGATGCTGGAGTTTCAGTGCCTGGATTCGTCCAACGGCTACTTCACCCCGCAGTCGGTGGTCGGCGATGTGGCGACCATGTCGTTCGACCAGATCAACCCGGTGACCGGGCCGATCTTTGTCGAGGGCGCAGAACCCGGCGATATCCTGAAAATCACCATCGACAGCTTCAAGCCCAGCGGCTTTGGCTGGACAGCGAATATCCCTGGCTTTGGCCTGTTGGCCGACCAATTTAAAGACCCGGCCCTAGCGCTGTGGCAGTACGACAAAGACGCCCTGGCCCCGGCCGCGTTTGGCCAATTTGCCAGGGTGCCGCTCAAGCCGTTTGCCGGCACCATTGGCCTGGCGCCTGCCGAAGCCGGTCTGCATTCGGTGGTACCGCCACGGCGGGTGGGCGGCAACTTGGACATTCGTGACCTGGCCGCTGGCACCACGCTGTACTTGCCGGTGGAAGTGGCCGGCGCGCTGTTGTCGATTGGCGATACACATGCCGCGCAAGGCGACGGTGAGGTCGGCGGCACCGCGATCGAAAGCGCCATGGATGTCACGGTAAAGGTCGACCTGATCAAAGACACGCCGTTGGCCTTCCCGCGTTTCAGCACCCCTGGGCCGGTAACCCGTCACCTGGACAGCGCCGGCTACGAAGCCTTTACCGGCGTCGGCCCCGACCTGATGGAGGCGGCGCGCCAAGCCGTTAGCGGCGCCATCGACTGGCTATGCCGCGAGCACCACATGCCAGCGGAACAGGCCTACATGCTGTGCTCGGTATGCGGCGATTTGCGCATCAGCGAGATCGTCGATCTGCCCAACTGGGTGGTGTCGTTTTACGTTCCCAAAGTGGTGTTTGCGTGAGCCAACCAGCGATTCTCTCGGTGGAGCGGCTGGCCATCGAGTTCGGCGCCAAGCGTGTGGTCGACGACCTGAGTTTTGCTCTGTATCCAGGGCAAACGCTGTGTATCGCTGGCGAGTCGGGCAGCGGCAAGTCGCTGACCTCGCTGGCGATCATGGGCTTGCTGCCGAAACAGGCGCGTACGCCCAGCGGTGCCATCCTCTTTGAGAACCGCGACGTGCTCACCCTCGCCGAACGCGAGCGCCAGCAATTGCGCGGCAAAGATATCGGCATGATTTTCCAGGAGCCGATGACCTCGCTGAATCCGCTGATGACGGTTGGCCAACAACTGGCCGAAACCTTGCGCCGCCATGAGCCGTTGTCGCGCCAGGCCATCGCTCAGCGCTGCCGGGAAATGCTCGAAGCGGTGCGCATGCCCCAAGTGCAAAAACGTCTGAGCCAGTACCCCCACGAACTCTCTGGCGGCATGCGCCAGCGGGTGATGATCGCGATGGCCATGCTCTGCCGGCCGAAGGTGTTGATCGCCGATGAACCGACCACCGCGCTGGACGTGACCATTCAGGCGCAGATTCTTGAACTGATGCGCGAGCTGCAACAGCAATACGGCACCAGCCTGCTGCTGATCACCCATGACATGGGCGTGGTGGCGGAGATGGCCGATCAGGTGGTGGTGATGAACCAGGGGCGCATGGAAGAACAGGCGCCAGTGCGCGAGTTGTTCGCCGCGCCGCAAGCGGCCTATACCCGCAAGCTCCTGGCGGCGGTGCCGGTGCTTGGTTCAGCGGGCATGCCGCAAGACCTTAGCCAACAACCGGCGCTGCTCGAAGTGCGCAACCTAAGCGTGCGTTTCCCGCTGCGCACCGGTTGGTTTGAAGCCGGCAAGAATGTGCATGCCGTGGAAAATCTCAACTTCGATTTACGCGCCGGCGAAACGCTGGGGCTGGTGGGTGAAAGTGGTTGCGGCAAGTCCACCACCGGCAAAGCGCTGATGAATATGCTCGCCTATGAGGGCAGCGTGAAACTGCTGGGCAAGGAGCTCAATGGCTTGCAAGGCGAGGCGTTACAGCGCGTGCGCCGTGATGTGCAGATGGTGTTTCAAGACCCCTACGCCGCCCTCAACCCGCGCAAAACCATTTTCGACTTAGTCGGCGAACCGCTGCTGATTCACGACCGCTTGCCCACTGCACAACGCCGCGAACGGGTGGCGCAGCTGCTGGTGCAGGTGGGGCTACCCGCAGACGCCATGGCGCGTTACCCGCACCAATTCTCCGGCGGTCAGCGCCAGCGCATCTGCATCGCTCGCGCGCTGGCGTTGAACCCGAAAGTGATCATTGCCGACGAATCGGTCTCGGCGTTGGATGTGTCGGTGCAGGCTCAGGTGTTGGAGCTGCTGGAGCGGCTGCGTGAAGAGCAGGGGCTGAGCTACCTGTTTATCTCCCACGATATGGCCGTGGTCGAACGCATCTGCCACCGCGTGGCGGTGATGTATGGCGGGCAGATCGTCGAAATCGGCCGCCGCGACCAAGTGCTGCACAACCCTCAGCACCCCTACACCAAACGCCTGCTTAGCGCCGTGCCGCTGCCGGACGTCGAGCGCAAACGCGACTTCAAAAGCCTGCTGCAAGAATTCAGCACGCCAAGCCCGATCAAAGAGCTGGGGTTTACCGCTCCGGCGCAGCAGTTTGTGCAAATAACCGAAGAGCACGCCGTCGCCACGTAGGTTGGGTTAAGCGCAGCGCAGCCCAACGCAATAAGCGCCGCCATTATGTTGGGCTGCGCTGCGCCCACCGAACGCGGACCGCCCCTACGGCCACCACCATCTGTACGAAAAGATTACGCACGAAAAGTAGACAGATCGACGCCCCACCCCGCCGCCCTTAGGGTTTGCCCATACCCATTCGGTCGGAGGCTATCCCCATGTGGCTGATCAACGCAGCACTCAACAACGCCCATATCCTGCTGGCAATCGCCGCGTTCTTTTGGCTGATGGCACACCTGGCTTACGGCCCGGCGGAATAAGCTCAATACAGCCAGGGCTGCAACGCGTCGATATTGGCGACGACGATTTGCTGAGCGCTGGCTTTGCTTTGCACTTTGCTGGCGTCGATCTGGTAGCGCTGCAGCACGTACTGCACCAGAGCACCACGGCTGGCGACGCGCAGTTGGCCGTCGTGCATGCCGTAGTCGACTTCGATAATTGCCTGTTGCGCGGCGCTCAGGCGTGAGTCGGGAACGATGATGACGTCTACTTCGGTTGCCCAGCCGCTATCAGCGTCAATGCCATGTTCGGATCGGTCGAGCACATCGGGGTCGCCACGCAAACGGCTGAGGACAAAGTCGCGGTAGTCGCGGTTCTTTTCGCAGTAGGCGCGTACGTGCCAGCGCATGCCGGTGTAGATCAGGGTATGCGGCGCGATCAAGCGGGTTTCGGCGACCGGGTTGGCCAGCGACACGTACTCACACTCCAGGCGCAGCCCTTCGCGGCAAGCACGCAACAGTGGGCGCAACACTTCAGGGCGCACGGAGCGATCCGGCACGTTAAGAACTTCGGTATGGGCATAGGCCAGCGCTAGGCCCTCGATATGCGGTGCACGCTCGTGGTTTTGATTGAGTAAGTGCAGGTAGGCGCTGGCGCTGTCGTCGATAAATAACGGCTTGAAGGTTTTGCTCGGTACGTAGCCCTTGAGATGCTTGTCGTAGTCGAGGTTCTTCGGCGCGTATTCGGTTAGGTAGCTGTTGATGTCCTTGGACGCCTGCTGGCGGCTGATGCCAAAGCTTTGCATCAAGTGGCCGGTGGTCAGCCGCCCTTCCCACCAGACCACGGTTTCGATCAGACGGTAGCGTAAGGCTAAGTCCCAACGGACCTGTTCGATGGATTGTTTGCGTTTCATAGCTAACTACCCGCTCTTGTCGATTGCTCCAATGCGAGGTTCGAGGATATGTCTAGTTAGCGTACATATCCACCAGGTTAGCCTGTAACTGAAGCGCGCCACACTCGGCTATTTGCCCAATTTGCTGGGTCGAGCTATCGTAGCCAAATCGGCTACATTTGTAGCCAAAAAGGCTACGTTATGTCTGTACTCGACATCCTATTCGGCATCCAACGCCAACGCGTTTTAGGCTGGCTACTGTTGCACCCCGACGAACAAGTGCATGTGCGCGAATTGGCGCGGATGACGCAGACCAACGCGGGGTCACTGCACCGCGAATTGGCGCGCCTGGCCGAAGGTGGCTTGCTGATTCGCAGCCAGCAAGGCAATCAGGTGCTGTATCAGGCCAACCGGGGCCACCCGGTATTTGCCGAACTGGCCGGCCTGTTTCGCAAAACCTCGGGGGTGGTCGGCGTGCTGCAGGAGGCGCTGCTGCCGCTCAGCGCGCATATAGAACTGGCCTGGGTGTTTGGCTCAGTGGCTCGCGGCGAGGAAAATGCGAGTAGCGACGTGGATGTGTTGGTAATAGGCGATATGTCATTCACGGATCTGGTGCGCGCCCTTCACCCTTACCAGGCGCTGTTAGGACGTGAGATCAACCCTGTGCTGTACGCTCCAGACGAGTTCAGACGCAAGCTGGACGGGGGCGATCTATTTGCCCGCGAGTTGCTGGATAAACCGCGGCTTTTCATACAGGGAGTAGAAGATCACATTGGAAAACTTACTCGCCATTAGCCGGCTGCAAGCACTTACCACGGACAAACACGCTATTGCCAAATTGCTTGCTGCTGCCACCCGAAACCTCATGAATGCTCAGCTTCCAGCTCTAAGCGCTAAGCGCTAACAATCGTTTTGACGCCGGTTACAAAGTGCTTATGCAGTGCGCCCTAATCGGCCTACAGGCCAATGGTTACCGACTCTCGACCAGCCAACCGGGGCACCACCAAACCGCCATCCAAACGCTGCCCAAAAGCATGGGCGTCAACCAGGACGTCGCCATAGTGCTGGATGCCTTGCGCAAGCGGCGTAACCTCAATGACTACGACGGCGATCCCATACCTGACGGGGCGCTAGCGTCTTGCCTGGAAGAGGCCGAGTTACTGTTAGCTCACACCAGACTTTGGCTACAAACACAGCATCCCGAACTGCTCGACTAAGCAAACCCTCCCCCTTTTGCATCTTCGCGCCAGCCACTTGCGCTGAGGCGACACTGCCCAACCCTGCGACGAAATAGCCGGTTTGCCAGTCTTGGCTGGCGTTCCGACGCTATGCTAGGTTGCAGCCTCGCCAGGAAAGTCGCCGCATTGCGCGCCCCCAAGAATAAGAGGACACCCCATGGCCGAGGCAACGCCCGCGCTTGAGATTCGCAATTTGCACAAACGCTACGGCGATCTTGAGGTGCTCAAGGGCATCTCGCTCACGGCCCGCGATGGTGACGTGATTTCGATCCTCGGCTCTTCCGGTTCTGGCAAATCCACCTTTCTGCGTTGCATCAACTTGTTGGAAAACCCGCATCAGGGGCAAATTCTGGTGGCCGGTGAAGAGCTCAAGCTCAAGGCTGCAAAGAACGGCGACTTGGTGGCTGCCGACAATAAGCAGATCAATCGCCTGCGCAGCGAAATCGGTTTTGTCTTTCAGAATTTCAATCTATGGCCGCACATGACGGTGCTCGACAACATTATCGAGGCGCCGCGCCGGGTGTTGGGGTTGAGCAAAGCCGAAGCCGTTGAGCGCGCCGAGGCGTTGCTGGCCAAGGTCGGCATTGGCGACAAGCGCCACGTGTACCCGGCGCAGTTATCCGGCGGCCAGCAACAGCGCGCGGCCATTGCGCGCACGCTGGCGATGCAACCTAAAGTGATTCTGTTCGACGAGCCCACGTCGGCACTCGACCCGGAAATGGTCCAAGAAGTGCTTAACGTCATTCGCGCGCTCGCCGAGGAAGGCCGCACCATGCTGCTGGTCACCCACGAAATGAATTTCGCCCGTCAGGTATCCAGTGAAGTGGTGTTTCTGCACCAGGGCCTGGTAGAAGAACAAGGATCGCCCGAGCAGGTGTTCACTAATCCGAACTCGGCGCGCTGCAAGCAATTCATGTCCAGCAATCGCTAACACGGAGCAACAACCCATGCAGAACTACAAAAAGATCCTGCTGGCCGCGGCCGCTACCCTGGCGTTCGGCACAGGTGCCGTCGCCGCTGACAAACTGAAGATCGGCACCGAAGGCGCCTACCCACCGTTCAACCTGATCGACGCCAGCGGCCAAGTCGGCGGCTTTGACGTGGAAATCGCCCAAGCCTTGTGCGCGAAAATGAAGGCCGAGTGCGAAGTGGTAACGTCTGACTGGGACGGCATCATCCCGGCCCTGAACGCCAAGAAGTTCGACTTCCTGGCAGCGTCCATGTCGATCACCGAAGAGCGTAAAAACGCCGTCGATTTCACCGACGCGTACTACACCAACAAGCTGCAATTTATCGCCCCGAAAGACAAACCGTTCAGCACCGACAAAGCCGCGCTTAAAGGCAAAGTGATTGGTGCGCAGCGCGCCACCATCGCCGGCACCTGGCTGGAAGACAACATGGCTGACGTGGTGGATATCAAACTCTACGACACCCAGGAAAACGCCTACCTCGACCTGGCTTCCGGCCGCGTTGATGGCGTGCTGGCCGACAAGTTCGTCAACTGGGAATGGCTGAAAAGCGAAACCGGCAAAGGTTTCGAATTCAAAGGCGAGCCGGTGTTCGACAACGACAAGATCGCTATTGCCGTGCGCAAAAACGATCCGCTGCGCGAGAAGTTGAATACTGCGCTGAAAGAAATTGTCGCTGACGGCACCTATAAGAAGATCAACGACAAGTACTTCCCTTTTAGCATTTACTAAGCGGCCTCCTGGCCGTCGGCCAGGCGGTGTTGAAACCGCGCCGAGCATGCTCACGTACCCAAGTACGCTGCGCTGCCCGGCACGATTTCGCGTTGCCTGGCTCTAGCCCAGCAGCCCTCGACCTGTGTTTCCCTCGCGTTTCACAAAGCAGTAAATCCCTATGACTTTCGACCTGTACGGATTCGGCCCAGCCTTGCTGGCCGGCACGCTGATGACCATCAAGCTGGCGCTTAGCGCGCTATGCCTTGGTTTGGTTCTGGGCCTGCTTGGCGCATTGGCCAAGACTTCACCGCACAAGCCGTTGCAATGGCTCGGCGGTACGTATTCCACCCTGGTGCGCGGCATTCCCGAGTTGCTGTGGGTATTGCTGATCTATTACGGCACCGTCAATTTGATGCGCAGTCTGGGAGAAGTCTTTGGAATGCCCGGTCTGGAGCTGAATGCATTCGCCGCCGGCACCATCGCCTTAGGATTGTGCTTTGGCTCTTACGCCACCGAAGTGTTCCGCGGCGCGATTCTCGCCATTCCCCGCGGCCACCGCGAAGCCGGCCAGGCGCTAGGCTTGTCGAAGGGCCGTACGTTCTGGCGGATTATCCTGCCGCAGATGTGGCGCATCGCCCTGCCAGGCCTCGGTAACCTGTTTATGATTTTGATGAAGGACACGGCGCTGGTGTCGGTGATTGGTCTTGAAGAGCTGATGCGGCGCTCGCAGATCGGCGTAACCGCGAGCAAGCAGGCCTTCACCTTTTACTTGGTGGCCGCGTTCATCTACTTAGGCCTGACCGTGATCGCCATGACCGGTATGTATTTTGTTGAAAGACGCGCCAGCCGCGGCTTCGTAAGGAGCGCGTAATGAACTGGCTACGAAGGAATCGGACCGAAGCACTCACCGCGCTAGCCCTCACCCTACTGGCCTTCGGCTTGTTTGCGATGCTGAAGGAAATGAAGTGGGCGGTAATCCTGAAATACCTGCCGCGCCTGTTCGATGGCGCGATTCTGACCCTGGAGCTGGTGGCCTTTGCGGTTATCGCCGGGTTGATTCTGGCACTACCTATGGGCATCGCCCGCGCCTCACGGCACTGGTATGTGCGCGCCCTACCCTACGGCTATATCTTCTTTTTCCGTGGTACACCGCTGCTGGTGCAACTGTTCTTGGTTTACTACGGCGCGGCGCAATTTGACGTGGTCCGCCAAGGGCCGCTCTGGCCGTATCTACGTGACCCGTACTGGTGTGCGGTGCTGACCATGACCCTGCACACCGCTGCCTATATCGCCGAAATCTTGCGCGGCGCCATTCAGGCTGTGCCTAACGGTGAAGTGGAAGCGGCGCGTGCGCTGGGCATGTCCCGCGCGCAGGCAATGCTGCATATCATCCTGCCGCGTGCCGCGCGTATCGGTCTGCCGGCGTATAGCAACGAAGTGATCCTGATGCTCAAGGCCAGCGCCCTGGCCAGCACCATTACGCTGCTAGAGCTGACTGGCATGGCGCGCACCATCATTGCGCGCACTTATCTGCCCGTGGAGATTTTCTTCGCCGCCGGCATGTTCTATCTGGTCATCGCCTTCGTGTTGGTCAAAGGCTTCAAGCTGCTGGAACGTTGGTTGCGCGTCGACGCCACCCAAGGCCGCTAGAATAGACACTCGCCCATGTGCCCCTGTTATGCAGGGCGCCATGGGCAGTCGCCATTTTCGAAGCCGCTAACCATGACCGACTCTGCCCCTCTTACTGGCCCCGCCCTGCTCTCGCGCTTTCAAGCGCTGGACGGTTTTCTGTTGCGCCATCAGCAACTGTGGCGGCCGCGGCCCTTCACCCATCTGCAATTACCGTGGGAAAACCAGCATGCAGAGCTGGCCGAATGGCTGCGCAGCCGAACATTGCAAGAAGCCGAAGCCGCGCATAACCACCCTGAGTTATTGCCGGCGCCGCAGCCCTTCGGCGACCTGGCCATTGAGTCAGCGGCGCTAGCGGCCGTCGGGCCGTTAACCACCTCGGAACCGATGCCACTGCCGGCCAATTTTTCGGTGGATATCCCCGGGCGTAAGTGGGAGCAGATTCAAGCATTCGCCAGTTGTTTGAGCTTCAGCCAAACACCGAAGCACTGGCTGGACTGGTGCTCGGGAAAAGGCCACCTCGGCCAACTTCTCGCCCAAGGCGGCCAACCGCTTACGTGCCTGGAACACGACCCAGCGCTGGTCGCAGCCGGCGCGCAGCTAAGCAAAAAACGCGGCCTAGCCAGCCAACACCGGCAGCAAGATGTGCTGGCCGCCAACGCTGCAAAACAACTGCATGCCGAGCACACGCCGGTCGCCTTGCACGCCTGCGGCGACTTGCACGTACGCCTACTGCAACTGGCCAGCGCGGCTGGCTGCACACAACTGGCCGTCGCCCCGTGCTGCTACAACCGCATTGCCGCCGCGCACTACCAGGCGTTATCCACAACAGGCCAAACCTCAGCGCTGCATCTTTCTGTGGATGACCTGGGCTTGCCCCTCAGCGAAACTGTCACCGCAGGCGCCCGGGTACGCCGCCAACGCGACCACTCCATGGCCCGCCGGCTCGCCTTTGATTTGCTGCAACGCCAATTGCGCGCCTGCGACGACTACCTGCCAACCCCATCACTACCCGTGGCCTGGCTGCACAAAGATTTCGCCGCCTACTGCAGAGATCTGGCCCAGCTAAAAAACTTACCCACACCCGCGAAGCGCGACTGGGCCGCGCTGGAAAACCAAGGCTGGAAACGTCTGAGCGAAGTACGCAACCTGGAACTATTGCGCGGCCTGTTTCGGCGCCCACTGGAACTGTGGTTACTGCTCGACCGCGCTCTCTTTCTGCAAGAGCACGGCTACGAGGTACGCCTCGGCCGTTTCTGTGTAAGACAAGTCAGCCCACGCAACCTGATGCTTCTCGCAGAGCGCCAATAGTTGCCCACACAATCTGTGGATAACTTTGTTGATAGTTTCTGGGCAACCTTGGCAAACGCCGATACAGCAAGGCTTCCAGATATCTGATTGTTTTTTAAACAAATCAAAAAAACCAATAAAACCAGCTAGTTACAAGCTTATGTCAAGTACTGCGGAAAAATTAGCAACCGCGCACGGCGGCGCCTAACGATTGTGCATAAGCCTATTCCAGTAAGTGCCAGAGGAAGGAAAAAACGGTCGCAGATCAGGGCTTTACTCGACGCTTCTAATGGATATAATGGCGGCCCTGAAATGCCGGTATAGCTCAGCTGGTAGAGCAACTGACTTGTAATCAGTAGGTCCCGGGTTCGACTCCTGGTGCCGGCACCATATTTCCCAAGGCTTGCAGCCTGATTTATTCGCAAGCCCTGCGGTCATACGTAACAAGCCGCGTAACAAGCATTTCCCCTCGCGCATCTGCGCACACGCCCCGTATGCCATCTGAAGTTCTCAGGTAGTGGGGGGGTATTCAAAAAGAGTAATTTTAGTAACCTCTCCCCGAAAAACGACGCAAGCCGTTGATTTCATTGGCTTTTGTGATCGGCCAAAAAGGTAATTTTTAAGTAACATACAAGTAATCTGATTACTCTTTTATAGGGTGATATTTGGCTATGATAAAACCCTTATAAATCAGGTACTTACAGAAAATTACTTTTTCTATTACCTATTTATTACTCCTATTTGTAACCAGCGAAGCCCCGAACGGCGCGGCCTCCAGGGATGGTCTGACTAAAGATCACCGAAATTACTCTTTTTGAAAAACGCCCCCCATCCTCCGTTTCCGCTGTGCATTGCGACGTCCCTCAAAAAACGCCTCCGCGCAGGGTTTCGCAGGGTTTCGAGCCCTCCAGAGCCCTCCAGAGGCCCAACGCCGGGGCGGCGCTGACGGCTCCGCAGGGGTGCAGAAAAAACGCTCCATTTAGCCCGGGGGCGTGGCGGGGGGACGAGCGCGCGCCAAGGGGTAAAATCGGCACAGCGCGGAGCGGAGGGGAAGTGGTGGCCCCTTGATCGCACACAGCCGACTATGCTGGCGTAACAGACAGGCTGCCTGGGACAGAAAAGGAATGAAGTCGAAGGTCTTCTACACGCGGGCGGGCGAAAAGCGTTCGTTGATGCTCTCGACACGACTCGTGCCGAACATGCTTGCAGTGAAGTTCTCCGTCTTGGCGCACGAGATGGATGACGCTTCAGAGCTAGCGGGGGACCTTGAGCCCGCGGGCCGGGAAAGCTTTATTGAGACGCAGCTCAGGCTAATGGATATCGTGATTAAGGACGTTTCGCCCGTGACTTGCGACGAGCGCAAATTCAAATAAAAAAAAGCCGCCTCGTTGGGCGGCTTTCTTCATGGTGTCTTGGTCTACCAGTTGAAGTAGATCAGCTCGTTGGCTTCCTTACCGTTGCCGCCGCCTACCGTGTGGCGAAATGGCACGACCTTCAGCCTCAGCGCGCTGAACGCTTCGCGGATCTGCGGGTGGTCATTGATCGAGATAACCATCCGACCCTTGATGCTGGCCGCCAGCTCCGCCATGGCTTGGTATTGCTCAAAGCCGAAACCACCAGGGGCATAACCTGCGGTCTGCCAATACGGAGGGTCGAGGTAGAACAACGTGTGCTCGCGGTCGTAGCGACGGATGCACTCTTTCCAATCCAGATTCTCTACCGTTGTCCTGGCCAAGCGGAGGTGTGCCTCGCTCAACTTCTCTTCGACGCGCAACAGGTTGAGCTTCGGCGGAGTCGTCGTAGCTGTGCCGAACGTTCGGCCGGTTGGTTTGGCACCGAAGCACAATTGCTGCAGGTAAAAGAAGCGCGCTGCGCGCTGAATATCCGTGAGGGTCTGCGGGACCTGCATGTTCGCCCACTCGAACATTTTGCGGCTGACCAGCGACCATTTGAAGGAACGGACCAGCTCCTCCAGATGGTTGGCCACCACCCGGTAGAGGTTCACGACCTCGCCGTCGAAATCGTTGATCACTTCTACGCGGCTTGGCTCTTTCATAAAGAACAATGCTGCACCGCCGCAGAAGGGCTCAACGTAGCAATCGTGTGGTGGGAACTCCGGCAGGATGTGTTTTGCGAGGCGGCGCTTGCCACCCATCCAGGGAAAAATTGGTTGCGACATAAGTGATCCTTGTCTGGTTTTTTGGATTCGCTTAGGCTTCGCACCCCCTGCGCAGTGGGGCGAGGCCTTGGTTGGATCACTCGGCTAGCTCGAGTGGTACAGCGTCGAGCTGGTGTTGACGCACCGGCTCGTCGCCTCGTTTGCTGCGCAGGGGGTTTCACCCCCGCGCCGGAACCTCATAAGGCTGGAAGCGAATCACTTCCTCCCCCAGCCAATCATTGATCTGTAGAAGCCTTGCCTGCTCAGGCTCCAGCTCATTGACGGCCCAAACCTCAGCCGCATCTCGGATCGATCCGAACCCGCCAGCGTTCTGCGGCACCACGCCCATGAGCTGCGGCGGAATGCGTAACATTGCCAATTGGTCGTCGCGGCTGATGTTCTTGATGGTGCCGAAGTCGTCCTTCGCGGCCACTTCGCTGATGGGGATCAGTTGCAGACCGTCTTTCTTCCCGCCCGGGGCATACATGAACAGGTTGCGGAAGTTGCCCGGCCCTTTGCTGTTGCGCATTGCGGTGCGCAGATCGGACACGAAGTCTTCATTGCCGGCAGGGTCGGTCATATACAGGATGAAACCGGCATGACTGCCGTTCTGATAATACTTGCGGCGAAAGAGCGTCGACGCCTCGTTGAGCAGCGCGCTTTGCAAAGCCGGCAGCCATTCGGGTAGGCCGTAGATCTCCTGGTTGATGTCGGCCACGCGCAGGTGGCAAATGCTGCCGCGCTTGAATTCGTGCTCGTCGCGCCAGCCACGCACCTGGTAATACGTCTCCAGATCCACACCACGGCGCACGTACTTCGCCAGGCAAGGCTGCAAGCTGATGGCCTGCCGGAGCATGTTGTCGCGCTTCTCCAGGTACAGGTTGCCGGACCAGCCGAGGTCCATGGCGATCTGCTCGAACGCTTGGCGACTTAGCAGGCGATGGGGAATGAAAGTGCGGGCCAGCGCGTTTCGTTTGAAGATGAGGCCCGACTGCAAATACACGCTCGCCTTTGAGGACTTGGCCAGCCCTTCCATTGAGACGGGTGGCTCGTACCAGCGGCCGTTTGCCCAGCACTCCAGGTAGTCGAGAATGTCCCGCCCATCCAGCACCGGCGCCGGGTCGCCAAAACTGAAAGCGACCGACTCACCGTCACCCTTTTGAACCAGGAGCTCCCCTTCCACTTCACCCGCTGGCGGCATGGTTGCCACCTGGTGGCGTTTGCGGTTTTTGCTCATGTGAAAATCTCCATGATGCCGGTGTTGGCCTTGGTCTGGCCTTCGAGCGGCTCGTTGTGCAGGGCGTGGAAAAGCGCCCACGCCAGATCGGCGTGGCCGGTGTTGTCGTTGCGGCCGGCGGTGTAGGTGAACTGGCGCCCGCCCGGGGTGATGGTTTTGCGAATAGCCATGAGCGACTGCGCCACGTCGGTCCAACCAGCGTCGAACTCAAGCCGCCCTTTGTTCACCACGTCCCAAGCCTTCATCACCAGACGGGTCTTAACCTCGGGGTTGTAGGTGAACGTCTTGAGCGCGGGGAAGAACTGGCGGACGAGCTGGGCCACGGCGCTGCCTAAGCCCGTGGTGTCGATACCGATATAGGTGACGTTGTAGCGCCGGGTGACCTGCCGGATGGTTTCGGACTGACTGTTGAAGTCCATGCCACGGAACTGGTGGCGCTCCAGGACACGAAATTTGCCGCCCGGTACGAGCGGTGGCGCCACGACGACCAGCCCCGCCGAGTCGCCGCTTTCCGCAGGATCGTAGCCAACCCAGACTTGGCGCTCGCCGAACGGCCGCGCATGGAACGGGCGAAAGTCTTCAGCCCATTCGGTCCAGCTATCCACCATGCAGGGCTGCAACAGAGCCAGAGGAAAGATGCTCGCGCCGTCGTCGACGAATTGGCACATGAGCAGGTTTTGGAATGCCGCCGCATCGTACTCACGGCGCAACTCGTCGATGTCGAAGAGGTCGCAGCCACGCTGCTCCGCGTCGAGGATCGTCACGATCTGGCGCCAGATGTTGTCCTCGCAAAACCGCCCTTGCTGCAACGCGCTGTGGCTCACGTCCAGCTTGACCTGCTGTGCCGTCGGCTTGCCCTTGTTGAACCGCTCACCCGTCCAAAAGGTGTAGGCCTCGTGCGCCATCGAGCTGGGCGTAGAGAAATAGGTCCGGCGGTACTTCTTCTGCATCGCCATGCCGCTGGCGACCTTGTTCAGCTCTTGGAACTTGTAGGTCCAGAAGAATTCGTCGAAGTAGAAATTGCCGTGATAGCCCTGCGCGGTGCGGGCGTTTGTGCCGAGGAAATGCAGCTCGGCGCCGTTCCCCAAAATGATCGGGTCGCCGGATACATCAACGCCCGCAACGTCGCGCGCGAAGGCCTGGATATAGGCCTTGAAGATATGCGCCTGCGCCTTGCTCGCGGACAGGAAAATCTGGTTGCGGCCGGTGGTCAGCGCATCAAGCAGCGCCTCGCGTGCAAAGTAGAACGTCGCACCGATCTGCCGGCTTTTGAGAATGACCCGAGTACGCTGCTCACCCGCTCGATACCAGTCTTTTTGATACCCAAAACTCTCATCAAGAAACGCCTCAAGCAGTTTCTCGATCTGTTCCTCTGTGAACTCGTTTCGCTTCGGCTTACGCTTTGGCCCAGCGTTGCGCTTTTCCAGTTCGGGGTTGAGCTCGGTTTCCGTGCCACCATCCTGGAAGCGCTGTATGCGGGCTTGCCGCTCCAACTGACGACCCAGCAGGTCGATCTCTTTGTAGTCCGCGCCGCTCTTCGGATCCTTGAGAATCAGTTGAACAAGCCGGGCCTCGGTTGCCGCTTGAATGCGCTCCAAAGGCGTCGCGCGGTCCCAGTCGTCGCGGGCTTTCCAGCTATGGAGAGTCTTTTCCTTTTCGCCGGTCAGCTCGGCGATTTCGCACACGCGAAAGCCCTGCCAATACAGGTGTTTGGCGTGGCGGCGGGGATCGGTGGGTAGATCGACGATGGAATTCATGGCGCCGATGCTGCCGCTCGCACGCGCGAGCCCCTATCGCCAAGCCCTGTAGCGCGCCCCGCTACATCCTCAGCGCGTTGCCGCGCCCCGCCGCGCTGCCGACCATGCCCTCAACGCAACGGCACTGCCGCCACCGCATTGAGGACTGCCCGCATGACCACCCCCGCCAAGAAATTCCGCTCCAAGTGGTTTCGTGTTGCCGTAGAAGGCGCCACCACCGACGGCCGCAACATTGAGCGCTCCTGGATTGAGCAGATGGCCGCCCAATACAGCCCCAACACTTACGGCGCCCGCATCAACTGTGAACACATCAAATGGTCGCTGCCGGGTGGCGAATTCGGCGCCTATGGCGACGTGCTTGCCTGTAAGGCCGAAGAGGTCGAGATCAACGGCACCAAGAAGCTGGCGCTTTTCGCTCAGTTAGAGCCGAACGAAGCCCTGCTGGCCCTGAACAAGCAAAACCAGAAGGTCTACACCTCCGTCGAAATCAACCCCAAGTTTGCCGACACCGGGAAGGCATACCTGGTTGGCCTGGCGGTAACTGACACCCCAGCCAGTCTCGGCACCGAAGCGCTCCAGTTCAGCGCTCAGCACGGGACCTTGGCGAATCGCAAACAGGATAAAGACAACCTGTTCAGCGCCGCTGAAGAGTCGGTACTCGAATTCGAGGAAGTCACCGAGCCCGAGAACAAGGCCCTCGGCCTGTTCAACCGGGTGATGGATGCCCTCGGCAAAAACAAGGAAAAAAACGTCAAGGATGACGCCCAGTTCTCCGAGCTCACTCAGGCCGTGGAGGCACTTGCCACCCATGCCAAGGAGCAAGGCGAAGCCTTCGCCAAAGAGCAGAAGGATCACCAAGAGCTGTTCACCAAGGTCACCACGCTGGAAGGCGAGCTGACCGCCCTGGTGAAGCGTCTCGGCGATACCGAGGACCACAGCCAGCAACAACGCCCCCGGGTTTCCGGTGGAAACGGCCAGGCCCTGACCACCTACTGACACCTCGCGAAGTCCGCACCAATCGGAGAAATACCCCATGCGTAAAGAAACCCGCCTAGCGTTTAACGCTCTGGCCGTGCAGATCGCTCTGCTCAACTCCGTGCCAAGCGCAGCGGAGAAATTCAACGTCGAACCGAGCGTTCAGCAAAATCTGGAAGTGGCCATTCAGGAGTCCGACGGCTTCCTGACCCGCATCAACATCATCGGCGTAACCGAGCAAAGCGGCGAAGCGTTGCTGCTGGGCGTAAACGGCCCAATTGCCAGCCGCACCGATACCAGCGCCGGCGGCCGTCGCAACCCGTCCAACGTTTCCACGCTGACCAAAGACGAATACGTCTGCAAAAAAACCAACTACGACACGTCGTTCCCTTATGCGCTGCTCGATGCATGGGCGAAGTTCCCCGACTTCCAAGTCAAGCTGTCGAAAGCCATCGCCCTGCGCCAAGCCTTGGACCGCATCATGGTTGGCTTCAATGGCACCTCCGCCGCAGCCAACACCAACCGCGCCACCAACCCGCTCGGCCAAGACGTCAACATTGGCTGGTTGGAGAAAATCCGCATCAAGGCACCGGACCGCGTACTCGACTCCGGTGTAACTGCTGGCAAGGTCAGCATCGGCGCCAATGGCGACTACAAAAACCTCGACGGCCTCGTCTTCGACGCGGTGCAAATGCTGGATCCGTGGCACCGCAGCCGGCCGGACTTGGTAGTGCTCATCTCTCGCAACCTGATGCACGACAAGCTGCTGACGGCGGTAGAGAAAGGTGCTGCCTCCAACCAGGAAGAGAACGCTGCGCAGGAAATTACCGCCCGTGCACGCGTTGGCGGGTTGGCCATCGTCGACGCGCCGTTCTTCCCGGACAACACGGTGTTGGTCACTACCCTCGCCAACCTGTCGATCTACTGGCAGGAGAGCGGCCGCCGCCGTCACTTGAAAGACGAGCCCGAATACGACCGCATCGCGGACTACCAGTCGTCCAACGACGCCTATGTGGTCGAGGACTTCGGCCTCGCTGCCCTGGTCGAAAACATCGAGGTCGCGTAAGCCATGGGACTGACCCTTGCCCAAGCCAACCAGCAGCGCAAACGCGCTGCCATGGAGGCAGCTATGACCGCACCGGCAGCCCTGATGGAGGGCGCCACCGGCTATGAAGTGCAAATGGCCCAGCTTCACCAGGACCAACTGCGCCTCAGCAATCTGCAATCCACCGAAGCCAAAGCGGCGCTCAAGGTCGAACTGTTGCCGCAGTACGCGCCATACATTGAGGGGGTGCTGTCAGCAGGCAAGGGCGCACAGGACGACGTAGTCGTCACCACCATGCTTTGGCGCTTCGACGCAGGCGACTTTACTGGCGGTCTGGACGTCGCTGCCTACGTTCTGCAGTACGGCCTGAAAATGCCGGATCGCTTCAACCGCTCCACCGGCTGCGTCGTGGCCGAGGAAGTGGCGGAAGCCGCGCTGAAGGCGCTCAAGCCCGACGGCGGCAGCTTTGATCCGGTGATTCTGGAGCGCGCTCGCGTATTGACCGCCGAGCACGACATGCCTGATCAGGCGCGCGCCAAGTTGTTTCTGGCCATTGGCAAAACCGCCCTCAAGTCCGTTAACCCCGAGCAGATTGACGGCCCGGCCGTGGAGCGTTTGAACGCAGCGAAGGTCGCCCTCACGCGCGCCATCGAGCTGCACGACGCCTGCGGTGGCAAAACCGACCTGGGCAACGTCGAGCGCCTTCTCAAAAAACACGCTGGCCCTGCCAGCTAACCGAGCGGTCCCCCGCAACCCCGGCGGCTCGGGGCTGATCAGCAGGCCTCACTCCTTGGCCTCGCTGTGACGCCCCGACCACCGCCGACTTTCACGAGTGATAGGCATGAGCGGATTCGTAGCCGGCGGCACGCCAAATGACGCCTACCCGATCAGCAATGCGGACTTCTGGCCGGAGATCGATGGCCAGAAATTGCGCGCCGCAATGCGTATCGACTCAAGCGTCACTGACGCACGCCTTGAGGTGGCCACCGTCAACGCCATGATCGAGGCCAACCGCGAGCTCGCTGGCTATCGCGCGAAGCGCCAGGCCGAAGGCTTCGCCACCTTGGCGGCCGTGCCCAGCGAAATGATCAAAGGCGAAAGCCAACAGGTTCATCTGTACCGCCGCGTCATTTACACCGGTGCGTTAGCCGAGCTGATCGAGCGTTACAACAGCTTCGACGCGACCAATAGCGGCGAGCAAAAAGTCACCGAGGAAGTGAGCAGCCCGGACCAGTTGCGGCGCGATGCACGTAAGGCGCTGCGGACTATTTTGGGCATCAGCCACGCCACCGTGGAGCTGCTGTAGTGGCCACCGTGATCGCCTCGCAGGGCGACACCGTAGACAGCCTCTGCTGGCACTACTACGGCCGCACCGCTGGCGTCACCGAAGCAGTGCTCGATGCCAATCCAGGCTTGGCCGACTTCGGCCCAATCATTCCCCACGGCACCCCCGTCACTCTGCCGGAAGCCGCCCCCCAACCTGAACAACGCCAAGTGGTGAACCTATGGGATTGAATCAAGACACGGCCGTCGTCTTCCTCGCGCTCTACAAGGCACGCGGCAAACTCTTCAACTGGATGATCCGTTTGTGGACCCGCTCCAAATACAGCCATTGCGAGCTGGTCATGCCGGACGGACGGTGGCTTTCGGCGAGCGCCATGGACGGTGGCGTCCGCGCGAAGCACGTCGATTTTGACCCGGACCATTGGGACCTGATCCCTCTGCCCTGGGCGAGCGTTCCGGTCATTGAGCAACTGTTCGCCAAGCACAAAGGCAAGGGCTACGACTGGCTCGGCATTGTGCTTTCCCAGTTCTTGCCGCTCGCTATCGACAACAAAACCCGCATGTTTTGCAGCGAGTTCTGCGCGGCCGGCTTGGGCCTGTCGGAGGCGGCCCCGCGCTTCAGCCCTGTTCTGCTGAGTGAGGTGGTGCGGCGCATCAACCAGTTGCCGCTTGAACAGCCCACCTACGCGCGTGCGCAGAGTGAAAGGAATGAAGCGAATGCCTGACCGTCCCGAAACGTGGGCCTGGTTCGCCGCCTGGCTGGAGCAAAACTTCCCGGCGCTGTACGCCGGCGGCCTCGCCTTGATGGTAGCGGCTTGGCGAATCATTTACACCGGTGGCCGCGTGCGCCAGATCGCTATGGAGGCCCCTCTCTGCGGCCTGCTCGGCGTGGGCGTGCACTACGGCGCCGAATTCATCGGTGCTCCCGCCAGCGCGGGCACTTTCTTCGCGTGCGTGGTCGGGTTGCTGGGCGTCGAGACCAGCCGTGCGGCTGCAAAACACGCTTTGGAAAAGAAGGTTGAACAGCTATGAGTGAAGTACTCCGCCACGGTTCTCAAGGTATGGGGGTTCGTCGCCTCCAAGAGCGACTAAACGCCACCGGCGCCAAGCTGCTGGCCGACGGCGATTTCGGCGACACCACTGAACAAGCCGTCCGCGCCTTCCAGCGAAAGGCTGGCCTGGTCGTCGACGGTGCTGCGGGATCCAAGACGCTGGCCGCGCTTTCCGGGGTTGACTGTCGCAACCTGCTGGCGAATGCGGCGTTAGTGAAAGGCGCGGAACGGCTTGGCGTTGAGCTGGCTGTTATCTATGCCGTAAACGAAGTCGAAAGCCTCGGCGAAGGGTTCCTCGCAAACGGGAAACCGAAAATCCTGTTCGAGCGGCACGTCATGTTTGAGCGGTTGGCGCTGGCTCGCTCCGCTGACGACGACAGAGCCGAGTTAGAGAAACACGCCGCAGAGCTGGCCGCGCAGTTTCCCTCCGTCGTGAGCACCAAGCCCGGCGGTTATGTCGGCGGTGTTGGCGAACACCAACGCCTGGCACAGGCCCGAATGATCGATGGGCGTTGCGCAAACGAGTCGGCCAGTTGGGGCGCATTCCAAATCATGGGCTACCACGCCGAGCGCCTTGGCTACCCCAGCGTCGACGAATTCGTCTTGCTGATGAGCAAGGACGAAAACCAGCAGTTCGAGGCTTTCGTTCGGTTCATCGAAGCGGACCCAGCCCTGCACAAGGCGCTGAAGTCGAAAAAGTGGCAGGCCTTCGCTAAGGGCTACAACGGCCCGGGCTACGCCCGAAACCTTTACGACGTGAAGCTAGAGCGCGCCTACGAACGCCACGCCAAATGCGGCTGCGGCCAGGTGGCGGCATGAGCGTCGCCGTTAAAGCGCGGCGCTTGGAGCTTCGAGATGGGGACGTTGTATGCGTGCCCGCCGATACCGACCAAGCCACGTTCGCGGCCTTCGCCAAGGAGCTCATCAGTTCGCGACCAGGTATCCGTCTGACCGTGGTGCTAGGGGACGTCCATTCGCTGGACGAGGCGTCCATGAATGCCGCCGGCTGGCACCGCAAATGAGCCCGCTACGTCAGGCGCTGTATGGCGGTGCGCTACTAGCTGCTCTCACGCTATTGCTCTGGACCCAGCACCTGCGCACGGCCAATGAAGAAGCCGCAGCCGCTCTCGGTGCCCACCGGCAGCGCGAAGCGGAAGAGCGCATTGAGCGCGATGCCAACACCATCACCAGCCTGCGCGATTCACTCAGCGATGAGCGAGATGCGCAGGTAGGCCTGCAACTGGCCGGCCAGGATCTGCGCCGCGAGCTGGACGTACGCAAGCAACAAATCAAGGAGCTGAAACGTGAGAACACTGAACTACGCGAATGGGCTGACGTTGAGTTGCCTGCTGCTGCTCGGCGCCTGCGCGAACGCCCCGCCATCACCGGAGCGGCAAATTATCGTAACTGGTTGTCCGGTCGTAACGCCGTGCACATTGAGCGCAACTAAGCCCGACAAAAACGGCGAGCTTCTCGACGACCAGGACGCCACGGAGGCGGACTGGGCCAGCTGCGCCGCCAAGGTCGATATGGTCTACCAGGAGCAACAAAAGGCGGCGGCCCAATGAACAAACCCAACAGCCTGCGCGAACACTTGTTGGCGTCGCTTGCCGAACTCAAACACAACCCCGACCGCCTGTTGATCTTCATCGACAGCGGTACGGTTCGCTGTACCGCCGCGACCGGTCTGTCATTTGAATACGGCTACACCTTGCAGGTAATCCTCACCGACTTTGCAGGGCACCCGGACAGCGTTTTTGTGCCGCTGCTCGCCTGGCTGCGGCGTCAACAGCCGGAGCTGCTGACGAACCTGGAGCGCGGCAAAGATGCCATCGGCTTCGAGGCTGACGTCCTGGACGGGGGCAAAGTTGATATGGCCCTGAGCCTGCCGCTCACCGAGCGAGTGATCGTCAAGCGCAACGCCGACGACACACTCGACATCAACCACCCCGACGAGCCGGACTTCGATCTGTGAGCGATAACCTGCAAGCGCTGGAAGAATGGGCAGGCCTGTTACTTGCCAAGCTTTCACCTGGTGAACAACGGAAACTCAGCGCAGAGCTGGGCCGCAAACTGCGCCGCAACCAACAGCAGCGCATCGCAGCGCAGCGAAACCCGGACGGCACCCCATACGCGACCAGGAAGCCCCGCAAACTGCGGGGCAAAGTCGGCCGGATCAAGCGGCAAATGTTCAGCAAGCTGCGCCAAGCCAAACATCTGAAGCTGCGCAGCAGCGCCGCTGGCATTACCCTCGGCTTTGCCGGCCGGGTGTCCCGCATTGCACGCGTTCACCAGTTCGGACTACGCGACCGCCCCGCGCGAGGCCAAGCCGACGTGCAATATGAGCGCCGTGAGCTGCTGGGCTTTTCCGAAGTAGATATCGAAATGATCCGCGACCATATCCTCGAACATCTGGCGACATAGCTTGTTGCCCCTCCCCTGTCAGTGATGGCACCGTTAAGGCTCAACTGAACAGGGAGGTCCGAAAGGTGACAATCCAATATCACGAGGGAAAACCGGTAGCGTTTCACTATGACCGGAGCGATTTTTTTTATATCGGGGCCTTCTGGGCTGACCTTTGTCACATCACCGGTGAACCGCAACTGCCAGGGTTCTCAACATGGGATCCACCGCCCAGCGAGGAACGTGAAGGCGACGCGATTGCTGTTTACGACCCTATAGCTCGTCAATGGGAAATGCGCACCAACAATTTTTGGACGCCTAGAAGAGTTGAGCTCACGCCGGTCTTCGGAAACACGATGGACGGTACTCTGGAGATCAAGCAGTACCAGTTTGTCGATCTCAATAGATTCCCCGGCATTCCGAGAGTTCTGAACCCGGTAAAGCACGCGATGGCCTTATCTGGTCGGCTGGCGTACATGCAGAAGCGACTGGAAGAAATCGTCCAGGCCGACGCTGCCTTCAGAGCTGGATCGCTTATGGATATGGGCGGCCACTTTTATGCAAAATTTGCCGTTGAAGACCTTGTCCTTAATATGAAACGCGTAGTCGATGAAGTCTTCATGAACGAGTGGGTGAGACTTGAAGGTAGATCCGATCAGTTTCTAAATACCCATAAAATTGAAGTTCCGGACGTCAAGAGCATCGACAAGCTAACTAACGGAGACCCCACGAAAGATCACTTACTCTCAATGAGAAATGCGGACCCACTTTTCTTCGAAACTCTCACTAATTTGCGGAACTCGTACGCCCACCATTATTCCGTTTGCGAATCCTACGATCTGTACGGCCAGGACCGACCGACCGTAAACACTTTGTATATTCATCGCGCAGACCTTTCAGAAATTCGGTTAATACAGGTCTGGCTCGAAGATTTGGTTAAATCCTTCAACCGTTTCTTGATCCGCACCTTTGGTTAATAAGTCAACGCAACCGCTCGCCGTGCTGTAGCGCCCCCCGCTACAGCCTGCGAGGCATGCGCCCCGCGCGCGTGAGCCCCAACATCGGGGGCATGAACAGTCTCGCCGAACTTGCCCGCCTCATTGAGAACCTGGTCCGCCTCGGCACCGTCGCCGACGTACAGGTCGAGCCGCCGCGCGTGCGGGTGAAAAGCGGGAACGTCACCAGCTCCTGGGTGCCATGGCTCGCCCTTCGTGCCGGATCCTCGAAAGAATGGGACCCGCCCACCATCGGCGAACAAGCCGTCCTGCTCAGCCCGTCAGGCCTACTCACGCAAGGCGTGGCTTTGGTCGGTCTGTTCAGCGACGCCAACCCAGCGAATGGCGACCGCGAAGGCCTGCACCGCCGTACCTACGCCGACGGGGCAGTTGTGGAATATGACTTCGTTTCCCACGTCCTGCGCGCGACGCTTCCAGCGGGCGGCGTAACGCACCTGGTCAGCACTGGCGGCATCCACATAGAGGGTTCGATCACCCACAAGGGCGACTACACCCAAGAAGGCAACCAGCAAATAACAGGGCTGGTCACTGTCAGCGATGACGTAGTCGCCGCAGGCATCAGCCTGGTAAGCCACACGCACGGTGGTGTCCAGTTCGGTAATAGCCAAACCGGGAGCCCGCAATGATCGGCATGAGCTCGAAAACGGGCCGGACGGTGACCGGCAGCGCCCATCTGGCGCAGTCGATTGCCGATATCCTTACCACCCCCATCGGCAGCCGCGTAATGCGCCGTGAATACGGCAGCTACCTGGTGGATCTGATCGACGCCCCATTCAACAACGCCACGCGCTTGCAGGCCTATGCAGCAGTGGCGATGGCCCTCATGCGCTGGGAGCCGCGGATCCGCCTCAATAGCGTGAAGCTTACCCAGGGCGAGGTCGCCGGCCAGGCGATTCTGGACGTCGAGGGTACGCGCACAGACACCAACGAAGCGCTCAGCTTGCGCGTGCCGCTGAGCATGGGGGCCGCTGCATGACCGTCACCTTTACGCCCATCGATCTCAACCAGCTACCGCCGCCAAGCGTGGTCGAACAAATCGACTACGAGGCGATCCTGTCCGAGCGCAAAGCCTACGCGGTAAGCCTCTGGCCAGCCGAACTACAGGCCGAAGTCGCGGCAACGCTGGCGCTTGAATCGGAACCGCTTACCAAACTGCTCCAGGAGAGCGCATACCGCGAAACGTTGCTGCGCCAACGCGTCAACGAGGCATCGCTTGCCGTATTGCTGGCGTTCGCCAAGGGTGCGGATCTGGAGCAGATCGGTGCGCGCTTCAACGTCTCGCGCCTGGTAATCACGCCGGCGGATGACACCGTGGTTCCGCCCGTGGCGGCGGTCATGGAACTGGACGACGCGCTGCGCGAGCGGATCCAGATGGCAATGGAAGGCCTGTCTGTCGCGGGGCCTCGCAATGCCTATATTTTTCACGCCCGCAGCGCGGACGGCCGCGTTGCAGACGCCACGGCACACAGCCCGGCGCCGGCCGAGGTCGTCGTCACCGTGCAGAGCGCACTGGGCAATGGCGCCGCCTCGGCGAATGAGCTGGCCGCAGTGCTGGCCTACCTCAGCGATGAAGACCGCCGCCCGTTGGCAGATCGGCTGACGGTGCAAAGCGCGGAGGTATTGCCTTACACCGTGCAGGCGGTCCTCCACCTAATCAATTCCGGCCCGGAGAGCGAACCCATTCGCGCAGCCGCTGAAAAGCGCCTGGCTGCATTGGTTGGAAAACGCCGGCGCCTTGGCCAAGAGGTGAACCGCTCGGCGCTTGACGCAGCCCTGCACATCGAAGGCGTTAAACGCGTCGACCTGGTCGGTTGGGCCGATATCGTCGCGACCTTGGAACAGGCGCCGTACTGCACCGGCTACACCGTCGGGGTGGCTGAGTAATGGCCGCCCGCCTTGTGCCCAGCAACGCTACGGAGCTTGAGCGTCTTGCTGCTCAGGCATTGGCGCAGATCGAGCGCGTGCCGGTCCCGCTGCGTGATCTATGGAATCCAGACACCTGCCCGGTGGACCTGCTGCCGTACCTCGCATGGGCGTTTTCGGTAGACCGCTGGTCTCAGGCCTGGCCGGAAAGCGCCAAGCGCCAAGCGATCAAATCGGCGTATTTCATCCATGCACACAAGGGAACCATCGGCGCGCTTCGGCGCGTGGTGGAGCCCCTCGGCTATCTGATCGAGGTGCAGGAATGGTGGGAAGAGGCGCCGCTCGGCGTCCCCGGCACGTTTCGGCTGCTGATCGGTGTACTCGACACCGGCATCACCGAGGCCATGTACCAAGAGCTGAGCTGGCTGATTGATGACGCCAAGCCACTCAGCCGCCATCTGGTTGGCTTAGCCGTGGGCCTGGAGGTTCGAGGCAACCTCCACGTCGGCGCGGCTGGCCTGACCGGTGAGGTCACGACTGTTTACCCATACGAACCCGGCCCGATTGAAGTCGGAGCCCCCGCCGTACTGTTTGGCGGCGCCGCCCATATCATCGAAACCACGAGCGTTTACCAATGAGCCAAACCTATTTCGCACTGCTCACGGCCATCGGCGAAGCCAAGCTTGCCAACGCCACCGCGTTGGGCACCCCGTTGCAAATCAGCCGTATGGCCGTCGGCGACGGGAACGGCGCCCTGCCTAACCCCACCCGCACGCAAACGGCTCTGGTAGGCGAAACGTACCGCGCAGATCTCAACAGCCTGATCGTCGACCCGCTTAACACCAGCCAGATCATCGCCGAGCTCGTGATTCCCGAATCCGAGGGCGGCTACTGGCTCCGGGAGATGGGTTTGTATGACGACGCGGGGGACTTGATCGCCGTCGCCAACTGTCCACCAAGCTACAAACCGGTCGTCGCAGAAGGCTCTGGCAAAACCCAAGTCATGCGCATGGTTCTCATCGTTTCGAGCACCGCCGCCGTGCAATTGAAAATCGACCCTTCGGTGGTATTGGCCACCCGCGCCTATGCAGACGCGATCATGGTCAACCATCTGGCGGCCGCCGACCCGCACCCTCAGTACACCACCGAGGCAGAAGTCCAAGCGATGATCGCCGCCGGCATCAACGCCATGGACGGCAAACAACGCGTGCAGTACACGACCGTCGCCAACATCAACCTCAGCGGGTTGACCGTTCAGGCTGGAGGCGATTGGACGGTGGCACTTACTGCCGGCACGCGCGTCCTGGTCAAAGACAAAACCGACCCGAAGGACAACGGTCTTTGGATCGCAGCGGCAGGCGCCTGGACCCGCGCTATCGACGCCGACTCGAACAGTGAAGTAACCCCCGGCCTGCTGGTTACGGTTGAGCGCGGCAATGCGAACGCCGATAGCACCTGGCTTCTCGTCAGCGACGGCCCAATCGTCCTCGGCACCACCGGACTGGTCTTCGAGCTCGTTGCCGGCCAGTCAGGCATCGCGGCCGGCACGTACCGCAGCGTGACGGTGAACAAACGAGGGCAAGTGGTCAGCGGAACCAACCCGACAACCCTCGCTGGGTACGGCATCACCGACGCGTTTCCATCGGACCGCATTGTGATTTCCACCGCAGCGCCCACTGCCGTCGATGGCGTCGTGGGCACCATCTGGCTCCAGGTGGAAACATGAATTTTTACGCTAAGAGCCCAGCTGGGCATAAGGCCGGAATCATGCCGAGCGCCAAGATGGCCGACGGTTGGCGTAGCGGGGAGGTGCTTTGGGTAAAGGTCGCCGCCAACACTTGGAAGCGCGCCTGGCGCCGCCGCATCGTCTACACGAACCTCGTCGACCTGGCTGACGCCAGCATCTATTCGCTGATGGGCTCGCCCACCAAGCCGCGCGAGTACGTATTCATCAACAAAGCGGTCCTTCGCGGCGTAGCTGCGGCTGCGTTACGAACCGGCGTTTTTCCAGCGGGCTCAACGCTCCTGGTAATCAACGAGGGATACATCAAGGGCGCAGGTGGTGCGGGCGGCGGCGCCGCCGAAGGGCAGCCGGGAGGGACCGGCTTGCTTCTGGAGTTTGCGACCACCTTGGATAACTCTCGCGGCTACATCCAGGGCGGCGGCGGCGGCGGTGGCCTTGGCCAGCACCGCAGCATTCGTTCAGGTGGCAGCGCCAAGATGGTTTATGGCGGCGCCGGTGGCGCAGGCGAAGGCGTAAGCGCTGCCGTTGCCGGCTCCGGTGGCTCGACGTATCCGGGGGACGGTGCTGGCGGTACAGGCGGTGCTGGCGGAACTGCTGGCGTAGCCGGGGCGGCGGGTAGTGTCGGCTGGTCGAACACCACCTATTCCACCTCGGGGCCGTGGGCCGGTGGCGCACCTGGTGCAGCAATTATTTCGGGGGGAAACGTATTCACGTTCGCCGCCGGCAATTCCACAGACCGCGTTAAAGGAGTCGTGTCTTGAGCAATTTTGAAGTCCTTTCTGTATCTACAGCCCTAGGGACAATGGTCATCGACTGGGGGAACGTAACCTTCAACCACTACATTCCAAGCGACCTGCTGAGCGCTGAGAACATTTCACCCGCTGAGCTGGAGGAACGTATCGAAGCGATGCGACCAGCGGCGGCCGAACCTATCGAAGTCCCCGCCGCGCTGATCGCCTTGGTTAAGCCAGAGCCGGTCATTGCGCCGGAGATTCGCCTGTGCGCGCTGATTGACGCGGCCGCCGACATGGCCCGCGCCAAGGTTGCTGGCGATCCGTTGCGCGCCGTCGAATACGACCGCGCACGCGTAGAAGCTGAGGCCTTTGCCGCTGCCGCCTTCCAAGGCGAACCGCCGCGCACTGTCGCTGCTTGGGCCATTAACGGGCGCACACCACGACAGGCGGCCGAAAGCATCCTCGCCGAGGCAGCCGCTTACACCGAGGCGCTGTACGTTCTTCGCGAGACGCGTCTCCAGGCCAAAGAACTCATCCGCATCGCGCTGGCCGCTGGCAATACCGAACAAGCTGAAGACATCGCCGCCGAGACCGTGGCGGCCATTGAAGCGTCTGTCGCCGGCATCGGTAACAACACCGGCGCTTAACCGTTTTCCTGGGGAGGATTTGCCTCGCGTTTGCGGGGCTTTTTTATGCCTGCCCTGTAGCGTGCCCCGCTACACCGCCCACCGCTCGCGCCGCTTGCGCGCGCGCGTCACCCTCAAGGCTCACTGAACTGGCACCACGCCCACCAGGAGCTGCCCCAATGGCCACCGATTACCATCACGGCGTCCGCGTCCTCGAAATCAACGAGGGCATCCGACCCATTCGCACCATCGCCACCGCCGTGGTGGGCATGGTCTGCACCGGCAGCGATGCCGATGAAGCCACCTTCCCACTCAATAAGCCGGTACTGCTGACCGACGTGCTCACCGCATCCGGCAAAGCCGGCAAGCTGGGCACCCTCGCCCGCAGCCTGGACGCCATCGCCGACCAGGCCAGCCCCGTCACCGTCGTGGTACGCGTAGAGGACGGCGTCGGCGCCGATGCGTCAGCGAAAGAGGCCGACCAAACCTCCAAGATCATCGGCGGCGTAACAGCCCAAGGCCAATACACGGGTCTCAAAGCGTTGCTGGCGGCCGAAGTGCAGCTCGGTGTGCGCCCGCGCATTCTCGGCGTACCTGGTCTGGATAACCTCGCCGTCACCACCGAGCTGGCTGCCATCGCCGAGAAAATGCGCGCCTTCGCTTACGCCAGCGTCTGGAACTGCCAAACCGTTGCCGAGGCCACCGCTTACCGCGAGGGGTTTGGCTCGCGTGAGCTGATGTTGATCTGGCCTGACTTCGTGAACTGGGACACCGCAACCAACAGCAACGCGCCGGCCTCTGCCGTAGCGCGTGCTTTGGGCTTGCGCGCCAAAATCGACGAGCAGATCGGCTGGCACAAAACCCTCTCCAACGTGCCGGTCAACGGCGTGTCGGGTCTGTCGAAGGACATTTTCTGGGATCTGCAAAACCCAGCCACCGACGCCGGCCTGTTGAATGCCGCCGACGTCACCACCCTGATCCGTCGCGAAGGCTTCCGTTTTTGGGGAAACCGCACCACCAGCGCCGACCCGTTGTTCGCCTTCGAGAACTACACCCGCACCGCTCAAGTGCTCGCGGACACCATGGCCGAGGCGCACTTTTGGGCCGTGGACAAACCCATGCATGGCAGCCTGGTGAAAGACATCGTCGCCGGCGTTAACGCCAAGTTCCGCGAGCTGAAGATCGGCGGTTACATCATCGACGGGCAATGCTGGTACGACCCTGCCGCGAACGACGCCACCAGCCTCAAGGCCGGCAAATTGTTCCTGGACTACGACTACACCCCGGTCCCGCCGCTGGAAAACCTGCTGTTCCGCCAGCGCATCACCGACCGCTATCTGATGACCTTCGCCGAAACCGTCAAGGCCTAACCCATTCACCTGCGCGGCCTCGGCCGCGCCGTAGGAGAGCACCACCATGGCGCTGCCCAAAAAGCTCAAGCACATGAACCTGTTCAACGACGGCAACAGCTACCAGGGCGTAGCCAAGTCCGTCACCTTGCCGAACCTGGCCCGCAAGATGGAGGCCTTCCGAGGCGGTGGCATGGACGGCCCGGTCAAAGTCGACCTAGGACACAGCGACGACGGCATCGAGCTCAAATTCACGCTGGGCGGCTGGGATCTGACCGTCATGCGCCAGTACGGCACGGTACGCGCTGACGGCGTTCCCTTGCGCTTTGCCGGCTCGGTTCAGCGCGATGACACCGGCGAGATCAGCGCCGTCGAGGTAACTGTTCGTGGCCGATATGAAGAAATTGGCTTCGGCGACGCGGCCCCTGGTGAAGACACCGAGCACGAAATCACCACCACCTGCACCTACTACAAGCTGACGGTAGATAGCGTCGACATCGTCGAGATCGATCTCCTGAACTTCGTGTTCATCGTCGACGGCGTCGATCTGCTCGCCAAGCATCGGCAGAACATCGGCCTGTAACCCGGGCGTCGGTCGTACCCCATACACAACCCCGCGCCGCGAAAGGCGGCGCTACCCATTCCCCCAAGGAGCCGCATCATGGAAAACACCGAAACTGTCGAAGCCGTGGCACTCGCAGCACCGGCGAAAAACCCCAACGAAGAAATCATCGACCTCGACACTCCTGTCGTTCGCGGTGACACGAAAATCCACCAAGTGATCCTGCGCAAACCCCTCAGCGGTTCGCTGCGTGGCGTCACCCTGTCGGACCTGGCACAGATGGACGTACTGGCGCTGCGCAAGGTACTGCCACGAATCTCTACCCCGGCGCTAACCGAGCACGAAATCGGCTTGATGGACCCGGCCGACCTGCTCCAGTGCGGCGTGGCGGTCGCAAGTTTTTTACTGACGAAGTCGGCGCGGGAGGGTGTCCTCGTTGCGTAGAAGACGCCATGGCCGACCTGGCCATGGTCTTTCACTGGGGGCCGGCGGAGATCGATCCGCTGTCCCTATCTGAACTGATGGAATGGCGCGAACGGGCCAGGATTCGCTGGGAGAAAAACCATGGCCAATGATCTGAAGATGCAGCTCGTGCTCCAGGCCGTGGACCGCGCTCTTCGACCTATTCGCGCCATCACCCGGGGCAGCGTCGGCCTCGGCCAGGAGCTCAAGCGCAATCGCGACCAGCTCAAATCCTTGCAAGCGCAGCAGTCCGACATCCGCAGTTGGACGATCATGCGCAACGCCAGCGCAAAGACCGGTTCAGAACTTGAGGACGCCAAGGCGCGCGTCAAAGCCCTCAGCCGCGAGATGGCGAATACCGGCGTGCCCACGCGGGAAATGGTCGCGAACATGCAGAGCGCGATGCGCGTCGCCTCCGACCTCAAACGCAAGCACCAGGAGCAACAGGTCCAGCTCCAAGGGCTTCGCAACCGGCTAACTGACGCCGGCATAAGCACCAAAAATCTGAGCGGCCACTCGCGCGAACTAAAGCAGCGGATCCACGAAACCAACGAGGCCATCAGCACACAAGGCAAGCGCATGCAGGCCTTGGTGCAGCAGCAAAAACGCCTTGCGTCTGCTCGAGCACAGTTCGACAAATCCCAACACTTGGCGGGCAACATGGCCGCAGGCGGCGCTGCTGGTTTAGGCACCGCTTATGGAATCTCACGACCGCTGAAAAGCATCGTCGACGCATTTGCGCCAGCGGAGAACGCAGCCACGCAACTCAAGGTGTCGATGATGGACGCCACCGGCAAAGTGCCGGAAGACTTCAAGCGGATCAGCGACCTCGCCACCGCGTTGGGTGATCGACTGCCAGGGACCACCGCGGATTTTCAAGAAATGATGACGATGCTCCGGCGCCAAGGCCTGAGCGCTGCCAACGTGCTGGGCGGGACCGGGGAAGCGGCGGCGTATCTTGGGGTGCAGTTGCAAATGCCGGTGACCGCTGCTGCTGAGTTCGCCGCCAAGATGCAGGACGCCACTCGCACCAGCGAGAAAGACATGATGTCCCTGATGGATACCATCCAGCGTGGTTACTACCTCGGCGTTGATAGCGGCAACATGCTCCAGGGTTTCAGCAAGATTTCCCCTGTGATGGACATCATCAAGAAACAGGGGTTGGAAGCCACCAAAGTGCTCACCCCGCTGCTGGTGATGATGGACCAGGCCGGCATGGAAGGCGGAGCCGCCGGTAACGCCTACCGGAAGATTTTCCAGGGGGCAATGAACAACGACAACATCCAGCAAGCGCTGGGCGACTTGAAGGTGACTAAAGGGATCAAGCTCCAGCTGGACTTCACTGACGGCAAGGGCGAGTTCGGTGGCATCGAGAAAATGTACGCCCAGCTGGGGAAACTGCAGGGGCTCAGCACGGAAAACCGCCTGGCCCTGCTCAAACAGATGTTCGGCGATGACAGCGAAACCATCACCACGCTAAACACAATGATGGCGAAAGGGCTCGGCGGCTACAACGAGGTCGCGGCTAAGCTGGCAGCGCAAGCCGATCTGCGCACCCGCGTGAATGAGCAGCTCGGCACGTTGACCAACATGATCGAAGCCGCCGAGGGCAGCTGGACCAATGCCATGAGCGAGATCGGCGAAACAATCGCGCCGGAGCTTAAAGGTCTCATCGAAGGCATAGGCAAACTGGCCGTCAGCGTAAAAAACTGGGTGAAAGAACACCCTGCCCTGACCGCTGCAATCGTCAAGACAGCCGCGGGCCTGGCCTTGCTGTTGGCTGTGGGTGGCGCGCTCATGCTTACGCTAGCGAGCTTCCTCGGTCCCTTTGCCATCGTCCGCTACGCACTCACCCTCCTGGGTATCAAGAGCCTCGGCGCCGGTGCGGCGCTCAAAGGTTTGGGGAGCGCTTTCCTATGGGTGGGCCGTGCGCTGCTGTGGGTTGGGCGCGCGCTGATGATGAACCCCATTGGGTTGGCGGTGATGGCCATCGCCGGTGCGGTCTACCTGATCTACAAATACTGGGACCCGATCAAGGCTTACTTCCTCGGACTTTGGGAGGAAGTCAAAGCAGGCCTGAGCGGCGGCTTCGCTGGGATCACAGCGCTAATTCTCAACTTCAGCCCGTTGGGGCTGTTCTATCGCGTGTTCGCCGGCGTGATGAATTACTTCGGCGTTGAGATGCCGGCCAAATTCAGCGACTTCGGCTTGATGCTTATGCAGGGCATGGTCCAGGGCATCAGCGAAGGGTTAGGCAAGGTGAAAGAGGCCATCACCGGCGCCGGTGAATCGACCATTAACTGGTTCAAGGAAAAGCTGGGCATTCATTCCCCGTCTCGCGTTTTCGCCAGCCTCGGCGGGTTCACCATGGCCGGTCTGGAGCAAGGCCTCCAGGACGGTGAAAAGGGTCCGTTGGCGGCTGTAGTTGAGATGGGCAAAAAGCTCGCAGCCGCCGGCGCCGTCACCCTGGGCGCTGCAGGCTCGGCGCTCGCCCTGGATAACCGTCCGCCATTGAGCGCAGCAGCCAATGGCGGGGCGTCCTCCGTACAGCAGGCGGCACCGGTCACCATCAACATCTACGGGACCCCGGGAATGGACGAACACACGCTCGCGCGGCTTGTGGCGGCGGAAGTCGCCAAGGTGCAACGCGGGGACCAGGTGCGCCGCCGCAGCGCACTGAGCGACCAGGAGTAACCACCCCATGATGATGGCCCTCGGCATGTTCGTATTCGGGCTGCCTACCCTCGCCTACCAGGAGCTGCAACGCAGCACCGAATGGCGGCACAGCTCGACCAGCCGCATCGGCACCAACCCTGCCAGTCAATTCCTGGGGCGCGGTGAAGACACCATCACCCTGCCGGGGACATTGCTGCCTGGCCTCGCAGGATCGCCCCTCGGCCTGGACTCGCTCAGGATGATGGCGGACACCGGCAAAGCGTGGGCACTTGTAAGCGGCACCGGCAAGATTTACGGCGCCTGGGCGATCACATCCATCAGCGAAACCCAGCAGATTTTTTTTGAAGACGGCACGCCGCGTCGCTACGAATTCACCATCAGCCTCAAGCGTATCGACGACGGCCGCATCGACATGCTCGGTACGGCAACCGGTGTGCTCGGCGGGCTGCTGCGCCCTATCTTGGGTGCGCTGCTTTGAGCCTTCTGAGCCAAGCCTCCGGCCTGCTCGAACAGGCGGCCCAGCGTTACCGCGAGGTTACCGCCTACGCTAAGCCGATTTGCCGCGTCGTGGTGGCTGGCAACGACATCACCGCCGCAGTGGTCGAGCGCCTAATCAGCATCGAGCTCACCGACAACCGAGGGATGGAGGCGGACCAGCTGGACATCGCGCTAAGCGACCATGACGGGCTGCTGGCAATCCCACCCCGTGACGCTGCCATCGATCTTTGGCTCGGGTGGGATGACACGGGCCTGGTCTACAAAGGCCGCTACAAGGTCGACGAAACCGAGCACAGCGGAGCGCCCGACACCCTGAACATCCGTGCCCGCAGCGCCGACCTGAGCGGGGGGCTGAAAGTGAAGCGCGAGCGCTCCTGGGACGCGACGCCCCTCGCCACCATCGTCAGCGCTATCGCGACCCGATACGGCCTCACCCCGCTGATCAGCGCTGCGCTTGCCGGCCTCGACGTGGCGCACCTGGATCAGGCCAACGAGTCGGACGCCAACCTGCTCACCCGCCTCGGCCGCGACCACGACGCCATCGCCAGCATCAAAGCCGGCCGCTTGTTGTTCATGCCCACCGGTAAAGCGGTGACGGTCAGCGGCCTGGAACTTCGACACGTCACGCTGACGCGCGCCGATGGCGACCAGCACCGCTACCTACAGGCGAGCCGCGATACCTACACCGGCGTGAAGGCGTATTTCTACGACGTGAACAGCGCGAAAAAACAGGAAGTGTTCGCCGGCGGCGGCGAGAACATCAAAGAGTTGCGCCACAGCTACACCGACAAGGCCAGCGCGCTACGAGCGGCACGGTCGGAGTGGAGCCGATTGCAGCGAGGGACGGCGACATTGAGCTATACGCTGGCCAAGGGGCGACCGGATCTGGTGCCGGATCAGACATACAGCCTGACGGGCATCAAAGCGGAGATTGCGGAAATCATCTGGCTCGGCGGGAACATTCGCCACAGCTTCACGCCGGAGAGTTTCACCACGGCGCTAGAACTCGAATCGCAGTTGCCGGACGGAGACCTGGACGAGCTGGCGGAACACGACGTCAACGATGGTTTCACCGGATTGGTGGCGTGGTATCGCGACCCGAAAACCGGCTCACAGAACAAGCTTACCGAGGGTGACCAAACCAAGCCGCGCCGGCTGACGCACCTATACCAGAGCAAGGCGAGCGCAAAGCGCGCTCTAACGCGAGAGTGGGGCCGGATGAGAGAACAAGCGAAATCTTAGTGGCCGATACACAATTTCGCAGCGCAGCGATGGTGAGGTTCGCCTAATATCGTCCGAGGCAATTTGTGCAGCGAGTCCCGCTATGAAAAAGAAAACGGATGACGGAAAAAGAGAGGATTTGTCGCTGACCTTCGAGCTACCAGATACCAACGATGGGACGCTGAAGTTGAGAATGGACGGTGACCAGTTTTCGGTTATCGACGGTGCCGGAAACATGGTGCGCCATGGGATCGCAAAACGGACAACGAGCCATGAGCGCACCGGCACCTCGAAAGGACCGAAAGTTCGAGCCCAACACGGAACAAGCGGCGGAGTATTGTCCATTAGTGGCCTGGCAGAATTAGCCGCGTTCGACTTACTTTTTGCCATCGACACTAACTACGTCACGGTCGGTGAGATCAAGTTGGCCGTTGCTTGCTTCGTGCCTTTGAAACTTATTCAAGTTTCGGAAGGCTATAAGTTAAGATCCACCGGCGCACCAGCACAACTAATTGAAATGTTTAACTGTCCTGGCAATCCGGAACTTGCGGCAATTTTGGAAATCGCTTTGCAGGAAACGAAGGTAAGGGCAGAGGCCGGGATTGCAGAACCCACTAACATCGCTTTCATTACCGACACAGAGCTGGGGTTGCACGATTCCATTAATAGTAGATCCTCGCCAATGTACGAAGGCCAATTTCTTCCTGGAGGCTTCACACTTATCTACGCCAGCTCCGATACAGGGAAAGAGCTGGCCAACGCTCTGATCAAGGCATGCGATAAAGCCGCAACCAAACACCTAAAGACTTGGCCCGATATAGAAACTCTGCCGCCAGTCCTAAGGCTCCTGAGCAATGTAGACGTTGGTTGTCGCTACTTCAGACTTGATATGAAAATCGCTGATATCGTCGTACCATTTACCGAGCTGGGGACAAACACAATGGCACGCGTAACTTTCGAAGGAGACGACGGAAGGATTGAAACTTCCGAGTTGCCACTACGCGAAATAAAAGCCCCGCAATAGCGGGGCTCTTTAATTATCCGGTTGTCGTTCGTGCCGCTAGGGCTGAGAGCATCCTCTTCATCATTTTTCGGTCAGGCTCATCAAGCCCACGATAGAACCGGACGACCATCCACTCTTCCGGCGTCAAACTGTCCGAACAGGGCCGGTATTCGTTTTCCCGCTCTGGCACCTGCTTTTGGACAGCAACCTCGCAACTCATCTGCATACTCCTTCAATGGCAGTGAGTTTCTGACATTAACGCCGCGAGCCGAATATTCCTTGCACGTATTAGTGCACCAAAGTCGCAGCGAGCGCGGCAGCGGTTCGTGCTAAGCCAACCTGCTCTTCTTCTGGAAGTTTCCGGAAATTGCTCAGCAGCGTCGACTCTCGTTCGGTGAGAGAGCCAAGATCACCGGCGGTGCGCGATCCCGTCAGAACGTAATGGACATCTACGCCAATCCCTTGGATTGCACAGAGGTAGCGGATGTCTGGAGAGCTGGCCTCTAGCTCATACGCCTTTTGGGTGCCTCGACTAACACCCGCTGCCCTACCGAAGTCAGTCTGGTTTTGCCCAGTTTTCTCCCTCTCTTCTCGCAGGCGCTCGCCTGCTCCGTCAGCTATGAGCATTTTTTTGATCAATACCAGTTGACTTGACCAGTTTTCTGGCCAAGAATCCTTGTCGTCGAACACGATTAAACACGGATAAACACTATGCACGGCCCATTAACTCCTGAGCAAGCCCGCGCCGCGCTTGACCGCGAGGGCAGGACAATCGCCGACTTCTGCCGCAACCACGACTTGAACAAAAATTTGGTCAGCGATCTGCTTAACGGCCGTAAGAAGGGACGCCGTGGCGAAGCTCACCGCGCCGCAGTTCTGCTGGGTATCAAAGAGGGCACGGTCGCACAGTAGTGCGCCCGTTCCAGGGGAGAAACGAGAAGATGACCCGACCAATTCTTGATAGCCGCCGTAAGGCTGTTATGGCCGCAGTTGCCTCCTTTCCAGGCGGCAGGGAATGCGCCGCTGCGCACCTTTGCCTGGACCTCAAACAGTTCGACAACAAGGTCTACGAAAACCCGGGCCACCGCCCTCTGACTGACGCGCAAGTTCGCCAGCTCGAACGCGTCAGCGGCACCAACATTCTCGCCGACTACATGGCCGGTCTTTACGGCGGAGTCTTCGCTGCGATGCCGGAGGATGGCCACGTCGACAACCTCGACCTGTACGCCCGGTCGCTGGCCACAGACGTCGCCGAAGGCAAGGTCGACCAGATCATTTTCAAAGCTTTGGCAGATGGCCGACTCGATGAGGGCGAGCTTGCGGACATCGTCGCAGCTCACCGCCGGCACATTGCAGCAAGACATGCCGAAATCGGCGCCGTGATTACCTTGCACCGGAAAAAACCGGGCAACTCGGACCAGTAGTAGACGCAGGAAGCGTCGCTTTTTTTGGCGAAAGCCATTGGCCGCGTTAGCGGCCGGGGAGAGAAACGATGAGCACCAACCATGGCGGCGGGTACAAGGCCCTGTGCCCTGCCTGCGGCAGCCGAATGCGTATTCGTAATTCGGAAGAGCAAACACCCATTTTCAAAACCATGTACGGCGAGTGCACCAACCTCGGTTGCGGCGCGACCTACGGCGGCTCCCTTTCGTGGGAATACGAGCTGAACGCCTCTGGCATTGACCGCCCCCGCGTCCGGCTTCCGGTCGCACCGTCGGTTAAGCGTATGCAGGCCTTTCGCGACAGCACGGTGAAAACCAACCAGCTCGACATGCTCGCCGTCTTGGAGGCCTGACCATGCAAACCATCACGCTCACCCGCAAGCAGCTCGATGAATACCGCACCGGCATGCAGCGCAATGCTGCAGCCTTCGTAGACCTACACCAGCAGGAACATCTGGACGACGACGGCCTTTTCGACCGCACCGTCAACCACCTGGTGAACGTATGGGGGGTGCCGGTATTCATGGCCGGCCGCCTCGTGCATTTAGCGATGACGGACCGCCTACCACGGGGCAAGTCGTGGATCGGCGTAGACGTCTCCAGCGGTTCGGATCTTTGCTTGATTCGGGACTACCGCATCGGGAAAACCTATCCGGTATCGGCACGGCTTCTACCGCACCGTTTCCTGCACTCCCCGGCCGACACGGCCCCTCTCTGACCCTTTAACCGCCCTGCCCCACTCCCGTGGGTTTGGGGAAGTTTTATCCGCAATTCGAGGTGCCGCCATGCCAAACGCCGTTGCGTTTCAGTTGGACATGCCCAAGCCGGTCGCAGTGGCGTGGCTTGGCAGCCTGCGCGCAGAGCTCCGCAAGGGCTTCTTGGAGCATTGGTACGACGACCGCTACCGCGACGTCCCCGAGGGTTTTAGAAGCCGCCGCATCCTCGACGATTACCCGGCCCTTGCCGGCCACAAACGCACCATCGGCGCGCTGCAAGCCGCCCTTGCCGCTAACTAGTAAGGCAGTTCCATGACGATGCACGAGAGATTCAGGGGCGAGGTGCTCCGCCGCATTGAGGCTGACTTCGGCCTCAAGTACATGAGCGGCACCAACTACATGCGCAAAGGCACCTGTCCTGCGCCTGGCTGTGGCAAGAAAACCCTCTACACCTTCCACGATTCGCCGTGGATGCTGATCTGCGGCCGGCCTGAGAAGTGTGGCCACCGCGTCCACGTCAAAGATCTGTATAGCGACCTGTTCAACGACTGGAGCAAGCAGGCGCCGTCTACTGATGAGGATCCAACCGCCACCGCCCGCGCTTATTTGGAGATGGCCCGCGGCTTTCGTATCGAGCTAATCGCCGGTTGGTTCACGCAGGAAAACTACTGGAGCCGCGACATTAGCGCGGGCACAGCGACCGTTCGTTTTCCCCTGGAGAAAGGCGGCTACTGGGAGCGTCTGATCGACCGCCCCGAACGCTTCGGCAAGCAGAAAGCGCGCTTCAAACCAGGCGAAAGTTACAAAGGCGTGTGGTGGTGCCCACCTTCGCTCGACCTGGTTCAGGTCCGCGAGCTATGGATTGTCGAAGGCATTTTCGACGCCATAGCGCTGCTCCACCACGACGTGGCGGCTGTGTCCATGATGAGCAGCGCCCCATGCCCAACCGAATCACTCAAGTCGCTTAAAAAGGCCTGCCAGGAAGCTGACAAGCCCCTGCCCCGCCTGATTTGGGCGCTCGATAACGAACCGGTTGCTAAAGCCAACATGCGCCGGTGGGCGAAGGAAGCCCGCGACATGGGCTTCAAGTGCGGCGCCGCTGTAATCCCGCAACGGGGCGCCAGAAAACTTGACTGGAACGACCTCCATCAGCGGTGGACGTTTATCGAAGGCGCGGACGAAAAAGCGAAGCGCATCGAGCTCGACCTCGACGAGGCGCGCCATCAAGGCGACCTGCTGCTGGCCGAGTCAGCAGAGGAAAAAGGCCTGCTGATGTACAGCTGGGACGAGCGCAAGGAATTCCACTTTACGTTCCATTCCCGCCTGTACTGGTTCCGCCTGGACATGGAGCGCTACGAGCGAGCCACACGCGACCTGGAGAACGACGAGTCCCACGAAGCGCAACAGCTCAACGAGAAACAAGTCCGCGAGAAAGCGCTCCGCCAAGCGGGATGCGTCACGCGCATCGCCAACTGCAATTTCCAAGCGCTCTATTTCATGCGGAACGAGCAGACGGACGAGGCCTGGTACTACTTCCGCGTCGAGCGCCCGGAAGCGCCGACCATCAAGAGCACATTCACCTCAGCGCAAATTTCGTCGGCGCCTGAGTTTAAAAAGCGCCTGCTCAACGTGTGCAACGGAGCCCTGTTCTCTGGCACTCCGCAGCAGCTTGAGCGAATGCTGGAAAACCAGCTCGACATCCTGAAAACCGTTAACACCATCGACTGGATTGGCTACGCCCGCGAGCACGGCGTTTACGTGTTCAACGACATCGCCATCTCAGGCGGCAAGGTCCACAAGCTGAACCAAGAAGACTTTTTCGACGTCGGCAAGCAGAGCATCAAATCGCAAAGCCAGTCGCCAGTGCTACACATCAACCCCGAGCTGAGCGAATACAACGAGGAATGGTTCGACCTGTTCTGGCGTTGCTTTGGCGTCCGTGGTGTCGTCGTGTTGGCATGGTGGCTTGGAGCGCTTTACGCGGAGCAGATTCGCCAGTTGCACAAGTCCTACCTGTTCTTGGAGCTGATTGGCGAGGCCGGCTCCGGCAAAACCACTTTGGTGGAACTGCTGTGGAAGTGCACCGGCCGCACCGAATACGAAGGCTTCGACCCATCGAAAGCGACCGCTGCAAGCCGCGCGCGCAACTTCGCCCAGGTAGGCAACCTGCCGGTCGTATTGATCGAATCCGAGCGCGAGCAGAAAGAAGGTGCCCCGGTTAAACACTTCGACTGGGACGAGCTGAAGACCGCCTACAACGGCCGCAGCGTCCGCTCCACAGGCGTTAAAAACAACGGCAACGACACCCGCGAACCGCCGTTTCGTGGCGCGCTACTCATCGCCCAAAACAATGCGGTCAACGCCTCCGAGCCGATTCTCCAGCGCCTCGGCCATGTGCACCTGACTCGCGAGCACCAGACGCCGCAATCCAAAGCCTACGCAGAGCAGTTGGAACGCATGCCGGTCGAGCAGCTCAGCGGCTTTCTGGTTAAGGCGCTGTTACCTGAGGCGCAGATCGTCAAGCTAATCGATGAGCGCACCTCAGGCTACGAGCAGCAGCTCTTGGCTGTACCGGGGATCCGCACCGTTCGTATCGCCAAGAATCACGCCCAGTTGCGCAGCCTGATCGATGCCTTGCAACTGGTGGTGCCGCTGGACGACGACAAAGCCGCGCTGGTGCACGCGGAGGTCGAGCAAATGGCGCTGGAACGTCAGCAAGCAATCAACGCCGATCACCCGGTAGTCAGCAGCTTTTGGGAGCTGTTTGAGTACTTGAACGGCCCGCTCGACGAGCCAGGCGGCCAACTGAACCACTCCCGCAAGAACAGCTTCGTCGCCTTCAACCTCAACGAGGTGATCGAAATGGCGGCGAACAAGCGGCAGCAGGTTCCGCTCATTCACGAGCTCAAGCGCCTGCTGAAAACAAGCAAGTCCCCCAAATTCCTGGATAGCAACAAACCGGTTAATTCGGCGCGTGCAACAGACCTTTCTGGCGCCGCCAAAACCGTCCGCTGCTGGGTGTTCCAGCTCGCGTGACAACCGACCAGGGCGCGGCAACGCCCCGGTCCCTACCCCAAGGAGAAGCACCATGCACAACAACAGCAACCCCGACCGCGCCGGCCGGCGCGAACGCCTCGCCACGCTGGCCGTCAGCGGCGCGTCCCTGGCCTTGCTTATAGCGGCTGGCTACTACGCGCCGGCTCTGCTGGCAGCAGCCCTTCACTGACCTACAGCCCGGGCGCGGCAACGTCCGGGCAATCCACTCAAGGAGAAGCACCATGAAAGCGGAAATAGAAAGCGGCGCCCCTGCCGGCGAAAGCACGATGCGCAAGTTCGGAAATTTGGAGTTGCTGCTGGCGTTCGAGGATTGGGCACTACCACGCGGCTATGACTTAGGCCGCCGCACCGGCACCACCGCCGAAGAGAGTCAGTTTCTGAACGTCGAAACACAGGCTGCCTGGCTCGGGTTTGAAGCCGCACACGGCCCGGACGGGTGCAAACCGTTCGGTCAGCAGCTGTATGCGCGCATCAAGAAAACCAGCCGGTACGCCCATCAGACAGAAAAGCTATTTCCGGTGCGGGTGGGCGCAGCACCGTACGACGCCTTTGTCGTTCATGGCGGACCGGGCGGCCTGTATGCCCTGCGGGACGTGAACTTCTACGTCCTGGTCGACAGTAAGCCAATGAAGATCAGCTAACCACGGAACAAGCGGCGCCCCGGGGCGGCAAACCCGAGGCGTTCGGACAAGGAGAAGCACCATGCACCACCTTAAAAAACACCATCGCTGGCCATTGCTGGCAATGGTCGCCGCACTTGCGGGGGTTACGGCCACTTCGGTGGCACTGGCCATCGCGGCACTGATTGAAAACGCCCTGATCGCCTCCCTGTTTGCATCGGCAGCAGTGGTCCTGGATCTGTTCAAGTACATCGCTTGGCCGCTGGCGCTTGGTCTGATTACAACACGCCGAACCGTTTGTGCACTGCTGATGATGGCCTGCGCGACGGCATTGGGCGGCGTCTCCGGCTGGGCAAGTTACGACCGGCTGATGAGCTCGATCATCACCAGCCGTGCCGAGCACCAGGCGCACCAGGAGCACCGTCAGATCGATCTGTTGGAACTACGCGACGCCGACGCCGCACGCATCAAGCAGCTCGACACCGATGCCCTCATCACCTATCAGCAGGCTCAGGCACTACGGGACCGTGGGATGGTCAGCCGCGCTCTGGAACTGGAGACGGCCGCCATGGCACGCATCGACGCCGAGCGTGAAAACGCCCAGGAGCGTAGAGACCTCGCCTCGCAAGAACTCACCGCACTACTCGCTAAACCAGCCAAAGCCGCTGGCCTTCCGCTGTATCTGGCCCACCTGCTCTGCCTCGGATTCGCCGCAGCACTTGAGGTAGTGCCCGCTCTGATCCTCGCTGCGCTTCGCAGCCCCATCGTGCAGGAGCGCTACCCGGTAGCGGCAATAACGGAGCAGGAACAGTCCCGGAAGCGCGATCAGGAACAGCCGGGAACAGGGGCGGAAGAGGCCGCAGAGCAAGGCATACCGCAACAGCTACGAGAGCTCATCGCTAGTACGGAGGCAGGAACAAAAGTGGCAGTGAGGCAGGTATCAAAGGAGCTGCGGATAGGCAGCACCAAGGCCACCAAGTTGCTACAGCAGGCCGCAGAAATAGGCCTATTGATGAAGACCGCCGGCGGCTACGTCGCGGCTTAAAGAAGTAGGCCCCGCCGAGCGGCAACTCGGCAGGGCCTGACCAACCCCAAGGAGAAGCACCATGCAAGTGAACCCCCAAGAAGTCGGCGGCGAACAGCGTACCACCGCGCGCACCCGGCCAACCATGACAAGCCACCGTCTGGATCTGCCAAGCCTCTGTGACATCTGCGGCAACGCTCGCGCAACCCGTAAGCACGCACGTTGCAGCCGGATTCGCCAGCAGACCAAGGAAGCGGAGTGGAACGCATTGCTCGAAGCGAGAGCAGCAGCAAAACAAGAAAAAGGGCGCCGCTATGCACGTTGAGAACAATGTCGTCAGCGTATCTGGAGGAAAAGACTCCACCGCGCTTCTGCTCCTCGCCATCGAGAACGAAGCCACGAACTTGACCGCTGTATTCGCGGATACCGGCAATGAGCACCCCCTCACGTACGAATACCTGGACTACCTGGAGCGAACCACCGGAATCACGATTCAGCGCATTCGTGCGGATTTCACGATACAGATCGCTAGGCGGCGCCAGATGATGCAGAACGTCATAGACGGAACGCATAAAAACCAAGGCAGGTATGAGTGGACAGCCGACATCGCGCGCCGCGCTTTGGATGTGCTCCATCCGACAGGAAATCCTTTCCTGGATATGTGCCTGGTGCATGGTCGTTTTCCATCCACGATGGTCGCGTTTTGCTCAAAAGAGCTTAAACGCGATCAGCTCACCAACCAGGTGCACCGCCCTTTACTTGCGCAAGGCAGCGACGTCATTTCCTGGCAAGGCGTTCGCCGAGACGAGTCTCCGAAACGAGCCCTGCTAGCGGCCAAAGAATACGTGCTGACGGATAACACCGGCGGCGAGCTTTGGAATTACCGTCCAATTCTTGATTGGAATGCCGAGCAGTGTTTTGAGGTTCACCGGCGGCACAAGGTAGAACCCAACCCGCTGTACTCCATGGGAATGGCCCGAGTCGGGTGCATGCCCTGCATAAATGCCCGTAAGGACGAACTGCTAGAGATTAGTAAGCGCTTTCCAGAGGAGCTTGAGCGCATTGCCGCGTGGGAACGTTTGGTATCGCAGGTGAGCAAGTGCGACGTAGGCACTTTCTTTCCCGCTTCTGACTTAGGCGCTAGGTCTGCGGCCGAGGCGAGCACCGAAACACACGGTGTTTTAGCTCGGGTTGAATGGGCGAAAACCAGCAGGGGCGGACATCAATACGACCTCCTTCGATCCGACGCCCCGGTCGAGCTTTGCAGCTCGATATACGGCCTGTGTGAGTAGCTGCGCTATGACTGACCAGGACCAACGCCAGCACATGCTGGCGTGCGAGGCCCGGTACTGGCTCCGGCGTGGGTTCACCACGCCGGAGAAAGTGGCGGAGCTGGAGCAGATGCTCATTAAAAAGCGGGGATCCGTAGCGGTTGCCCGCTTGGTAGATGAAATGCGCCGTCAGTGGGGAACGCGGCGAGATTGGCTCGGGAGGGGGCAATGATCGAGAGACAGATAAGCGGCATTCACTCGCGGTCGACGTCGGCGGCGTCGCTGGCGATAATACTGGATGTGCAACCAGTGGTTTTTCGCTATGTACTTCGACGTTCTTGCGCTCAATGTTCGCGGTCGCCTGCTTTCAGAAAAGGAGCGGCGCTCAAAGCCGCGCATCCGTGCGGATGTCTACATTCACACCGACCGATGTGGACCGCTGGGCCGGGACTCGCTACAGGCGTGCATTCACAATCTGCACCACACTTCCAAAGACACCCTTTCGCCTCTTTTCGACGTAAGGGTAGAAGGCATGGCAACGCTGGGCCTGGTGATATCGGGCACGGAATTCATCGGCGGTCAGGCCTTTCCACAGGCCTGGCATTGCCGGCCGCTGGAAGGGACGTTTGTCATTCCCTGGAGCAACTGCGCTCGATCATCGCTGGACGGACTGATTTAAACCAAGAAGGGTTCGTCGGCGTTTCTCGGTTATTGCAGCTGCCCTTCGGCCTTATGCTGGGAGCCTGGTTATGAGCGAGGCTCTCAGCGTGCTGACATTCGAGGATCTAAAGCGGATCACCGGTTACGCCCGGCGCGCTGATGTGGAGAGAACCCTGCATGAGCAAGGTATTCGCATCTTCCGCGGCCGCAGCGGCCCATGGACCACAGTGGATTTGATCAACCAGGCCGGTGGCCTGAGGCCGGTCGCGGCACAGAAGTACGGCGCAGAGATTCTATGAGGCGAGCACGGAAGCGTAAGCACAATCCCCACATTCCAATTCACATCGATCAGGCCGCCCTTCCGGCGGCCGTTTATTTTGACCATCGGGGTAACGGCGTTTGGTACACGCTGCACTACGACGAGGGAGGCAAACAGCGGCGGCAGAACATTGCCCCGCCTTCGGTCACCCTGTCCGAGCTGCACCGTTTCATGGAACAGCGCGCTGGCATCGACCGGGAAAGCCTGCGTTATTTGTGCGAGCAGTTTCACGGAAGCTCACAACTGAAGCGGCTGGGCCTAAAGACGCAGAAGGATTATGAATATTCGCGAAACGTGCTGCTCGATGTACCCACCAAGCTGGGCAAGCCACTCGGGGAGCTGGCGGTCCGAAAATTCACCTCGGCGTTGATACAGCGGGTGATAGACCGGATCGCGGACGACGGTACGCCATCTAAAGCGGCACACGCTCTGCGATATTTGCGGCGCGTAATGCAGTGGGGGCGCAACCGTGGCTATCTGGAGACAAACCCGGCCCAAGGTATTGAGGCACCGGTCGAACGCAAGCAGCGAAGATTGCCAAAGCCGGCAGTTATGGCGTCTCTGATCGCCAGGGCTCGGGAGTTGGGGCAACTAGACCGAGGCCAACCAGGAGCCTGCCCTGAATACCTTTCCTATGTAATGGAGCTCAGCTATTTGTGCCGCTTGCGCGGGATTGAGACTGTCACCCTGAGCGACGCCAACGAGCTGGAGGAAGGCGTACTGACCAATCGGCGTAAGGGCAGTCGCGATAACGTCGTCCGGTGGACGCCGCGCCTCCGGGCCGCTTGGGATGGTGCAAAGGCATACAGAGCGAAGGTGTGGTCCAGGACCAAAGCCCCGATGCCTATTCTGGCGGAACGGCGTTTCATCATCGTCGCGGCTCATGGCGGTGCGTTACAGAAATCGAGTCTGGATACCGCCTGGCAGCGGTTCATCACTAAAGCCATTGAAGCCGGAGCTATCGCCGAGGCGGACCGCTTCGCACTACACGACCTCAAGCGGCGCGGCATAACCGACACGCCCGGCAATCGTGCGGACAAGCAAGAGGCGAGCGGCCACCGGGATAGCTCAATGATGGATGTGTATGACCACAGCGTTCCCATCGTGGCGCCATCTGCCGACTAGCCGCTCCGAACAGCTGGCGCAGCCCTCAAAGCTGCACACTTTCCCCTTGTCGAATCGATAGGGGCGCCACTATTTCCGCTAGCGCCCCTTGGCTAGTCCGCCTCGGACCCGTTTATTTTTCAACCGAGTCCCGATCACCACCGCCAATTCGAGAAGATCCGCCGCCTCCTTAAAATCTTCCGCGTCCTCGGTTCCTCTCGATAACTTCCCTCCAGGACTCACATCCAATCGCACCGCATCCAGCAGCTGGTAGAAACGGACAATTTGGCCTGCTTCTTCCACATGTAATACGCCCAATCGATTTAGGTTCGCTTGGTATACCTGGTTAAAGTTGTCTCGAATGTCGACGTCGTAGGTAAATAGCCTGGGAGAACCCGTGCGGTTCGCGTCGTCTGCCAAGTGTTCATATTCTCGAAGCCCACTCACATAGCCCCTCAGTGCTACTAAGTCCAAAAGGGCTGACACTTCGGCAATCAACGCAGCGCGAACGCTTAATCGCTCTTGCCTGATTAGGGATCGCGATGCCCATGTATTGCCGCCGGCGGCGACGAGACCCGTAACCATCGCAACCAAAACCGTGGTCCAGTCCACTCGGCTCAATGCTTCAAACAACCAATCCATCTTTTTGCCACTCCCGAAAACCGTTTCAGCCGCCGCGCGGCCGCGCTCGGAAGACCGAGGTGATCGAAGGGTATGGCAACTGGCTTGTAGCAGCACGTTGCGATGGAGTGTAAGACCTACGTAACAACGAGATAGGGATTGCCAAGGGCAGCTGCATGCAGTCGCGCTAGTACGTAATAGCGAATTACCTAAGTCGCTGATTTATATACTTCAAGCAGGGTTCTTGTAATCAGTAGGTCCCGGGTTCGATTCCTGGTGCCGGCACCATATAAAAGAAAGGCCTTCGAGAAATCGAAGGCCTTTTTTGTTGCGCCGACTTTAGTTGGATTAGAGGCCTCCCCGCCCCATCACTTAGCGTTCGCCTGCGCCGCTGCCAAACCGTTGTTTAGGCGAGGACAAAAGCCTTCCGCCTTTACCTGTTCATTCAATGTGCCGGACCAAACCAGCGTTTGAACGCACGATGCAACGAGCTCACGTCCTTGAACCCCAACGCGTCGCTAATCACGGCCTGCGAGTGGCCTTGCTGTAGGTGTTGCTGAGCGAGTTCTTTGCGGGCGGCCTCGAGTAGTTCGGTAAAGCTGACGCCGTCTTGTTTGAGGCGGCGGTACAGGGTGGGGCGGGTTACGTGCAGCAGTTGGCAGATCAGTTGAATGTTGGCGCCGCTGTGTAGGTTGGCCTGAATAAGGCTGCGCACTTTGGCGACCAACAAGGTGTCGCGTTGCAGCTGTGCATAGGTTTGCAGCGCTCGCTGTTCAAGCAGTTGTTTAAGGTAGGGACTGGCGCCACGGATGGGGTGTTGGAGAAAGGTGCTGGGCATTTCCAGGCGATTAGCCGGGCGAGCAAAGCGTAGGTTGCGGCCGAATACCTCGACAAAGTGATCGACATAGCTCGGTTCGGCAAACGCGAATTCGCAGGCCAGTGGCGTCACGTGCACGCCGGTCAGCGCGCGGTGCCAATGCAGCAAGGCACTCATGCTGCGCTCGCTGGCCGCTTGTGGATAACAGGTGCCAGGGGCAAAGGAAAAGCGCAGTTCGAGGTGCCCTTCGCCGGCACTGGCCGTCCAGTGTTCGGCCGGGTTCATCAGGGCGATGTGCTTGACGAAAATGGCGAAGGCTTCATCTGCCCGCGCGCACTGAAACAACCAGCTCGCCAGCACGCCACGGGTGTCGGGGTTGATGCGCTGACCAAGCAGCAGGCCGATATGGGCAACGCGTGGGTTACTCACTGCCAGCTGCCACAGGCCCAGCAACCGCGTTTCGGCGAGGCGCTGCTCCTGAGGTGCTGGCGCAGCGGCGCTAACGTCCACCAACGCCTCGCGCACAAACCCCGCGACCTGCAACTGGGCGGCGCTGACAACGCCAAGTTGCAGCAACTGGTCATACAGATCCAGTACGGCCATGGCCGATACGCTGCTGATTTTGCCCATCTCGCAACACGTCCTGTGCACCTGCCCGGGCCGCGACTGTAGCGTGACCAACGCGCGCCAGGCCAGCACAACAGCACTTGCAACCAAACGCCATAAAGCTGATCCGCAACGCCATACCAGCCTGCAGAGCGGCGCCTTAGCATCATCGGCAACATTGCCCGATATGGAAAAACCGATGCCTGCCGTTACCGCTAACCACCGAATTGATTCCGCCAGCCAGTTGCGCAAGCTGATCGCCGAACCACCGGCGCTAATGAAAAAACGCCTGCAGACGCAAATAGATCCGCACTGCAAAACCATCATCGAGCACGCCTCGGTGTGCGCGCTGGGGTTTGCCGAAAGCTCGAGCGATATCCACTACCTAGATATCCGCCACCATCCGGTGGTGCACGCCGAAGGCGACAGCATTGTGCTGGCCTGGCCCGCTGCTAGAGCACTGCCGAGCGAGCTGAATGGCGGACGGTCGTTGCCATGCAGCCTGTTTTTTATCATGCCCGGCATTGGCTTTGCCCTACGCGCCAACGGCCACGGTCGAGTGGAAGAAACGGCAACCGGGCTGCACCTGGTATTTAGCGCTGCGGCCCTGTTTCTGCACTGTTCGCGGGCCATGGTGCGGGCGCAATTCTGGACCCCACGCCAGGGAACCACGCCGCCCCCTGGCGCCAGTGGACAGGCAGAATTGTCGGATGAGGCGCTGGCCTTTGTTGCCCGAGCCTCGTACTTGCTGATGCTGAGCAAAAGCCCTAACGGCCGCACAGAACTGTCGCCACGCGGCGACCCTGACGGCTTTGTCCTGGCTGCAGACCGCCGCACCTTGCTGATCCCCGAACGCCCGGGCAATAAGGTGGCGTGCACCTTGTTGAATATTTTGGCAGTCAGTGAGGTGACGCTGTCGTTGCTGATTCCAGGCCTTAGCACGGTATTGGCCGTCAGCGGCCAGGCCTGGTTGACGGCCGACCGCCAGGTGCTTGAGCCGCTCGCGATCAATGGCAAAGTACCGGCCGTGGGCATTGTGCTTGAGGTGGGCCGCTGGAGCTTGCAACATTGCCCGCAACTGCTGGAAGCGGGTTTGTGGCAGCCTGAAAGCCATGTTCATGCCGACGCCATTGCCTCATTCCCCAAGATGCTCGCCGAGCATATGAACGGCACCGGCTTGCTCGGCAAGGCCACGAAATTGGTCGTCGACGCGGTGGTCAAACACGACCTCAAACATCTGTACTGAGGCCGGCACGCTATAGACCCATATCAATACCCCAAGCCCACCCGCTCCCTAGAATCGCGCGCCCCAACTGCCAGGCGATTCCCTATGTCCCGTCCGATTTCTGCCGAATTACTCTGCCCCGCAGGCACCTTGAAAGCCATGCGCTATGCCTTTGCCTATGGCGCGGACGCGGTGTACGCCGGGCAGCCGCGTTACAGCTTGCGGGTGCGTAACAACGAGTTCGATCACGCCAACCTGGCACTGGGTATTGCCGAGGCCCATGCCCAGGGCAAGCGCTTTTATGTGGTGGTCAACATCGCCCCACACAACGCCAAGCTGCGCACTTTTCTCAAGGACTTGGCGCCGGTGGTTGCCATGGCGCCGGATGCATTAATCATGTCCGACCCCGGTTTGATCATGCTGGTGCGCGAGCACTTTGCGGATATGCCGATTCACTTGTCGGTGCAAGCCAATGCGGTGAACTGGGCCAGCGTGAAGTTTTGGCAGCAACAGGGCTTGAGCCGGGTGATTCTGTCGCGCGAGCTATCGCTGGAAGAGATTGAGGAAATTCGCCAACAGGTGCCGCAGATGGAGCTGGAGGTGTTTGTCCATGGCGCGCTGTGCATGGCTTATTCCGGGCGCTGCTTGTTATCCGGTTATATCAACCGCCGCGACCCAAATCAGGGCACCTGCACCAATGCGTGCCGCTGGCAGTACCAAGCGCACGAGGGTGAGCAGAATGAACTGGGCGAAATTGTCCGCCACTGCGCGCCGACCTTGGGTCAGGGCGCGAGCACCGAACGACTGTTTCTGCTGGAGGACGACAGCCGCCCTGGTGAGCTGATGGAAGCGTTCGAGGATGAGCACGGCACCTACATCATGAATTCCAAAGACCTGCGTGCGGTGCAGCATGTCGAGCGCCTGGTGCAGATGGGGGTGCATTCGCTAAAGATCGAAGGGCGCACTAAAAGCCACTTTTATGTAGCCCGTACCACCCAGGTGTACCGCCAGGCCATCGACGCGGCGATAGCCGGCAAGCCCTTGCCCCAGCACCTGTTCAGCGACCTCGAATCGCTCGCTAATCGCGGTTACACCGAGGGCTTTTTAAGGCGCCATGTGCATGATGAATATCAGAATTATCAGCACGGCAACTCCCGCGCCGAGCGGCAGCAGTTTGTCGGCGAATTGACCGGGCAGTGGCGCGGCGAACTCGCCGAGGTGCGGGTGAAAAACCGCTTCGCTGTGGGCGATCGTATGGAACTTATGACGCCCAACGGCAATCAGCATTTCTCTCTTACCACGCTGGAAAACCAGTCTGGCCATGCCGTTAGCGTTGCCCCTGGAGATGGCCACGTACTGTATGTTGCGCTGCCAATAATGGCCGACGCCCGCTACGGCCTGCTGATGCGCTACCTCGACGCTGCGCCTTAACAAACAGCAGTTCGTCCGGCAGGGGCGGCACGCGCTAGAAACTGGCCGCGTCGTTGCAAGCGCTATAGCTCACTCACAACCACAAACTGTATCGGCGCTGAAACGGTCATGAAGTTCAGGCAATTTTTTGCAATAAGATTTATTGCAAAAGACGTCTAAAACGCACCGTTCAGCAGATGGCGTGGCACTTTGCGACTAGGGTTTCGACAAGGCCATTTGTGCCAACTAGCGTCTGTATAACGTTCTCAAAATTAATGAAAGGGGGTAGACCATGAACAAGTTCGTCAGCACTACAACCCTGCTGCTTCTGTTTGGAACAGGCACGTTGAGCTTACAGACGCAGGCCGCGGCCACGCTGATGCGCTCAGCCGATTTTATCAACGCCATGGGCGTGAACCTGCACGTCAGCCAGGGCTCGTCGAACTACGCGAAAATACCCATGGTCATCAGCAACATGCAGTACCTGGGCATTGTTAACGCACGCGACAGTTACAACCCGTTCTGGGGCAACCCGCCGTACAACTACTACACCAACCTGGCCAAGGCCGGCGTGAAGTGGAATTACATTGCCGCGGTGGGCGGCACTAAGTCGCCGACCCACATCGCTACCTTCCTGACCAATATCAGCACGGTGGAAAAAGCCGTACCGGGTTCGACCTTGGCGGTGGAAGGGCCGAACGAGATCAACAATTTCCCTCTGGTCTGGCAGCCCGACGGCACCAAAGGCTTACCGGCGGCGCTGTCTTTCCAGGCCGAGTTGTACAAGCAAACCAAAGCACACCCGCTGTTCAAAAATACCCAGGTGTTTTACTTCACCGGTTATAACGCGGGCGGCATCCCGAAAGGCCCCGACCCTGCGGTCACCAAAGGCCTCGCCGACTTCAATAACCAACACCCCTACCCGGCCGCCGGCAAACCGCCGACCAAGTATGTAAAACGCACCGTACTGGGTAACACGCCGGCAGGCGCGGGGCCTGCGGTGTACACCGAAACCGGCTATCAATCACCGAAAACCACAGCCCAGGCCAGCGCGTCTTGGTTGCTGAGCATTTTGGCCAACAGCGCGTACAACGAAATTCACCGCACCTACATCTATCAGTTGATGGATGAAGGCGATGGTTATGGCCTGTTCACCAAGGCCGACAATGCGCCAACACCCGCAGCAACAGCCTGGCGCAACCTCAACACCATTCTGCAGGACCCCTCGCCGACCGCCTCGAACTTCACCCTGACCAAGCTGATCCCATTCTCTACCGCAGGGCTGCCCGCCACGGGCAGGTTCCTCGCCCTGCAAAAGAGCAATTACGAAACCAATATCTTGGTGTGGGCTGAGCCTGACTCCTTCCCCGGCGCCTCGGCACCGGTGAAAGTGAACCTGGGCTCCACCCAGGCCACGGTGAATATCTACGACCCCATCGTCGGCTCCGAACCGGTGCAGTCGCTGCGCAACGTCAGTCAGGTACAGGTCAACCTGACTGACCACCCGCTGATCATTCAGGTGCCGGCTTCTACGGCGGCAATGAAAAAAGCCAAATTGTTGTAACGCAGCCGCGTTAAACCGGACGCCGGCGCACCTCAGTGCGCCGGCGTTTTGTTATCTGCTGCGCAGCCAGCAGGCTCGCGGCCTTTCACGCTTGCTTCTTGCCGGGCCTGCCGACAAGCTATGCGCCTGCGAACCGACAAGGCCACTTGGCATGCGTATTTTGATCACCGGCGGCGCGGGCTTTATTGGCTCGGCGCTGATTCGAACACCGAGCACCAGGTGCTTAACCTCGACAAGCTGACCTATGCCGGCAACCTCGAGTCCCTCGCCAGCGTGGCGAGCAACCCGCGTTATCGCTTCGCTCAGGTGGATATCGCCGACCAGCCGCAAGTGCGTGCGCTGCTGGATGACTTCCAGCCCGAGGCGATCATGCACCTGGCTGCCGAGTCGCACGTCGACCGTTCCATCGACGGCCCCTCGGCGTTTATCCAGACCAATATCGTCGGCACCTACGCCCTGCTCGAGGCCACACGCGGCTATTGGCACGGCCTGGCAGATGACGCCAAGCAAGCCTTTCGTTTTCACCATATTTCCACCGACGAGGTGTACGGCGACCTGCATGGCGTCGACGACCTCTTTACCGAAACCACGCCTTACGCGCCCAGCTCGCCTTACTCGGCCAGCAAAGCGGCGTCTGATCACTTGGTTCGCGCCTGGCAACGCACCTATAACCTGCCGGTGCTGATCACCAATTGCTCGAACAACTACGGGCCCTATCACTTCCCGGAAAAACTGATTCCGCTGGTGATCCTCAATGCCCTGGATGGCAAACCACTGCCGGTGTATGGCAACGGCGCGCAGATTCGCGACTGGCTGTTTGTTGAAGACCACGCCCGCGCCCTGCTTAAAGTGGTGACTGAGGGCAAGGTCGGCGAAACCTACAATATTGGCGGCCATAACGAGCAACAAAATATCGACGTGGTGCGCAGTATTTGCGCGCTGCTGGAAGAGCTGGCGCCGGAAAAACCGGCCGGCGTTGAGCGCTATGAGCAGTTGATCACCTTTGTTAAAGACCGCCCCGGCCACGACCTGCGCTATGCCATCGACGCCAGCAAGATCGAACGCGAGCTAGGCTGGGTACCCGAAGAAACCTTCGCCACTGGCCTGCGCAAAACCGTGCAGTGGTACCTGAATAACCTCGACTGGTGCCGCCATGTGCAAGACGGCAGCTACCAGCGCGAACGCCTTGGCGCAACGGAGTAACTGACGATGAAAGGAATCATTTTGGCTGGCGGCTCGGGCACACGCCTGCACCCGATCACCCTGGCCGTATCCAAGCAACTGCTGCCGATCTACGACAAGCCGATGGTGTACTACCCCATTTCGGTGCTGATGCTCGCTGGCATCCAAGACATCCTGCTGATTTCCACCCCGCACGACCTGCCGCAGTTCGAAAAAATGCTCGGCGACGGCAGCCAGTTCGGCGTCAATTTCAGCTACGCCGCGCAGCCCTCGCCCGATGGCCTGGCTCAGGCGTTTTTGATTGGTGAGGAGTTTATTGGCGACGACTCGGTGTGCCTGATCCTTGGCGACAATATCTTCCACGGCCAGCACTTCACCGAGCAGTTGCAACGCGCCGCTAGCCACAGCAGCGGCGCCACCGTGTTCGGCTACTGGGTAAATGACCCAGAGCGGTTTGGCGTGGTGGAGTACGACGCGCAAGGCAAGGCGATTTCCATCGAAGAAAAACCGGCCAAGCCAAAATCCAGCTATGCGGTTACCGGTTTGTATTTCTACGACAACGACGTGATCGAAATCGCCAAGGCGGTAAAACCGTCGCCCCGTGGCGAGCTGGAAATCACCGACGTTAACAACGCCTATCTGCAGCGTGGCGACCTGCGCGTTGAGCGCTTCGGCCGTGGCTTTGCCTGGCTGGATACTGGCACCCACGACAGCCTGCTGGACGCCTCGCAGTACGTACAAACCATCGAACACCGCCAGGGTTTGAAGGTGGCGTGCCTGGAAGAAATCGCCTATCAAAACGGCTGGATCGACCGCGAGCAATTGCTGGTCCAGGCCAAGGCCTTCGGCAAGACCGGCTATGGTCAATACCTTTATCGGCTGGCAGGAGAGCAGGTGTGAAGGTTATTGCCACCGACATTGCGGATGTACTGATCATCGAGCCAAAAGTGTTTGGCGATGAGCGCGGCTTTTTCTATGAAAGCTTCAATGCCGACGCATTTAAAGCCGCCACCGGCGTCGACTGCCAGTTCGTGCAGGACAACCACTCGCGCTCTCAGCGCGGCGTGCTGCGTGGCCTGCATTATCAAATCGAACAGGCGCAGGGCAAGCTGGTACGCGCCACCTCAGGCGAAGTGCTGGATATCGCCGTCGACATTCGCCGCAGTTCGCCCACCTTTGGCCAATGGGTGGCAGTGTTGCTTTCGGCTGAAAACAAACGCCAGCTGTGGGTGCCCGCCGGTTTCGCCCATGGCTTTGTGGTGCTGAGCGAGTCGGCCGAGTTTCTCTACAAAACCACCGACTACTACGCCCCTGCCCACGAGCGCTGCATTCGCTGGGATGACCCAACGCTGGCTATCGACTGGCAACTAAATGAAGCGCCGCAGCTGTCGGGCAAAGACCAGGCAGGCATGCTGTTTACCGAGGCGGAGCTGTTTCCATGAAGGTGTTGATCAGCGGACGCAACGGCCAGGTCGCGCAAGCACTGCTCACTAGCTTGCAAGGCTTAGGCGAAATCATCTGCCTGGGGCGCGCCGAACTGGACCTGGCCGATGCCGACGCCGTGCGCGCTCAAGTGCGTGCGCTGCGCCCCGACCTGATCATCAATGCCGCTGCCTACACCGCCGTCGATCAAGCCGAAAACGAAGCCGAGCAAGCCTTCGCCATCAATGCCATCGCCCCCGGCGTGTTGGCTGAAGAAGCCAAGGCGCTTGGCGTGCCACTGATTCATTACTCCACCGACTATGTGTTTGATGGCAGCAAGTGCACGCCGTATCAGGAAAACGATGCCACCCAACCGCTCGGCGTCTACGGCCAGAGCAAGCTGGCCGGTGAACAAGCGATTGTCGCGGTCGGCGGCGACTATCTGATTTTGCGCACCAGTTGGGTGTACTCCTTATATGGCCGCAATTTTCTACTGACCATGCAGCGCCTGCTGCAAGAGCGCGAAGAGCTGCGTGTGGTCAGCGACCAAATCGGCGCGCCGACCTGGGCCGGCACTATTGCCGACACCACCCGCGCGTTGATTGACCACTGGCAAACCGGCAACACAGGGCCTTGGGGCGTTTATCACCTGAGCGGCCAAGGCGAAACCTCGTGGTTTGGCTTTGCCAGCGCCATCGGCGAGCAGCTCAAACAAGCGGGTAAACCCTGCGCACGCCTGCTGCCCATCACCAGCAGCGAGTACCCGACGCCGGCACAACGCCCCCTTAACTCGCGGCTGGATTGCTCGCGCCTGCAAACGGCCTGGAATGTGCGCCTGCCGCAGTGGCACGTAGCGCTCGCCGACTGCCTGCGCAATGCCGGCTGACTCGCCGCTACGGCGCCCACGCTGGCGCAGCCTGCTGTTATTGGCAGCGCTGCTGGCGCCGTTGTTATGGCCGCTGCAACAACTGGCCGAACGTTATTACAGCAGCGAGCTGATCGAGCAAAACCGTCAGACCCTCGACCTCTACGTCGCCAACCTGCTCGGTAGTCTGCGCCGCTATGAAGTGTTGCCGCCGATTCTCGGCGACTTACCGGCCCTGCGCGGCGTGCTCTCCCATCCGCAAAACCTCGATGCACAGGTTCGCGCCAATCAACTGCTGGAAGACGTGCGCAAGCAAACCGGCGCCGACTCCATTTACCTGATGGATGCTGGCGGCACCACGCTGGCAGCCTCCAACTGGCGCCAGCCAGACAGTTTTGTCGGCCGCAACTTTGCGTTCCGGCCCTATTTCAGAGAAGCCGTTACCGGACATCTAGGTCGGTTTTTCGGCCTTGGCACCACCTCGGGCAAGCGCGGCTACTACTTTGCCGCGGCGGTAAAAGAAGGCGAAACGGTGATCGGCGCGCTGGTGGTCAAGGTTGACCTCGACACCACCGAAACCCTGTGGGGTAAAACCCCCGAACAACTGATGGTCACCGACAGCAATGGCGTGGTCATTCTCACCTCGCGTGCCGAATGGCGCTTTCGCGCCAGCCGGGAACTAAGCGAGCAAGAACGCGGTGAAATTGCCGCCAACAAGCCCTACCCGACCCTGAATCCGCAGACACTCAAGCTACGCAAGAACGCCTGGATTGTTCAGAGCCGCAACCTGGAAGAAACCGGCTGGACGGTGAGCATTCTGGCCCCGGCCGAGCAAATCTCGCGTCCGGTGCAAACCGCTGTGGCCGTTGGCGGCGCCACCTTGCTGGTGCTGATTTTGCTGTTGGGTTTGCTGATGCAGCGCCGTAGGCATTATCTGGAACGCATCGCCATCGACGCCCGCGCGCGCCGCGAACTGGAGATTCGCGTGCTCGACCGCACCCGCGACCTGGAGACCCTCAACAGTCGGCTTAAAGATGAAGTGCTCGAGCGCGAACACGCGCAGCAGGAATTACTCCGTGCCCAAGACGAACTGGTGCAGGCCGGCAAGCTATCGGCGCTGGGCACCATGTCGGCGAGCATCAGCCATGAACTTAACCAACCACTGGCAGCGATCCGCAGCTACGCGGAAAACGCCACGGTGCTGCTCGACCACCAACGCACCGACGATGCCCGCGGCAACCTGAAATTGATTGGTGAGCTGACCGGGCGTATGTCGTCGATCATCGCCCACCTGCGCGCCTTCGCCCGGCGCGACCGCCATGCGCCAGAAAGCGTGGCGCTGCAACCGGCGCTCGACGATGCCCTGGCACTGTTGGCCAAACGCCGGCGGGCCATGGATGTCGAGCTGATTCGCGACCTGCCCGACGCCACCCTTTGGGTGCAAGCCGGCGAAACCCGTTTGCGCCAAGTGCTCGGCAATGTGCTGGCCAATGCCCTCGACGCGCTGGTGGAAAAAGCCCCGCCGCGACGCATCTGGCTTAGCACCAGCAAAGACGGCGACGGCGTGCGCCTGAGCATTCGCGACAATGGCCCGGGCTTTTCTGCCGACGCCCTTAAGCGCGCCCGCGAGCCCTTTTTCACCACCAAGACCAGCGCCCAAGGCTTGGGCCTGGGCCTGGCAATTTGCGAAACGCTGATGCGCGCCTTGGGTGGCGAACTGCATCTGGCCAACCACCCGGAAGGCGGTGCCGTGCTCACCCTGCACCTGCTCCCCGCCGCGCCAGGCGTTAATAGACAACCCTCTGAGGATCTCAGCACATGAGCGACAGCGCCTTCGATAACCGTGCCCAGGTGCTGCTGATCGACGACGATCCCCATCTGCGCCAAGCCCTGAGCCAAACCCTCGACCTGGCGGGCCTGAAAGTCTGCAGCTTGGCCAGCGCCAAAGGCCTGGCCGGCACCATCGCGCGCGACTGGCCGGGCGTGGTGGTCAGCGATATTCGCATGCCCGGCGTCGACGGCCTGGAGCTGCTGGCGCAACTGCATGAGCAGGACAGCGACTTACCCGTGCTGCTAATTACCGGCCACGGCGATGTGCCGCTGGCGGTGCAAGCCATGCGCGCTGGCGCCTACGACTTTCTGGAAAAACCCTTCGCCAGCGACGACCTGCTCGACAGCGTGCGCCGCGCCCTGGCCCTGCGCCAACTGGTGCTGGATAACCGCAGCCTGCGCATGGCCCTGGCAGATCGTCGGGAGCTATCGGCGCGTTTAGTCGGGCAATCGCCGAGCATGCTGCGCTTGCGCGAGCAGATCGGTGCGTTGGCGGCGATCAATGCCGACGTGCTGATTCTTGGCGAAACCGGTACCGGCAAAGAAGTCGTCGCCCGTGCCCTGCACGACCTGTCCAACCGTCGCAACGGGCCGTTTGTGGCCATCAACGCCGGCGCGCTGGCTGAGTCGGTGGTGGAAAGCGAGCTGTTTGGTCACGAGCCAGGGGCTTTTACCGGCGCGCAGAAACGGCGCATCGGCAAGTTTGAATTCGCCAATGGCGGCACGCTGTTTCTTGATGAAATCGAGAGCATGAGTTTGGAGGTGCAGGTCAAATTGCTGCGCCTTCTGCAAGAGCGAGTGGTGGAACGCTTGGGCGGCAATCAACTGATCCCCTTGGATATCCGCGTGATCGCCGCGAGCAAAGAAGACCTGCGCCAGAGCGCCGACCAAGGGCGCTTTCGCGCCGACCTTTATTACCGCCTGAACGTCGCGCCGCTGCGTATTCCGCCGCTGCGTGAGCGCAACGAAGATGCCCTGATGCTGTTCCAGCACTTCGCCGAATCGGCCAGCGCGCGCCACCATTTGCCGGTTCGCGAACTGCAACCTGGGCAGCGCGCCACCCTGCTGTGCCATACCTGGCCCGGTAATGTGCGCGAACTGCAAAATGCGGCAGAGCGTTTTGCCTTAGGCCTGGAGTTGTCGCTAGAGGGCGCCACGCCGGAGCTGCCGAAAATTTCTGGCGGTGGCGGCTTGAGTGAACAGGTTGAAGCCTTTGAGCGGGCGTTGATCGCGGCGGAGTTGGCGCGCCCGCATAACTCATTGCGCAGCCTCGCAGAAGCGTTGGGTTTACCGCGTAAAACCCTGCACGACAAATTGCGTAAGCATGGGTTAAGTGCCAGCCAGGAAGATGGCGAATAGCGGCACAACGCGCCCTTAACAAACCTTCGACATCCCAGCGCAGGCGCTAATCCATTGGGCTGATGCTTGAGCATCGCGTTAAAAATGCCGCGTGCCGACCTTTCCCGAACCTGGGCCATCGCCTTCGCGGGGACGACGTTGGCGTGCGATAGAGCGAAACGCGGCGCGGCAGTGTGACGCCTTGCATACGCCGTTAGACCTATTCGAAATCACCCAACCAAGCCGCTATTTCCACGCACCACAATGGCCCATGGCCAGCCCAAAAACCCGCAAACCCGCGCCCTTGCGCATTCTTAAATCCGGTCTAGTTTTCATTTGGCAGCGCTGATCGGGTGCATGCACCCGTGTTAGTTCGAGTGCTTCGAGCCTCCTCTCTCCACGCAACGTCCCTCGCCGTAAATATAGAGACGCTCAACATGGACAGTTAGCCGGCTCTTGATTCAGGTCAGATCCTACCCACCCATGCGTGCGTAGATTCCTGCTACCAATTAAGCCAAGGATGCACACCATGTCCGAATCCGCTCACAAACTTCGTTTAGGTGCGCTGGTCGCCCTGGTTGTCGGCTCGATGATCGGCGGCGGGATTTTCTCCTTACCGCAAAATATGGCCGCCAGCGCCGATGTTGGCGCGGTGCTGATCGGCTGGGCGATTACCGCCGTCGGCATGCTCACCCTGGCATTCGTGTTCCAAACTCTGGCCAACCGCAAACCCGATCTGGATGCCGGCGTGTACGCCTACGCCAAAGCCGGTTTTGGCGACTACATGGGTTTTTCTTCGGCCTGGGGCTACTGGATCAGCGCTTGGCTCGGCAACGTCGGCTATTTCGTGCTGCTGTTCAGCACCCTCGGCTATTTCTTTCCCGTGTTTGGCGAAGGCAACACCCTGGCGGCGGTTATCGGCGCTTCGGTGGTGCTCTGGGCCGTGCACTTTCTGGTGCTGCGCGGGGTGAAAGAAGCGGCGTTTATTAACTTGGTGACCACCGTCGCCAAGGTGGTGCCGCTGCTGCTGTTTATTTTGATCGCCTTCTTCGCATTCAAATTGGACATCTTCACCGCCGATATCTGGGGCCTGAAAAACCCCGACCTGGGCAGCGTGATGAACCAGGTGCGCAACATGATGCTGGTCACCGTCTGGGTGTTTATCGGCATTGAGGGCGCGAGCATTTTCTCGGCCCGAGCCGAGAAGCGTTCGGACGTCGGCAAGGCGACCATCATTGGCTTTATCAGCGTGCTGCTGATTCTGGTGCTGGTAAACGTGCTGTCCCTGGGGATCATGACTCAGCCGGAATTGGCCAAGTTGCAGAACCCCTCCATGGCGGCCGTGCTTGAACACGTCGTCGGTCATTGGGGGGCTGTGTTGATCAGCGTCGGCCTGATCATTTCCCTGCTCGGCGCCCTGCTGTCCTGGGTACTGCTGTGTGCGGAAATTCTGTTTGCCGCCGCCAAAGACCACACCATGCCGGCCTTTCTGCGCAAGGAAAACGCCAACCATGCACCGGTCAATGCGCTGTGGCTGACCAACGCCATGGTTCAGGTTTTTCTGATCATCACGCTGTTTTCCGCCAGTACCTACCTGTCGCTGATCTACCTCGCCACCTCGATGATTCTGGTGCCCTACCTGTGGTCGGCGGCCTACGCCCTGCTGCTGGCGGTACGCGGCGAAACCTACGAGCAAGCGGCCAAGGAGCGCAACAAAGACCATAGCAGTGATTTACGCCGTTTGGCTGCTGTACGCCGGTGGCATCAAGTACCTGCTGCTCTCGGCGCTGTTGTATGCCCCCGGCGCCATTTTGTTCGCCAAGGCCAAACATGAAGTCGGCCAACCCATCTTTACCCAGATCGAAAAAATCATATTCGCCCTGGTGGTGATCGGCGCCCTGGTAGCGGCTTACGGCCTCTACGACGGCTTCCTGACCCTGTGATTTATTGAAAGGAGAACCCAAATGTCCAAGGTAAAACTCGGTGTCCACTCCGAAGCTGGCAAGTTACATAAGGTGTTGGTCTGCTCCCCAGGTTTGGCGCATCAGCGCCTGACGCCCAGCAACTGCGATGAGCTGCTATTCGACGATGTGCTGTGGGTCAGCCAGGCCAAGCGCGACCATTTCGATTTCGTCACCAAGATGCGCGAGCGCGGCGTCGACGTGGTGGAGATGCACAACCTGTTGGCCGAAACCGTCAGCAACCATGACGCACGCAGCTGGATTCTCGACCGCAAAATAACCGCCAACCAAGTCGGCCTGGGCCTGGTCAACGAAGTTCGCTCCTGGCTCGAAAGCCTGGAACCCCGTGCGCTGGCGCAATACCTGATTGGTGGCGTGTCCGGCGGCGACCTGCCCGACCAGTTCGGCGGCAAGGCCATCGAAATGTTTCGCGGCTACCTGGGCGGCTCCAGCTTTATTTTGCCGCCGCTGCCCAACACCCAATTCACCCGTGATAACACCTGCTGGATCTACGGCGGGGTGACCCTCAACCCCATGTATTGGCCGGCCCGTCGGCAGGAAACCTTGCTGGTGACTGCCATCTACAAATTCCACCCGGACTTCGTGAACGCCGACTTCAAGGTCTGGTATGGCGACCCCGATCAGGATCACGGTGCCGCGTCGCTGGAAGGCGGCGACGTAATGCCTATCGGCAATGGCGTGGTGTTGATTGGTATGGGCGAACGCACCACCCACCAAGCCGTCGGCCAACTGGCGCAGTCGTTGTTTGCCAGCAAGGCCGCGGAACGGGTGATTGTCGCCGGCCTGCCGAAGTCCCGCGCGGCTATGCACCTGGACACGGTGTTTAGCTTCTGCGACCGCGATCTGGTCACCGTATTCGCCGAAGCCGTAGACGCCATCGTGCCGTTCAGTATTCGCCCGGATGACAAACGCCCGGACGGCCTGGATGTGCGCCGCGAAGATCAGCATTTCATCAAGGTGGTCGCCGAAGCCCTGAAGCTCAAAGAACTGCGCGTAGTGCCCACCGGCGGCAACACCTTCGAGGCCGAGCGCGAGCAATGGGACGACGGCAATAACGTGGTGGCCCTGGAGCCGGGCGTGGTGGTCGGTTACGACCGCAACACCTACACCAACACCTTGCTGCGCAAAGCGGGCGTCGAGGTCATCACCATCAGCGCCAGTGAACTGGGCCGCGGCCGGGGCGGTGGCCATTGCATGACCTGCCCGATTATTCGCGACCCTATCGACTACTAATCCGCACCATCAGCCATCGGTGCCGCCCCCACAAAGGCAACGGCACCGCACGCAACGCTTTTACAGGAGTTTGAAAAATGGCGTTCAACATGCACAACCGCAGCCTGCTCAGCCTGATGCACCATACCCAGCGTGAGCTGCGCTACCTGCTGGATCTGTCCCGCGACCTGAAACGCGCCAAATACACCGGCACCGAACAGCAGCACCTCAAGCGCAAAAACATTGCGCTGATCTTTGAAAAAACCTCCACCCGCACCCGCTGCGCCTTTGAAGTGGCGGCTTACGATCAGGGCGCCAGCGTCACTTATATCGACCCGGGCTCCTCGCAGATTGGCCACAAAGAAAGCATGAAAGACACCGCCCGCGTACTCGGGCGTATGTTCGATGCCATTGAATACCGTGGCTACGGCCAGGAAATCGTCGAAGAGCTGGCCAAGTTCGCCGGCGTGCCGGTGTTCAACGGCCTGACCGCCGAATTCCACCCCACACAGATGATTGCCGACGTCATGACCATGCGCGAGCACAGCGACAAGCCGCTGCATGACATCAGCTACGCCTACCTGGGCGATGCCCGGTACAACATGGGCAATTCGTTGCTGATGATTGGCGCCAAGCTCGGTATGGACGTACGCATTGGCGCGCCAAAGGCGCTATGGCCAACCCCGGAATTCGTCAAAGAATGCCAAGGCTTCGCCGAAGAAAGCGGCGCGCGCATCACCTTGACCGACGACCCGCAAGCAGCGGTTAAAGGCGTCGACTTTATCCACACCGATGTCTGGGTTTCCATGGGCGAACCAGTAGAGGCCTGGGACGAGCGCATCAAGCAGCTGCTGCCCTACCAAGTGAACACCGAGATGATGAAAGCCTCGGGCAACCCACGGGTGAAATTTATGCACTGCCTGCCGGCGTTCCATAACAGCGAAACCAAGGTCGGCAAAGACATTGCCAGCCGTTATCCACACCTGGCCAATGGCGTGGAAGTGACCGAAGACGTGTTTGAGTCACCGGCCAACATCGCCTTCGAGCAAGCGGAAAACCGCATGCACACCATCAAGGCCATTCTGGTCGCGGCCATGGCCGATATCTAAGCCGCTCGCGGGGTAGCGCCGCTGCCCCGCCCTTTGTTTCAGGAGAACAGCTATGCGCATTGTCGTCGCCCTGGGTGGCAACGCCCTGCTGCGCCGTGGCGAGCCGATGACGGCGGATAACCAACGCATTAATGTGCGCGTTGCCGCTGAACAGATCGCCAAAATTGCCCCCGGCAATCAACTGGTCATCGCCCACGGCAATGGCCCACAGGTAGGCCTCTTGGCCTTGCAGGCCGCCGCCTATACCTCGGTAAACCCTTATCCGCTGGACGTCCTCGGCGCCGAAACCGAAGGCATGATCGGCTATATGATCGAGCAGGAACTAGGCAATTTGCTGCCCTTTGAAGTGCCCTTCGCCACCCTGCTCACCCAGGTGGAAGTGGACGCCAACGACCCTGCCTTCCAGAACCCGACCAAACCCATCGGCCCGGTGTATTCCAAAGAAGATGCCGAACGCCTAGCGGTGGAAAAAGGCTGGAGCATTGCCCCCGATGGCGACAAGTTTCGCCGCGTGGTGGCCAGCCCCAGGCCCAAACAAATCTTTGAAATTCGCCCGGTCAAATGGCTGTTGGAACACGGCACCATTGTGATTTGCGCCGGTGGCGGCGGCATTCCGACCCGCTATAACGCCGCCGGCAAACTCGAAGGTGTGGAAGCGGTGATCGACAAAGACCTGTGCTCGGCGCTGTTGGCCGAACAGTTGGAGTCCGATTTGTTGGTGATTGCCACCGACGTAGCCGCTACCTATATCGACTGGGGCAAGCCGACGCAAAAAGCCATCGCCGAAGCCCACCCGGACGAACTGGAACGGCTCGGCTTTGCCGCCGGCTCCATGGGCCCGAAAGTGCAGGCAGCGTGCGAGTTTGCGCGCAATACCGGCAAGGTCGCGGTGATTGGCTCATTGGCGGACATTGAAGCCATTGTGCAAGGCAAGGCCGGTACGCGGGTGAATGCGGCCAAGCCGGGTATCACCTATCGTTAACCCCCAAGCCTCCACCCATCCTACGAACGGTAACCGTAGGTTGGGTTGAGCGCAGCTAAGCCCAACAAGGAGCCCATCGGGCTCCGCGTGCAAATCCCCTCATAAACAACGAGACCGATAAGCGCCGGCCTTTGGCCGGCTTGTTGGGCTTCGCTATGCTCAACCCAACCTACCGGCCAACAACCTTGCCGTCGACAGTGACTCACAAGTCACAACTCGCGTCAGCATAGTCTCTCGATCACACGTGCCCACTTTGTGGGCCGTTCTCTATCATTTTTAGTGATCAGCTATTGGCCAAGTATTTTTTCAGGAGCGTGCGCTAGATGTCTCGACTACCAGTCATCGTTGGGTTTGGTGGGTACAACGCAGCGGGCCGCAGCTCTTTTCACCATGGTTTCCGCCGTACCGTCATCGAGTCGATGGACGCCGCCGCACGCCAGGAAACCCTAGTGGGCCTGGCGGTGATGATGAAGCTGGTCAGTCTGGTAGACGGCGCGTATCAAGATGGCGCCGGCAAAACCCTGAGTGCCAGTGAAGTCGAACAACGCTTTGGCATGCAGATTCTGCAATCCACGCTGGTGCGCCGCATTGAAAAACAGCATCTGGACCCAGACGCGGTGCATTGGCAGAAAAGCCTCGAAGTTGAAACCAGCGCCGCCCAGCCGCTGACCTTCACTACCCAACGCAAACAACTGCCCGAGCCGCTGCCGGCCAACTGGGCGGTGGAAGAGCTCGAAGACAAGCAAGTACAGGTCACCATTCACGGCAGTTGCGAATTCAAGGTCGACAGCTACCGCGCCCTGAGTGTGAAATCGGCCGGGCAATTGCCGGCCGGCTTTGAACCAAGCGAGCTGTACAACTCGCGCTTTCACCCGCGCGGTCTGCAGATGTCAGTGGTTGCCGCTACCGACGCCTTGCGCTCCACCGGTTTGGATGCCATGTGCAGCCTGATGAAGTGGCGGTGTTCTCCGGCAGCATCATGAGCCAGCTCGACGAAAACGGTTTTGGCGGCCTGATGCAGTCGCGCCTCAAGGGCAATCGGGTGTCGGCCAAGCAGTTGCCGCTGGGCTTTAACAGCATGCCCACCGACTTTATCAACGCCTATGTGCTGGGTAGCGTCGGCACCACAGGCAGCGTGACCGGCGCCTGCGCGACCTTTCTCTACAACCTGCAAAAAGCTATCGACGTGATCGCCGCCGGCGACGTGCGCGTGGCTATTGTTGGCAACAGCGAAGCGCCGATTCTGTCCGAGTGCATTGAGGGTTACAGCGCCATGGGCGCCCTGGCTACCGAAGAAGGCCTGCGCCTGATTGAGGGCCGCGATGATGTCGACTTCCGCCGCGCCAGCCGCCCCTTTGGCGAGAACTGTGGCTTTACCCTGGCCGAGTCAGCCCAGTACATCGTGCTGATGGATGACGCGTTGGCGCTTGAGTTGGGCGCCGATATCCACGGCGCCGTGGCCGATGTGTTTATCAACGCCGATGGTTTTAAGAAATCCATTTCCGCACCTGGCCCGGGCAACTACCTGACCGTGGCCAAGGCCGTGGCCAGCGCAGTGCAAATCGTCGGGTTGGAAGGCGTACAAAAGCGCAGCTTTATCCACGCCCACGGCTCCAGCACCCCGGCTAACCGCGTAACGGAATCGGAACTGCTGGATCGCGTGGCCTCGGCCTTTAGCATCGACAGCTGGCCGGTCACCGCCGTGAAAGCCTTTGTCGGCCATTCGTTGGCCACCGCCAGCGGCGACCAGCTTGTCTCCGCATTGGGCACCTTTAAGTACGGCATCATTCCTGGCATCAAAACCATCGACGCCGTGGCCCCGGACGTGCACCAGCAACACCTGGCCATCGCCACCCAGGACCGCAACGTCGGCGCCGAGCAATTGGACGTGTGCTTTATCAACTCCAAAGGCTTTGGCGGCAACAACGCCAGCGGCGTAATCCTCGCCCCGCATGTCGCCGAACGCATGTTGAAAAAGCGTCATGGTGAAGAAGCGTTTGCCGCCTACACCGCCCGCCGCGAACAAACCCGCGCCAACGCCCAGGCCTACGATAAACGGGCGCTAAACGGCCAGCTCGACATCATCTACAACTTCGGCCAAGACATGATCGAAGACCAAGCCATCGAAATAACCGCCGAGCAGATGCGCATTCCGGGCTTTAGTCAGCCGTTGGTGTTTAAGAAGGATGAGCGGTTTAAGGACATGTTGTAGGTTGGGTTGAGCGCAGCGAAGCCCAACAAGGAGCCCGCAGGGCTCCGCGTATCGGTTTATCTCAAGACCGATACGCTTAAGACCGATACGCTTAAGACCGATACGCTTAAGACCGATACGCGCCGTCCTGGCGGACGGCCTGTTGGGCTTCGCCTTTGGCTCAACCCAACCTACGAATTTAGCCCCCGCGCCAAACGCAGCAATTCACCGCGCCAACTGGCATTCGCCGGCAAGGCCAAAAAGAACGGATTCAGAAACGACTCACGGGCTTCATAGGTGAGCACCTCGCCCTGAATATTCAGCACCTCGCCACCCGCCCCTTCCAGCACGCCCTGTGCCGCGGCGGTGTCCCACTGCGAGGTGGGCGCCAGGCGCGGATAACAATCCGCCGCCCCTTCGGCCAGCAGGCAGAATTTCAACGAGCTGCCGACATTGGCCAAGTGCAAATCACCAAACAGGGCACTCAAGCCGGCGAGTAATTGTTCCTGCTCGGGGCTGGAGTGGCGGCGGCTGGCAACCACGGTAAAGCCATGTTCCGGGGCATTGCGCACGGTCACAGCCTCGGGTTCGCCATCCGCGTCACAACGCCAGGCACCGATGCCAGCGCCGCCGTAAAAATAGCGGCCGGTGGTGGGCATACCCACGACACCAAACAGCACCTTGCCGTTTTCCACCAAGGCCACGTTGACGGTGAATTCGTCACTGCCACTGATAAATTCTTTGGTGCCATCCAGCGGGTCGACCACCCACCAGCGCGTCCATTGCGCGCGCTCGCTAAGGGGAATATCGGCAGCTTCTTCGGATAGCACGGGAATGCTCGGGTCCAGCGCGGTCAGGCCGGCCAGCAAAATGTGGTGTGCGGCCAGGTCAGCGGCAGTCACCGGCGAGTCATCGGCCTTGGCGGTTACGGCCACGCCACTGCGCCAGAACGGCAGAATCGCCGCGCCAGCTTCGCGGGCCAGGGTCACCACCTGTTCCATCAACGGCAACACACTCATGGGCGCGGCGCCGGGGTGAATTCGCCGCGCTGGGTCAACAGGTCGCGGGCCAGGTACAGCGCAGCTAACGCACGACCTTCGCTGAATTGCGGGTGCTGGGCCAGGCTCGACAGGTTATGCAGGCTAAACCGCTCAACGCCCATCGGCTCTGGCTCGTCGCCTGGCAAGCTTTCCGGGTACAGATCGCGGGCTAGCACCACTTGAATAACCTGGCTCATATAGCCTGGCGACAACGACAGCTCCGTCAGCAGCTCAAGCTTGCGCGCACCAAAACCCGCCTCTTCCTTGAGTTCGCGGTTGGCGGCATCGAGCACGTTTTCGCCAGGTTCAATCAGGCCTTTGGGGCACGACAGTTGGTAATCGTCGGTGCCACCGCAGTATTCCTCCACCAGCAGCACATGCTCATCATCGGCCAGCGCCACAATCATCACCGCGCCGTAACCCGTGCCTTTGCCCACTAACCGCTCGTAGGTGCGCTCAACGCCATTGCTAAAGCGCAGCTGCAATTCCTCAACACGAAACAGGCGGCTGCTCGCCACGATTTCGCGGTTGAGGACGGTGGGTTTCTGACGCATGGGACGGCTCCTTGGCATGACCTGGCGGGTTATCATAACGCGGCTTTTCCGATTGTCGCCCTTAGCAGCGCAATCGCCAGCCTTTTGCGCGTCCTGTCACGCCTTTTTCTGCGGAGCTAGCTGCATGCCTTTAATGCCCTGGGCTGATATCGACACCGTTCTGCTCGACATGGACGGCACCCTGCTAGACCTGCATTTCGACAACCACTTCTGGCTTGAGCACCTGCCACAGCGCTTTGCCGAGGTGCATGGGCTTAGCCGCGAACAGGCCGAGGCGCAGATGCTGCCGCTGTTTCGCGAGCATGCCGGGCAGTTGAATTGGTACTGCACCGACTTCTGGACCGCCCAGCTCAACCTGCCGATTCGCGAATTGAAACGGGAAGTTGCCCACCTGATTTCCCTGCGCCCAGACGCTGACAAGTTTCTCGTCGCCCTGCGTCAAGCCGGCAAGCGCGTGGTGCTGATTACCAACGCCCACCGCGATTCGCTGTCGCTGAAGATGGAGCGCATTGAATTGGCGCCCTACTTCGACCGCCTGATCAGTTCCCACGACTATGGTTACCCCAAGGAAGACCAGCGTTTCTGGGCCGCCCTGCAAGCAGACTTTGCCTTCGAGCCGAGCCGCAGCCTGTTTATTGACGACAGCCTGCCGATTCTGCGCAGTGCCCGCGAATACAGCGTGGCCCACCTGCTGGCGGTGCGTGAGCCGGACAGCCGCAAAGGCCCGAAAGACACCGAAGAATTTATGGCGGTGGAAGATTACCGCTTGCTGATCGACGGACTGATTTGAACCCTGCCCCAAGGAGGGACTGATGGACATCAAGCAGCTTAAGTTTCTGATCGCCCTCGACGAAACCCGGCACTTTGGCCAGGCGGCGGCACGCTGCCATGTTACTCAGCCCACCTTGTCGATGCGCCTGCGCAGCCTGGAAGAAGAGCTGCAATTGCCCCTGGTGCTGCGCGGCCAGCGTTTTGAAGGCTTTACCGAGTCTGGCGAACGTGTGCTGGCCTGGGCCCGCAGCGTGATTGCCGCCTATGACGGCTTAAATGCGGAAGCGGCGGCCTGTCGCGGCAGCTTGATCGGCACTTTGCGTCTAGGCGTGGTGCCGCTGTCCAGCTATGACCCGATTCCGCTGCTGCAACGCCTGCACCAGCAACACCCCAGCCTGCGTTTTGAGTTATCGGCGCTGAGCTCCGAGCAAATTCTTGAACAGTTGGCGAGCAATCGCCTGGACCTGGGCGTGTCGTACCTCGACCGCCTCAACGCCGAACACTTCGACAGCCTTAACCTGATGCAAACGCGCATGGGCCTGCTGTATGACCAGCGCTATTTCCGCTTTGAAACCGCCGAACTGACCTGGGAAGCACTGATTGACCTGCCGCTGGGGATGCTCTCCGGCGGCATGCACTTTCGCCAATCGATCAACCACAACTTCCGCAGCCGTGGCCTGACGCCAAGCCCGCTGCTGGAGACGGACGTGGTGCATCAGCTCGTGCAAGCCGTTCACGGCGGCCTGTGCTGCGCGATCATGCCGCTCTATGGCGGCCTGGATATGCTGGCCAAACACCTCAAACTGCAACCCATCGAAGACGCGCAAACCCTCGCGCCGCTGGGCTTGATCATGCGTCGCAGCGCACCGCGCTCCTCGCTGGCCGAGGCCTGCTTTCAGGAAGCCGGCGCAATGTTGCTTGAGTCGTAGGTTGGGTCGGTCCGCGGGCGGTCAGCCGTAGGCGAAGCCCAACAGGCGGCCCGTAGGGCCGCGCGTATCGATCCGAAATACAACAATCACCAGGGGGGACCGATACGCGCCGTCTTGGCGGAATCGATACGCGCCGTCCTGGCGGAATCGATACGCGCCGTCCTGGCGGCCGGCCTGTTGGGCTTCGCTGGCTCAACCCAACCTACAGATCAATACCAGTCATCGACGCCATCTATCACTGCATCAGCACTGGCGATTAGACGTCGTCACACAACCCGCCTAACCTGTTCAAATAACGATCAACCGAACCTCGTGCAACTCGGTGACGATAATGAACGCCAAGCGCCAACCGCTGGCGTCGGCCGATGCCGGCGCTGTCGACAACCCTCTTGTTCAAGCCAGCCACAGCTACAGCTTTTGTGAGCTGGAGCACAGTGTGGCTAACCCTGCCGAGCTCGCCGAAGAAGTGGCGCTGGCCATTGCCTTTAACGGTATCAGCCAGGCGGTGATGCTGGTTTCGCCCAATGATCTGGACGATTTTGTCATCGGCTTTAGCCTGGGCAGCGGCATTGTCGAGTCCATCGACGAGATTTATGACCTCAAGCTCAGCGGCTGCGGCTCCGCCCGCCAGGCTGAGGTGCAGATCAGCAGCCGCGCCTTCTGGAACCTCAAACAGCAACGCCGGCAAATGACCGGCACCAGCGGCTGTGGCCTATGCGGTGTAGAAGCCGTTGAGCAAGCGCTGCCGCAGCTCACCGCCCTGGCCCAAGCGCCTCTACCGCCCGCCAACTGGTTAGTTGGCCTGCGCGACCGTATCAATGCCTTCCAGCCCCTCGGCCAACATTGCGGCGCCGTACATGCCGCGCTGTTTATGAATAGCCAAGGCGAGTTGCTGCTGGGCCGTGAAGATATCGGCCGGCACAACGCTTTAGACAAACTGATCGGCGCCCTCACCCGCCAACAAATTTCCACCACCGGCGGCCTTGCCCTGGTGACCAGCCGCTGCAGCCTGGAGCTTATCCAGAAAGTGCTGCGCGCCGGCATCACCACCCTGGTCAGCCTGTCGGCGCCCACCGGCCTGGCCGTGCAATGGGCCCGCCGCCACAACCTCAATCTGATCCACCTGCCGCAGAAAAATGCGCCGCGGGTCTACAGCCCGGAGTTTCCACAATGAGCCACCACGTCGACCCAAACCCTACGCAACGCTACAAGCCTTACAAGGGCGCAGCGGGCGGCTGGGGTGCGCTGAAAAGCGTGGCGCACTTCTGGCTGGAAAGTGACAACGCGCTGAAAAACATCCGCACCTTGCTGAAAACCAACCAACACGGCGGCTTTGACTGCCCCGGCTGCGCCTGGGGCGAGTCGGCGGAAAGCGGCATGGTCAAGTTCTGCGAGAACGGCGCCAAGGCGGTTAACTGGGAAGCCACCAAGCGCCGGGTAGACGCGGCATTCTTCGCCAAACACAGCGTCAGCACCCTGCGCGAGCAAAGCGATTACTGGCTGGAGTATCAGGGCCGACTGACCGAGCCGATGGTTTACGACCCGGCCAGCGACCACTACAAACCGATTAGCTGGGACGCCGCCTTCGAGCTGATCGCAGGCCATCTCAATGCGCTAGCCAGCCCCAACCAGGCCGAGTTCTACACCTCAGGCCGGGCCAGTAACGAGGCGGCCTTTCTCTACCAATTGTTTGTGCGCGCCTACGGCACCAACAACTTTCCCGACTGCTCGAATATGTGCCACGAAGCCAGCGGTGTGGCGTTGGGGCAAAGCGTTGGGGTCGGCAAAGGCACGGTCACCTTCGACGATTTCGAACATGCCGAGGCCATTTTCGTCATCGGCCAAAACCCTGGCACCAACCACCCGCGCATGCTCGAACCGCTGCGCGAGGCGGTAAAACGCGGTGCCCAAGTGGTGTGTTTGAACCCGCTGAAAGAGCGCGGCCTGGAGCGTTTCCAGCACCCGCAGCACCCGATTGAAATGCTTAGCAACGGCGACCGTCCGACCAGCACCACGTTCTTCCGCCCGGCTCTGGGCGGCGATATGGCAGCCCTGCGCGGCGTGGCCAAGTTTTTGCTCAAGTGGGACCGTGAAGCCCAGGCCAAAGGCAAATCGACGGTGTTCGACCACGCCTTTATCGCCCAGCACACCACCCAGGTAGAGGCTTACCTGGAAGTGGTTGAAGCCACCCGCTGGGAGCATATCGTCGAGCAATCCGGCCTGAGCAAGGCCGAGATCGAGCAGATGGCGCACATCTATCGCAATGCCGAGCGGGTGATCATGTGCTGGGCCATGGGCGTGACCCAGCATCGCCACTCGGTGCCAACCATTCAGGAAATCGCCAACCTGATGCTGCTGCGCGGCAACATTGGCAAGCCCGGCGCCGGACTGTGCCCGGTACGTGGGCACAGCAACGTGCAGGGCGACCGCACCATGGGCATCAACGACCGCCCGCCGGCGTTTTTCCTTGATGCGCTGGAACGCCGTTTCGACTTTAAAGTGCCGCGTGAATTTGGCCACAACACCGTGGAAGCCATTCACGCCATGCTCGATGGCGAGGCCAAGGTATTTATCGGCCTGGGTGGCAACTTTGCCCAAGCCACGCCGGACACCCCGCGCGCCCACCAAGCCCTGCAGAACTGCGACCTGACCGTGCAGATCAGCACCAAGCTCAACCGCAGCCATTTAACCCTGGGCAAACAGGCGCTGATTCTGCCGTGCCTGGGCCGCACCGATATCGACAAACAAGCCAACGGCCCACAAGCGGTGACTGTGGAAGATTCGTTCAGCATGGTGCATGCCTCCAACGGCCAGTTGCAGCCGCTGAGCCCGCTGATGCGTTCGGAACCGGCGATTGTCGCCGGCATCGCGGCGGCCACCTTGGGCAACAAACCCGTGAACTGGCATTGGCTGATCGAAGACTACGACCGCATCCGCGGGCTGATCGCCGACGTGGTGCCGGGCTTTCAGGAATTCAACCAACGTGCTCGCGACCCAGGTGGTTTCTACCTCGGCAATGCCGCCGGGCAACGGCGTTGGAATACCGCCTCCGGCCTGGCCAACTTCAAAGCCAACCTGCTGCCCGAAGACTTGATTCACGAAGGCATCCGCGCCCGTGGCGAAGTGCCGGACCTGATCATGCAAACCATGCGTTCCCACGACCAGTACAACACCACCATCTACGGCCTCGACGACCGCTACCGTGGCGTTAAAGGCCAGCGCGATGTGATCTTCGCCAACGAAGCCGACATCATTCGCCTGGGCTACAAGCCTGGGCAGAAGGTGGATGTGTTGTCGTTATGGGGCGATGGCCGTGAGCGGCGGATCAAAGGGTTTACCCTGCTGGCCTTCGATATTCCGGCCGGGCAAGCCGCCGCCTACTACCCGGAAACCAACCCGTTGGTGCCGCTGGAAAGCGTGGGCGATGGCAGCTATACGCCAACCTCGAAGTTTGTCGCCATTCGCTTTGAAGCGGCGCGCGATAACGGGCGGATTATCTAAGGGCGGTGGGCCAAAGGGTGTAGACGGAGGAATTGCTAATTCCCCCCACCGTAATCCCCGCGCAGGCGGGGATCCAGCGTCGAGCAGCAGACTTCATTGATAGGTCCATTCTGGGTCCCCGCCTGCGCGGGGACGACGGGAGTACGGTACAGGCGTAGAGCGCGGCCTACTCGACCTTCTCTGCCCCAATCACCCAAGGCTCAAAGCGCTTGCCGAAGGCCAGTTCCACCCGCACCTTGCTGCGGTCTTCTGCATCGCGCCCATACAGCGGCCAGTCGCGAAACACTTCACTCCACTGGCTTGGCACGTTCAGCTCGTTGAGGTCGGCATACAGGGAATAGTCATTGCTGCGCTCACTTTCGCCGTAATAGCGCGTACCCACGCTCAAGCTGGCATGCGCTATCGCGTAATGCGCGGTATCCGGATAACGCTCGCGCAAGCTGGCCGCATCCAGCCCGGCATCGACGACGTACAGGCGCGTGGTGATCGCGCTCAGGCGCTGCAGCTCGTAACCGGCATCGTCCATTGCCACCTGGGCTTTGGCGTCATCCGGCGCCGCTAGCGCCGCCTGTTGGCTGTTTGCCACGGCAGCCTGAGCTGCTTTCAACTGCGCCTGGTAATAGGGGCCATCGAGCTCCAGCACCACCAAGCCCTCACGCTCCTCACGGTGGTGCCTGTAGGTCTGCTCGTCGTCGGGTACGCTAAAACCCAGTGCACGCAGCTTGTCGGCGGTAACCCAGCCATCAGCCACCCGCCAGTCCAAACGCAGCACGCGGCTGGCATAGTCGCTGTCATCCAGAAAACCGCGATAAGCCACGGTCAACTCTCGCTCAGAGAGCGTCAGCACACTGGCAGGCTCCCCGCTGCGGTTGTAATACACGCCGCCCAGGGCCACCGCGTTAGTCAGCAGAATCAGCCCAGTGCCGAGCCAGAACGTTCGCGTTAACGGGTTCATGGCGTCACCTGCGTGGCCTTATTGGCGTAGTTGCGCAGGCGCTGCAGCAACACCAACAGCAACACCGCAATCACCCCGATGGCGAGGAAGAACAGGTATTTAGGCAAGGCCTCCCACCACCAGTCGAACAGCTTGGTGTACAAAAACAACACGCCAAATACCGTACTGGTGGTGCTGACCTCACGCCAGCCGCGACGAATGCCCAGCCACACGCCCGCCCCCGCGATAACAAAACCCAGGTACTGGTACAGCGACTCCACGCTTTTGGCGTCAAGCGCCAAGTAACTGCCCTCCCCCCAGAACGACAGCACCAGCACCGGGAAAAACACAAAGAGCAGGGCGAACACCCGGTACAGCGCGGCAAACCCTGGGAAGCGGGCGTGGTTGATCACCGTCGGCAAGCAGAACAGCACGATGGCCGAAGGAAAGAAGTTCTCCGGTCGATCGCCCACCGACAGCCAATAGCCGCCGCCAAACGCCCCCACCCGCGCGGCGATATAACCGCCCACACATATCAGCCCCGCCGCCAACAGCAGGCGCAGGTTGCACTGGTAAGCCAATAAAAAGGCGAGCATGCCCCAGGGAATCAGGGCTTTGTCGGAGGGAGTGATATTGAAAATCTGCCCGGCCAGCGACAGGTTGAGCACAAAGGCGACAAAACACAAAAGCGCCGCCAGCTTGGTGTAATAGCCAGAGCGGTCGTTGCCATGCAGCCATACAGTAAGCGCGAAGGTGCTGAGCGTGGTACCGAGCAGAATCGCTACCTGCACCGTTTCGCTGAACATGCCCCAAAACTGATGGAACAGAAAAAACAAACTCGCCGCCAACGCCAGCGCGCCAAAAAATGAGGCCGCACGCATACCCAACGACAGCTGCCGGGAGCGCTCGTCGGCGTCAATATTCAGGGTGGTGGAAAAGTGCTGCAGCAACTGCCGATGATGCTCATCAACCTGCTGACGTTGTTCGGGGGCGAGGGTCAGTACGTTCTCGGCTTGCAGCTGTTTGAGCTCCAAACGAAACGCCTCAATCTGACCGAGTCGTTGCTGTGCCTGTTCGGCGTTCATGCCGGCTCCTTGGCGAGGGGGACGTGCAGGCGATTCTGGCAGAAAAACGCGCGCTTGTAGGGAGAAAAACGCAATCCAGCAAGAAGGCTCAGACTGCCGCTAAAAAACAAAGTTTCCGCGTAAAAACATATATTTAGACAATGTGAGCGAAGCGCTACCAGCCGTCGATTAGGCCTTGTTTATGTACCGGTGCCGATACACGATCGCGCGGTCTCTCTTACACAGGTTTGGCCTTTATGAAGTATTCCTCCCTGCTGATGTGTTCCGTCCTGTTTGCCGGCCAGGCGTTTGCCGCTGAGGGCAACTTGCCTGCGGGCGTTGGTGGCGCCCTAGGTGGTGTGCTCGGTTCGGTAGTGGGTGAACAGGTCGGCGGCTCCACTGGCGCGGCGATTGGTGCTGGCGTGGGTGGTGCAGGTGGCGCGGCCGTTGGCGCACGTAAAGGCAATAAGACCGAGGCGGCCATTGGCGGCGGCCTGGGCGCTGCGGGCGGCAACGTCATTGGCAATAAGGTCGGCGGCAGCACCGGCGGCGTGATCGGCGCAGGCCTTGGCGGTGCCGCCGGTGGCGCGCTGGGTAACAACTACGGCAGCGCCAGCCAGGCCGATGCCGAGCGCGAAAGCCACGGCAAGCGCCGCAACTCTCGCCACGACAATGGCCATCACTACGGCCACAAAAAGAACAAACACCGTCGTCACGATTAAAACGAATTACACGTAGGTTGGGTCGGTCCGCGCTCGGTGAGCACAGCGAAGCCCAACAGACCGTCCGCAGGACGGTGCGTGTCGGTCTCGCGAATCTGCACGCGGAGCCCTTTGGGCTTCGCCGTTGGCTCAACCCAACCTACGTCGCCAATCAGGCAACCAGCAAATCACTCAACGCCCGGCGCAACCCATCCGGAATGCTTACCGGGCGATTGCTTTCGCGGTCGACGAACACGTGGACAAACCGCCCCGCCGCGCACGCTTCTTCTTCGCCTGCCTTAAACACCGCCAACTCATACTGCACCGAGCTATTGCCCAATTTGCCAACCCGCAGACCGATGTCGATGCGGTCGGGAAAGGCGATAGAGGCGAAGTAGTCGCAAGACGAGCTGACCACAAAGCCCACCACCGCACCGCTGTGGATATCCAGGCCGCCGACTTCGATCAGGTAGGTATTCACCGCACTGTCGAAAAAGCTGTAGTAGGTGACGTTGTTTACATGGCCGTAGACGTCGTTGTCATGCCAGCGCGTGGTGATCGGCTGGAAGTGGGCATAATCGCTGCGCAGGTGTTGGCGGTCGGTCATGGGGTATTCCGTTAGTAAGCGGCTTGATAGATCGCCAAGGCATCGGCTTCGGTTACTGCGCGTGGGTTATTCACCAGCAGGCGCTGTTGCAGCATGGCATCGCTAGCCAGTTGCGCGAGCATCTCCTGCGGCACACCGGCATCACGCAAACGGCTGGGCAAACCATGGCGTTCGTTAAGCGCCGACAGTTCGGCAATAAATTGTTCAGTCAGGCT
>LNAP01000106.1_pt1 | contig 82944 bp, 76 predicted proteins | sample 602601 | NCBI WGS metagenome assembly LNAP01 (sample SAMN02440304, study PRJNA202911) | soil metagenome | biome: Subtropical and temperate rainforests or woodlands; isolation source: soil samples (1 kg each in a 20% v/v slurry with milli Q water) were... ...
GGCTTCGGGAAGAAGGACCGAAAACGTATCAACGACAAATACATAAACCAAGCATTCTTGCACCCTATCGAGACTACATCCGTTCTCGGATGGAAGAAGGATGCCTAAATGCGACATTGCTCTTTGACGAGATAAAAGCGAAAGGTTATCCCGGCCAGATCCGGTTGTTGCGCTCCTTCATGGAGCCACTGCGTCCAGCAGCACTTGCGGAGGCAACAGAGCGTTTCGAGACGCCACCCGGCACACAGGCGCAAGTCGATTGGGGGCATTTTAAAGCCGAGTGGTACGATGAAACCAAACGGTTATACGCTTTCGTTATGGTACTCGGCTACTCCCGGATGATGTATCTGGAATTTACAGAAGATGAGCGCCTAGACACTCTCATGGGTTGCCATGTCCGTGCGATGCAGTATTTCGGCGGAAGAACGGAAACGGTACTCTATGACAATATGAAAACAGTGATCAACGGTGTGGACGAGCAAGGTCATCCAGTGTGGAACGAACAATGGTGGTGGTGACGGAACGCTTGCAGCAGGCTTTCGAACATTTAGGGTGGAGCCGAATTCCTGAAATTTTGCATCAACATGCCGAAGAGGCGGCTGCACAGAACCGAACTTATTTGGAATTTCTCGATGGATTGCTGCAGGAAGAGTTGTCTGCAAAGCATGACCGTTTTATTCGCATGAAAACTAGGATGGCTCACTTGCCCTACCACAAAACGCTGGATCAGTTCGATTTTGCTTTCCAGCCGTCAATAGAGGAACGGCGCATTCGGGATTTGGCGACGCTCCGCTTTGTGGAACACCAGGAGAACCTGATCTTTTTAGGGCCGCCTGGTGTGGGCAAAACGCATTTAGCCGTTGCCCTTGCGCTGGAGGCCATTAAACGGCGATACACGGTGTATTTTACAACTGCACATGATCTCGTGCAGATGCTTCAGCAAGCGAATCTGAACAACACCATCACGCAGAAAATGAAGGCACTCACCAAGCCGAGTTTGCTGATCATTGATGAGATCGGTTACCGGAAGATGGATGAAACAGCGGCTCACTTTTTCTTTCAGATCATTGCTGAGCGCTATGAGTCCGGCTCCATTATTCTTACTTCCAATAAGTCTTACGGCGCTTGGGGAGAAATTTTCGGCGATTCCGTTTTAGCCACAGCCATACTCGATCGCCTGCTTCACCACTCTGCAACGATTAACATTAAGGGAGAAAGTTACCGCATCAAAGAGAAGAAAAAGCCGGTTTCTTTCGTCCCTGATCCGGAAGATGCCATAACGGAATGAACTGATTTTCCGCCTCCTTTGGGGCCTTCACCCTGCACTTAATGGGGAAAATTCAAGTGCCGATTTTGGGTGATTTTCGTTTGCAGTTGACAAGTACTTATCGTATAACTGGAATCAGCCCATATATAACAAGGGATAGAGGTATTATAGTATTGTCATACTCTGTTTTCGAACATCTGGATAAGCCTATGGAAGTCCCCGATTACTTGCCCCACGTAACCAATCCCTTTTCGTTCTGCGTCCTCTATCCCGTATTCGTCTATCAAGTGGTTAAGACTGGACAAGGCGCGGTCAATTTGTTCCCGTTCTTCTTGAGTAAAGATATCTATCAGGATATCATCGGAGAATGTAACTTCTTGTGGAACATGCCTTATGGATTCCCAATCGATAATAACGGGAGTACGGGCGAATGGGGAATCGATTTGATATTTTCCAAGAACTGCATCATGTATTCGCCTTGCTGTCTTGACCAGGCGTTTGATGTAAAGTCTTCTTAACGCTTTTCGTCGTTGAAGTTCCTTCAGCTGAAATGCCTCATATTGCAGCTTTGTATGTTCATAAGACTGAATCGCCGCCTCTGCGCTTCTTTCCGCTGCGAGAGCATTCCTTTCACCAGCCTGAGTGTTTCGGCGGGCAGTCCACCATGAGAATACACTGACGACAATAGCTACAGCAGCTAATATGGACGATATCCATTCAACGGGTTTCATTTCCATGAACTGTCTTTCCTTTCACATATGAATGTATTAACAGATGCTTAGCGGTCAAGGGCCAAAGGGGCGAAGCCTTTACCCTTGCACCGCGTTTACTTCTATTCAAGCTGTCCCTAGCCCCTCCAACTTGTTTGGAGGGCCTGCTAGCGACGAGCTGCCCTTATTGCCTATTGGATCGGCAGCGGGGAACCACATCATGTTCTTTGCCTTAGGAGGTCGAAGTAGCGATTTACGGCCGATCTGTATGACGCTGTGCCGTTCCTGATACTACCATTAATGGGTATTGAATGCCTTTGCTTCGCTCCATAACTTTCATCATCCGCACTATAGGTAAGTCTATTAATTAGAGCCTTGCCTAGATCCTGGCGATAATGATCGAGCAGTGAACCCTCATACTCACTTACCGTACGGCATCTAGCCACATAATCCCGCTGAACACGGACATTGCTCGTTACTCCTTCAAGATAACTCCTGAATGCTGTTTCCAGTTCCAATTCCCTTCTCATATTCTCTCTCCTCTTGTTCGGATTTGAGACGATCATATCATGAAATCCTGCAGCCCGCCTTCGCCATTAAGCGGCTAACAATCGGTGTTTAGCCTGCCACAATCAAGTGCGATTGCTGATTATGTGCCTGGGACCCCCGCGATTATGACTTATCCCTATATTTGATAATTCATCTCTGAATGCCCGAAACCCCAGTACTGGCGCGGGTTTTCCTTTAGTGAAGTGCTATAGTGGTGAGGACTCATCTTAATCGCAATAGGGATTAGTAAAATGTTTGAAAAACTATTTGACAACTGCCAATGAAGGGGTTACGTTTCACTTGAACGTCGAGGGTTCCTACAGTCTCCTTCACGTTTGCTCCTTCCAATAGCCCCTCTTTCACCAGGGAGGGGGGCACGATAATAACCAAAGGAATGATGATATGAAGCTAGAAGATTTGAAATATGGCGAGTTCGGCTTTTATAAGAACTTCGTGGAAGACCCAGATGATATCACGAGTATCTTCAATGCCCGAAAGAGTGTCTTAGTTGACATCGACAGCTTGCCTCTGCATCACCAGATCAAGGCAAAAAGAATTATAGATGGGCTCACGCAGGCACAACTTGGCAAGATAGTAAGGCTCCCAGCTTCCACGATTTGTCTGATTGAGCGCGGGGAAAGACTCATCCCTAAAAACCGTTACAAGGAATTTGAATCGTACTTGTATGAACAGCTTTACTCTGATGGCGAGCTTCAATTTACGATTGATCAGGACGCGCCTGAAGAACCAATTGATATGACAATTGAAGAATAACGAGCGTACTGAAAAGAAATTACTGACAATGATCCTGATCTGTACGGCACGATATTGTAATCTGATGGCGGCGGGAAACACCACTTATTTGGAGGGCACTGTGTATGAATAACGAATTGTCTTGATAGAGAAGGATGAACAATACTTACCTGAATTCGTGTTCGGCTTTAATTATGATGAAGGAGAAGATAACAATGAATGAATAAAACGACGATTTCCTACGCGCTCTTGACCTGGAGGACTCTCTGCCAAGTACTAATCCAGCGCAGAAGGAAGCAAATCAATTCCGACGCAAAATCCACTTATTACTAAAGGGTAGAAAGCCCAACACAGCAGATACAAACTCCAATGATCTTCCATTAGAGATGTAGCAATAAGTAAGAAGAGCCAATTACATATGGACTGGATCCTCCCCTGTACAACAACTGATTAATTCCTACGGTACACTTCCTCAGCTTCCTCAGGCGTAACAAGATCAAGATAACCGTACATAATAGCTTCCAGGCGCTTTAATTCCTCTTTAGATAACCCAAGTTTCTTTGCTGCCAGTAAGGGGTAACCGATTGCTGCTGCGTTAGTAATTATGCGTATTACCTCCATATGAATATGTTAGGATTAGAACTGCGTATGATGTGAATGCACGAACCCTATCGCACGAAGCGAAGCGGAGTGCGACACTTACAGCCGAAGGCCATTTAGGAAGAGGGTCAGCCGTCATGACATGACTGAACCTCAAGAGTCTTACTTTCTGATGGATTTAAGTACTGTCTGGATGTACGCAGTGGGATCACAACCATCTATTAATGCTTCTCGTAATAGATTTCAACAACTCCATTGACTTCTCTGACCTGCACCTCGCGGCCGCTGAAACGCCACGGAATCCCGTAACGGACTCCGTCATAGCTGACAAAACCGTCGCGGCTTGCTTTCCGCGGTTCGAAACGGAATTTCGCCCATCGATCCGAAGACGGTAGCGGCTGGAAGGCCTCAAGCTGTAGACGATCCACCGGTCGCTCGCCGGTGGTTCCGTGAATGCGACAGTTTTGTTCATCGCACCACTGCCGCGCCTGCCGGTTCAGATCGCCAAGATCGGTGAACTGTCGTCCGGGCATAAAGTTTTGTTCCAGGAATTGAACCCCACGTTCCACCTTGCCTTTGGTCTGAGGACGACGAACCCGGCACACCTTCGGGACAAGGCTAATGGCAGCTGCGAAGTCTTCGAACAGCGGGAGTATCCTAGCACCATAGCGAACGCGGGAATTTTCCTCACTTCGCCATTTTCATCAACGTACTCACAGATTTTCCAGTCCACTTGTGCTTGGTATCCGGGTTTCGTCTCATAGCGTTGCACAGCCGGGGCTTGTTTCGGCGGACGATGCGGCTTCACATAATCCTTTAAGGTGGTGATTCCGCCGGTATATCCGTGTTGCCTGAGAAGGCGGAGCAACACTTCACAATTGAATATTCCTCTGGACATGTATTGATCCACCTGAGATTTGAATGGATCTAGCTTTGAAGCTCTTTTCTTCCGGGGATTCGGTTCAGGGATTCCATCGGCACGAAGATATTTACGAATCGTATTTCTCGAATGACCCGTTTCCCGCATGATTTCACGGATACTCTTGCCGCTTGCTTGAAGTTCATGTAATCTGATCACAGTCCCACTCCTTAGCATATGTCCTCCCTCTGAAGTCTTGGTCGATTTTCAGAGAGATATATTCTACAGGGGTGGGTCATTTTCATTCCGGCGATGATGGGTCAATTATATCCCGGCGGTGACATCCTGTGGCCACATCTATGATCTCGAATTCTAAATTATCATCGGAACTTCAAGAATCAAGCCACACTGGCGGCGTGGAGCTAAGCTTTACCTTACGTGGTAGCAATATGGTAGCAGACTACAGGTATTTGGTGGATTAACGGGGAAACACAAGGAAATGAAGATGCCCGAAAACCCGCACCACAGCAGGCTTTCGGACACATAAGGAAACACCAAAATGCACCCATGTCTACTTTGACAGGGTGGGGGTCAGTGGTTCGAGCCCACTACAGGTCATAATGAAAAACCCTTGAGAAATCAAAGGGTTTTTCGCATGTTCGGAGCTTTCTATCTGGTCAAGATTTGGTCAAAAATGCTCATTTGGTCAAATGTAACAGATTATTTGTTCGCTTTACATCTGCAATAAATAATTCACCTCATTTCAGCAAAGCAATCGAAGATTATTGCAGATACGATTCGAGCTTCCATTGGTTCCAATCATTTAAATAATTAGCAATCCAGTAACGTGCGGATTCAATACCGTCTATCTCGTTATTTATCCTTTTCGCGTGTCTGCCGGGGATAACCATATCTATGGTATACACACCAAGATCGCGACAACCTGTAAGAATGAAATGCATTTCATTCTTAGCCTTACGATGGCTTATCACTTTTATTTTGTGTGAAGATGGCCTATATGATTTAGTACCTTTCCCAAGAAGCCCTATTTGGGATAGTATGTCATTAAGTTGGTCAATTAGAAAAAGTTGAATTTCTTTATCATTTATGCACTTATTTTAAGAGCATCTGATACTTGTTTCCAAGAAAACTCCAACACTTCAACTGGCTTCTTGAACTTGTTTTTATGATCACAAATTTGTCTATCATTAAGGGTTCCAACTACCTTAACTTCGACTAAAAGGTTGAAATTTTCACCATATAGCCAAGCATCGGGGATAGATTCTAGATTTGTTGAAGCAAAATCCATATCTATTTCCTGTCTCACGCTTGGGGATATTTTTGTTTAAATAAATCGATTCCTATTTCTTTATAACAAATCTTCTGCCTATCTCTCAACAAATTCCAAGCCTAATATGTTCATCAAGATATTAGTTATTCAATATACTTACCCTGCTGGGTTCTCTTCATAATTAACTAACCTTAATGTTTATGGATTCCCTAACGGATTTCCTAGATGCAAGGTTCATAAGTGCAGCATATACCATAACAGCAATAATCACTGAAAAATTGCTGCGTTATTGAAGACACATTCACATAATAAGCAATAAAATAAATAATAACTAACATCGACACAATATTAAAAAATGTTTGAATTAGCGGATAAACAAACGGAGCCATTTTAGTCTTTAAGAAATTTTCAATGAACTCGACACTATTTTCACTTCTGAGTGTTATTGGATCAGTTTGATTTAACTTTAACCGGATTATTTCTTCGTGTATTTTTTTATGCAGTTCCTTGAGGATCTGCATTCTTTTTTTTCGTCCAATTCTTTTTTACACTTTGTGCATTCTATAAATAAATTATATGGCATAAGCGACGATGCTTTTGTCATCTCTTCAGCTATATGTATGAAGTCCGATTTATCATTCAAATATTTATATATTTCTAATTCAAGTTCGGAATAGTAATCTATTGCCTTATCAGTCCTCTGTCGGAATCAAGGAAAACAAAGATTCAAAATGAGATATTATGAATATTAGCGCTGTCTTGCGAAATTCGAGACCCCTCAATTGAGGAGCATCTTCGACGAGTACAAGATCTTACATTTCGTTTGGTTCGAGCGCATAACATCAAAGGGAAATCGGGTGTACCAGAAGGTGTGGATATTTTAAATAAAATTTCAAATGAATTGGAAGACGAACTGTTCCATAAGGAATTGCAAATTGCTAAAATCATTGTCGATTTTCATCATGAAAAATGGGATGGGAGGGGCTACCCTCATCAACTCAAAAAAGACGAGATTCCTCTTGAACATATAAAGAAGCATGGTTACATCACGATGAAATAATTTATATTGAACAGCAAAAGGACTTGCATTTCAATGCACAGTTGGTGGGGACGTTTATTGTGGAATTCTCAGAAGAATGGACTGTTGGCGAAAACTTAGAAGAAATCATTCGTCGGGCAGATGAGGCGCTCTATCGTTCTAAAAGAAACGGACGAAATCAAATTTCTTTTGTAAAGTGACCATTATATGTGATTGGGGTCACAGATAATTCCAGAAAATAAGAATATAATAATCTCAACACCGAAATGGCTGAGCTTTGGAACGCAATTTCTAGTGGTTCGTATGACCCGTGGATGCCAAGCTGCCAAAACTAGGTGTTTTTTTAATCCTTCATTTATTCCAAAATAAAAGATTCAACTATTAAGTGCACTATGAATCAAGGCAACCTATCATGTGATTTGAGAGGTGATTCAAGTGACTAATCATATGACTGATCACAACTTAACTCCCCTAATCATGCATGTAAAGCTTGGCGAAATTACGCTAGAGTCAGGAACATCGTCGAAGAAAGACGGCAATATACAAGTAAAGGATCAAAAAATAATCGTATATGATCCTATTGACGGCGGGAAGTCTCCTGTCATTAGCTGTAGCCCGCTATACGCTTATTTTCATCTCTTATCAAGAGAACGTTATGCCTGGCGATTAATCGATACTGAACCCATGCAGCAAATCATGATTACAGCAGAAGAAAATAAGAACAACGTGTTAGAAACAATTCATTTAGGTGACGTTGTCACGCAGCTTGAGAAAATGTCTATTCAATCTAATCTTGACATTGCTAGCCATTCAATTAGAGCTAGTGCTAGTTAATCCTACATATAAGCCTGTTATGATTGCAAGGGGAAAGGCGGCAAAAACCCATGGCAACGCCATTGTCCCTGCTCCGCATAAATCAAAAAATGTAATCGAACTAATCGAAAAAATGTTAGCTGCGCGTATAGATTGCTTGAACAAACTCTTAGATCAAAACAACAAGCAACGATTCAATTCGGGCAAATTGTATTGTTGTTGATGGCATTCCGGTTACAATTAAAGATTTTCTATTCGTGATTACTAACATACAACATCTTAAATTCGAACAGTATCAAAAATTGAAAGAGTTGTCCGAACTATTTTTACAACCGACTAGATTGTTCGAAACTGCTTCATATAGCTTAGTTCAAAGTTATCTTTCACTTCTTCAAGATACGCATAGAGAAGTAGAGAGGATGCAGGAAGAACATGTAGAGATTAGGATCAATCAATGCCATAACAGCGAGTTGAAATCCAATGGAAATATCCTGATTTATCGTGCCGGGGTCATTTTGAGCGATGTGTATTCCGCGGGGGAATATTACCTTCAAACATGAATCGGCTGTCTGCCGAGGTTCAAAGTTAGAAGCCGGAGGAAACAACTTTGCAAAAATTATCGGTGGTCAAACTGGCGTGAATACGATGCTTAAGGTGTAAGACAAGTGGTGATAAGAAAAATGTATTCAGGTCGAGTTTGACGTTGGTAGATAATGTACGGACATATTTGATGTCATTGAAAACAAAACCTTCGATGTAAATAGCATAAGAAGAATACGGCAAATGATCCGAAAGCAATGAACAAATTGATGTTTTAATAAAAAATGGAGAGTAGTGGTGTTATGGTCGGTTCATACGACTTCACATTTGTGGGTGTTTCTATTCTTATTGCGATGATTTCAGCTCTTGTTTCACTGGATTTGATGTCGAGAATGCAGCAATCGAAAGGATTCACGAGAACATTTTGGTTAATTAGCGGTTCAGTTGCTTTGGGAATTGGCATATGGTCTATGCATTTCATCGGCATGCTGGCATATGAACTGCCGTTTCCGGTATATTATCGGGCGGACAGTACATTCCTTTCCTTGCTTCTTGCGATTGGCTCTTCATTTTTAGCCTTTTACACGATCAACCGCCCTGGCGTGACTAAGAAAAATATTTATTTCAACAGCTTTTGGATTGGTGTAGGCATTTTATCCATGCATTATGTGGGAATGAAGGCTGCGCGTTTTCTTCCTGCTTCCCAAATGGAAAAAGTATTGGAAACGGTTCTTATTGGCGGTGATTACATAGAATTGTATGTGATTATCGGCACTACGATCATTTTTCTGCTCAGTTTTATTTCAATATTGATTGATCGGGAAATTTCATCAAGAGTCATAAAAATAGGTGAACTGCGCTATCGATCCCTTTTTAAGCATAACACGGATGCGATTTATACATTTGATGAAAAAGGGAGCTTGTTAGCCGCAAATCCTGCAGGCGAGCAGCTTTTAGGTTATACAAAAGAAGAACTTTTGCAGCTGACATTTACTCCATTAATTAAAGAGGAGGATTTGGAAAGAACAACACGTTATTTTGAACAGACACTTCTCGGTCAAGCGGTTCAATACGAAATCACTTGTATTCATAAAGACGGACAGAAAAAGGAATTATCCGTAAAAAATATCCCTTTTGTAGTAGATGGGAAAGTTGTCGGGGTGTTTGCCATTGCAAGGGACATGACGGAGAAAATCGCCAAACAAAAAATGCTTCGGGAGAGCGAAGAACGTTACCGCCAAATATTGGAACATGCGCCATACGGAATCATTATCCAGAAAGATGGGATTATTCTTTATGCCAACATGGTTGCTTCAAATATCATATTAAAAGATGATCCGATCGGCAAAACGATTTGGTCGTTTATGAGCCCGGAAGAACAGCAACGATCTCAGGAGAGAATCAAAGAAATTCAAGGGCGAAAAAACATCCCGACATATGGTCTTGAACTTATAAGAAGTAATGGGGAAGTTATTGATGCCGAAAGCAACAGCACATTGATTCCGCTAGGCGAAGGTTCAGCGATTCTTACTTTCTTCAAAGATATTACCATGGAAAAAAAGACAGAAGAGGCTTTGAAGCGAAGCGAAGAGAATTACCGCCTGGTCACAATGCATTCCCAGGATTTGATAAAAATTGTGGATCGTCAGGGTAATGTCCTGTTCGCATCGCCTTCTCATTACATTGTACTCGGATATCGCCCGGAAGAACTTGTGGAGAAACCATTCTCACGAAATATTCACCCGGACGATCTGGCGTTGTACGATAAATTTATTGAATCGGTCAAGGAAGGCGAGGCACATTCGTTTGAGTTTCGCCGGCAGCATAAAAATGGGGACTGGGTTTGGATCGAATCTCTGGTAACACCTATTCAAAATGACGAAGGAATAACGGAAAAGGTGGTTATTACTTCCCGTGATATTTCCTTGAAAAAATATTATCAATCCCAACTCGAACATCTTGCATTTCATGATGAGCTTACCGGATTGCCGAACAGGAGACTTTATCAACAAATTATCGAGAAATCCATTAAAGAGGCAATACGGTATAACCGTTCTTTAGCAGTTATGTATATGGATCTGGATAAATTTAAACATATCAACGATACGTATGGTCATGATGTCGGCGACGAGCTACTGAAACAATTTGCCGAAAGATTGAAGAAATGTGTTCGAGAGAGTGACACTGTCGCAAGACTGGGCGGTGACGAATTTAACGTTCTATTGCCTGACTTTAAGCAGGGGGACGGAGCCATTCGAGTAGCCGAAAAAATAATGGAGGCGCTGCGAAAGCCATGGAAGATTAAAGAACATGAATTTGAAATGACATCCAGCATTGGCATTGCTTATTTTCCTAAGGACGGAGATAATGCCGAGCAACTGATAAAACATGCAGATATGGCATTGTATCAAGCGAAACAGCAAGGGCGAAACAATGTTCAATGTTATGATCATGGATGCGGGAGGTAATCAGATATGAATCCCAACAAAGAAGTGAGCCAAAATTATAAGGGCGTATTAAAAATTGTAATATACTATCTTCTCGCAGGATATATCTGGATTATTGCAACGGATGATGCAATAGCAAACCTGTTTCACCATGGCGTCATTGTTTACGAGACTCTTAAAGGCTTGCTTTATGTAAGCATAACCGGGTTGCTGTTATATGTTGTACTCAAAATATATGCCGCAAAAATCTTGGATGCGCGAGACCAAGCCATTGAAAATGAAGAACGATTTCGTGAAATCTACAATCATGCGAATGATGGCATTGTCGTGTTTTCAATTGACGAGGAGAGGAAAAGCATCGGTTTCCTGGAATCTAACGAAGTGTTTCAGAAAATGACGGGATTTACGGCCGCAGAATTAGCAGGCAAAGGGATTGCAGAATATCTGATTACGGAGCATAACCGTTCAAGTGAATGCATCAAAAAGCTGTTAGAAAAAGAGCATCTGATTGAAGAGAATACGATCGTGACGAAAGTAGGGGACCGCCTCCCGGTAGAGATAAACTCGAAAATATTTATGAGAAAGCAAAAAACAGTGGTTGTGTCTGTAGTTCGGGATATAAGGGAGCGTAAACAAGCGGAAGAGATGATTAAGCACTTAGCCTATCACGATCGCTTGACAGATCTCTCTAACGCCCATTTTTTCTATAAAACAATAGAAAAATTGCTGGATGAAAAAACAGAATTTACAATAATTGCGATCGATATCAATCGTTTTCATGTCATTCAGGATGCTTTTGGCAGGATAAAGAGTAACGAGCTTTTACAAAATATAGCAAAGAGATTGCAATTGAGCGTAACGCCACAGGACGTTTTGGCGCGTATGGACAACCATACCTTTAATATGGTGATCGAAAATGGATCGAAAGAATTAGTTGAAACGAAACTTAAATCGATGAAAGAAGGATTGAAGGCTCCCTTTTATATGGATGGCAACGAAATTTCGCCGGATATTCAAATTGGTGTCGCCAGTTATCCGAGCGATGGAACCGATGCGGATGCTCTACTCCATTATGCTTATAATGCTTTGGATTTCGTAAAAGAAAGAGGATCCGTCTTCTTATTAAATGAAAAGAAACAGGAAAATGAATCCAAACGCAAACTTCTCTTGGAGAATGATTTGAAAAAATCCATTGAAATGAATCAGTTGACGTTATATTTTCAACCCAAATTCAATCTATCAACAAACGAGATCATCGGGATGGAAGCGCTTGTTCGATGGAATCATCCTAAGTTTGGAATGATTTCTCCAAAGGAGTTTATTCCAATAGCTGAAGAAAGCGGCTTTATCAATTCCATGGGAGCATGGATCATGCGGGAAGCATGCATGTATTCAAAACAACTTCAGGATATGTATTCGATTTATATTCCTGTATCCGTCAATATTTCAATCAGACAATTTCTGCAGACGGATATCGTAACAACAATCAAAGAGGTGTTGGAATTTACGGGAATGGAACCTAAATATCTGATGCTTGAGATCACAGAGAGTATGACGATGAATCCTGAGCTGGCTCTTCAAATCTTGAGCGATATCAAGGAATTGGGAGTGAAGATCAGTATTGACGATTTTGGCACAGGATTCAGCTCATTGGCATATTTAAAAAAATTCCCCGTCGATGAGTTGAAGATCGATAAATCGTTTATTGACGACCTGTTGCAAGATAAAAATGATCGAAGCATTGTGAAGACCATTATTTCCATGGCTCATCATTTAAAAATGAATGTGGTTGCCGAAGGGGTTGAGAACCGGTCCCAGTTTGAATGTTTAAAGAATCTTGTATGTGATGCAATCCAAGGATATTTTATTTCTCCTCCGATGGAGTATGAGGCGCTGGTAAAATTTCTTCTAGTGAAAAAGGTTCCTATCATTAATTAATGGTAACAGCCTGTAGACAAACTCCTTTGTTCCGAAGCGGAGAACTCAGGAGTTTGTCTTGTTTTAGGGCTATGAAATGTAAAAATACAGCGAATCTCCGCTTCGAGCCACCTGACCTCCAGAGCCAGGCGGTTAATTTTTTGACATTCATACAAGCGTAAACGAGCATCGCCTGCATGGAGATTTTACGCGTTTATTGTTTTTGGTCCACTCCGAAAAACATTTCCCCAAATGCATCTGCGGTGTGATGTGAGAGTACCGATCGAGCATCTTTACGCTGGACCAACCCATTCACTCCGCGAGCTGTCCCTGGCAGCGGTTTTTTCTTGGGGGTCGAGCCCTTTACCGGCGCTTTTTCTTATGTCCTTGCACTCTAAAATAGGTATACAACAGGGGCGTACTCCGCTTTAGGTACGCGAGCGTACCTAAAGCGGAGTACCAAGAATGAATAATCCGGTCATTTAAGAAGTGAAGTGAAACTTTTCATTTTATTTGTAGAATAGATGCTATATTAGTCTTAGCTATTACGCATAAAGGGACGTAATTTGTTTTCAAGCTATATAGTCAATCCAAACTCAACTGAAATACAGATTGTTGGCATGTAGGATACGCCGCCCTGCCAAATGATCCTAATACGATTGAGGACCCTCTTATTTAGATTGTTGTTGAAAATCTTCTGCATTGTTCTTATAATTAAATTTTAATCTAAAGGCAAACCTTTCTAAAGATTGGGACGCAAAGCTATGGACCTAAAGGAATTTCCCATGGTCGCCAAGCTGCCGAAGATGGTGTGACATTCGCCTCAAAATGGTGGATGTCTTTTTTTAATTGTGCTCTCCTAACCATAAACCCTTTTGTCCGCAGCTGTTGGACAAAGCTGAAGATGGTTGTGAATCCGTATGATAGGTAGTGTTTGAGATATTAATCATATTGAGTATTTCGTGCTGAGCATGTATTTATATGGGGGTGGAAAAATAAATGTCAGAAGATGAAATTATAACACGAAATCAAGTGAAGATTACAGGAAGAGGTAAAAAGCCAGTTGTTTTTGCTGCGGGTTTCGGGTGCGATCAGCAGATGTGGAGATTTGTCGCGCCAGCATTCGAGGAAGATTATCGAGTGATTCTATTTGATTATGTGGGAGCTGGAAAGACTGATCTTAAAGCCTATGATCCTCAAAAATATAGTCATCTTTCCGGATATGCACAGGATGTGTTAGAAGTGGTCTCAGCGCTTAAGCTTGAGCAAGCTACATTCGTTGGTCATTCCGTATCTTGTATGATTGGTTTGTTAGCATCGATTCAGCAACCAACTTTATTTGAACGCTTGATTATGATCGGGCCGTCTCCATGTTATTTGAATGAGCTTCCAGAATATTCAGGGGGCTTTCGGCGAGAGGATCTTGAGGAGCTTTTGGAAATGATGGAACATAATTTCTTAGGTTGGGCAAATTATCTTGCCCCGGTAATTATGGGCAATGCGGACCGGCCAGAATTGACAGAGGAGATACATGAGAGTTTTTGCTCTACCGATCCTGTAATTGCACGAAATTTTGCAAGGGCTACTTTCTTTGGTGACAATCGAGGTGATTTACCGCGTGCGAAGGTACCTTCTCTCATTCTACAATGCGCTGAGGATGCGATTGCATCGACGTTGGTCGGGGAGTATGTGCATCGTCATATGCCTCTGAGCACGTTGTGGTATATGAAGGCGACAGGTCATTGCCCGCATCTTAGCCACCCGAAGGAGACAATTGAATTGATTCAACAATATCTGAAAGCCGAAAGCGGTTCGCCGTCTCGCACCTGTTAAGATGGTGCATTCTTTTGATCAGATCCCCTGTGGTATGCTGTCCCTCGATCAGGATGGGAAAATCCGCTTTATTAACCAAAGGCTGCTAGAATGGTTGGGGTACAGCGAGAAGGACGAGCTTCATGGTAGCTCTGTAAATTCAATTCTGACCGGTGCCGGCATCATATTTTACCAGATGTATTTCCTTCCTTTGATCAAGCTCAACAAAACAGCAGAAGAAATTTATTTCAGCCTCAAAGCCCAATCCGGGGAAAAGATTCCCATCCTGATGAACGGAGCTGGATACGATACATATAACGGTGACTTTATCATAGACTGCGTACTGGTTAAAATGACAAACCGTTTCCAGCTTGAACAAGAATTGATAGCGGCCAAAAAGGCAGTCGAGGAAGCGAATGAGCAGAAAGATGCGGCAATTGCGGAGCTTAAAGCTATGAAACAGGAGTTGCTGGATACCAATCGGAAGTTGCTTGTCGCTGCAACGACCGACTCGCTGACCGGCTTGAGGAATCGCCGTAGTTTCGAGCAATCTCTAGAATCCATTGTGTTGAAGTGTGCTCAATCGGGTTCTCCGTTAGCGTTGCTAATCCTTGATATAGATCATTTTAAAAACATTAATGACCGATGGGGACACAGCACTGGCGACCGAGCGCTGCAATTAGTGGCACAATCACTCCAATTTTGCTTAGAAAATGATGAATGCATCTTTCGCATCGGCGGAGAAGAGTTTGCAGTCATTCTTCATGAGAAAAGAAGGAAAGAGACTCGTGCAGTTGCAGAAAGTATACGTATTCATGTATCAAAAATTCAGTTTCCCGAGCAACAACTAACCATTAGTATTGGTATCGCTTCATTAGGTGCCAGCGATACGAGTGTCGCTTTGTTTCAAAGAGCCGATAAAGCACTTTATCAGTCGAAGGAAAAAGGGAGAAATCGGGTAACATTTCAAGTGTAAACTAATGTAAAGCTTTGAACTTAATTGGGGTTATGTACGCTAAAGAGAAACGAACCGGTTAACCGCCTATTGATTACGATCCAAAATTTGTATATAATGAAATAGACAACTGCATAAACACGGGAGCTTGGTTCAGCCAGGCTGAGAGGATAGCCGTTATGCTATCGACCGTAAAACCTGATCTGGGTAATGCCAGCGGAGGAAACGATTATTCTTTGTGCGTACAAAGACCGCTTCTATCGTTGCGGTCTTTTTTGTATGCATTAAGCCTCCGCTTGATCAATTCATTCTGTGAGGAGGAAATGAAATGGCAAGCGAAAACAAAGCAGAAGCAGCAGTACCGGACGTATCATCCTTTCCGGGAAGCAAGAAGGTTTATGTGCAAGGCTCGCGTGAGGATATAAAGGTTCCGATGCGCGAAATCTCGCTGACCCCGACGGTTCGAGGCGATCTGCAGGAGGAAAACCCGCCTGTGCGCGTCTATGACTGCAGTGGACCATACACGGATGCTGACATTCAAACGGATATTCGGGAAGGTCTTCCCTTACATCGCCGACAATGGATTCTGGAGCGGAATGATGTCGAGGAGTATACAGGTAGAACCGTCAAACCGGAAGATAACGGATATCCAAAAGGTGACGCGGCAAAACAGGAAGACATGTTTCCGGCCCGTCGGCCGCTGCGAGCGAAGTCAGGAGCCAACGTCACCCAAATGCACTATGCAAAGAAAGGCATCGTCACGCCTGAAATGGAATACATCGCGATTCGGGAGAAGTTGGACCCGGAATTTGTTCGAAGCGAGGTGGCTCGCGGCCGCGCCATCATTCCATCCAACATCAATCACCCCGAAAGCGAGCCGATGATTATCGGCCGAAACTTTTTGGTAAAAATCAATGCAAATATCGGGAATTCCGCCGTTGCTTCGTCGATCGAGGAAGAAGTGGAAAAAATGAGATGGGCGACACGCTGGGGCGCGGATACGATCATGGATCTGTCTACCGGAAAAAACATTCATACCACCCGTGAATGGATTATCCGGAACTCACCTGTGCCGATCGGAACGGTTCCTCTTTATCAAGCGCTGGAAAAGGTCGGCGGTAAAGCGGAAGAGTTAAGCTGGGAGGTTTATCGGGATACGCTCATTGAACAAGCAGAGCAGGGCGTAGATTATTTCACCATTCATGCCGGCGTTCTGTTGCGCTATGTTCCATTGACGGCAAAGCGGGTTACCGGTATTGTGTCCCGCGGCGGTTCCATCATGGCGGCATGGTGCCTGGCCCATCACAAAGAGAATTTCCTCTATACGCATTTCGAAGAGATTTGCGAAATCATGAAGACCTACGATGTGGCGTTTTCGCTCGGCGACGGGCTGCGCCCCGGTTCCATAGCGGACGCTAACGATGAAGCTCAGTTTGGCGAATTGGAGACACTTGGCGAGCTTACCCAAATCGCCTGGAAGCATGATGTGCAGGTCATGATTGAAGGACCGGGACATGTTCCCATGCACATGATTAAAGAAAATGTCGACCGTCAAATGGAAGTTTGCCAGGAAGCTCCTTTTTACACCTTAGGACCTTTAACGACCGATATTGCTCCCGGATACGATCATATTACTTCGGCGATTGGAGCGGCCATGATCGGATGGTTCGGTACGGCGATGCTGTGTTACGTCACGCCGAAGGAGCATCTTGGTCTTCCGAATAAGAATGACGTTCGTGAAGGGGTTATCGCCTATAAAATTGCCGCTCATGCGGCCGATTTGGCGAAAGGACATCCCGGAGCTCAAGAAAGAGACAATGCTTTATCGAAAGCACGTTTTGAATTCCGTTGGAGAGATCAATTCAATCTGTCTCTGGATCCTGAGCGGGCCATGGAATACCATGACGAGACCCTTCCGGCGGAAGGAGCGAAGACGGCGCATTTCTGCTCCATGTGCGGACCTAAGTTTTGCAGCATGCGGATTACGCAGGACATTCGAGACTATGCGAAACAGCAGGGGCTTGAAGATCAGGAGGCGATTGAGAAGGGATTGGAGGAAAAGTCCGCTGAATTCAAGCAAGCAGGCAGCGTAATCTACCGATAGTTCATAAAAAAATTGCTTGTAATTCTACGTTATGTTGTAGTAGATTGAAAGTTACAAAACAAAATAGTGCAGAAACAGGTGCTTTGATAACTTTGCCTATCAAAGCTTAAAAGGGAAGTCGGTGCAAATCCGGCGCGGTCCCGCCACTGTTACAGGAAGCGGCAGCTCGATGATTGCCACTGATCCGATATGGATTGGGAAGGGGAGCTGTTGCGATGATCTGAAGCCAGGAGACCTGCCTGTTTCGATAACACTTCAAACCTACGCGGATAGGGAGGTGTTGGAATGGAATTCGTCTATAAACCCGTTAGCTTGGGTTTATTTTAACATTGCATTTCAACGTCCTCTGGGACGTTGAAATGCTTTTTTTATTTCCCAATTGAATACTTTGTGGGAAAAGGTGTCTTGATTCTGTAACGAATCGAAGACTTAAAAGGGAAGTCGGTGAAAGTCCGACGTGGTCCCGCCACTGTAACAGGGGAGCAGCAATTCCATCGTCGCCACTGATCCGATCCGGATCGGGAAGGTGAGTTGTGATCGCGATGATCCTGAAGCCAGGAGACCTGCCTATTCTGACAACACTGCTAGACCTACGAACGATAGGGAGGTGTTCATTTGTTTCGGCAATGCGGCAGCTATGGCTGAGACATTTTTACCTTACTTTTTTTCGAAGGGTGAAAATGTCTTTTTTTTATTGTAAAATCCTGGAGGGAGCATACAAAATGCAAACGGTGAAAAATAGTAATTTAGGATATCCAAGAATCGGCGAAAAAAGAGAATGGAAAAAACTGCTGGAAAGCTTCTGGACGGGAAAGCTGGGAGAAACTGAATTTTTGTCAGGGATGAAGCAAATTCGTCTTCATCATATACGGAAGCAAAAAGATGCCGGAATTGACTTAATTCCTGTGGGTGATTTCACATTTTATGATCATGTATTAGATACAGCCGTCATGTTCGGTCTCGTTCCCGAAAGATTCCAATACGACGGCGGCCCGGTCTCGCTTGAAACCTATTTCGCCATGGCTAGAGGGAATAAAGATACTCCCGCCTGTGAAATGACCAAATGGTTTAATACCAATTACCACTATATAGTGCCTGAGCTAGAACATTTTCATCCTGTGCTTGTGGAGAACCGTCCGTTACAAGCGTATTTGGAAGCGAAAGAAGAGCTGGGCGTTGACGGAAAGCCGGTTTTGATCGGGCCTTATTCATTCATTAAATTGTCAAAGGGGTATTCCCCGGAGCAATTCGCAAATGTGCTTGAAAAGCTGTTGCCCCCTTATGCAGAAGCTTTACAACAGTTGAAAAATGCGGGTGTACATTGGATTCAGATCGATGAACCATGTTTGACGGGAAATGTGAGCGATATGGACATTGAGCATGTAAAAAACGTGTATAAGTATCTTCATGAAGCGGTTCCTCAGCTCGACATCATCCTGCAAACGTATTTTGACGCTGTCGATGTCTATGACCAGATCGTAAAGCTGCCTGTGAAAGCCATCGGTCTCGACTTTGTCCATGGGAAATCCGGAAATGTAAAGGCGCTGTTTGAGCATGGGTTTCCAAACGACAAAGTTCTGATGGCCGGAGTGATCGACGGAAGGAATATATGGGGAAGCGACCTGTTGGAAAAAATGGATTTGCTTACAACCCTATCGCAGGTTGTTTCTTTCGATCGGATCGTCGTACAGCCGTCTTGCAGTTTACTGCATGTTCCGGTCAGTACGAAATATGAAACGAAATTAGATTCGGTGCTGAAAGAAGCGCTGGCATTTGCCGATGAAAAGTTGAAGGAAATCGTGCTGCTTGCAGAGGCTCTGCGGGTTCAGCCGGTTACGGATGACAATGAGCTGAGTTCACAATTGAAACAACGTCAAGCTGCCATTTCCGAGCTCAATCAGTCAACGTTCAGATCGAAAAACGGAAATAAGCCGGATGCTGCGCATGCGACGAAGCGGAATCTTCCTTTTGAGGAGCGCCAAAAAATTCAACAGGAGAAATGGAAGCTTCCTCTCCTGCCGACGACGACCATCGGAAGCTTTCCGCAAACCGTTGAAGTTAGAAAAGCAAGACAGCTTTGGCGTGCCGGCGAATGGTCAGACCTGCAGTATCATCAGTTTATTCAGGAACAGATCCAAACATGGATCGAAATTCAAGAAGATATTGGTTTAGATGTATTCGTTCACGGAGAATTTGAACGCACCGATATGGTTGAGTTTTTCGGCGAAAAGCTGGACGGCTTTGCATTTACACAAAACGGCTGGGTACAATCGTACGGTTCGCGTTGTGTCAAGCCGCCGGTTATTTATGGAAATGTTCATTTCATCAGTCCAATGACCGTTAAAGAGACGTTGTACGCCCAATCACTTACAAGCAAGCCTGTCAAGGGAATGCTGACGGGACCTATCACCATTTTAAACTGGTCGTTTGTTCGGGACGATATTTCTAGAAAAGAAGTTGCTTTTCAAATCGCTTTGGCATTGCAAAAAGAAGTTGAAGCGTTAGAGGCCGCAGGGATCCAAATGATCCAGGTGGATGAGCCGGCATTGCGTGAAGGTCTGCCGCTTAAGAAAGAACAATGGGACGATTATTTATCGTGGGCGGTTGAAGCATTCCGTATTTGCACTTCTACCGTTAAGGATACGACTCAAATTCACACCCATATGTGTTACTGCGAATTCCAAGACATTATTGATTCGATCAAAGCTTTGGATGCCGATGTCATTTCCATTGAAACATCCCGCAGCCATGGTGAGCTTATCTCCTCATTTGAAAATGATACCTATGACAAGGGGATAGGGCTGGGTATTTATGATATCCACAGTCCGCGAGTACCGGGTGTTGATGAGATGAAATTGATGATTGAAAGAGCTCTTCGAGTCTTGCCGGATCGCCTGTTTTGGATCAATCCGGATTGCGGATTAAAAACAAGGGGAATAAACGAGACGGTACAAGCGTTGAAAAACATGGTTCAGGTCGCCCGGGAGGTAAGAAAAGATTTACATCGCACGATTGTTTAAAAAGCATATTTGATCGGAAGCAAACGACCTCATTACCTGCCCCTCGGCGGATAATGAGGTCTATGTATTGTTCCCGACTTGACATTCGTCTATAAATACATTTAAATATTAACGTATAGAAACGAATTATTTCTATATAGTAATTAAACTTAAATTAGAATTATTATATAGTGTCGGAGTGTAGTTGTATGCAAATCTTGGACATGCTATATATAATTCTGAAACCACACACATCAAGGAGGACTTAAGTATGTCACTAGTAGGAACTGAAGTAAAACCATTCAAAGCGTCCGCATTTCAAAACGGTAAATTCATCGAAGTTACCGAGCAAAACCTGAAAGGGAAATGGAGCGTAATTTGCTTCTATCCGGCGGACTTTACATTCGTTTGCCCGACTGAGCTTGAAGATCTCCAAAACCAATACGAGACTTTGAAGGGCCTTGGCGTTGAAGTGTATTCCGTTTCCACGGACACTCATTTCACACATAAAGCATGGCATGACACTTCCGAGACGATCGGAAAAATCACCTATCCAATGATCGGAGACCCTTCGCATGTGATCTCCCGCAACTTTGACGTATTGATCGAAGCTGAAGGAATTGCTGACCGCGGCACGTTCATCATTGATCCGGACGGCATCATCCAGACGGTTGAAATCAACGCAGGCGGCATCGGCCGTGATGCGAGCGCGCTTGTCAACAAGATCAAAGCGGCACAATACGTTCGGAACCATCCGGGTGAAGTTTGCCCGGCGAAGTGGCAGGAAGGCGCTGCTACACTTAAGCCAAGCCTCGATCTCGTAGGAAAGATCTAAGGAGATAACCATCATGGCACTGGACGCAGACATAAAAGCACAATTAGCGCAGTATCTCGAACTTGTAGAGGGAGATATCGTGCTGAAAGTCAGTGTAGGCTCCGATGCCGTATCTAACGACATGCTGGCCCTGGTTGAAGAACTGGCCAGCATGTCTTCTAAGATTACGGTTGAGAAGGCGGATTTGCCTAGAACCCCAAGTTTTAGCGTAAATCGCGTGGGCGAAGACACTGGCGTAACTTTTGCCGGAGTACCGTTGGGACATGAGTTTACTTCATTAGTGTTGGCTTTGCTGCAAGTGAGTGGAAGAGCTCCAAAGGTGGAACAGAGCGTCATTGATCAAATTAAAAATATACGCGGCGATTATAAATTCGAAACTTATGTCAGCTTGAGCTGCCACAACTGCCCTGACGTCGTGCAGGCGCTGAACTTGATGAGCGTCCTCAATCCTGGCATTACGCATACGATGATCGACGGTTCGGCGTTTAAGGCTGAGGTAGACAGCAAGGAAATCATGGCTGTACCGAGTGTTTACCTGAACGGCGAGTTCTTCGAGAGCGGTCGGATGACTCTTGAAGAAATACTTGCCAAACTGGGCAGTGCTCCCGACGCGTCGCTTCTTTCCGATAAGGCGCCATTTGATGTGCTTGTTGTAGGAGGCGGCCCGTCCGGTTCAAGTGCGGCGATCTATGCAGCGCGCAAAGGGATTCGCACAGGCATTGTTGCCGAGCGCTTTGGCGGGCAGGTTATGGACACTTTGGGCATCGAGAACTTTATCAGTGTGAAATACACGGAAGGCCCTAAGCTCGTAGCAAGCCTTGAAGAGCATGTGAAAGAGTACGGCATCGATGTCATGAACTTACAGCGTGCCGTACGTTTAGAAAAGAAAGATCTTATCGAGGTTGAACTTGAAAACGGAGCTGTTCTTAAGAGCAAGACCGTCATCCTTTCGACAGGCGCTCGCTGGCGCAACCTTGGCGTCCCTGGCGAAAAAGAGTTCAAAAACAAAGGTGTGGCCTACTGCCCTCATTGCGATGGTCCTTTGTTCGTAGGGAAGCACGTAGCGGTTATCGGCGGCGGCAACTCCGGTATCGAGGCGGCGATCGATCTCGCAGGGATTGTGAGCCATGTCACGGTTCTTGAGTTTATGCCGGAGCTGAAAGCCGATGACGTACTGCAAAAGCGACTTTACAGCCTTCCTAACGTGACCGTGTTAAAGAACGTTCAAGTGAAAGAAATTACCGGCGACGACAAGGTGAACGGAATTTCTTACGTCGAACGTGACAGCGGCGCAACCCAGCATATTGAATTGCAGGGCGTGTTTGTGCAGATCGGTCTTGTACCGAACACGGATTGGCTGGGCGACACGGTTGAACGCACTCGCTTCGGCGAGATCGTTGTTAACAGTCATGGCGCTACAGACGTACCAGGCGTGTTTGCAGCAGGCGATTGCACCAACAGTCCGTATAAGCAGATCATCATTTCGATGGGTTCGGGCGCAACTGCAGCCTTAGGCGCATTCGATTACCTCATCCGGAATTAATGAATGAACGCAATCATCCCCTTACGGTAAACAGTGAAACAATGTTCTTGGAAGCAAGGACGAATGTGCACTGTTAACCGGAGGGGATTTTTGTTTTGCTCGAATTAGGTTCGGAGACGATAACCATCTCTGTGTTTAGGCATTCGTCAATATGATACAATAGGCCGATAAACGTCATCGGCATTTATTTGATTTTCGAAAGAGGGCGAGTTCGATGAGTTACGTGCAGCACGGCACGGGCGCGTTCCGCAAAACAAGCCTCGCTTTTTTTGCGGCGGGGTTTACTACGTTTGCGATTCTGTATTTTACACAAGCGTTAATGACCGAGTTTTCGAAGGAGTTTCGCATTTCTCCAACGGAGGCGAGCTTATCGTTATCAGTAACGACGATTACGCTTGCATTCGGCATGCTGGTGATGGGTTCTTTATCGGAAGCGTGGGGACGAAAGCCGATCATGGTTGTTTCCTTGCTGGCGGTATCGATCGTGACCGTCCTAGCCGCATTCAGCCCAAGCTATTACGTGCTGCTGGCGTTTCGAATCGTGCAGGGCATAGCGTTGGCCGGAGTGCCTGCGGTAGCTATGGCTTATCTTGGAGAAGAGATCGATCCGAACCATCTCGGGGTGGCGATGGGGCTTTATATTAGCGGGAATTCTATCGGCGGGATGGGCGGCAGAATCATCACCGGGATGCTGACGGATGCTTACAACTGGCATATAGCGGTCGCAGTATTAGGTGCGATATGCTTCATCGCGAGTGTTTTGTTTTGGCTGATACTGCCGCGCTCCAAGCATTTTCAACCGCGGCCGCTCAATTTGGGGGAATTAATGGGCACGTTGTTTACTCAATGCAGGAACCCGGGACTGCTTCGTTTGTATGGCATTGGGTTTTTATTGATGGGCGGCTTTGTTACGATGTACAACTACATCGGGTATCAATTGATCGGCCCTCCCTACTCGTTGAGCCAATCGCTGGTCGGGTGGATCTTTCTGATCTATATGGTGGGGACGTTCAGCTCAACCTGGATTGGACGGCTGTCGGACCAATACGGACGGCATCGCATGATGTGGATTTCCATTTTAATTATAATCGTCGGCGCATGTATGACGCTGCATGGGAGTCTTTGGTTTAAAATCTTCGGGATCGCCGCCTTCACATTTGGCTTTTTTGGCGGCCATTCCATCGCCAGCAGCTGGGTAGGCAGGTTTGCGGGACGGGAGAAGGCTCAGGCCTCTGCGTTATATTTATTTTTTTACTATATCGGTTCAAGCATTTGGGGGACAGCCGGAGGTCCGTTCTGGACGTCCTTCGGGTGGCTCGGCGTCGTTGGTTTGATCTTGGCGCTTTCGGTGCTTGCTTTCTTGGTGTCTGTAGGCCTAGCTTCTAAGGAGCGGCAGCACATCCTCAAACACCAAGCATAAAAAACGAATCTCTTATAAAGCTCAGGTTAGTTTACCTTGCAGCTCATCTATTTTTAATTTCGACACATGCGCATACTTATTTGTGTTTAGGAAAAAGGCGTGATAGGTCTGGTTTTTTGCAACTACATGCGATAATTTGCTCAAATTGATAATATAGGAGCGATGTGACAAGAAAAAAACGTCGGCCGGCAATTTTTTTAGCAATTGCCCGATGTTTTCGTTTGTCACGTACGTTTTTTCGAGCGTATGAATGTGACATTTCTTCATCACTTTTTCAATGAATATAATGTCCTTGACCGGAATGAAGTAATAATCGAGTCCCTCTTTTAAGATTAAACGTTGATTGGGATCGGCGCCCTGCTGCTCTTGATCATTTTTTCCTTTTTTTCGCACTTTGTTCACTTTTTCCAGTGCTGCATAAAGCCTTGCCTTTTCGATCGGTTTCACAATGTAATCAAGAGCGGACAGTTCGAAGGCTTGGACGGCATATTCATCATAACTGGTAATAAAAATAAACAACAAGTCGCTCTTTATTTTCAAGCATGTGCGAATCGCTTCGATCCCGTTTAGCTTAGGCATGTTGATGTCCAGCAGAATGACATCAGGGTTCGATCTCATGATGGCATCAATAAGCTCTTCACCATTTTTGCATTTGTCAACGATGGTGAAGTGGGATAACTGATGAATATAAAATTCCATAATGTCCAGCGAGTCTTCATTGTCCTCAACAAGAATGATTTGAATTTTATCCATATGCACTTTCCTTTTTCTTGCTGTGAAGGGGAAGCGAAAACCAAAAGCTGCTGCCTTCATTTTCTTTGCTTGTCAAGCCCACGGCCCCTCCCATCATGGTAACAAGGCTTTTTACCAATGTTAAGCCGATTCCTGTTCCCTCGATATTATGCTCTGGATGATGAATCCGATAAAACGGTTCGAAGATCTGTTTGTGTAAGCCTTTGGGGATACCGATCCCCGTATCTTCCACAACGATTTTCACATGGGTATTCGTAATTTCAGACCGGACGGTTACGCTTCCGAACGGCTTATTATATTTCACGGCATTGGACAGTAAGTTGGTCATGATTTGTTTAATTCGAAGCGCGTCCCCTTTGATGCAAATATGATCTTCAAGATCGACACGGTTTTCAATAGAGATGTCATTTGCATCGGATGTCAAAAACATATGAATGGACTCGTTAATGACGGCTTTTAAATACACATCTTTTGGATGAATGCTGACTTTTCCGGACTCAATCTGAGAATGATCAAGGATGTCATTGATTAAGTGGATTAAATGACGTCCTGATTTGAAAATTTTACATATCCTTTCCCTCTGGATTTCTGTAACAGGACTGCTGTCATCATCCAGCAAGACTTGTGAAAAACCGAGTATCGAATTTAATGGCGTGCGAAGCTCATGGCTCATTCTAGATAAAAATTCAGACTTTACTTTACTCGCTTTTTCCGCTTGCTCCTTCGCATGAATTAACGCTTCAGCTACTTTTTTCTTGGTCGTTATATCGCGAAAGATAATAAGCTGGTGTCCGGGAATAACTTCTTCCGTAATAGAGTATTCGAAGGTTTTCTCCGTCTTGTTGCTAAACCGGACGGTAGCTTCGCGTTCTTCTCCCCGCAATTTCTTGATTTCTACGACATCGCATATTTTTTTGGATATGATCTCCTTCTGTTTAACACCGAGCTTATTACAAGCCGAAGGATTGGCATCTATAATGTTGTTGCTGGCATTGAGAAGCAAGATCCCGTCCATTGCGCCGTTTAAAATATCCCGGAACTTTTTCTCGCTCTCCATTAATTGTTTGTTGTTATCCGATAACTCGGTATTTTTATTTTTAAGCTCGGCAATTAACAGAGACCGCTCTAAGGCCATTGCAAATTGATTGCAGATTTTCTCCATCAAATCCAATTCTTCCAGACTGAATTTGGAGCGCTGCAAGGATCCGAAAGATAAGGTGCCGATGAATCGGCCATAGGAGATGAGCGGATGACATGCATACGATTTCACGCCGAAACCTCTGATTACATTCAGAAGGAGGTCCTCCGACTCTTGGACATGCTCCGCAACCAATCTTTTCCGGTCCCGTGCCACGCATCCGCATACCGCTTCGCCAAATGCAAGCCATTCGATTTGTTTCGCTTTTTCCGCATCGATTCCCGAGTAGTTCATTAAGTGAAGCTTGTCTTCAGCGGGATCGTAGATGTAATTAAAATAAACGTCAAGATTTAAATACTCAGATAAATCCTTGAATAGCGAATCGAGAATTTGTTTTGGTTTTTCATTAAAAATGATATGATTGGCCGCCTCAGTCAGAAGGATGAGACGCCTATGATTTTCATGTATTTTTGATTCAACCTGGTATTGAGAAGTTGCATCGCGGGTTATGATGGATATTCCTTCCTTATTTGGACACAGTTCGACTTGAATCCAGGTTGGCGTCGGATGTTCATAATGAGCCACAAAATGGACTTCATTTTGATACCGGTATGTTTTGTGGATTTCATTTTTAAATACTTCCGTTAGTTCCCTTGGGATTTCTTCGAAAAGATCCTTCCCGATACAGGTCCCGGTAAACGTCAGCATCTTTCTGCCGGCTGTATTTGCAAATTTAATTTTGTGATGCTGATCCAGCATCACAAATCCAATGGAAATAGTATCCAATAGACGGCTGAAATTTATATTCGTTGGTGACATCATGTATAGTCACTTCCTTTAAGGCTAAATTTCGTTGCGTTGCCTTCATGGTACAAAAAATAAGCAAAAACTTCTTCTGTAAATGTTTCATGTAATGGAAGTTTATGAAGTGACGACTCTTAAGTATAAATAAATAGGTGAGGTTTGGAATAGTAACGGAATGTTCTGATGAAATAGGCGCTTGAATAGCAGAAAATGCGTCTTGAGAGGATAACGGAAGAGTGTCAGTAGCATTGTTCCTGAAATAAAAAATACTTAAAGGTAACTTGTGATGTAGCGTAATGTAGCTGTAAGGGTGCGAGATGTAGAATAAGGCATTCGATATGAATCTACTTCGTTCGACACGGGTAAACTAAATAACTATAATTTAGTTTATATATTGTAGTGCGAAAACGCTAGTGCTTATAGCCTCCAAACGAAAGGGCAAACCATTCGAAAGAATGGGACGCAAAGCTATGGACCTGGGGAACGTAGTTCTATGGTCGCCAAGCTGCGAATCGGATTTTGTCAAATCATCCGTTCGGATGATTTTTTCATTCTCCCCATGAGTTACATGTTGAAGATTGTGAATATTTGTAAAATGATCTTACCTTTAGAGGGGGGGGTGTCCTATCGCAAAAGTGATGATCGCAGATGATAACGCGGGTATTCGGCTGCTTTATAAAACATTGTTAAAGGACGCCGGGCATGAAATTGTAGCTGAATCCGACAATGGACTTGAAGCGCTGGAGACGTACCTGAACTCTCCCCCGGACCTCTTAATCATCGACAACAAGATGGGTAAAATGAATGGAATTGATGTCGTTCGACACATATTACAGTCTCACCGGGACGCAAAAATTATTATGTGTACCGCAAATTGTTGGGAGATTGCTTCGGAAGCCATGAAATTAGGGGTATTCAAGGTGGTTTCCAAGCCGTTCCACATCGAAGATTTTATCGCGACGATATCCAACAGTTTAGAAACCACCACCCATAAGCAATGAGTTGAGTTTGAGGGGTGTTTGTTGTGAATCAGAGGATGACTGAAAATGATTTAAATATGCTGATAAAACAGCTGGATTTAGAATCATTAGAAGTAGAGCCAACTAACGAAGAACGATTGATAAATTACAATCCGGACTCGTTAAAGCAACATGGATGGATTCAAGTAAAGGATCAAACGATCACGGTTCGCAATTCGACCGAAAACGGAAGCTCGCCGACGCTGCTTGCGAATGAACCGCTCAAGCTATACATTAATGACTCGGAAGTGAGGACCGAAACCGCGGTTTCTTCAAAGGATCGCATTCGGTGGGAAATTGTCGAGAAGCCGTTGTTTGACATTCACGTATCCGAGGATAAACTGTACGCCTATTTTCAGCTTTGCTCGAAAGAACGATATGCGTGGCGATTGATCGATACGGAGCCTTCTTTGAAGGTTGCCTTAACTGCGGAAGAAGACAAAGATATCGTGTTGGAGACTGTTCATTTTCATCACGTGTTTGCGATGCTGGAGCAACAATTTATCAAGTCAAATCTCGGCGTTGCTGTTATCCAGCAGGAGCTGGTCGATCCTACTTACAAGCCGGTCGTCATTGCGAAAGGGAAAGCCGCTGTACCGGGAAGGGATGCACAATTGGAAATCTATTTCCCGGAACAGGTGGAGAACCATTTTTTTGATGTTGGCGGTTCCATCGATTTCCGAAACCACCTTCAAATCCCTTCCGTCAATAAGGGAGAAATGATTGCCAAGAAAATTCCAATGGCGTACGGCGTACCCGGGTATGATGTGTACGGGGGTGTGATCGTTCCGCCCCTGCCGAAGGACATTATGGTCGTGGCAAAATCTAATGTTGAACTAACACCCGACGGAGAGGTCATTGCACTAAAAGACGGACGCCCGCGATTGACCGGCGGTAAGATAAAGACCTTCGATATTTCGACCGCTTATGTTGTTTCTGGAGATGTCGATATCGAAACCGGCAATATCGTATTTTCCGGAGACGTCATTGTGTACGGAAACGTAACGGACACAATGATTATTGAATCGCTTGGCAATGTGTATGTTTACGGAAGCGTGTACAACGCTACCATAACCGCCACAGGGAGCATACATGTGAGGGGGAATGTAATCGGAAGCAAGCTGTACTCGGGATATTTCGGTGTGATGTTTAATCGATTGTATCAAACTGCGAAATGGTTGGTTGACAAAATCGAACAGCTCCATTCCGCTGCGCAGATGCTCGCCAAAGTGCTGGAGCAGCGAAAGCAATCGATACGATGGGGGCAAATGATTTTGCTGTTGATGGAGAGCAAGTTCAACGACATCCCCGTCAAAATAAAAGAACTGCTCTCTGTCATTTCCAATATTCAACATCTGAAGAAGGAAGAGTATCAGAAATTAAAAGAACGATCCACCGTTTTTTTGCATCCGCATCTGTTGCTGGAGACCGCTACCTCCACTATTGTGCAAGGGTTTATCAGCATGCTCCGCGAGACGCATCAGGAGGTCGAGCGGATGCAGGAGGAAGATGTGAAAACAGTATTCAGTCGATCCCACAATAGCGAATTGAAATCGAATGGGGATATTGTCATTCTCCGTGACGGAGTCATTTTAAGCGACCTATATTCTGCGGGCAATATCGTGTTCAAGAATAACGACGCGGTTTGCCGGGGATCTAAGCTGGAAGCCGGCGGGAGCATTGCCGCTAAGATTGTTGGAGGGCGAATGGGAGCCAACACGATCCTCAAGGCAAAGCGTCAAGTCACGGCTAAAATAATATTCTCGGGGCGTGTGTGCGTCGGCAATTATTGCACGGATATTTTAGAGGTCATTGAAAATAAGACCTTTACCGTTCACAGCATGAGAAATAGAGCGTGAAAATATAGTTTGAGTAAAGATTCGTCGATCCATTTGTAACGAACGGTTTGAACTGTAAGTAATCTGATAACCAAGGTGAACACGAGAATGGACGAGATCTCACATCCATGGGAACTGCATCAATTCGTCTTTGATGCAATTCCCGAACCAGCAATCATGATCAACAAATTCGGGATCATAATGTCTGCCAATCAATCCTGGCTGACCTCACCGATGTACCGCAATCGCTCAGAGGATTACGTGAATCAACATTATTTGGAAGTTTATAAGGGCAACGAGGAGCTATGTAATGGAATTACCCAAGTGCTTCATGCCCAAATCTCGGTATACAACCAAACATTAAATTATCATAATCATACGTATTCGGTACGAGTGTCTCCGTTAAACGGTGAACAATCCTGTGTTTTGGGAGCACTGATCCTGCTTGGTAATCCGCTCGAGCAAAGAAGGAAGCATGAACTTCATTTGACAACGCTTCCCAGAGAATTTAAATTAATAGCAGAGCATTCTAAAGATTTGATAAAAGTGACAGATACGGAAGGGAACGTTCTGTACGCCTCTCCGTCTCACGAATCGGTTCTGGGCTATATTGATCTATCGAATATTTTCGATTACGTTCATCCGGACGATTCAAAACGTTTAATGCTTTTGAAAAAAGAAATATTAGAAACGAAAGAAGCACGCCAGTTAGAAATGCGAAAAAGAACCAAACATGGCGATTGGATCTGGCTCGAAACGGTATGCTCTCCGGTGCTGACAGAGGAAGATGAGGTTCAACATCTTGTCTTTATCACACGTGTCATCACAGAGAGAAAACAGCTTCAAGACCAATTGGAACGGATGGCGTACTTTGATTCTTTAACAGGATTGTATAATCGCAGAAAAATGCGGATGATCATGGATAAAACGCTGGAGGAGGCGGAAAGAGGCAAGGGACGATCTTTTGCAATTTTGATAGCGGACCTTGATAAATTCAAATGGGTTAACGATACATACGGTCATGACGTCGGTGATCTTGTATTGAAGGAGTTCGCAAATCGGCTTCTTAGCTGCAGCAATGAAAAGAATGCCGTAGGCCGATTGGGAGGTGATGAATTTTCCATAGTCATGAAAGAAGTGAATGGAACGGAACCGGTTCTGCAGTTTATCCGTCGTTTTCAACAAGCGCTTCTTGAGCCATTCATCATACCTCATTTAGAAAGAAGTATACAAATTAAATCGAGTATCGGTTTTTCGATGTATCCGCGTCACGGCATCACCTTAAAGGAGCTTTTAAAATACGCGGATAATTCATTGTACAAAGAAAAACGGATTACTTTAAAGGGAATAGCATCAACGATTTTACGAAAGTCAAGATAAGTTCCGGATTGCTTTCATGTTACCATGCGGGGGGACGGTCAACTTGCAATATAGCAGACGTGAGGAAGCGTTTCGTTATCAATTCCCTACGCCGTTGAAGGGTGAATTTCAAATTACGAAAATAAACGGGAAAAAAGTCGAAAGCAGCATTGGGAAGCTGGACATTTTCGACATTAGCCTTCACGGAGCCAAAGTATACACCGAATTTGACTTTCAGATCGGCGAGAATGAGATCGAATTGACCTTGAACTTTTGCATCAAGAAGCTTTATTTTTCGATTCCTGGAACCGTAGTTTATCAGGGGCGTTACGGCGGAGACTTCGTATGCGGCATTCATTTAAATACGGATGAAAAGACTAGAGCTCAGATTACGAATGAGTTAAAAGCGTTTGCGTGGGAGCTTGTAAGGAAAGAAAAGGTATAGCGGATGTCTGCGGATTGTCTCGCCGTAAGGGGAAACCGGAAAGCATGTTTGCCAAAACTCGCATAAGTTGCCCTCTTCTTTGGAAGAGGTTTTTTTGTGTCAGAACGAATAAGTTTTTGTTATAAAATTTGAAATTTTCTTATTTGACTGGAAATATTCGGTTACCTATCCTTGAAAGAAGAACGAAGTAATATATGGGAGGTCATTCTAATGAAAAGGATTCGTTTCTTCTTCATGTTATTGGTCCCTGCAATTTTGTTATTTGTAAGCGCTTGCGGAAGTGCGCCTGCCTCCGCTCCGGCAGATCAGCCGGCGGGTGACGGAGGGGGTTCCGCAAGCAGTTCGGACACCTCCGCCGCTCCACCGAAGGAGCAGGGGAAATCGGACAACCTGGTGATGGGAACCTCCTCTTCGGGCTCCAGCCTGCAGGTGCTCGCGGTCGGATTTGCGGACTTGTTTTCTAAAGAAGGGAATATCAGCACAAGAGCGCAAGCGAGCGGAGGCTCGGACGCGTCGGTGAACGCGATCGATGCGTTAAAGATCGATATGGCGATCGCGACGTCGCCCGCTATTTATAACGCATTTAAAGGGGAAGGAATTTATCAGAAGCCTGTACCGTTGGTGGCTTTGTTCGGCGCGAGCCAATCGGAGCCAAGGCAGCTTGTCGTGAGAGCGGACTCCGGAATTGAAACGCCGGCAGATCTCGCGGGCAAAAATTTCATGGGTGAGCGAAGCGCGGTCGTTGATATTACACAGTTGAGCTATGCCATCATGGAAGCGTATGGGGTAGATAAAAACTCAGTCACGATGATTAATGCGACGACGACGAACGAACAAACGGAGGCGCTGCAAGCGGGTACGGTGCCCGCGGCGACCCTGCCGGGCGGAATCGGAAGCGCGCCGATTATGCAAGCGGCCCAGAATGCGGATTTGAAGTTCTTCAATTTCCCGGAAGACAAGTTGAATCAGATTCTCGAAATTATGGGGCCTGCTTATACGAAGTCGCTGATTCCGGCCGGAACGTATAAAGGGCAAGATCAAGATGTGGTTACTCCCGGCATCAGCAGCATGTTGATTTCGAAAGAAAACGTCATTTCGGAGCAGACCGCTTACACGATCACCAAGATTCTGTGGGAAAACCCGGATAAGGTGGAAGCGATCCATAGCGCGGCGAAGGACTGGATGCCTGCAGGCGCTAACCCTCCGGTGCTGCCAATTCCTTACCATGCTGGTTCCGTCAAATATTTTGAAGAGAAAGGTGTCTGGACACCGGAATTGCAAGCGAACCAGGAGCAGCTGACGAAAAAATAAGTATGTCCTATGGGGAGGTTTTCCATGATCAGTCGCCGCACGAAATGGATTGGAATCATTAGCGGCATAGCGGCCATCTATCATATTTTCATTGTGAGCAATGTGTTCGCTTGGTTCGGCGTGTTTATCCCCACAGCACAACATCGCGCGTTCAGTTTGTCGTTTGTGCTGTTGATAACGTTCCTGCTGTTTTCCATCAAGGGCAAGCAATACGACGGGAACATGCGATGGCATGACGTTCTGTTTTTGGCGGCGGGTCTCATCGGATCGTTATACACTGCATTCTTTTACAAATCGGTAGAGGCCTATTCGCTTTACGGGTATTTGGACGTTCCCGGCCAGCTGTTGGCGGCTCTGTTAATGATCGCTCTGTTGGAAGGGGTTCGCAGGGCAACGGGGTGGGTGCTGCCCATTTTAATCGCCGTACTGCTCGCATTGGCATCCTTTCAATCGATCCTGCCGGGCTTCTTGAACGGCGCCAGCTATCCGTTCGACCAGCTGAGCTACGCCGTCTATGCCGGGTCCGGAGGCATATTCGGCTTGACGCTTGGAGTGGCGTCAACGATCATCATCACGTATTTGATTTTTGCCAAAATGTTCGAGTTTTCGGGAGCGGGGGAATGGTTTGTCAATTTGGCCTCCGCCCTAACGGGCCGCTCGACGGGCGGACCGGCGAAAGCCTCCGTTGTCGGCAGTGCCTTTTTCGGCATGATTTCCGGTTCGGCTTCCGGCAATACGGCAAGCACAGGAACCTTTACCATTCCGCTGATGAAGAAGGTTGGATTCAGTCCGGCGTTTGCCGGGGGCGTTGAAGCGGTTGCTTCGGCCGGAGGCCAAATTCTTCCTCCGGTCATGGGAACGGTTGCTTTCATCATGGCGGAATGGATCGGTATTTCGTATGCGGAGGTTGTCAAATATGCACTGATTCCCGCTATCCTGTATTTCATGATTCTGTTTTTCTCGGTGCATTTCCGCGCCAAGAAGCTGAACATGACCCCAACGTCTAAGGATGACATACCCAACGTTTGGGCGACGTTCTTGCAAGGATGGTACTACCTTCTTCCGATCGCCGCTTTGCTCTGGCTCCTGTTTTCGAGTGTAGGCGCCAATAAGCCTGAATTAGCGGCGCTGTTCTCGCTTCCGGTATTGGTGGCTGTCAGTTTCCTCTCAAAGAAAAAGGAACATTGGCTCACTCCGAAACGGATTTGGGAGTCATTGGCGGCAGCGTCGCAATCATGGGTGGTCGTTGCCGTCATCATGGCAAGCGTCGGCATGTTAGTGGGGACGCTCGATATTTCCGGGCTTGGATTCAAACTTTCCTCCTTCCTGGTGCTGCTTGGAGACGGCAACGTGTTGATTACCTTGATTCTGGTTGCCTTAGCCAGCCTTCTCTTAGGAATGGGAATGGAAATTTCCGCTTCCTATATTACGCTGGCAGCATTGGCCGCACCGGTCATTATGAATTTGGGGTTAAGCGATGTGCAGGCGCATCTGTACATTATTTACTGGGGTGTAGCGTCTTTCATTACGCCGCCGGTCTGTATTACCGTCTATGTCGCTTCAGGCATAAGCGGGAGCAAGCTGTGGGAAACCGGTTGGGAAGCGATGAAGATAGGGGTAGGCGTTTATCTGGTGCCGTTTGCATTTGCCTTGAATGAGGCCTTGTTATTGCAGGGGAATTGGTCGAGCATCGCCATTTCGTTCGTTACGGCACTCGCGGGCGCCGTGCTTGTATCCTCGGCATTGCAGGGATACGGATTTACTGCAATAAATCCGTTGGAGCGCGTATTGTTCGGGATTGCCGGGCTGCTGTTCATCGGTCCGGGGGTGCTGAACGCGGCTATTGCCGCAGGGATTGTTGCGGTGTCCTTATTGCTGCAGTTGCTTCGAACGCACATCAAGAAGAAACCTGACCGCGTGTTGAAGGCGTAGGGCTGTTACGGATTGACTTGCGGCGGTCAGACGGGAGACGTTTCCCGGAGATAACGGATGAACTCTTTCGTAAATCGGGAGACGAAGCCTCTCTTGCGGTAATAAAGCGAATGGTAGCAGGTCAAATTCAAGTCGCTGTTTACCGTAACGAGAGCTCCGGAAGCGATCTCCTGTTTGATGCTGCTGTTCAAAATGATGCCTGGCTTGTTGGTTGACAGAACGGCCTGCTTCGTGGCTTCCGTATTGTCGACCATAATCCAGCGGGGCGGGGTCTCGAGACCTTCGTTCGCCAAAATTTTGTCCAAAATCGCCCGCGTCGGCGAATGTTTGACAGGCAGGATGAGCGAGTGCTCGACCAGTTTCTTGGCGGGAATAAATTGACCGATAAAAGGATGCCCATTCGGAACGATAAGCTCCAGTCGGTCTTCCCATGAAAAAACCTCTTCGAATTCATCCATTCGCTCCGTGGATAAAAGAATAAGCAAATCGCTTCCGCTGGAGCGCAGGTTTTCAATCGCCTGGTTGGTTGTCGTTTTTTTGATGGATACATTCAATTCGGGATGAAGAGCCTGAAATTGGGCGATTTTGCCGATCATCAACGAGTAGAAACTCGTGATCGCAGTCGTTTCGATCACAATCCGGTCTTGGACCTGTTGTAAAGATTCTTGTTTGAGCGCCTCGATGCTGTTGAGATGATACTGCAGTCCTTGCACTAAACTATAAAGTCTTTCGCCGACCGGAGTTAGTTCAAAATCTCCCTTTCCTTTACGGATAAATAAGGGTTGGCCGAACTCTTGCTCCAAGTGCTTGATGTTCATGCTGACGGCGGGCTGGGAGAGGAACAAAGCTTTGGCGGCTTCGCTGAAGCTGCCGAAGTCTACTACAGCACAGAAGGACATAAGAGGCCCGACACGCATTGGATTCACCCCATGAATGACTGAAAATTAAGATATGATAACGTTTTCATTACGCTGATTATGTTTCTCATTATAACGGGGCGGCGGCAGGAGTAGCAATTTAATTCTTATGCTGCGCGCATACAAGATATCGATTCAACAAGGAGTGGTTTGCGATGAAACAAGCTGAAATGGAGAGGAAAAAAAATAAACGCGGATATGGAATCATTGACTGCGACGTGCATGTGAGACCGAAGCATTCGGATGAAGTGCGAAAGTATTTGGACCCGAAGTGGTATTACCGGTTTGGGGAGCAGCAAGTGATGGAGAGAGATCTGTTCGTTCATCCCATTCAAGGGGTGCGCATGGACTCGATCCCCCCGAGCGGCCTGCTTCCGGGTGCGGATCCCGATTTTTTGCGCGAGCAGCTGATTAATGAGTATGGGATCGAGCACGTGGTTATCACGCACAGGGCGTTTGTCAATCCGCATCCGAACGCCGAATACGCTGCTGCGAAAGCGGCCGCATACAACGACTGGCTGGCCGAGACGTGGCTTGGAGCGTATAACCACGACGGCGTCTTTAAAGGCTCCATTCAAATTGCGCAGCAGGATCCGGTTGCCGCGGCCCGTGAAATCGAACGATGGGCGGGACATCCCCACATGGTTCAAGTTGTGGCGGATTCGGGGGCCCGGTTGCCGTTCGGCAACCCTGTACACGATCCGATCTTTGAGGCTTGCCAAAAGCACGACCTTCCGTTTGCGACCCATGTCGGAACGGATGGAATGGGAATTAATATTTTAGCGGCCGTAGGCTATCCCTCCTATTACATGGAATGGACATCGGGGAAGTCGATCGGATACGGCGTCCATTTGGTCAGTATGCTGATTGAAGGTGTGTTTGAACGTTTTCCGCGGTTGATGGTGGCATTAATTGAAGGCGGCGTTGCAGGGTACGTTCCGCTGCTTTGGAGGCTGGATACGCTGTACGAACGGTATCGAAGCGAGGTGCCTTGGTTGAAGCGCAAACCGAGCGAATACGTCCGTGAGCATGTGCGGATCACCTCGCAGCCGATCGAACGGCCGGATGACGATAAACAGTTGATTACGATGCTGCGGCTGCTTGACGCCGAGCATGTGCTCATGTTCGCCACCGACTACCCGCACTGGGATTTCGATTCGCCGAAATATGCGTTCCCTAAACTGCCCGAGCCGCTGCACCGACGCATTTTTTACGAGAATGCCAAGGAGTTTTATAAATTATAGAGAGAAGGTGGAGGAGCCGATGAATACGGTTCAGCAAGCAGAAAAGATAGAAAAGCCTGCTCGAACAGGCATTGTGGATAGCGAGGTTCATGTATACCCGCGAAATACGAGTGAAATTAAGCGTTATTTGCCGGGCCAGTTTAAGCAACGGTTTCATTTTTGGGAAAATCCTTACTACGTAAATCCTGTAGTCACACAGCGTACGGTGACGCCGGAGGGCGGAGCCCCGGGGACGGATCCGTCGTTCCTGCGGCAGCAGCTGCTGCAGGAGCATGGGATTGCAACTGCCATCTTGCTGCCGCTCGCCTATGTGTCAAGAAACAACGATCCGTATTATTCGGCTGCCATCGCATCCGCTTATAATGACTGGCTCTCCGACACTTGGCTTGGCGAGTACAACCGGGACGGCGTGTTCAAAGGATCGATTACGATTGCTCACCAAGATCCAATATTGGCCGTTCAAGAGATCGATCGCCTTGCCGGCCGGAAGCATTTTGTCCAGGTGATGATGGACTCCGGAGCGCGGTCGCCGTTCGGGCAGCGGCATTATCACCCGATCTATGAAACGTGCGAACGGCACGGGCTGCCGCTCGTCATTCATCCCGGGACGGACGGGATGGGGATCAACAATTTGGCTTCGCCGGGATATCCTTCGCATTATTTGGAGTGGCATACCGGGTTTGCCTTTGCCATGCAGTCACACTTGTTAAGCATGATCAGCGAAGGGGTGTTCGATCGGTACCCCGGCTTACAAATCGTCATTGCTGAGGGCGGCGTCGCTTGGCTGTCGAGTTTTATGTGGACGGCGGATGCGGGCTACAAAGCGCTGAGATCGGAAATTCCGTGGGTCAAAAAGCTCCCGAGCGAATATATGTCGGACCATGTCAGGATCACTGCCCAATCGTTGGAGCGTCCCGCGAACGATGCCGATCTGCTGGATGCGCTGGCGATGTTTGATTATGAGAAAATCCTTATGTATTCGAGCAACTATCCGGACGAATTTTTCACCCCGCCCGATAGCTTGTCCTTTCTTCCTGAGAGAGCAAAGCAAGGAATCATGGAACAGAATGCCAGAATATTATACCGTTTGTAATCTGGATAAAGGAGAAGGCGGAAATGGGCAAACATGTTGTATGCAATATCAATGAACTCCGTCCCGGAGGGCGAAAAATCGTCAGCTTGGAAGGACGGTCGATCGGCGTATTCAACATAGGCGGGGAGCTGTACGCGCTAAGAAACAGATGCCCGCATCAAGGCGCGCCGCTGTGCGTCGGGAAGGTGGACGGCATCGTTCATTCGTCAGGGCCGGGAGAATATACGTACGAGAGGGACGGAGAAGTGGTACGGTGTCCCTGGCATGCGTGGGAATTCGACATTACGACCGGGAAATCGTTGTTCGACCCTGCGAAATGCTATGTGAAAACGTACGAGGTGGAGGTCGTTGCGGGATCCTCCGATGATGAACTGCCGAGTGTAGAAACGTACCCGGCGTATTTGGAAGCGGAGTGGGTCATCGTTGAAGTGTAACAGCCTGCTGAACTGGAAGGAGATGCTGTGATTATGAATACAATTGACATTGATTTATACGAGCAGCTTAAAAGCGTTGCAACGAGGCGCCAGTCCGTTCGAGGATTCGATAAAGGTCGGGATGTCCCGCAGCATTATATTGAGAAAATGATCGATATCGCCAGGACGGCCCCTTCCGCCGCCAATGCGCAGCCTTGGGAGTTTGTCATTGTTCGCGATAAGGACATGAGACAGCAATTCGCAAAATTATATATGAAGCAGCACGAAGAAAAGCGGGAAATGGAAAAAGCGGTTCGCAGTCAAGTTCGCATGACGGGTCCGGGGTTCCAGCATGCGCCCGTGCATATCGTCGTTGTCGGCGATCCGCGGTCGAAAGAGTCGCTGCCTATCCGAACGGCGCTCGAGAAAGCGGATAAGCATCTTACGACAGGACTTTCCAACGCTACGATGCTGCTTCATCTGGCCGCCGCCAGCTTGGGTCTTGCTTCGCAGTATGTGAGCGATGCAAGTTCCCCTTATATGTCGACGATGATCAAGCACTGGCTTCATATCCCCCAATCGTACGTCGTTTATGAGCTCATTCCGGTCGGATATGCGCTGAAGTATCCGCAGCCGACGCCGCGCCGCGCATTGGAGGAAATCATTCATTGGGATTGCTTCGATCCGGCCAAATTCCGGAATGAGGAGCAGTATCAACAATTCTTAGTCAATCAAACCCGCGTAGGAGCTTACGGCAAGGCGTTTCAAGAGGCGTCGGCGGATGAGGTCGGCCTCATGCTGGATGAAACCGACGCGAAACAAAGATTGAAACAACTGGAAGAGTAGACGGTTAAGAAAGAAGCGTAGGACCCAATCGAGGAACGGCGGCATAGGATGGGTAAAAACCCATCGACAAAGGAGTTGTGTTGCGATGCCGCTATCCCCAGGAACGCATGTGGTGTATACCGTTCGTCCCGGCGATACGTTGTATAAAATTGCGAATCAATTCGGCACGTCTGTCCAGTCCGTAGTGCAGGCGAATGCGCTGTATCCGCCGATTACGGAGCCGGATCTCATTTCCCCCGGTCAAGTCGTGCTTGTGCAGCTTCCGGGCATGTCCCGGCAAAGTGCCGTTCTTTATCAGGTTGCGCCGGGAGATACGCTGTTTCGGATTGCCGAACGGTACTCGGTGGGCGTCGACATGCTGGCTGCACTCAATCAAATGAGGGATCAGGACTTTCTTCGCGTTGCCCAGCTGCTGTACATTCCCGCTTTCGTGTACGAAGTTGAGCAAGGAGATTATCTTTACCGCATCTCCCGGCGATTTGGAGTGCCTATGGACGAATTGGTCCGGGCAAACGTCCGCCGCCCGGGATTGTCGCCGGATCTGGTTTACCCCGGATATCGATTGGTCATTCCTTTGCCGTCTTCAACCAATATTCTCGTTCTCGAGCCTATGCCCGGAATGAAGATTGCCGGCGGTCAACGGCTAAGAGGGGTCGCCCGGGCGTTTGAAGCGAATGTGCTCTTTCAAATCGTCGATGCGGAAGGAGGCACCGTGACGCGGGAACGGGCAGTGACGGCTGCCGGAGGCGCGCCGGCGTTCGGCGCATTCGAAACCGAGCTCGTCTTTGACAACGCTCCGGGCGCACCGATCGGCACGTTGATGGTGTATACCCGCAGCGCGAAAGACGGCAGCATTCAGGATTTGGTCGAGGTGCCTGTTTCCTTTTAACCATAAACGAAGCATCCCCGCGGCCGAGACGATCGACGGGGATTTTTTCGGCAGCATTTGGACATACCCATATAGGAAGACGATAACAATTGATCAGATCGAATGGAAGGGAAGGGGCTGCCGCAGATGGAGTTTCGAATCGAAAAGGATACCTTTGGTGAAATTCAAGTGCCCGCGGACAAGCTGTGGGGGGCTCAAACGCAGCGCAGTACGGAAAACTTCAAGATCGGCATCGAACAGATGCCGAGGGAGCTCCTGCTTGCTCTTGCCGTTCTTAAGAAGAGCGCCGCCGTAGTGAATGAAGAACTCGGCAAACTGGAACATGAAAAGGCAAAGGCGATCGTGCAAGCGGCGGAAGAAGTCATCGAAGGAAAGTGGGACGGCCATTTTCCGCTGGTCGTTTGGCAGACCGGAAGCGGAACGCAGTCCAACATGAATATGAACGAGGTGATCGCCAATCGGGCGAACCTGCTGCTTGTGAACGGCGGAAGCCGGCAGCGCGTTCATCCGAATGATGATGTGAACCGCTCCCAAAGCTCCAACGATACATTTCCGACAGCGATGCATATTGCGGCGGTGCTTGCCCTGGAGGAGCGGGTGCTGCCCGCATTGGGGAAGCTGAAGGCGACGCTTGCCGCCAAGATGGTGGCGTTCGCGGATGTGATTAAGATCGGCAGAACGCATCTGCAGGATGCGACGCCCCTGACACTGGGCCAGGAAATCAGCGGCTGGCATCGGATGCTGGAGAAATGCGAAGGCATGATCAAGAGCGTCTGCGAACCGCTTAAGGAGCTCGCGATCGGGGGGACGGCCGTCGGCACGGGGATCAACGCCCATCCCGAGTTCGGTGCAAGGGTGGCTGCGGGCATTTCCGCGATGACAGGCAAACGATTTGTCTCCGCTCAAAACAAGTTTCATGCGCTGACGAGCCACGACGAGCTCGTCTATGCGCACGGGGCGCTGAAGGCGCTGGCGGCGGACTTGATGAAGATCGCCAACGATGTGCGGTGGCTGGCCAGCGGCCCTCGGTCCGGAATCGGGGAAATCACCATTCCCGAGAATGAGCCCGGCTCCTCGATCATGCCCGGGAAAGTGAATCCGACGCAAAGCGAGGCGCTGACAATGGTGGCGTGCCAGGTGATGGGCAACGATGCGGCGATTGGGTTTGCAGCGAGTCAGGGCAACTTCGAGCTGAACGTTTTCAAGCCAGTCATTGCGTACAATTTCCTGCAATCCGCGAACCTGCTGGCCGATGCGACGAAATCGTTCAACGACCGGTGCGCCGTCGGCATTATGCCTGATCACAAGGTGCTGAAACGAAACCTTGACCGTTCGTTGATGCTGGTGACGGCGTTAAACCCGCATATCGGGTATGAGCAGGCGGCAAAAATCGCAAAGCTGGCGCACCGGGAGGGCATCACGCTGAAGGAAGCCGTGCTGGCTACGGGATTGCTGTCTGAGGCGCAGTTCGATGCAATCGTGCGTCCGGAGCGGATGATTCGTCCGCAGGAAGGCTAACACCATATACCGGAGCAACAAATTTTTTCTAATGAAAGGAATATGGAAGGTTTTGTCGAATACTCATTTTCATAATGAAAGCGATTTAGGAGTGAAGAGGATACGGATGCAGCTAACAACAGGGAAGGCGCCTATGCATTACGGATGGATTATTGTATGGCTTACGTTCATTACCGTACTCGTTACCGCGGGAATCCGGTCGATCATGGGAGTGATCATGGTTCCGCTGGAAGAAGAGTTCGACTGGAGCCGGTCGACCATATCATTTGCGTTTGGTTTAAATTTGTTCATTTACGGCTTGGCCGGTCCGTTCATGGCTGCGGCGATGCAGCGTTTCGGCGTTCGCCGGATCATGCTGTACGGTCTTGTCTTATTGGTAGCCGGCGTTGCGGCGAGCCTCTTGATTTCGCAGATTTGGCAGTTCCAGCTTATCTGGGGCGTTGTCCTTGGAATCGGTTCCGGCATTTTTCAAACCGTCCTGTCCGCCACTGTTGCCAATCAATGGTTTGAAGCGCGTCGGGGAATGGTGATGGGGCTGCTGATGGCCGCATCCGCCGCGGGGCAAATGATTTTTCTCCCGTTTCTGTCTTACCTCGTGACGACGTATTCCTGGAGATCCGCATTAAACGTGTTTATCGTTCTGGGCATCGTGCTGATTCCCGTCATCGCATTATGGATGCGGGATCGGCCTTCGGACAAAGGACTGCTGCCTTATGGCGCGTCCGCCTCCAGTGTAAACAGTGCCGCTAAGAAGCCCGAGGGACCAAAGAAGAGCCCCTTTGCCTCGGCAGTGGCAACTTTATTTCTCGGTTTCCGTTCGTTGCCGTTCTGGTTGCTCGCGATCAGCTTTTTGATGTGCGGCGCAACGACTTCCGGTCTCATCGGCACGCATTTCATACCTGCCTCCATTCACCACGGCATACCCGAGGTCGGTGCGGCCAGCTTGTTTGCATTTATGGGCATGTTCAATATTGTCGGCACGCTAATATCCGGCTGGCTGTCCGACCGGTTTGACAACCGGTGGCTTCTTTTTTGGTATTACAGTTTTCGAAGCGTGCTGTTGTTTATGCTACCGTTTGCCCTGGATCTCCAGTCTTACGGAATGTTGATCGTATTTGCACTGTTCTACGGCTTGGATTGGATCGCCACCGGCCCGCCGACCGTCCGATTAGCCTCCGATCATTTCGGGAAAGAGCGGGGAACGGTCATTTACGGCTGGATCTTCGCTTTTCATCAATTGGGCTCGGGGATGGCTGCCTTCATGGCCGGCTATTTATACGATCGTTTTGAAAGCTATACTTACTCTTTCCTTGCTGCGGCCGTCTTCTGCATCATTGCGACGCTGTTCGTGTTCGGAGTGAAGAAGAAAGAGACGCCGATCGGCCCTACACCTGCGCGGCAGGCCGTCTAAGCCGAAACTCCCCTCCATGCTGAGGGGAGTTCGTTTTGCCTGTAGAAGGCAAGGCCTTCCCTGGGGTCTTTATACGCGAGTTTTCTTTCGGTGCGTTTCTCGCATTTTAGCACTATAATGTTGATAGTCTTCTGAAGAGCAGGTCCCACAAGAGGTGCTGACATGATTAGACGTATTGTTGCTTACTTCCAGAAACTAGAACGTGCTCTTTTCGTAAGTATTGCGTTAATAGTAAGTGTTATATATCTCGTTTCTACTATTGAGTTTGCAGGATTAATGGATCCGTTGGATGACATTTTGGAAGCTTTGATTTTCCTGGCGATTGTAGTTCCCTTCTTGTATGTGAAACTAAAAAGCGACCTTGTTGTTAGATCAAAATCGGAGTACCTGATCAGGGAGAAAGAGACCTACTACCAATCTCTTTTTAAATACAATCCCGATCCCACCTACCAGCTTGATTTGGAATGGAATTTCATTGAAATTAATGGGGCCGCCGAACGTTTGCTGGGGGTTGCCCGCAACGACATTGTCGGAGCATCCTTTACACCTTTCATTCGTGAAGATGATTTAAAACGAACGCTTCAATTTTTTTCAAAAGTCGTACAAGGGGAGTCGGTCACGTTTGACATTGAAATGATGAATCGTCAGCAGGAGCCGTTATCCGTAAATGTAACCGCCGCTCCAATCATCGTGGAAAATCGCGTGCTTGGGATCATTGGAGTGGCCAAAAATGTGACGGAGAAGGTCAAAACAGAAAAGAAAATGCTTTGTATGGCGTACCATGATCCGCTCACTGGCTTGCCTAACCGTATCCTTTTTAAGGAACTGCTTAAGAAATCGTTATTGAATGCCAAGCGATTCAATCACAGCGTTGCCGTCATGTTTATCGATCTGGACAGATTCAAGTTTATTAACGATGCTTACGGGCATTCCATGGGAGATGTATTGCTGAAAGCCGTCGGCCAGAGGATCAGAAGCTGCTTGCGGGATAGCGATACGGTATCTCGTTATGGGGGCGATGAATTTACGGTCTTGCTCGAAAGGATTCATTCGGAAGAAGAAATTAAAATCGTGGCAGATCGGATTTTGCATTCCTTAAGTGAGCCGTTTATGATTCAGGACACGAAGGTACATATTTCGCCTAGTATCGGGATCAGCTTGTCCGCTCCGGAGCTCGAGATGGAAGAGCTGATTCAGCAGGCGGATTCGGCCATGTACTATGTCAAGAGAAACGGCAAAAGCGGTTATATGATGTTTTCGCTGTTAACGCAAGCTCCGTTCCTAATTCGTGAAAAGCACGTAAGGCGCGGCCTGGAAAACAATGAGTTTACCATTGTATACCAACCTCAAATCAATATACATACCGGAGATATTATAGGCGTTGAAGCGCTGCTTCGGTGGAAACATCCAAAGCTTGGATGGATTCCTCCCGCCACGTTTATCCCTGTAGCTGAAGAATCTTTCGATCTCATGGAATCTCTTGGCAGTTGGGTGCTGCTGCACGCCTGCAAACAACTCAAGCAGTGGCAGGAGATAGGGCTGCGCGAACTTACGATTTCCATTAATTTGTCTATCAAGCAATTGCAGAAGCCAGGGATCGTTGAGGTCGTTTCTTCGATCCTGTCGGAAATCGATCTTGAGCCCCGCTATGTGGATCTGGAGATTACGGAAAGTCTGACGATGGACCACCAATATTTTGGGGAAGTATTGACCAAACTGAGGGATCTTGGGGTGAAATTGTCGATCGACGATTTTGGGACAGGCTTCAGCTCTTTGAGCTATTTAAGAGATCTCCCTGTAAATCGATTGAAGATCGCCCGCCCGTTCGTTAAGGACCTGGAGCTTAACTACAACGATAAAGCCATTATTGCATCCATCATTTCGCTGGCGCAAAATTTAAATCTGCAAGTGATCGCCGAAGGCGTTGAAACGAAGGAACAATTCCAATTTCTTCAGGAAAAAGGATGCAATGAGATTCAGGGGTATTATATCAGCCAGCCTTTACCGCCGGAAGAGTTCGAGCACAGATTCAGAGGCCGGGGGCAAGTGGCGTTCAAAGCGTAAAAAAACGGCAGACACGGAGGTCTGCCATCCATTTAAGCCCGAAAATCAATGCTCTGTCCTAGATGCGGCTGAGCGCTCTGCTGCATCGTTTGGATAAACTGTTGGCTATGCTGCAAAGTTTGTTCTTGCGCCATCTTTAACACGCTAATGCCAACCGCCTGACCAACTTTTGCTTGCGATAAGCCCATCGAGAGAGCTGCAATATCCATCTTACACCTCCATTCACAACGCGTTATAATTGATATCGGACATAGTCCCCTACTTTTTTAGTGATATAAATAAAAATATAAAAGAAGAGGAAGGTACAAAGGATGGGAAATGATATAGCCTATAATCCGAAAGGGAAGCTGGCACCCGTAGTGAAAAAAGGAGAGTTCGTATTTGCCGCAGCGGCTCTGGATCACGGGCACATCTATGGGATGTGTAACGGTTTAATTGAAGCGGGGGCGCACCTTAAGAGCGTATACGACCCTGATCCGGCGAAATTGAAAGCGTTTCAGTCTAAATTTCCCGAAGTGCATGTAGCTTCTTCCGAAGAGGAGATTCTGAATGATGACGCAATTCAACTCGTCGCTTCGGCGGCCGTGCCTTCCAAACGGTGCGAGTTCGGGATGAGGGTGATGAGCCATGGGAAGGATTATTTTGCGGACAAAGCTCCTTTTACCACATTAGAACAATTGGAGAGAGCCAGGGCAAAGGTGGCGGAGACCCAACGAAAATATGCGGTCTATTATGGGGAACGGGTGCATGTGGAAAGCGCAATTTTGGCAGGAGAGCTGATTGAACAGGGTGAAATAGGCCGCGTTGTTCAAGTGCTCGGGCTTGGGCCGCATCGCTTGACAGCTTTTCCTCGTCCAGCTTGGTTTTTTCAGAAGGAATATTATGGAGGCATTCTTTGCGATATCGGGAGCCATCAAATCGAGCAGTTTCTTACCTTTTCGGGGGCTAAGGATGCTACGGTGCTGCAGAGCAAGGTCGGCAATTATAAATGGATAGAGTATCCGGAGCTTGAGGACTTTGGCGATGCGTCGCTCGTTGGAGACAACGGGGCTAGCAATTATTTTCGTGTAGACTGGTTGACCCCCGATGGACTTCGCTCCTGGTCCGGGGACAGCCGCATGACGATCTTGGGAACGGAAGGATATATCGAAATCCGCAAAAACATCGATATTGCCCGCAGTACGGAGACGGATCATCTGTTTCTCGTCAATGGAAAGGGAGAGCAGTATATGAATCCGAAGGGGAAAATCGGATTTCCATTCTTCGGTAAGCTTATTCTGGACTGCCTGAACCGAACGGAGCATGCAATGACCCAGGAGCATGCGTTCAAAGCCGCGGAGCTTAGTCTGAAAGCGCAGGAAATGGCCTTGCGGGTACAATGGAAGGAAGCGTAACGATTACATGATGAGTCCACATATAAGGCGGACGGCGATTTACTTTATTTGAAAAAAACATTAAGTTTTTCCATGAACTGAACGCTCCCTTTCAAGGGCGCGTTTTTTGTTGTTTAAGAGACGGACCCACGCTACACACATCGGATCTATTCCCCGCAATCTTTTATTAGACGATCGAGTTCATTTTGTAATGAAAAATGAAAACTCTCATACAGTAATTCTAACGGCTTGTTCCACGTTTTAGTTTTTTAATAGTACACACGGATAAGGGGTTGGGAAATTGCCAAAACCAAGGATCGGATTGCTCACTCCTCAAGACAAACATACAAGCATTTACGATTCAATGCTGATTAACTATGAAGTGGTATATGGAAAATCCGTTAATCGATTTCCAAAACACAAATACAGTATTGAGGAGCTTGTTGAAAGCTTCCGTGCCTGCGACGGCATTATTGTGGGCGGGAGAGACAAGGTGCCTAAAGCTTTTATGGAACAGGCGCCAAATTTGAAAGTCATCTGCAAATCAAGCATCGGGGTAGAGAAGATCGACGTCCAAGCCGCGACAGAGCTTGGAATTATGGTAACGAACGCCCCGATTCCGCACAATTACGTGGCTGTAGCGGAAGGCGCCATTACGTTGATGCTTTCCGTTCTCAAGAGAGTTTTTGAATTGGATGCGATGACACGCAAAGGCCTATGGAGAAGCTACGATGTTTCTCCAAATCTTCTTTACCAGAAAACCATTGGCTTGATTGGCTTCGGGAGAATCGCAAGTTCTGTCGTTCAAAGATTGGCCGGATGGGAGCTGGACATTCTTGTATACGATCCCTATGTATCCGATGAGCAAATTCATAAGACGGGTGCAAAAAGCGTCAGTTTAGATGAGCTGTTCCGGCAAAGCGATGTTGTAAGCGTTCATGTCGTTTTAACTCCGGAGACCTTCCATTTAGTAAATAAAGAGCGCCTTGATTTGATGAAGGCCGATTCGGTCATTATTAACACTTCTCGCGGAGAAGTCATTGACGAGCCTTATTTGTTCAATTGTTTACAAAATAAAAGGATTTCCGGGGCCGGACTGGATGTTTTTGAAGAGGAACCTGCGCCGGCCACAAATCCATTGTTTCAGCTTGACAACGTTATCGTAACCCCGCACGGCATCTCGCTGGCTGCCGAGACATTAAGACAGTTAACGCGCACCGCTATTGAAGAATGTTCTCTTGCTCTTGAAGGAAGCCTTCCGAAATATATCGTCAATCCGGAAGTGACGGACACATGGAGAAATCGAAGCAAGCCTTAAGTTTTATAAATAGGGAGGAAGCGTAAATGAAAAAGGTGTACGGGTTAGCTTTGATGGTGCTGCTTACGGTCTTAGCGGCAGCAGGATGCAATTCGGGAGGCGGAGAGACACAACCTGCTCAAACCCAACCAGCCCCAACCCAACCGGCAAGCGAACAAGTCGGCTCCGGACAGCAAGAAGCTGTGAAAGAAGAGCCGAAAACGGATTTCCCGACGGACGACATTGAATTTATCGTTGGTGCCAATCCAGGCGGCGGTTACAGCACATGGGGTCAAGCGATAAGTCAATTTATGGAGAAATACCTGCCCAATGAAACGGAAGTCGTCGTAAGGCATATGCCGGAAGCAGGCGGGGTGACGGCGGCGAACACCGTGCAGGCTGCAAAACCGGACGGGCATCTCTTAAAAATTTACAACCTGCCCGGCTTGGCTCCTACCCAGTTGGCAAAGGAAGTCAATTATGATTTAACGAAGGTGACCTGGCTGGCGACTGTGAACAAAGGCACCTATACCGTCTCCGTTAGTCCGGAGTCAGGCTACAAAAGCTTGGAGGATTTGAAGAAGAAAGACGGTCCTATACTGGTTGCCACGAGAGGACTGGCATCGAACGATACGGTCGCCGCTGCAATTGTTTTCAAGGAATTGGGAATTGACTGGAAACCGTTGACACACGGCGGTACAGGCGAAGTTATCCTTTCTGTCGTTCGCGGCGATGCGGACGTGGTGTTCTCCGTTTATGAAAGTGTTCAGGAATCGTTAAAGGCAGGCGATTTGGAGATGATTCTTCACTTTGGCGATGAACCGCATCCCGACTATCCGAATGTGCCGATCAGCGACAAGGTCGGATTAAGCAAATTCAACGATTTATTCAGCATCAACCGTGTCATCGGGGGCCCTCCGGGAATTCCGGAGGATGTGGTTGCCATCTTAGAGAAGGCGATTAAAGAATCTGTGGAAGACCCGGAATTTGTGGAAATGATGAATAAACAAAATTTAGCGATTCATTATGAGGATGCGGCAAGAACAAACCAAATCGTGTCGGAAAACTTCGAAAACTTTTCGCAATACGCGGATATCGTGAAAGAATTGTATTCGCAAAATTAATAACTTCCACTATAGCTGAACATGAAGGAGTGTATTCATATGGCAGACGATGAAAAGATCAGATACGGTTCCGACGTAATGGCCGAATATATTGCAAACTTAAATATCCCCTTTATCGCTTTGAATCCGGGAGCCTCCTACAGGGGGCTCCACGATTCCCTGCTTAACCATCCCGATCGGCAAATGCCGGAAATCATTACCTGCACTCACGAAGAAATATCCGTAGATGTCGCACACGGGTATGCCAAGGCCGCCGGGCGTCCAATGGCCGCCGCAATCCATAACGTAGTCGGTTTGCAGCATGCTTCGATGGCGGTCTTTAATGCTTGGTGCGCGAGGGTGCCGGTTCTTCTGTACGGCGGAACTGGTCCGATGGATGTCAAAGAGCGGCGTCCTTGGATCGATTGGATACATACAGCGTTGGTTCAAGGCAATATCATTCGCGATTATGTCAAGTGGGACGATCAGCCTGCGTCGCTGCACAGCTTGGCGGACTCCATATACCGCGCTTATCGCTTGGCGGTGACGGAACCGGCCGGGCCTACCTACGTTTGTTTTGACGCAGGAATGCAGGAGCAGCGCCTGCCGGACGGTTTTGAAATGGAGAAAGTTGGCGATCTGGAGCGTTACGTACCGGTTGCTCCGGGCGCCGATTTGAGCAGCATGAAGCAGTTGGCCAAAGCAGTTCAGGAAGCGGAGTGGCCGGTCATTCTGGCGGATTTCACAGGACGTTCGGACGAGGCGTTCCATGAGCTGTCCAAGCTCGCACAGGAATGGGCGATTCCGGTCATCGACCTGAACGGGTATTTCAACTTCCCGACTAATCATCCTATGAACGTAACCGGGGATAATCACACGATTTTGGAAAAGGCGGATCTGATTTTAGCGTTGGATGTGCGAGATATTTTCGGGACGGTTTCCAGGATAAACAGAGTGACGCGTGAAACGGAATCTGTATTGAGAAAAGATGTAAAGGTATTCTCAATTGGTTTGCAGGACTACAGCGTGCGTTCCTGGGCGGCGGATTTTCAACGGTTATTCCCTACGGAAAAAACGATTTTGGCGGATACCAAAACCGCGCTGCCGTTGTTAAGCGAGCTGTTGAACAAAAATGACGGCCTCGCTTCCGCTACAATCAGCAGCCGGTTCGAGCAGGTGAAGGCTTGGCACGACTGGCTTCGCGCGAGCTGGCTGCAGACGGCCAAGGATCACAAGCATCAATCCCCGATTTCTTCCGCAGCCTTGGCGCTGGAGCTGTGGGAAGTCCTTGAAGGGAAGGACTTTATGCTTTCCAACGGCGGATTGAGCGGGTGGGTCAACAAGATTTTTGATCTCAGCGAGCCTCGCCAAACGTTGGGCATTACTTGGGCCGGAGGCGGAATCGGAAGCGGGATCGGCATGACGATCGGAGCATGTTTAGCGCATCGGGATACGGAGAAGCTGGTCGTTAATATTCAATCCGACGGAGACTTGTTATTTACATCCGGGGGGTTATGGACGCTCGCCCATCATCAGCTGCCTGCATTAATTGTAATGTTTAACAACCGTTCCTATTACAACTCCGAGGAGCATCAGTTTAATATGGCCCGCCATAGAAATCGGGACACCTCCAGATCCGTTATCGGCACACGTATTGAAAATCCGAACGTGAATTTTTCGAAGATGGCGGAAACGTACGGGATTCACGGCATCGGTCCGATTGAACGGATTGAGGATGTGAAACCGGCGCTGGAAGAAGCCTTGGCCATCATTACACGCGAAAAAAGACCGGTATTGGTAGATGTCGTGACACAGGCGAAATAACAATACTCCAGCGAATGGGAGATGCGTGCATGCAAACGATTTTTGTAGGGAAGAGCTCGGACTTTGAAAAAGCAGATCGCAAAATGGTCGCTTACCGGGATACGGAAATTTGCGTCTTCAAGCTCAAACATGCGTACGTTGCTTATTTAAATAATTGCTTGCATCAAGGCGGTCCGGTTTGCGAAGGGGAAATCATTGGGAAGGTAGAGGCTGTTTTCGGCGAACACCAGACGGTGATCGGCGAAAGGTTCTCCGAGGAGGTTTTCCATGTGGTGTGTCCTTGGCACGGTTTTGAATTCAACATGGAAACGGGCGCAAGCGCAGCCGACCACAGGAAATGCCTAAAGAAATTCGAAGTAGAAGAAAAAGGGGAAGACATCTATGTCATCATTGGTTGATATGACTTGGGATCAAGTTGAGGAGCTCATGAGGGATCGCGGCTCGGAAGTTCCTGTGGAGACGATTCAGCGAATTCTAACCTTAGGCGTGAAATTGTATGCGGCTAAGGTAGAACAGGAAGAAACACAGTATGCTCCTTTCGATCAGCAAGTCAGCGCAACGGAAGTCATGATTGCCGTAACAAGCATGTTAAAGGCTGCGGACGTGGAACTCTTCGAATTGGGGCTGTGGCAATCGTGGAAATAAATACGGTGCAAAGGAAGTTGAGAACATGAACCATCATGATGAATTTGATACGCGCCAATTGCTGGCGAAAGCGCAAAAGCAAGCGCAGGATCGTGGATATCATCAATTTCCGATTGTGGATGTGGACGCCCATCATTACGAGAACGAATCCTGGTCGGAAATTATCGAATATATTGAGGAGCCCATTATTAAGCGTATGACGATAAGTGCGGCGGGCAAGGGCGGAGGCAGGCCCGGACTCGTTCCTACCTCTATCGGCAACCAGGACGTGGGCGGCCGCATTTCACGCTATCAAAAGCGGAGACTGGAAAAGGTCCGGGAAGGAGCTTCCTTATCGGAGCGCGATCTTGAGATTATTCGCCGATACAAGGACGCAATGGGAATTGACTACTCTATTATTTTCCCGACACCTATGTTGAATTTAGGACTGCAGCCGCAGCAGGAAGTCGAGGTTGCGCTGGCCAGAGCTTATGCGAGATGGATCACGGAACGGATCGTGTCGAAGGATCCGAAAATCAAAACGATGTTATATTTGCCTTTCAACGATCCGGATGCATGCGTGCGGATTGTCGAGGAATTCTCGGATGTGCCGGGTGTCGTCGGCTTTATGATTACCAGTGTGCGGTATAAACCGGTACATCATAATGTCTACATGAAATTGTATGAACTCATTCAAGAGAAACAATTACCGCTCGGGTTCCATGCCGGCTACCACTGGATGGGCGAGCGAACGATGGAGCAGTTGAATAAGTTTATTTCCGTCCATGCGTTAGGCTTCCCGTTCTACAATATGATTCATCTTACCAATTGGGTTGTGAACGGAATTTCGGAAAGATTTCCGGACTTGAAGGTGATTTGGATTGAAAGCGGCCTGGCTTGGCTGCCTTTCATGATGCAGCGTTTGGATCACGAGTATACGATGCGTTCGTCCGAGGCGCCGATCTTGACGAAGAAGCCGAGCGAATATATCCGTAATTTCTACTATACAACTCAACCGATGGAAATACCGGATGATCTCGATTTGTTAAAAGCGACCTTCAAAGCGATCAATGCGGAAACGCAATTGATGTATTCCTCCGATTATCCGCACTGGGATTTTGATTTGCCCAGCACGATTTATGATTTGCCGTTCCTGGATGAGCAGGCGAAACGGAAAATTTTAGGCGGCAATGCCATGAATCTGTTCAAGCTAGGATGATATCTGTAGGAAGAGGTGAAGCCCTGCTATGGCTGTAGTACAAGCGGAACAGCTGCTGCAATTCGCCGTGAATGCACTGTGCAAGGTAGGATTGAGCGAAGAGAAAGCGGCAACGATCGGCAGCGCGTTGGTTGATGCCGACCTTCGCGGAATCCATTCGCATGGGGTACACAATTTACCGCGTTACGCAAGAGGCTTTATGCAAGGTCATTTGAATATGAACCCGTCGTTTCCTCTTATCGTCGACAATGGCATTTTTGCCATTGTCGACGGGCCATTACGAAGGATGGCGAACCGACGACCGACCCTTGGGAGGCGCTCGGCGGTTCTGTGCTGCCGTTCGGCGGCCATAAAGGGTACGGTCTTGCGGTTGTGAATGAAATATTTTCGGCGGCGCTGACCGGCGCGTTATTTTCCTTTGAGCAGGGACAACGGGTAAAGGACGATTCGATCAAAGTGAACAGCAGCGTTCAGACGGCTTGGAGATGCGGCCATTTGTTCGGGGCGATCGATATTTCCAGATTTGTAGCAATTGAGGAATTTAAGGAAAGAGTCGATTTCATGATCCAAACCTTTTAAATCCTCACCGAAAGCGAAGGATGTGGGGCGAATTTATTTGCCGGGGGAAATGGAGTTTGAGAATTACGAGGAACGGATAAAGTCTGGAATCCCGCTGAACGAGAAAACGGTACAGCTGTTAAACGAATTTGCCAGTAAAGAGATTCAAGCGGAAGCATTAGCGTTCAGTTGAACTATTTTGCAAACGGTTACAAGGTTGGTTTCCAATCTTAGAAGCGGCGAATAGGAGGGGTGGGAGTTGGACTTAATCGTTCAAATTGGAGAGCTATTGCAATGGAATTTATTGCTTTTAATGGTTGGCTCCGTATTATTTGGCCTCATTATCGGCATTTTGCCCGGACTTGGCGGAAGCGTTGCGTTGGCACTGCTGATTCCGCTTACGTTCAGTTTAAGTCCCGAGGCGGCCATTGTCGTGCTGCTGACCGCTTATGGGGCCAGCAACTTTGGCGGATCGTTAACCTCTATTCTAATCAATACGCCCGGCGATGCGGCTAATGCCGCAACCACCTTCGACGGATATCCATTAGCGAAACAAGGCAAAGGGAGGATGGCGATTTCAGCCGCCATGTTTGCGTCGGCGATGGGCGGTTTTATCGGACTTATCGTGTTGTATCTGCTCATTCCCGTTGCCCGCGAGCTTGTGTTGGCTTTTTCGTATCCCGATTTCTTTATGTTGGCGGTATGCGGACTGTTGATCATTGCATTTGTAACCCAAGGGAATACCTATCGCGGGGTGGTATCCGCATTGGCCGGTCTGCTGCTCGCTTTTGTGGGAACGGACCCGATCTATGGCGCGGAGCGCTATGTCTTTAATGTAAACTATTTACTAGACGGAATTTCTCTGCTGGCTGTTATTATCGGCTTATTTGCCGTTACGGAGGCATTTACATTATTCGCAAACAACAAGGCGATAGCAAGCGATGTGGAAGTGAAAAAGGATGGGTCGTTGGAAGGGATTGTCGCGGTATGTAAGCATTTCGGTTTGTTTTTGCGTTCCTGTGCGATCGGCATCATCATAGGAATCATTCCCGGCGTAGGCGGAACCGTATCCAGTTACATGGCGTATGGAACTGCCGTACAGCTTTCCAAGAATCCGGAAAAATTTGGAAAAGGGGCGATTGAAGGAGTCATTGCAGTTGAAGCCTCAAACGATGCCAAAGAAGGGGGAGCTTTGCTCCCGACGTTGGCTTTCGGAATACCCGGCAGCGCCGCTATGGCGGTTTTGATCGGCGGCCTTATGTTTCACGGCTTAGCGCCCGGACCGTCCATGCTGACCAATGATTTGGATTTGACTTATTTTTTAATCGCGGCAGCGATTTTAGGAAAGGTCATTGCAATGATCATTGGGCTGTTTCTTGGTCCTCGCTTAGTCTTTGTGACCAAGATCAGGGGTTCGTTAATGGCTCCCGGGATTATCGCAATTTCGTTGTTAGGTGCATATGGAGTGGAAGGAAAGTACGGAGATGTTATTGTCGCTTTGCTGTTTGGCGTGTTTGGATTTTATATGCAAAAATACGGCTATTCTCGTATTGGATTAATTATTGCTTTAGTTTTAGGGAAGATGCTGGAGTCCACGTATCATCAGTCGGTAACGACGTTCGGATATAGCGGATTTTTTACGAGGCCGATTTCTCTTATGCTCCTGTTTATATCCATCTTGATGTTCTTCTGGCCTTCGATCAGAAAAGCAATCAAGAATAGAAAGAAAGGAGGACGTCAAGCATGATCTCCTTTAACGAAAGAAGCATTGTCTCTTCCGTGTTCTTTGCAATAGCTCTTATTGTATTGGTCAATTCCACTGAAATGCGGTCGGACGTCGCACTCCTGCCGAGAATTGTGGGCTGCATCATGCTGGCGATGTCAAGTCTTCAGCTGTGTAACGATATTTTCCCCGCGATAAGGAAGAGGCTGCAGTTTTTAAATAAATCCGCTTCCGAAGCAGAAACGTTTGGCGGCGAAGGCGTCATCGATGAGACGAAAGAAGATAAGGCTGTGCTTCGAAGGAGGAACGTCTTCATCGCTTGGATGACGTTCTTCGGTATTTTGATCTACTATGTGGGCATGATCTGGGCCATCGGGATTGCGATGTTTGTTTATTTGAAATGGATTTCGAAGGAACGTTGGGGGATGAGCATCCTCTATCCCCTAGTGATGGCGGTTGTGATGTATTTTATATTTGTCGAGTGGTTCGATACCAATTTCTTCTGGAAAAGTCCTTGGTAATATACGGTGACGAAGCGAAATTCGGTGCAACATCTCTGTGGAAGCAGCGATGTTGCATTTTTGTTTTGGGCTGTGTTAGTTGAATTCGTCTTGACCTTCCGCGATCTACAAACCAGCGTGGTATTCGGGTTGAAATACTAATTAAGGGAAACTTTTCCATACAAAATGCGTATTACTTTTACTTTAGTAGACTTATTTTCGAAGGAGGACGACATGGGAAAGAAAATCAAGAAGCTGAAACGGATCCAAGCGGTGGCCGCGGGTACATTGACGCTGTCGATGGTGATGGGGGCGGCTTTTCCCGCTTTGGCGGCAGAGGCGAGCGCCGGTACGACGGTTTATTCATCCGTCAGCGGGAGCAGCAGATCCGTAACGACCGGAGCGGGGCGCGAAATGGTTGTTTTCTCTTTACAAGAAATCTTTTGAAATCACCCCCTGATAAACCTGTTGGTTACGATCTTTCCGTAAGCGACTGCAGCTTTCTGAGAGATGGGAACAAATACATCCACAGGCCTGCAATAGCTATGGTTCCGAGGCCGCCTACGAATGCAGCCGGAACGGCCCCGATAAATCCCGCCACCATGCCTGACTCGAACTCGCCCAGTTGATTGGAAGTACCCACAAAAAGCGAGTTCACAGCATTCACTCGCCCCCGCATTTCATCCGGAGTTTGCAGTTGTACAAGCGTTGATCGGATCACAACGCTAATCACGTCTGAAGCCCCGATCACAAACAGAGCGGCTAACGATACGAACAGGTTGGTTGAAATCGCAAAGAGCATCGTGGCGAGTCCAAAAACAAACAGCGCTCCGAATAGTGTGGCTCCGAAAGCCTTTTTCAGAGGGAAATAAACCAAATAAATCGACATCAATAAGGCGCCTACCGCAGGCGCTGACCGCAGTAATCCCAAACCCCAAGGACCTGTCTGCAAAATCTCCTGCGCGAAGATCGGCAAAAGCGCCGTTGCTCCCCCAAGCAGAACAGCGAAGAGATCAAGCGAGATGGTTCCTAAAATCATCCGATTGCGATAGACGAATACCAAGCCTGAGAAAAGGGAACGCATCGATAGCGGTTCCCGCCTTTGAACGCTTTGCTCTAAACGGATCAATAAAGTAAGACTCCCGGCGACTAGCAGCGCCAGAGTTGCTGTAGTGTAAACAACACCGGCTCCAAACGAAAAAAGCAGCCCGCCAAGGGCGGGGCCCAGGATTTGGGACGTTTGACCGGCCGACATACTCCAGGAGATGGCCTGCTGAAGGATATTCTTCGGAACCAGCTGCGGCAGCAGCGCAGAAGACGAAGGACTTTCAAAAGCACGACAAGCGCCGATCAGCGCCGCTGCCAGCAAAATTTCTTCGCGGCCAAGCCAGCCGGCAAGGTTTCCCAATAGCAGAAAAGCGGCTACTCCTCCTTCGGCGATTTGGCATACGAAAACAATCTTTCGGCGATCAAAACGGTCTGCGACGTGACCGACAATCAAAGTAAGCAGCACCATCGGCGCAAACTGGGCGAGTCCCACAAAACCTAGACTGAAAGCGTCGCGAGTGATGTCATACATCTGCCATGCGATCGCAACGGAAAGCAGCTGGAAGGAGGTTGTAGATAAAATTTAGAGGACCAAAATTTGGCGAATGAGGGCTGCCTTAGAATAGAATCGGCCGATAGAATCAAGAGAAATGCACGTCCTTACTAAAAAAATCTTAATTTGGTCAGACCGAAACTATCAGAATTCAAAAATATTATATCAGTTTTACGTCTCATTCACAGAGCTTGCTTTTTAAGTATAAATATAAAAAATATAATTTGTTCCGAGGGACGGTGAAGCTATGACCGATATCATTCTGTCGTGGATCGAGCCACAACGCTTCTGAACCCTCAGGCGCTAAGCCCTCTTTCCACCAAACTAAGTCTAACGGCAGAAAGAGTCGGTCGGATTCCTAAATATTATATTGAATGTGTGAAGGATACAGCGATTACAATTCAGTGCCAACGACAAATGTATACAGCTAGTCCATGTGATCAAATATTCACACTGGATACGGATCATTCACCATTTTATTCAACACCGCGTGAGCTTGCTTCGATCTTACTTTTGATTGATCAGAAAATGAAATGTAGCTCGGTGGCCATCCTATGCGGGATGGCCTTTCCATTTCTTCGCAATCACTAACAAAACTCTATAAATGCCCGCAGCGCCCCGGGGACGTACCGTTTTTTCAATCGCAGCAAGACGTGCTGACAATGAAAGTTAAATTTCGTTTCAATGGGAACCAATATTCCATTCCTCAGCTCTTCACGAATCATGCTTCGCAGCAATATGCTGGGCTTATTCATCGATATGGCCGCTTCTTTCACCGTTCTTATGTTCCCTAATTCCAAAATGCAGTTCGGGGCGCGCCCGAGACTGGCTTGAAAGAGTTCGTCAATAACAGGTCTCGTTGCGCATCCTTTTCGAGATGGCAAAACGAACGGGTACGCCGCTAATTCCTGATGTGAAGGCTGATTTTGCACGAATGGATGTTGGGAGGGAACGACAAGGGCGAATTCGTCATCCCAACTTTTCACGGGCTGCAGGTTTTCATTGTCCTTCGGCGAGAAGAGCATCGCCAAATCGCTCTCTCCTTGAAGCAAATCCTCAATCGCTTTCTCCGTATTGGTTGTCGTGATGGAAAGCTTAATATCCGAATGGATTTCCGTGAATTCAATAATTTTTTGCGTAAGCACGTAAGCGCCCGCCGGCACGACGCATTGGATGTTTATGGCCTTATTGATCTGTTGGATGGAGTCCATCCGTAAATGTTCCACATTTTCGATTACATTCTTCATGTCCTTTGTAAGCATATACAATTTTTCGCCTAAAGGAGTTAACGTCAGCTTTACTTTATTTCTACGTATTAATAAAGGCTGCCCGTATTCTTGTTCCAGCTGTTTTATGCTCATACTGATCGCAGGCTGTGTAAGATAGAGCGTTTCGGCCGCTTTACTGAAGCTCCCTTGTTCAACAACCGCGCAAAAAGCCAGCAGGGGTTCAATTCGCATGGATTTGTGCTGCCTCCTATATGATTTCAATGATAGACGGCGCTCATTTCCGGCTGTAGGAAATCCAAGAACGTTCGCAGCGTTTCCGAGATGTGCTGGTTTTTTCTGTGGAATAAAACATGCTGGCAGCGCAAGTCAAACCCTGTTTCAACTTGGGAAAGTTGGCCGTTATACAATTCTTCGCGAACGATGCTTTTCAATATGAAGGTCGGTTTATTCATGGATCGAACCGCTTTTTTTGTGATTTCCGGATTACCCAGTTCCAAGGCGCAGCTCGGTTCAACGCCTAGTTTTTCTTTAAACGCTTTCGTGACTATTTTTCTTGTAGGATACTCTTGCGGCGCCATGATATAGGGTTCGGCAGCTAATTGGTGAAGCTCAGGCGGGTTTTGAGAAAAAGGGTGCTGGGGAGAGACAACAAGAATAATCTCGTCCCGCCAATTTTTAATTGGCTGAAGGTGGCGAGTAAATTCCGGCGAGAACAGCATGACAAAATCGATTTTTCCTTGGACCAGGTTATCCAAAGCTTCGATCGTACTTGTTTTTTTGATGGAAATTTGGATTTCGGGATGTTCTTCCTGAAACTGCATAATTCCTTGCGAAAGTATGTATGCTCCAACGGTTACATCGGATTGGATGTTAATCATCTTATGCGTATTCAGTAAGGACTGATGTTTTAGCTGCTCGATGCTTTCTTTAATAGACTTCAGTTCCATGGCAAGCTCGAACAATTTTTCACCCAGAGGGGTTAGGACGATTGTCGTTTTGTTCTTTTTCGTTAGTAAAGGCTGTCCATATTCTTGTTCCAATTGTTTCATGCTCATGCTGATTGCAGGCTGCGAAAGCTGAAGGGCTTCGCCCGCTTTGCTGAAACTGCCGTGCTCAACGACTGCGCAAAAGGCCAGCAGAGGTTCGAGTCGCATGTACTGGCGGAAACCTCCTATCATTTTCATTTATATTTTCACGGAAACGCTGATTATACATATAAGATTACAGCAACTACAATTAGTTTGTGAAGTAGGAATATTCAGCAAATTAGGAGGTGCGGTATGTCAAAGGAATACTTCGTGGCAAGGGCAGATGAAATTACGGAACGGGTTATGGTGCAGACGGACGAGAACATTAGAATCGGTGTATTTAAATTGGATGACCAGTTTGTCGCATATCAGGATCGCTGCGCCCATTCCGGAGGACCGGTTTGCGAAGGCGTCATCTTGGGGAAATACGAGCAAATTTTGGCTGATGACAAGACGGTTTTGGAGGAGAAGTTTTCCGAAACGGAAATGCATCTCGTCTGCCCTTGGCACGGCTGGGAGTTCGATTTGAAGACGGGAGCGTGCGCGGTCGACCCGAAGTTCCGGCTGCGTCCTTACAAAGTTGAAGTTAGAGGCGGGGATGTCTATGTCCACGCCTAAGACCATCATGAACGAAGAGCAATTCGACGACCTGATCAGGCTGCTGAATTATAGGGACGAAGAAGGGCAATCCGTAATTCCCGATGAAACGCTGCAGAGGCTGATGGACGGAGTCGTCCGATTATATTCGGAGCGCGTGCAGCGGCTGTTTCAAAGCTCTCAGCGCGAGGTTCTGTCTCCCTTCAGCAAAGATACGTCTGTGAATACGACCGATGCGATCGTCACCGTTTCGGCGATGCTGAAGGCTTATGATTTGGCCGCGTTTGAAATGGCATGGTTTTCCGATACTCAAGAATGGGAGTTGAAATCGTAATGACGCCGACAGCAAGCAAACAAGAATTTCTCGACAACGCAGCACGCGAAGCGAAAATGCGCGGGTTGTATGATTTTCCGATTGTAGATTGCGACTGTCATCATTCGGAGGCGAGCTGTTTTCCGGAAATCGCCAAATATGTAGAAAACCCTCAAATCCGCAGAATCCTTGAGCACACGTCTCACCGAGCCATGACGGCCTTCATCCCGGATATGGTGGGCGACCGCCACGTAGGAGCGAGACTGAAGCGCGGCGTAAAGAAGAACGATACGCAGTACGGCATCGGCTCCGGAAGCGAAGCGCTGCTGGCTCATCTGAAGTATTCGATGAACGCCATGGCGATCGATTACTCGCTGTTGTTTCCGACGCCGATCTTGGCGCTCGGCATGAACCCGAAGCATGAGGTGGAGGCGGCTTTGGCGCAGGCGTATGACCGGTGGCTGGTGCATAACATTCTTGCGGCGGAACCGTCGATTAAGGCAACGCTGTATTTGCCGTTCAACGATCCGGATATGAGCATGCGGATTATTGAGGAGCTTGGCGACAAGCCGGGTGTGGTCGGGTTTATGACGACGTCCAACCGGTATACGAAGATTCAAGAGAATCGGCAGATGCAGGTGTTTCGGGCGATCGAGGAGAGAGGGCTCGTCTTCGGCTTCCATTCCAACTTAAACTGGCGCGAACGGATTTTCGAGCCGCTTAACAGCTTCCTTGCGGCGCACGCGCTTGGGTTTCCGGTGTACAACATGGTGCATATGGCGAACCTCGTGCTGAACGGGATTCCGGAGCGGTTCCCGAAATTGAAGTTTATGTTTATCGAGGCGGGCTTGGCCTGGCTGCCGTTCATGATGATGCGGCTGGACAACGAGTATATGATGCGGACGTCCGAGGCTCCGTTATTGAAGAAGAAGCCTAGCGAATACATTAAAGACTTCTATTATACGACGCAGCCGCTTGAGGCGGACAATAAGTACATCGAGACGATTTTCGAGATGGTCGGCACGTCACAGCTGCTGTATGCGTCGGATTATCCGCACTGGGATTTTGATTTGCCGAGCCGAGTCTACGACCTTCCGTTTCTCAACGAAGACCAAAAGCGGGACATTCTGGGCAGAAATGCGATGAAGCTGTTCAACATCGGCTGATTGGGAGATAACATGCTACGCGGCACATTCGTGAGCATGTTATCTATATTTCCTAAGTCTGCACCATCCTTCCATAAATAAATGGAAACGCTTACAATTAAGACTTGTCATTCTCGTTTTCAAAAAGGAGAAGATTGTCTATGGAAAAAAGATTGTTTTCGCATAACAGGATGAGAGGGTTCATCCTTCTGCTGCTGGCCGTTTTGCTGGCCGTTGCAGGCTGCAGCAGCTCGGAAGTAAGTCCTGCGAACACGGACAGCGGGGGTGCCGGCAACGCCAATGGAGGCGCAGCGGCGCCAGCGCCGGAAGCCCCTCCCGAAGCTCCTCCCGTGAATTACCCAAGTAAAAACATTGAGTTTATTGTAGGGTTCGGAGCCGGAGGCGGGTATGACACGTGGTCTCGTACGCTAGCTCCTTTTCTAGAAAAATATTTGCCGGGCGACTATAAGGTTCAAGTTCGGAATTTGGAGGGCGGCGGCGGAGTAAAAGCGGCGGAGACTTTAATGAGAGCGGGGCCTGACGGACATATGCTCGAAATCATCAATTTAGCCGGTCTCGCCGCCACGCAACTAGTTGAAGATGTTTCTTATGATTTGAATGCGTTTACCTGGGTTGCGCGATTGAATTTGGATGTAAATACGTTGTATGTTGCCCCGAACGGCAAGTACCAATCGCTGCAAGAGTTAGTCAATGCAACCGAACCGGTCATTTTCTCTACAAGAGGATTAACGACGAGCGACTCGATCACCGGTGCGGTTTTGTTCAGCGAGTTGGGCATTGAGTGGAAGCCGTTGAATCACGACAGCGCAGGGGAGGCTGTTTTATCCGTCGTTCGCGGCGATGCGGATGTCATGATCAGAACGTTTAATTCAGGAAGAGATGTTTTGGAAAGCGGCGATTTAAAAGCGATCGGCTACTTTGACGAACAGCCGCATCCGGAATTTCCGGACATCCCGACCGCGGTTGATTTGGAAGTGCCTTTCATGAACAATCTAAAAAGCAGCTATGTACTGGCCATGCCTCCAAACACGGATCCACAAGCTGCCGCAATTATGGAGAAAGCGATTAAACAAGCGACGGAAGATCCTGAATTTTTAGCGGCTCTAGAGAAACTGGATTATCAGCTATCGTATTTGTCGGGTGAAGATACCGCCCAGTTAGTAAAAGATCTAAGCGAAACCTACGTTCAATATCAGGACAACATTAAAGCTCTTTTCCAATAACGATAACTTGCTCAAGTATTTAGGTTAGAGGGGTGACTTCATGCGTTGCTTGTCCTCAAAAAGGTGCTTGGCTGTCGTCCCGCTGATCGTCAGCCTGTTGGTCGCTGCAGGCTGCGGCGGCTCCCAAAACGAGGCTGCGGTTTATCCCTCCAAGGATATCGAGTTTATCGTCGGGGTGGGCGCTGGGGGAGGGTACGACACGTGGGCTCGTACATTGGCACCTTTTCTTGAAACATATTTGCCGGGAGATCACAAGGTCGTTGTGCGAAATATGGAGGGTTCGGGGGGCGCCAAAGCTGCAGAGGCGCTCATGAATGCCGGAACCGACGGCCATATGCTTGAAATTATTAATGTGGCCGGTCTTGCCGGGACCCAAGTGGTCGAGGAAGTAGGGTATGACCTAAATAAGTTTACCTGGGTGGGACGACTCAATTTGGACGTAAATACGATGTATGTCGCCCCGACCAGCAAGTATCAATCATTAGAGGAAATGAAGAATGCTAAAGAGCCGGTTCTTTTCTCGGCAAGAGGATTGACGGGAAGCTCCACCATCGCTGCGGCGGTTCTTTTCAACGAGTTGGGAATTGAATGGGAGCCATTGAATCATGACAGTGCCGGCGAGGCGGTTCTGGCAGTCGTTCGCGGGGATGCGGATGTCATCATCCGAACTTTCAACTCGGGAAGGGATGCAGTGGCAAGCGGCGATTTACTTCCGATCGGTTATTTCGACAGCAAGCCGCATCCGGAATTTCCGGACATTCCGACTGCGGACGAATTAGGCGTGCCGTTCATGGCGAATCTCATGAGCAGCTACGTTCTAGCAATGCCGCCGGATACGGATGCCGGGGCTGTTGAGGCGATGGAGGAGGCGATTAAGAAAGCTGTTGAAGACCCGGAGTTTTTGGCTCAAATCGAAAAGCTGGAATATGAGCTTTCGTATTTGTCGGGTGAAGATACGACTAAGCTGGTCAAGGATTTAATGGAAACCTATGTCCAGTATGAGGAGCAGATTCAAGGTTTATTTAATTAGCATCTTGTAAGCAGCCTGCCTTCCGCAGGCTGTTTTACTTTTCACCAGCATTCATAACAAATCGCCAGGGCAGCTCGGTTCCTTTAGATATGCCGATCCGGCTTGTCCTGTGAATCGGTTTCGCGGCAGCTCCGAACTCAAGTGCGAGCTCTTCGGCCGTTCCGGGAGAGGGCTGTAATACATGATAGCCGTTAAAGCTCATATCGATCTCTAACGCTTTTGCTAGTTTTCCGGGACCGTTCAAGAGATTGCGGTCGGCGGTATTGGGACGGTTCGCCCGAATGAGGTCTATGCCTTCCAGCGCTACTCCCGCCCGCAGCAGTACGGCTCCGACCTCGCCTGGCCGATGAGCTACGATATTCATGCAGTAATGCATCCCGTAAATAAAATAGACGTATAACACCCCGACCTCACCGAACATGAGGCGGTTTCGCGGAGTCACGCCCCGATACGCGTGGCTGGCCGGATCATCTGCGCCGCTGTAAGCCTCGGTCTCCGTAATTTGCACCCGGATGGTGCCTTTCGCGGTTTTTCGGACGAGGCGGCAGCCGATCAGCTTTTCCGCAGCAACGACAGGATCGCCGCTCAAGAATGAGAATTCCAACACGCTTTTCCCTTCTTTCATCGAATTTGCCGATTGCTTCTCAACCTACTATACCCGTTCGATCTTCATTTACTCAATAAGCATGGTTGCCTAGCAGCCATTAAATATTTATAATAATCTCTGTATAGTTATTATTCAGAATTTTTCCTTAACGACATTAAAGGAGGATGTACATGAGCGTTCAGTTGGAATCGTCCCAAAAAGTGAAAGCGGTTAATTGTCTGCATTTTATTGACGGACAATACGTTCCTTCCGCTTCCGGCAAGTTTTTTGACAACATTAACCCGGCGACGGAAGAAGTCATTGCCACCGTTGCGGAAGGCGGCGTGGAAGAGGTTAATTTGGCTGTAGCGGCCGCGAAACGCGCAGCTAACGGTCCTTGGAAGAAAATGACGTTGCATGAACGCATCACGATCATCCGCCGAATCGGGGACGTAATCACAAGAAGAAAAGAGGAGCTCGCCGCATTGGAATCTCTCGATACCGGAAAGCCTTTCTGGTTGTCGAATACGATTGACATTCCGCGCGCGGCTTATAATTTCCATTTCTTTGCGGATTACCTCCGAGGGATGGGAACGGAAGCCTTCGAGATGGACGATCAGGCCCTCAATTATTCCTTGCGCCGTCCTGTAGGGGTGGTGGGTATCATCGGTCCTTGGAATTTGCCGCTTTTGTTGATGACTTGGAAATTGGCGCCTTGTTTGGCCGCGGGCAATACCTGCGTGATCAAACCTGCAAGATTAACGCCTACGACCGCTACGCTGATGGGCGAAATTTGCAAGGAAGCCGGCTTGCCGGACGGTGTCGTCAATATCGTGAATGGTGCCGGGGGCTTGATCGGTACGGCAATGACGGAGCACGAAGATGTAAACGCTATCACATTTACCGGCGAAACGACGACAGGTCAGACCATTATGAGAAACGGCGCGAAGTCGTTAAAACGGCTTTCTTTCGAGCTGGGAGGCAAAAATCCGAATCTCATTTTCGCCGATTCCGATTTGGATGAAGTCATTGAAACGACGTTGAAATCGAGCTTTATCAACCAAGGGGAAGTATGTCTGTGCGGCTCCCGTATTTATGTCGAACGTGCGGCGTACGACACCTTCATTGAAAAGTTTGTCGCCAAGACGAAGGAAATGACCGTCGGCGATCCGTTCGACGCTAAAACGAAAGTAGGGGCGCTGATCAGCAAGGATCATTATGAGCGCGTCCTCAGCTACGTTGAATTGGCGAAGCAGGAGGGCGGCCAAATTCTGCTAGGCGGCAAGCGCCCGGAAGGATTGGACAAAGGCTATTATTTGGAGCCGACGATCATTGTCGGTCTGGATCGCAACTGTAGAGTCGTTAAGGAAGAAATCTTTGGTCCGGTAGTTACGATCATTCCGTTCGATACGGAAGAAGAAGTGCTGGATCAGGCCAACGACACGAACTACGGTCTGAGCGCAACGGTGTGGACGAATGATTTGCGCCGCGCGCACCGCGTGGCGGGAGCGCTTGAAGCCGGAATTATTTGGGTCAACACTTGGTTCTTGCGCGATCTTCGGACGCCGTTCGGTGGCATGAAGCAGAGCGGTATCGGCCGCGAGGGCGGAGCGCACAGCTTTGAGTTCTATACCGAGCTGAAGAACATTTGTATTAAGCTGTAAGAAAAAAGTATTGCGCACAACAAACCCGTCTCTCCTTCTTCTGGCTAACGGAAAAAGGGAGACGGGATTTATTTTCATGAAAGAGATTACTTCAACAATCCGCCGGTGACCAATTGAAAGAAGGCGTCCCCGATTTCCTCGATCGTCTTGCCTCCTCCTTCTTTATACCACTGATAAATCCAGTTACTCATGCCGATGATGGCAAGACTGGACATTTTGGGATCAAGGGTTTCCTTAAATAAGCCTTCATCGACTCCTTGCTTTAAAATTTTCACTACATAGCTAAGATACTCAGAATTTTTCTCTTGAATGATTCGTACGCCATCCTCTGAAAGATTCCGATGCTCGCGAAAAAACACAGAGACGTGTGAATGATTGTCTCGAATGCCTTTACAATGATTTGAAATCAAAATTTTCAGTTTTTCTAAGGCATTTAAATTCGGAATCTCATATATTTCCTTAACAGAATCGGCTGAAAAAGAGATATAGCTTTCATAAATCATTTGCAGAATTTGCTCTTTGCTGCGGAAATGATAATAAAAGAAACCGGTGGTCATGCCTATTTCTTTCGTGATATCGGAAATTCGCACATTGTTGTATCCGTATCGTTCAAACAACTTTGCTGAAGTGTCCAAAATTAATTGTTCAACTTCCTTTTGTTTTGAAGCCAAGAGAAATACCTCCAACCATAATTTCCAAATCTAGTTCACCTTTAATAATGATCTATTCTGTATATAATAGTCAATATTATTTTAAATGTACCTTTAAATGTAAATTCAAAAACATTATATGTTAAATAAACTAACATAAACTTTGTTTTATTAATAATAAAAGTGTTGACAGATTATCAGAAAATTTGGTAACTTAAATTTAAGAATTACATAATAACGATTATGATAAGAAAATGTAAGTGTTTTCATTAAAACTCTTTTGCTGTTAGGGGGGGTGCCGAAATTGCTTTTGTACCGCTGTAAATTTTATTTTATCGGCACCTCAAATGCATGAAAGGAGGGGATGATAAAAAGCGACTATTACGAGCGAAGAAAGTTTAAGAAAATCATCATCGTCATAATGTAAGGTAATATAACATAACTTCAACGCATGATGGAGGTTCGGGCCATGTCAGGATTGTATGATGATCTACCTTGGTATCGTTCGCCGCGTTACTCCGAACAACTGGAGGAGGAACTTTCCAGACAGCCGAGGGAGCGAATTAAAGAGATTCAGTCCAAACGATTCAAACAGGTTGTGAAGTACGCTTGGGAGCATGTGCCCTTCTATCGTTGGTTGTGGAGCGAAGCAGGTGTTGCGCCTGAGCACATTCAGACTATAGATGATATTCAGATGCTGCCGACTTGGAACAAGAACACTCAGCGGCTCATGATCGAAAAGCACCCGCCGTTCGGGAATTACTACACCTTTTCGGAACTGTCTGATGCAAGCTTGATTGTGTCAACGAGCGGCACGACCGGATTGCCGGTCATGATGCCGATTAAAGAAGAAGATTACCCGGGGCTTCAGGATACTTGGGCACGTACGATGGGATTCGTCGGCGTCAACTCCAAGGATATCGTGCAAAATGTATTTACCTTCGGAACGATGGGAGGGTCGTGGTGCGGAGCGGGCGGTGCGTTAGGGGTTGGAGCAGCTGTACTCCCGACAAGCAGCGGCAAAACGACACCAAGCGTAAAACAGCTGCAGTGGATTAAACAAGCGGGTGTGACCGTGATGTACGGAACTGCAAGCTACATGAATTACCTAGGTAAACTTGCGTTCACCGAAGGTATTGACCTTGCGTCCTCTTCCGTGAGACTCATTGTAACGGCTGGCGAGATGGTTTCCGCGGGGGCGAGGAAAGAGATTGAGGAGCTGTGGGGCGCCAAGCTGTACGACTTGTACGGAACAGTGGATACGATGACTTGGAGCACGATCAATTGTGATCACAGCCGGGCACAATATGGTGTCACGGGGATGCACATTTGGGAAGATTTTGGGCTCATTGAAGTTCTTGAGTCCAACGGGAAGAGGGTTCCGAACAAGGAGTACGGCAACTTGACGGTGACAAGCTGGGCTTGGAAAAACTCGCCTCGGATCCGCTTTTCGACCGGCGACAGAGTGGCGGTCGATGAATCGCCTTGCGCCTGCGGCCGAAATTTGGCGAGAATGCTGCCGATCGAAGGCAGGATAGACGATGTGATTCGAATTAAGGGACAGAGCATATTTCCGATGGCCATCGAGAATTTGCTGAAATCTGCGGAAATTCCGATCAACGAATACGTAGTGGAAGTGGAAACGATCGATGGGATGGACCAAATTACACTTATCATTGAACATCACAATCATAATAATGAGCTGACAATGCAGATTGAACAGAGATTCAATTCTGTATTTAATGTGACTCCTTCTGTTCGAATTGCACCTGTCGGCAGCACTGCGGGGATGACCGGAGCCGGTAAAGAAGCGAAAGTGAAGCGGATTTTTGATAAGAGGGACAAAGTTTTGGCGAAATAACGATAGGCATTCATTCATTTTACATATGATATGGAGGTTTTTTTCTGTGAAAAGGTCATTGTTTGCTATTGCTTTGATCGTTATGGTGCTGGCAGCCGGTTGTTCTCAATCATCTGAGGGGTCTTCTTCATCCTCGTCTCCGTCCGACGAAGCCTCCGCATCCTCCGATCCGATCGTTATCGGCTATTCGGGCGGCTTTAGCGGCGCCACGGCATCGTTCGGAACTCCTATTTTTGAGGCGGTTAAGTATGCGGTAGAGGAAGTCAACGCAACCGGCGGTATTATGGGAAGACCTCTTGAAATGGTAGAAGAAGACAACGAAGGTGATCCGTTTAAAGGTCAGCAAATCATCGAAAAGTTTACCTCTGAAGACATTCAATTTGTATTATCCGGATCGAGCAGCGCCGTTGCGTTGTCTGAGAAGCAGAAGATCGAAATGAATAAGATGCTGGGAATAGCAGCTACAGCAGCGGATCCGAAAGTGGTAAACACGACAGACCCATACTATTTTTCGGCCATTCCGAACAGCGATTACTTGGGTGGTTCCATCGCCTACTATGCTGCAAAGGATTTAGGAGTCAAAGAGGTTATTATCTTTATTCGTGACGATGCATACGGCAAATCGATCTACAATCCTTTCAAGGCGATAGGCGAGAAAAACGGCTTGAGTATCGTAAAAGAATATACGTATCCCGTTAATGCGAAGGATTTCACTTCCTATTTAAGCCAGGGGCTGAAGGACCACCCGAATGCTTACATCATGATTACAGGATATGCTCCTGACGGCGGTCTTATTGCGAAGCAAGCAAGAGGGTTGGGCTACGACAAGCCGATTTTAGGCAATGTATCGCTGACGAACAAAGAATATTCGGACATCGCGGGCGAAGCGAGCGACGATTTGATTGTTGCTGCAACGAGCAACATCGCAGGGGAAGCTCCCGAAGGCTCCATGCAGAAGAAATTTGCTGAGGCTTGGGAGGCTAAGCACGGAGAAAGACCGGATGACTACGAGGTTAGAGGCTACGACGTAGTCTATCTGCTGAAAACAGCCATTGAAAATGCGAACAGCCTCGAGCCGGAAGAAGTTCGAAAAGCGCTGCTGCAAATCAAAGACTTTGACGGTGCTTCCGGAATGTTGAGTTTTAACGAGAACGGCGGAATTCAAAAAACCTTGTTTATTATTAAAATGAAGGGCGCGACTCCGGAGCTTGTAAAGGAAATCAATCCTCAAGACCTGTAAGGAGGTCTCTCTATGATTCTTGATATTATCGTCAGCGGACTCGCGGTCGGCAGCATTTACAGCCTTATCGCGATGGCATTCAGCCTGATCTACAGGTCAACGGGTTTATTGAACATCGCGCAAGGCGAAATGGTGATGCTGGGAAGCCTTCTCGGCTATACATTACTCGTGAACCTCGGCTTGAACTATTATATAAGTTTGCTGATGGCTATGGTGTTTGTCGGCGGACTTGGATACTTGTCGAATCGGCTTGTGTTCGTACCTATCCAAAAACGCGGCGGTCGGGAGCTTAACGTCCTGATCGCCAGTATCGGATTGCTCATCATGCTTCCGCAGGTTGCGGGTCTGCTTTGGGGGACTAAGGCGTTAAGTTACCCCAACACATTATCCCAAAACCAGCTTACATTTGGCGATGTCAGCATATCGGGATTAAATTTTTTGATTCTGGTTCTGGCTGTGATCATCATGGCCGTTCTTCATTCGTTTTTCCAGTTTACCCGCGTCGGACAAGCGATGAGGGCGATTGCCGATGACCGCACAATGTCGCAGTTGGTCGGCATTAACGTACATAAGTATATCGCTCTTATCTTTGTCGTTTCCGGTATTCTTACCGGCGCGGCGGGTGCGCTGCTGGGCCCGGTCTATTATGCGTCGTATGATCTCGGCGGGATCGGGATCAAAGCGTTCGCGGCTGCGATTATCGGCGGCTTTGGAAGTGTCTGGGGCGGTATGATCGGCGGTATTCTCATCGGACTCATTGAAGGGTTTAGCGGTACGATGATCAGTTCGCAGTACCGAGATCTTATCCTGTACGGTCTGCTTATTGTCGTGTTGTTGGTAAAACCGACGGGGATTTTTGGTATCAAGAAAAGGAGAGATACCGCGTGACGATAACGAGAGGGAAAGTAACGATCGCAGGATGTATTGCCGCGGCATTCTTATGGGTTATCTTTTTCGTGGAATCAAATTACTTGCTTTCTTTGTTTAATCAGGCACTCATTTTCACGATTTTGGCGGTTTCCTTACAGTTGATTTTCGGGGTGGCCGGGCAAATTAGTCTTGCTCATGCCGCATTCTTTGGTATCGGAGCCTACACCTCAGCGATCGCAACGCTTCATCTGGGGCTGCCGTTCCCTGTAGCGTTTCTGCTCTCGGGTTTGGTCGCATGTTTGTTTTCCATGATCTTGGTTCCGATGGCGAAATTGAGTGAGCTCTATTTATCGATGGCGACACTCGCGTTTAATTTAATGATGATTATTGTTTTTGCAAACGGAGGAGAATGGACCGGTGGCTGGAACGGGCTGCTCGCTATTCCGTGGCCGAACTTGTTCGGCTGGGTGATCGACTCCAAAAAAGAGTTTTTCATAGTGTCCTCTGTTGTTCTTCTGCTGTCCTACTTATTTATGATTCGATTGACGAGCGGGAAATTGGGGAGGAACTTTCGGGCGATTCGCGACAATCAACTGGCGGCAGCTTCTCTGGGTATCGATATTGGCAAAACAAAGACGAAGGGCTTTGTGCTCGGTTGTTTCTGGGCGGGTTTGGCCGGTAGCCTTGTGGCGCACTTAAATGCATTCGTCAGTCCGGAGCCGTTCGGAATCACTCATTCCCTGACTGTCTTTGTCATGGTCGTTATCGGGGGCTTGGGCAGTTTCCCGGGTGCTCTCTTGGGGGGGATGGGCATTACCTTTCTGGACGAATGGTTGAAATCTGTTCCCATGATCAGACCCGTTCTATATGGAGTAACGATTATTTTGGTTATGATTTTCCTGCCAAACGGATTAATTAGCATAGTGAAAAAGGTGACCGATCGATTCAATCGTGGTGAGGCGAAACCGTCCACCCGTGCTGAGTCGGCGAAGGGGAAGCAAGGGGAAGTAGTGGGTTTGCGTTCATTATTAAAACCAAAGGAAACGTTCCGAGACGGTGAATGCATTTTGGATGTCCAAAATGTAACGAAACGGTTTGGCGGCGTTGTAGCCGTCAATGACGTTAGCTTGCAGGTAAGGCAGGGTGAAATTTTTTCCTTGATCGGTCCTAACGGTGCTGGAAAAACATCGCTAATCAACATCATTACAGGATTGGAAAAGCCGACAAGTGGAACGGTCAGGTTCCGGGGAGAGACAATTAACGGGCTAGGGCTGTCTAAAACCAGCGAGGCGGGGATGGTGCGTACGTTCCAAACAAGCAAGCTGTTTCATAGTATGACGGTCATTGAAAATGTCGTTTCAGGTATGAGCCTGAATATTGGGAACGATGTGGGAGTGGCTTTTTATCAAGGAGCGGCGTTTGAGAAGGAGGAGACCCGAGCCTATCGTTATGCGTTGGAGCTGCTGCGATTGGTCGGATTGGAACCATTGAGGGATGAATCTTCCGAGCGTCTGTCGTACGGTCATCGCAGAAGATTGGAAATCGCACGGGCGCTTGCGACAAATCCTAGCCTTTTATTGCTCGACGAGCCGGCTGCGGGCTTAAACCTGCAGGAACGGGGGGAACTTATCCAGCTCATTTTGAAGCTTCGAGAGCAGTTCCATATCACTGTCATTATTGTGGAGCATGATTTGGACTTATTATCCCAAATAACGGACCATATCGCAGTTTTGAATTTCGGCAAGAAAATTGCCGACGGGTCGTTGGCGGAGGTTCTTCAAGATCCGAAAGTCATAAATGCGTATTTGGGGAAAAGGGAGAAGAAGCTGCATGCCGTTACTTAAAGTGGAAAATCTTCGTGCCGGATACGGACAAATAGAAGCGCTGCACGGTGTGGATTTAGAAATCAACAGCGGCGAAATTGTGTGCCTCATAGGCAATAACGGTGCCGGCAAATCTACGACGCTAATGTCAATCAGCGGTATTGTGAAACAAAAAACAGGACGGATTGCCTTCCGCGATGAAGAGATGATTTCTCTTGCTCCGCATAAAATCGTGGCGAAAGGAATTTCGCAAGTTCCGGAAGGGCGGAGAATATTTCCGACGCTGACGGTGGAGGAAAACCTGCGTGCAGGCGGTTTTTTGCATCCTAAGAGAAATAAGGAAAAAATGGAAGAGGTGTTCGAGCTCTTTCCGCGATTGAAGGAGCGAAGAAGGCAGCTTGGCGGCAGCATGAGCGGCGGAGAACAGCAGATGCTCGCGATCGGAAGGGCTATGGTCAACGAGCCTTCGTTGCTTATGATGGACGAACCGTCGTTGGGATTGGCGCCCCAAATTATCGATTCGATTTTCGAAGCGGCTTTGGCGCTTCGTTCCAGAGGAATGACCATCCTCCTGATTGAGCAGAACGCCAATTTGGCGCTTGATGTGTCTGATCGCGCTTATGTCATGGAGTTGGGGAGGATTGTATTGTCCGGTACCGCGTCGGAGCTCAAGCACGATAGGAAGGTCCAAGAGATTTATCTCGGTAAAAATCGCGGCTGATACTGGAATGTTTTTCTTGACAATGCGAAAGCAAGAAACCTAATATAATGTCATAAACATAATAACCGTTATTATTTTTTATTTTAAAGCAAGGAGGTTGGCGATTTGAAAGCTCACCTTTCGACAGGGATAGAGATGTACTACGAGGAGCAAGGAAGCGGCGTTCCTTTGATTCTCATTCCCGGCACAGGCTGCGACCATCAAATTTGGGGTCTCCAGATAAACGTGTGGTCGAACTATTTTCGTGTCATTGCCATCGATAATAGAGGCGCGGGAAGATCGACGATCGTCGAAGATCCGGAGAGCTACAGCGTTGAGGTGATGGCCGACGACGTAGCGGCGTTGATTGAAGCTTTGGAGCTCGGGCCTTGTCATCTAAGCGGTCATTCCGTTGGAGCGTCGATCGTCCAGCAGGTTGCCCTTCGGCATCCCGGCAAAGTGAAATCGCTTCAGCTTCATTCCACGTGGGGCAGAACGGACGAGTGGTTTCGGAGAGCGTTCGTCGGAACGATGAAATACCCGACCGGCTTGCGCGACGCTCACACTACGTTTCGAACCAATATGATGTGGGCGGCAAGTCCGACCTATTTAGAAACAAGAAAACCGGAAGCGGCGAGCGAGATGGTGACCAAGTGTTTAGTGAGAAATCCCTATTTAGACGCCTATTACGGCTTGCTTGGCCATCTGAATGCCGATGGGAAATATGACGCATTGGATCAACTGCAGGCCATTCAAGCCCCGACGCTGATTACGGCGGGTGAGATTGATGCGCTCGTACCGAAGCGGTACAGCGAAGAAGTGCACCGGTATATTCCGACAGCACAGTATCACGAATTTAAAGGGAAGCACGCCAGTCATTTTGCGATTTGGGAAATGTGGGAGGAATTCGCCGCGGTGTCTCTTGGTTTTATGATGTATGTCGAAGCTGTGCATAACGAATAAGAAAGGGTGTTTAATATGAAATCAGTACAATCGATTTTGCCTGAGGGTTGGAAGCGGGCTCCCGGTTGGGCCCATGCCGTAGCCGTTGCAACCGGGGATGTAACCTTTTTGAAGGTCGCCGGTCAGGTCGGATGGGATATGACTACGCAGCAGCTTGTATCCGATGATTTGGCTGCGCAGTACGAACAGGCGATCCAAAATATTTGCACGCTGGTGAAAGCGGCGGGAGGAGAGCCGACCGATATTATCGAGCTGACGATATACACAACCTGTCTGGAAGAGTATAACAGCCGCATTCAGGAAATGGGTCAAGCATACCGGACCCATATCGGCAAGCACTTCCCGACGATTACCCTTGTAGGGGTCACTCATTTGTTCCAGGAAACGATCAAAGTTGAAGTTTCAGCAACAGCCGCCATCTAAGGAGGGGGAACCCGATGTTCGAAACGCGATTATATATTAACGGCGAATGGATTGAAACGGATCACAAGTTCGACGTCGTTGATCCTGCGACACAGCAAATTGTAGCGAAAGTCTCAAGCGCCGGGGACGCTCAGGTAGACCAAGCGGTGGCTGCGGCATCAACGGCCTTTGATTCATGGTCGGTGCTTCCGGCGCGGAAGCGGGCGTCGTATTTGCAGCAAATTGGCGAGCAGCTTCTCAAAAACAAGAAAGCGATTGCGGAAATTTTGTCTGCCGAGGAAGGGAAGCCGCTGGCCGAAGCGATCGGTGAAGTCATATACAGCGCTGATTTTTTCACTTGGTATGCGGAGGAAAGCAAACGGCTGTACGGAGAATTGATTCCCCCCTCCCGACCGGGACATGAGCTTCGTGTGGAGCGTGTGCCTGTGGGAGTTGTGGCGGCGATTACACCATGGAATTTCCCGATCGGGATGCTGGCCCGCAAGCTCGCTCCGGCACTTGCCGCCGGGTGCCCCGTGGTCCTGAAACCTGCCAGCCAAACCCCGCTTACGGCGATCGCATTTATGCAAATGATTCATGAAATCGGTCTTCCGCCCGGCGTGGTGAATCTGGTAGCCGGTTCCGGAAGCCTTATAGGTACACAGTTATTGAAGGATAAAAGGGTGCGGAAGGCGACATTTACCGGTTCGACGCAGGTAGGTGCCGATATTATGCGGCAGGCATCGCATCATATCGCTAAGGTTTCACTGGAGCTTGGCGGACATGCGCCGTTCATCGTCTTGGATGACGCCGACCTGGAGTTCGCGGTCAAACAGCTGCTGCTGATCAAAACGAGGAATGCGGGTCAAACGTGTATTTCGCCAAACCGCGTGTTTGTCCACAAAGCTATATATGACACGTTCATTGAGCGGTTGATCGACAAGGTCGGGCGCCTGAAAGTAGGTCCTTACCATATGGAAAACGTCAACGTTGGTCCGCTTATCGATCGAAAGGCAATGGACCATATGCAGAATCAAGTGAACGATGCGGTTTCCAGAGGGGCCAAAGTTCTTATTGGGGGTGAAGCATACAAGGATGCTGAGCTCTCGGCGGGCAATTTTTATCCGCCTACTGTGATCGTTGACGTTACGCCGGACATGGACATTTTCCGGGAAGAAACGTTCGGGCCGCTGATTCCGGTAACCCCGTTCGAAAGCGACGAGGAGGTGATCGGACTTTCAAATGACAGCGACTATGGTCTGGCTGCCTACGTATTTAGCGGAAATTATCAACGAGCATTGAGAATTACAGGGGCGCTGGAGTACGGGACTGTAGCTGTCAATGATATTTCTGCATCCGATTTTGCGCAGGCGCCCACGGGAGGATTCAAAGAGAGTGGAATTGGCCGCGAAGGCGGGCGCGAAGGGATTTATGAGTTTTTAGAAACGAAATTCACATTGGTGAATCATCGCTGACGGTAATATGAGATCAATACTGATTAATAGGAGGGAATGACATGGAATTTGGTATTTTGACGGAAGCGAACCTGCAAAGCGGGAGAAACTTTCTTAGTTTCCAGGAAAGATATCAGCACGTGCTGGAAGAAGTCGTATTAGCCGATCAGATGGGCTTCGATGTGTTTGGTTCCTCTGAACAGCACTTCTTTGCGCCTCACTGCGTCATTTCATCGCCGGAGACGATTTTGGCCGCTGCGGCCGTGTTGACTAAAAACATCAAGCTGCGGTTTGCGTCGATTTTGATCCCGTTTCATCATCCGATCGATTCTGCGGAAAAAATTGCTTCGGTAGACGTTTTGTCAAACGGCAGAGTGGAATTTGGAACGGCCAAAGGAAACTCTTGGTTTACCCTCGGCGGCTACAATATGAATCCCGCCGAAGTAGATGATCGGTTTGACGAGGCCTTCGAAGTGATTCTGAAGGCATTGACGCAGGAAACGTTCAGCCATGAAGGTAAATTTTGGACAATTCCGGAGCGGTCTTTGTCGCCTAAGCTGGTGCAGAAGGACCATCCAGCGTTATGGTATGCCGCCATCAGCCCGAAATCTCATAAGCTTGCCGGGCAATTGGGCGTCGGTTTGATGACGTTGACGGTCGGCGTCGAGCTCGATAAGCTTGCCGAACGCGTGCAGACGTACAGAGACGGCATTAAACAGGCAAAGCCGATCGGAAACTACATTACGAATAAAGTGAGCAGCTTTACGCAATTGCACTGTGCGGAAACGACGCTAAGAGCAAGAGAGTATTCCGAAATTCCTTTTATGGATTATACGAAAACGGTAGTGGATTTATATGAGCAAAAGCTGCAAAAAACGGGCGTCAACTTGGATTTCTCTAAGGCGCGGGAGCAGATTCGTTGGGACCGGCTGAACGATACGGATCAGGTCGTTGTCGGCACGCCGGACGAGATTATTGAGAAGCTGGAAAAGTATGAGCAGGCGGGTGTCGACGAAGTGTTTATCCGCTCCGAAGGCATCGAACATGCGGAAGTTATGAAATCCATCGAGCTTTTAGGTAAATACGTCATTCCTCATTTTAAAGAAAAGAAAAAACGCCAAGCTCTGATGCAGGCCTAATTACGAGAGGAGACCAAGCGCATGACTTATAAATTTATTAATATGACCTCGGAAGAAACCGGGATTGTTACGATCGAATTAAACCGGCCGGAGAAGAAAAATGCGTGGAACGAGGCGATGAGGGATGAGATGAGAGATTCGTTCCGTTCCGTCATGTATGAACCCGATACGCGCGTCATTATCGTGAAAGGGGCGGGCGGAGCGTTTTCCTCCGGCGAGGAAGTCGGCGAAATGCTTGAGCGTCGCGATGAGAATTGGACGACTCGTGATTTTCGCAGAATGGCTATCCGAATTCATAATCTTTTTGACGAGATCGAGAGCTGCGAAATTCCCGTCATTGCGGCCATCGACGGAATTTGTGTATGCGGAGGCCTGGAGCTGGCGCTATCGTGCGACATCCGTATCGCTTCCGATCGTTCCCGCTTTGCATTAATTGAAGGAAATGTCGGATTTATTCCGGGTTCCGGCGGATGCTCGCGTTTGGTGAAAATCGCAGGCCTCGGCACAACGAAGGATTTCATTCTCAGCGGCGATATTATTGACGCGCATGAAGCGAAGCAGCGCGGCATCATTAATCGCGTTGTGCCTCATGAAAAGTTTGAGGAGGAGGTGGCGGCACTGGCTCAGAAGCTCGCTAAGAAAGCGCCGCTGACGCTCGGCATGGCGAAGCATGTGATTAACCTGTGCGCAGATTCCAATTTCAACTCCAGCCGCGAGTTCGAACGCCTGGGGCAAAGTGTGCTCATGATGACAGAAGATCATTATGAGGCTGCGGCGGCATTTTTAGAAAAGCGGCAAGCGACTGTGCAATTTAAAGGAAAATAAATGGAGGTATTTCCCCTTTTCGGTCGATGCAACAACGTATCGGAAGGGGAATTTTACTACAGTTGGAAGGGGAATGGAGCATGAAGCTTCTAGGCGTCTCGGGGACATTGATAGGGTCAAAGACATTGGCGGTGGTGAAACGCGTACTCTATGAGGCCAATGCGCTCGATCCAACTTTGGAAACGGAGCTACTGGACTTGAAGCAGCTCGATTTGCCTTTTTGCGACGGTCGGAATCCCGCCGATTATACGGGCGATGCGGCGAAGGCGATCAAGCTCGTGACGGAGGCGGACATGCTTGTAATTGGCACTCCTGTCTTTCAAGGGTCAATTACAGGCGCTTTAAAAAATGTATTCGATCTGCTTCCGGTAGATGCGATGAGGCAGAAGCCGGTGGGACTGGTTGCGACAGGCGGTTCGCAGCAGCATTACCTCGTCATTGAGACCCAGCTTCGTCCGATTCTTGGTTATTTTCGGGCCTTTGTCGCTCCAGGGCACGTATATGCACACAACGAGCAGTTTCTCTCGACGAACGAACTAAGCGATTCGGAAATTATTCGTAGAGTGAAAGTGTTAGCGCAGGAGCTAATTCTAATGAAGCCATTAACCAAATTAGGAGAGGTGCGGGTATGAGCGTTTTTAATCATCTTACTTGCAGCGCCGATCAAGGCGTAGCGGAAATTGTACTGCACCATGCTCCTGTGAATGCGCTGAATGCGGAAATGCTGGCAGAATTGGAGAGCGCCGTAGAATGGGCGGAGGCTGAATCCACCGTAAAAGTGGTCGTGTTCAAAAGCGGCCTCGGCAAGCTGTTCTCGGCGGGGGCGGATATTGCGCAGCTGGAACAGTTTTCGAAACTGGAGATGGAAGACTTCTGCCGTCGAATGAAGCAGCTTTTCTTAAGGATGGATGGCAGTGAGAAGCTGTATGCTGCTGTTATCGAAGGGCACTGTCTTGGGGGAGGATTGGAGTTGGCTCTTGCCTGTGACATTCGAATCGCGAAGGAGGCCGAATTCAAATTGGGGCTGCCGGAAGTTCAACTGGGTCTTTTCCCCGGCGGCGGAGGTCTTCATATGGCCGAGCGAATCATCGGTTCGCAGAAAACGTTCCGATTGGCTGGGCTGGGCCAGACCATATCCCCTTCAACAGCGTATGAATGGGGATTGGTGGACGAACTGATTCCGGCGGAACGCTTTCAAGAGTTGAGCACAATATTCGTTCACAAGCTTGCTTCGGGTCCGACCCGGGCGTTAGGGACGATTAAACATTTGCTGACTGCTTGCGCGGATATGCCCTTGGAGGATGCCTTTGCGTATGAAATGCTGCCGATGAGCAGGCTTATGGAAAGTGCTGATTTCGTTGAAGGCGTTCGTGCTTTTCGGGAGAAGAGAGCTCCTAAGTATACAGGCAGATAATGAAAACGACGAACGGTTTTCATATCGTTGAAATTCCGATTCCGGTTCCGTTAAAAACCGTAAACGGTTACCTATCGAAATCGGAAGCGGGCTGGCATCTTATTGATACCGGGTTTCATACGGCGGACGGACGTGCAGCTTGGAAACAGGCGTTTCGGGAACTTCGCATCGCTCCTCAAGACATGGCGGAAATTGTGGTCACTCATTTTCATCCCGATCATAGCGGTTTATCCGGATGGCTTCAGGAATATACAGGTGCGCCTGTGAAAATTTCCACTGGCGGCAAAAGGCTGGCCTATGAGTTGTGGGTGGGAAAAAAGGAGGCGGAATGTTTTCCGGAATTTGCTTTTCAATATGGAATGGGAGTGGAGAGTCGGGAGAAAATTTCCGCATATTTAGAGGCGTTTCCTGAAAATGTTTTGCCGCTGCCGGACTTTACAACGTTTGAGGAAGGGGAACGGTTCGACTGGGCCGGGGAGGAATACGTTGCCATCGAAACCCCCGGTCATGCGGACGGTCATATGGTGTTCTATTCGGCTTTGTCAGGGACGGTTGTTGCCGGAGATTTGCTTTTGCCAAAGATAACACCAAATGTAGGAAGCTTTCCGGGATTTCACCCAAATCCGTTGAAAGCATTTATACAGTCCCTGCGCAAGGTCAAAGGGCTTCGTCTTGAAACGGTGCTGCCAGGACATCGGGAGCTATACCGAAACGGAAACCGCAGAGCCGATGAACTCATTGAGCATCACCAAGCTCGTCTCGCTGAAATTGTGACCGAGCATGTAAAGGGCCCTTCAACCGTTCAGGGCATCAGCGAGCTTTTGTTCCCTTTTTTGTCCGTACGTTCAAGTCCTCTGCAGCTTTTGTTTGCATTTGAGGAAACGCTGGCTCACCTGATTTATTTAGAGGAAGAGGGCTTTTTGCGGCGTGAGGTAAGCCGGAATGGGATAGTAACATTTGAGAGGGTGAATAAGAATGAACGGGAAATTTTCGTTTTACCACAGACTTAGAGTGCGTTATTCCGAAATTGACGGGGCAAAGATTGTTTATAACGCTCATTATCTAACGTATGTAGACATCGCCGTCACTGAATATTTCCGGGATATGCTGGGAGACCTGTGGCAGTTCGATTATGAAGGCGTCTTTGATATCGTCCTTCGAAGTTGCTCGTTCGATTTTAACCGTCCGGCGATTTTGGACGACTGGCTCGATATCGGCTGCAGAATTGAGAAAATCGGAAACAGCAGCGTCACCGTCCAATTTGCCATTACGCGAGAAACGGAAAAGGAATCTCCTATACTCACGGCCGCAATTGTCTACGTCAATTCCAGCGGCGGTAAGTCGAAGCGGATTTCGGACGAGGTTCGCGAAAAATTGGTAAGTTACGAGGTTGCCCGCGGAAATATGATTGCAAGTTAGCCATGATGTTCGACAGGCGGGCGTCTTGGGGAGACCGTTCTTCCCATGACTACCGACGTTTAATTGATGAGAATATCATGACTCAATAACGTTCGTTTAGAGGTGCGGGAAATGGACACAATCAAGCAGGCAACTCGATATCGGCGGCAACTGCATTTGCCGGATCTATCCTTCAGCCAACATTGTGAAACTCGTTATGGGATTAACCGAGGGATATACAATACGCTTGAGCTTATGCTTTTTGAAGAGGGATTTCACGACATTCTCGCTAGACGGCGCGCTATTTTAGCTTTTCTGGATTTTACAATAAAAGATCCTGCTATTTATAACAGGAGCCGCTGTAAATTCGGTCCAGGCGGGCTGACCGCAAAATGGCTGGAATTTTGTATCGTGCCGGCATGGGCCACCAGTAAAGGAGAGATTTCATGATTCATGAGACAATGGTGACTACAAGATTTTGTGAAACGGACGCTATGGGGCATATCAATAATGTCAATTTTTTTGTTTATTTGGAAGTTGCCAGAGTCGATTTTTTGCTTGATGTAGGTGTTTGTCGAAGTGTGGATACGTGGGATTTTGTGCTGGCAACCATAAAGTGTGACTTTAAAAAGCAAATGCATGCAAGACAAAGCATTAAAGTAACTACGCAAGTGCTGAAAATTGGCACGAAAAGTGTGACCTTAAAGCAATTGATTACGAATACTGACGGGGAAATCCTGGGCATATCCGAATCGGTCATCGTCCGCTTTGATAAAAAGAGCCAGGCAACCCAACCTCTTACGGAAGAAATTATAACAAAATTAAATTCGTATCTTGATCTTGACGGAACCCATCCGTAATCATATCTGTACCTGTATCGGGTTATTTACGATGTAATGAGAAAAGCCGAGCTACCTGTTCGGCGAATTCATCAATAGAAAACGAACTATTATTGACTCGACCGTACCATTGTTTCACCGTGTCCAAAATCCAAGAGGGCACTTGTTTTCCTTCTATTAAAGAATAAAGATGATCATAAGCCCATCTTAAATGCTCCCAGCGATGGTCATCTCCTTCTTTTATGTACTCCGAAACGTCAAGCACTTTCGCCCTTCCATGTTGCAGCAGCACATTTTTCAAATGAATATCTCTAGGGTTTAAGCCTAAAGAACGCACATAATTTTTAGCTTGCTCGACGTCCTCCATCACTTGCCGCGGCACCTTTATCCCCTGAAGAAGACAATCATACAAGGTGACGCCCTCTTCAAAGCTGAGAACGAGAAAGTTCGCCCCTTTTCCGTAATACTCCGCGAAATAGGGTGAATTTCCAAGCCGAAGATAAACACTTTCTTCGGCGTCTTTCTTTTCCAACGAATATTCGGTAAATACTTTGAACGCATACGCAGGCAGCTCTTGATATTGAAACACGGCAGCATCGGTTCCGATTCCAATGCACTGCAATTGATCCGAATAGGTCTCAATCGTAACCGGCTCATTGCGATCATTGCCCTTCAGCCGAACTTGACGCAGTATGTGCTCAACTTGCTTCCAATCCGTATTCAACCTGTCACCCCGTTTGCCGATCCCGTTCATTTCAATTATTGTACTACGAATTGGATGGTTCGATGCAAGGGCGTTGCCTCCTTGTTCTTGGAATTTTGCAGAGAAGTCTAGATTTCCAATATTTGTTCTTGCCAAGAGGCTGTCTGGCATGGTATATTCTTATTCCGGCCGCAAAACGAAGCAGGAGCTGAGGGAGCGAAACCGGGTGGACAAGATGCAGCGAGTATGCCGCTTGAAAACAAACTAAACGTTTGGAGAAAAATGGCGCTTGCCAAGCTTTTTCGAATGTGGTACATTAGTGATCCTGTCGCTTTCGGCGGCAGGTTGACATGAAAGCTTGTTCCTTGAAAACTGAACAACGAGCACGGACTTGTTCGCAAGTCCGCATTACGAAAAGCAAGTCAGCAGTGAATGAGTTCAGCTATGAACTTCTCTTTAATGGAGAGTTTGATCCTGGCTCAGGACGAACGCTGGCGGCGTGCCTAATACATGCAAGTCGAGCGGAGTGTTTTCCTTCGGGAGAGCGCTTAGCGGCGGA